>Ga0070659_100001442_pt1 | contig 17157 bp, 14 predicted proteins | sample KBSC23metaG_FD_64666 | JGI IMG/M metagenome (GOLD analysis project Ga0070659, IMG submission 64666) | Corn rhizosphere microbial communities from Kellogg Biological Station, Michigan, USA - KBS C2-3 metaG | ecosystem: Host-associated > Plants > Roots > Rhizosphere > Soil ... | reverse complement strand
CAAGTTCGAATTCTGCTGGATCGTCGACTTTCCGATGTTCGAATATGACGAGGAGGCGAAGAAAGTCGACTTCTCGCACAACCCCTTCTCCATGCCCCAGGGCGAACTCGACGCTCTGGAGACGAAGGACCCGCTCGACATCCTCGCCTACCAGTACGACATCGTCTGCAACGGCGTGGAGCTGTCCTCGGGCGCGATCCGGAACCACCGGCCGGACATCATGTACAAGGCGTTCGAGATCGCCGGTTATTCGAAGGCCGACGTCGATACCAACTTCTCCGGCATGATCAACGCCTTCAAGTATGGCGCGCCGCCGCACGGCGGCTCGGCGCCGGGCATCGACCGCATCGTCATGCTCCTCGCCGGAGAGCCCAACATCCGCGAGGTCGTGCTCTTCCCGATGAACCAGCGCGCCGAGGATTTGATGATGGGTGCCCCGGGCGACGTGACGCTGAAGCAGCTGCGCGAGCTTCACATCCGTGTGGTCGAGCCGGCGGGCGCGGCGAAGAAGGACCCGGCGAAGGTCGTGGCGCCGGAGTGACGGGAGCCGAGTTGTCCCACATCCGTTCGGGCTGAGCTTGTCGAAGCCCTGTCCTTCCTCCTAACGCAGGAGTCAGGACAGCCCTTCGACAGGCTCAGGGCGAACGGAGTGTGGGTCTCGTGAGCATCAACCTCTCCGACTACGAACGCGGCGCCAAATATAAGGGCGATTACGAGACCGACCTGTGCGCCCTGCAGGAGCGGCTGTCGCACATCCTCGTCGCGCATGTCGTGCAAGGCAAGAGCAGCCTCATCGTCTGCGAGGGCTGGGACGCGGCCGGGAAGGGCGGGGCGATCCAGCGCATCACCGGCCAATGGGACCCCCGCGCCTTCCGGGTCTGGCCGATCAAGGCGCCGACCGCGGAGGAGAAAGCGCGCCACTTCCTCTGGCGGTTCTGGAACAAGATGCCGGGGGCCGGCCAGGTCGCGATCTTCGATAGGAGCTGGTACGGCCGCGTGCTGGTCGAGCGCGTCGAGGGCTTCGCCTCCGAGGCCGAATGGCGCCGCGGCTATGACGAGATCAACGAGTTCGAGGCGCAGCAGGCCTATGGCGGCACGGCCATCGTCAAGCTGTTCTTCCACGTTACCCAGGAAACCCAGGACAAGAGGCTCGAAGCCCGGCTGGACCATCCGTGGAAGCGGTGGAAGGTGACGGCTGAGGACTTCCGCAACCGGGAGAAGCGGGGCGACTATGTCGAGGCGGTGAAGGACATGTTCTCCCACACCAACACGCCCTGGGCGCAGTGGACGATCATCGACGGCAACAACAAGAAAGCCGCGCGCATCGCGGCGCTGACCGCCGTGGCTGACGCGCTGGAGGCGGCCGTGCCGATGGAGCCTCCCAAGGCGGATCCGGAGGTCGAGGCCCTGGCGAAGAAGGCGTTTCGTTAGGCGATCAAGGGCTGCGTAATCCGCAGCGTCACCCAGAACTTGGTTCAGGGTCCAGCTGGTCGCCCGCTGGGGCGGCGGAGGCCTGGATGCTGAAACAAGTTCAGCATGACGTGGGTCTCAATCCGGGTAGCGGATCGACACCACTTCCAGCTCCCGTTCCCCGCCCGGCAGCGTGACTCGTCGCACCTCGCCCACCGCGGCGCCGCGGATGGCGCGGGCGATAGGGGAGGTCCAGGCGATGCGGCCATTGCCGGCGTCGGTCTCGTCCTCGCCGACCAGGGTGACAATGCGCTCCCGGTCCTCTTCGTCGACGAGGGTGACGATGGCGCCGAAGAACACCTTGGTTCGGTCCGGCTGCCGGGCGGGGTCGACGACCTGCGCCGCCTTCATGCGCTTCGAGAGCCAGCCGATCCGCCGGTCGATCTCTCTCAGCCGCTTGCGGCCGTAGATGTAATCGCCATTCTCCGAGCGGTCGCCATTGCCGGCGGCCCAACTGATCGTCTCGACCAGCTTCGGCCGCTCGTCGCCGAACAAGCGCTCATATTCCTCGCGGAGGCGCCGGTAGCCGTCGGGCGTGATGGTGTTCGGGCGCTCGTTCACTGCGCCGGAGCGGGCGCGGCGGAGGAGTAAGCGGGCGCCGGCGCGCTGAACGAGCGGCCGAGATAGTAAGACAGACGCCCGCTGGTGCCGCCGCCCTGCGCCGCGAACGTGTCGTAGACGACGGTATTTTCGAGCACGCGCTGCACATAGTTGCGGGTCTCGGAGAAGGGGATTTCCTCGATCCACTTCACCATGTCGGCGCCCGGCAGGCGCGGGTCGCCATTCTGCGCCACCCATTTGCGGACGTTGCCGGCGCCGGCATTGTAGCTCGCCACCGCCAGCGGCACGCTGCCGCCCCATTGGTCGAGCAGCGTCGAGAAGTAAGCGGTGCCGAGCGTCATGTTGTAGCTGGGATCGGTGGTCAGGCGACCGCGCGCATAGCCCATGCCCATTTTGCGCGCGGTCTCGTTGGCGGTGCCCGGCATCAGCTGCATCATGCCCAGTGCGCCGGCGCCGCTCACCGCCGCGCGGTCGAACGAGCTTTCCTGCCGGGTGATGCCATGCGCGATCGACCAGTAACGCGAGAAGCCGGGCGACAGCGTGACATCGGGAAAGGCGGGACGGGCATAGAATGTGGCGCCGCGGTTGCGGGCCTCGCGGGCAATCCAGACGCCGAGGTCGGGACGGCCGATGGAGCGGGCCAACTCGCCGCCGAGGATGCGGTCGCTGTCGCTGGTCGCATTCTGGGCGATGGCGCGGATGAAGAGGGTCTGGTCCGTGTAGCGGCCCATCTGCCCCAGCGCCCCCGCCGCCTGGACGAGGCTGCGATTCTGGAACTGGGCGCGCGTGCCGGGATCGACGGCGGCGAGCTGCTGCTCGGGCGGCGGGATCGGGCGGCCGAGCTTTTCGATCGCGAGCTGCCCGTAAAATTGATCGGGCGCGGACGCCGCCTCGCGGAAATAGCCTTCGCCGGTCGTCGTGTCGCCGGAGGCCTGCGCGGCGCGGCCGGCCCAGTAGAAGCCCTTCGCCCGCGTCTGCTGGGAGCGGGCGCCGCCGGCGTAGCGCAGGAACAGCTTGAGCGCGTCGGACGGCCGACCGAGCTTGTTCATGGCGACATAGCCGCCGAGCCAGGCGAGGCTCGTATAATCGTCCCGCTCGCCATAGGGCCGCTCGCTGACGTCGGTGCCGGGCGCATAGGCGTCGTCGAGCTTCGAGGCGATGTCGTAGGCCGTCGTCCACTGCCGGTCCGCCGCCGCCTCGCGGGCGAGGGTCAGCATCGTCTCGAACCATTTCTCCGGCACGGCGGGCCGCACCGTCAGCGGCGGCCGGTTGGCGAGGAGGGCGCGGGCGGCATTGGCCTGCTGGGCGTTGCGCAGCCAATTGGCCTTGTCGCGCAGCAGCCCGGCGTTGGAGCCGGCGTCGGCGGGGAGGGCCGAGAGACGCGTGCCGGCGTCGGCGGCATTGGTCTGAAGTGCGAGCCGCGCGTCGAACAGCGGGCGCATCGCCGGGGTCGCGAGCGGCAGCATCCGCTGCGCCGCCTGGCGGTCGCCGTTGGACAGCAGAGAGTCGATTCGGGCGTCGTGATCCGCGGGGGTCAGCGTGCCGCCGAACAGGGTGAGGAGGCGGCTCTCGTCATTCTGCGGCAAAGCGCCGCCCATCCACGCCCGCCGAGCGGCCGCCCGGGCCTGGTCCTGCTGGCCTGTGGCGTAGAGGGCGAAGGCGTAGCGCGCCTCGCCCACCGTCGTCGTCGGCGGGAAGATGCGGAAGAAGCCGATCACCTGCCCGGCGCTGTCGCCGTCGGGGTTGATGGCCTTTTCCGCCGCCTTGCGCAGGCCCGATTCGCCGGGCCAGCCCTGATGGCTCATCAGGAAGGTGGCGTAGGAGGAGAAGCTGTTGCCGTCGCTCTGCCGCAGGGTGTTCCACTGGCTCAGCGCCGACGCAATTGCCGGGGAAACGCCGTAAGCGGGCGCTTGCGGGGTCACGGGCAAGGAGGGATTGCCGACCGGCGCGACGATCGACTGCATGGCGGCTGGAAGGACGCTGGCGATCTTCAGATGGTGGACGCCGGCCGTCACCGCGGCGAGCGAGCCTGCCGACACGCCGAGCAATCCGATCGTCAACAGCTTCCTTTGCATGCTGGACAGAATGGCGGAACCCTCCTTATCAGCCCCTGAACGGCGCTCCGGCTTCACAAACGATCATTGCACAACGCCGCTCCCAGTGAAGGAGAGAAATGATGTTCCGCGGGTCGATCCCGGCTCTGGTGACGCCGTTTCGCGACGAAGCGTTGGACGAGGCCGCCTATGCCGATTTCGTCACGTGGCAGATTGGCGAGGGAAGTCACGGCCTCGTCCCGGCCGGGACCACCGGCGAATCGGCGACGCTGCGGCCCGGGGAGCACCGCCGCGTCATCGAGATTTGCGTCGAGACGGCGGCGGGGAAGGTGCCCGTCATCGCCGGCTGCGGCTCGAACGACACCGCCCATGCCATCGCGCTGACCAGCGTCGCGAAAGAATGCGGCGCCGACGCCGCCCTCCACGTCCCGCCATACTATAACCGCCCGAACCAGGAGGGCATTTTCGCCCACCTCGCCGCCATCGCCGAGGCGGTCGACATTCCGATCATCCTCTACAACGTACCGTCGCGGACGATCACCGACATCGCCGTCGAGACGATGGCGCGGCTGGCGAAGATCGCCAACGTCGTGGCGGTCAAGGACGCGACCGGCAACCTCGCCCGCGTCACCGCCCAGCGCCTCGCCTGCGGGGAGGATTTCATCCAGCTCTCCGGCAATGACGACATGGCCTTGGGCTTCATCGCGATGGGCGGCCGGGGCTGCATCTCGGTCACCGCGAATGTGGCGCCCAAGCTCTGCGCCGATCTCGAAAACGCCTGCTTGTCAGGGAATTGGGACGAGGCTTTGAGACTCCAGGACAAGCTCTACCCCCTCCACGCCGCCCTCTTCAGCGACGCGTCGCCGGGACCGGTGAAGTACGCGCTCAACAAGCTCCGCCCGCAATTCCCGGCGACGCTGCGCCTGCCGATGACGCCGCCGTCGGAGGCGAGCTGCCGCGCGGTCGACGCCGCCCTGGAGCATGCCGGGCTGATCTGATCCGCATCACCGTTCGGGCAGAGCCTGTCGAAGCCCTTCCCTATCGTTCTGCCTGGTAGAAGGAGAGGGCTTCGACAGGCTCAGCCCGAACGGCTAAGGGTTGCCCCGAAAGCCTTGATCCCCTCTGTTCCTCTAATCGTAGTGTCCCATGGCCCGCCCGCGTCCCATTCCGTTCGACAAGAAGAAGATCGTCGCCGAGAACCGGCGCGCCCGCTACGATTATGCCATCGAGGACAAATATGAGGCGGGGATCGCGCTGACCGGGACCGAGGTGAAGTCGCTCCGCTTCGGCGAGGGGTCGATCGCCGAAAGCTATGCCGAGGTGAAGGAAGGGGAGGTGTGGCTGGTCAACGCCAACATCCCCGAGTTCAGCCACGGCAACCGCTTCAACCATGAGCCCAAGCGCCCCAGGAAGCTCCTCCTCACCGCCCGCGAGATCAACAAGATGTTCGGCGCGGTGATGCGGCAGGGCATGACTTTGGTGCCGCTCTCCATCTACTTCAACGGCCGCGGCCGGGCGAAGGTCGAGCTCGCCATCGCCAAGGGGCGAAAGGCCCACGACAAGCGCGAGCACGAGAAGGAAAAGGACTGGAAGAAGGAGCAGGGCCGCCTGCTGCGCCAGCATGGCTGAGCCGGGGGGCGAAGCCGGCAGCGCCGGTCCAGCGCAGGGGGGGAAGAAGCAGGGCTGGCTTAAGCGCCACCTGCCGACCCGCGAGACGATCGACAGCTACCGCCTGCTCCGGCCGTTCGCGAAGCGGCTGCGGCACCCCAGCCTCTGGCACATGAACCACCGCTCGGTGCCGCGCGCCGTGTCGCTGGGGCTGGGCGTCGGCGTCATCATGCCGTTCATGCACATTCCGCTCGCTGCCATGCTCGCCATTCCCGCCAGGGCGAACGTGATGATCGCGGCGGCGTCGACCCTGGTGGTCAATCCGCTCACCATTCCGGCAATGTATTATGCCGCCTACCGGATCGGGAAGTGGGAGCTGCGCCACGATGCAGGGGTGATCGACCCGCAGGCGGCGGCGCAGGCGGGCGGCGAGCTCGGCAGGATGCTGTTCTGGGCCCACCATGCCTCGGGGCCGATCGCGCTCGGCATCCTCACCCTTTCGGCCTCCGCGGCGGCGCTCGGCTACCTCGTCTCGGCGATCCTGTGGCGGCTGCGCATCCGCGCGAAATGGCGCCGGCGGCACGCATTGCGGGCCTGACCTGGATTTCAAACCCCAAGCGGCCCTGCTAAGAGCGCCGCCATCCTCTCCAGCGGAGTTCATACCGGCCATGCGCAAGCGCCTTCTCCTCGCCCTCGCCGCTTCCACCGTCACCGCCGCCGCCTACGCCGCCGCGCCGCCCGCGACCCCCGCGGCTACCGTCAACAACGGCCGGCCCGAGCTCGGCACGTTCGGCTTCGACGAAGCAGGGATGGACCGCTCGGTGGCGCCGGGCGACAATTTCTACGGCTTCGCGAACGGCAATTGGGCGCGGACCACGCCGATCCCGCAGGACAAGTCGAGCTACGGCATGTTCACCCGCCTCGACGACATTTCGCGCACCCGCACCCGCGAGATCCTGGAAGAGGCGAAGAACGACCCGAACAGCAAGATCGGCAATGCCTATGCGAGCTATCTCGACACCGCGACGATCGAGGCGAAAGGCCTGGCGCCGTTCGAGCCGTGGCTGAACCGCGTCCGCTCGCTTTCTTCGAAGGACGGCTATGCCGCGCTCGTCGCCGAGGCCGACCGCAACGGCATCGGCGGACCGGTCGGCGCCGGCGTCGGCCAGGACGACAAGGAGCCGAACCAATATGTGCTGGGCCTCGGCCAGGCCGGACTCGGCATGCCCGACCGCGATTATTATCTGAAGGACGATCCCAAGCTGGTCGCCACCCGCAACGCCTATCGCCAGCATCTCGAGAAAGTGCTGACGCTCGCCGGCGAGAAGGACGCCGCGGCCCGCGCCGAGGGCATCCTCGGCTACGAGACCCAGATCGCCAAGGCGCATTGGGACCGGATCGACAGCCGCGATGCGACCAAGACCTACAACAAGATGTCGACAGCGCAGCTCATCAAGGACGCGCCCGGCTTCGACTTCGCGACCTATTTCCGGGGCATCGGCACGCCGGTGAATACCGTCGTCGTCGCCCAGCCCAGCGCCATTCACGGCATCGCCGCGGCGGTCGCTGCGGCGCCGCTCCAGGTGCTCAAGGACCAGATGCTGGTCCGCTCGCTCGACGCTTATGCCGCGTACCTTCCGAAGGCGTTCGACGACGAGCGCTTCGCTTTCTACGGCACCGTCCTCTCCGGCACCCCGCAGCAGGAGCTGCGCTGGAAGCGGGCGGTGAGCTTCACCAGCCGCACCCTCTCCGACGAGGTCAGCAAGATCTACGTCGCCCGCTATTTCCCGCCCGCCACCAAGGCGGCGGCAGACCGGCTGGTGAAGAACATCATCGCGGCGATGAACCGGCGCATCGACAAGCTCGAATGGATGAGCCCCGCGACGAAGACGGCCGCCCACGCCAAGCTCGCCGCCTTCACGCCCAAGATCGGCTATCCGAGCCGCTGGCGCGATTTCTCCGGGCTGCAGATCCGCCGCGACGACGTGCTCGGCAACGCGATGCGCGCCTCGCAATTCGAGCACGCTTACAACGTCAATAAGCTCGGCAAGCCGATCTACCGCTGGGAATGGGGCATGACCCCGATGACGATCAACGCCTACGCCAATTTCGGCATGGTCGAGATCGTCTTCCCGGCCGCGATCCTGCAGCCGCCCTTCTTCGATCCCAACGCCGACGACGCGGTCAATTATGGCGGCATCGGCGCGGTGATCGGCCACGAACTCAGCCACCATTTCGACGACCAGGGCGCCAAGTATAACCGAGAGGGCCGCCTGATCGACTGGTGGACGCCGGGCGACGTCAGCGCCTTCAACTCGCGCCTCGACGCGCTCGAGGCCGAGTATAACGCTTATGAGCCGCTGCCCGGCCTGCACGTGAAGGGCCGGCTGACGATGGGCGAGAATGTCGCCGATCTTGCCGGCCTCACCGTCGCCTACGACGCCTACCACGCGTCGCTCGGCGGGCGGACGCCGAAGGTGATCGACGGCTTCACCGGCGACCAGCGTTTCTACCTGGGCTGGGCGCAGGTATGGCGGATCAACTGGCGCGAAGCGGCCCTGCGCCAGCGCCTGCTCACGGATCCGCACTCGCCGGGCGAGCAGCGCGCCGCCGTCGTGCGCAACCTCGATCCGTGGTATGCGGCGTTCGACGTGAAGCCGGGCCAGAAGCTCTACATGACGCCGCAGCAGCGCGTCCGCATCTGGTAAGGTGGCGAGCGCGGCGCCGGCAGCGGCGGGGCGCGGCGGCCTCGCAATCGCCCTGGTGGCGCTCGCCGCGGCCGCCTCGGCCGGGTTGCTGTTCGTCGCCCTGCCGAGCCCGGTCGTCGCCGCCGCCTTTTTCGCCGGCGTGCTGGCGCTGGGGGTGCCGCTCGCGCTGACTGGATGGCGGTCGGGAGCTACGGCGCCTGCAGGGATGAACGAGCCGGCGCTGGACCTCGCGCTCCTGCGCGCCGCCCTCGATGCGTCGCCGGAACCCGCTGCGGTTACCGACCTTGAAGGACGGCTGCTTGCCGCCAACGAGGGGGCGGCCGACCTCCTCGACGGCGACTGCTCCGGCGCGATCGAAGCGGCACGGCGTGACGGCAGCGCCACTGTCGAGCGGGACGGTCGGACCGTCGAACTCCGGCGCGCCGGTGCGGGCGGAGACCGGCTGGTCTGGCGCTTCACCCGCAGCGACTCTCCGGATGACGCCGCAGACGCGCAGGCGCTCACCGCCGGCGGGGCGGGCGATCGCTTCGGCGCGGCGGGGGTTATGACCGCCCTCGTCGATCCGGCCGGAAATCTCCTCGCCGCCAACCGCGCCTTCCTTGCCCGCGCCTTCCCCGAGAGCGAGACGGCGCCGCAGGGCGCGCCGCTGGTCGACCTGCTGGCGCTGGGCGAGGACGGCCGCATCAGCTTCGTCCGGGAGGGCAAGGAAGCCGGCGCGCTTCGCCTCGTCCAGGTGCCGTTCGGGCCGGCGGAGGGGGAGGGGCCGATCCTGTTCTTCCTCCTCGACGAGCTCGGTGCCGTCGGCGGCTCTTCGGGCGCAAGCCTCAACGCACTGGTCGAGATTCTTCCCATCGGCCTCGCGCTCGTCGATCGCGACGGCCGCTTTCTCTATCTGAACGGCGCCTTCCGCCGCGCCGCCGGCCTGTCGCGCAACGCCGCCCCCGCCTGGCCGAGCGACTTGGTCGTCGACGAGGACAAGGCCGCGGTCGCCGACCAGGTCCGCCGCTTCGCCCGCGGGCCCACCATGTCCGGCGACATCGCCGTGCGGCTGAAGGCGCGGCCGGAGGAGCCGGTGGCCCTCACGGTGGCGGGCGCCCGAGGCCTGGGCGAGGCGGCGGTGCTGCTGTCGATGAAGGACAATAGCGAGGAGGACCGCTTGAAGCGCCAGGTCGCGCAGGCGACGAAGATGCAGGCGGTGGGCCAGCTCGCCGGCGGCGTCGCCCACGATTTCAACAACATCCTGACCGCCATCATCGGCCATTGCGACCTGATGCTGATGCGCCACGCGCCGGGCGACAGCGACTATGACGACATCCAGCAGATCCGCTCCAACTCGAACCGCGCCGCCAGCCTCACGCGCCAATTGCTTGCTTTCTCGCGCCAGCAAACGCTGCGGCCACAGGTCCTCCAGCTGCCCGACGTCATCGCGGAGGTCTCGACCCTGCTGAAGCGGCTGCTCGGCGAGCATGTCGCGCTGCAGGTGAAGCACGGCCGCAGCCTGGGTGCGGTGCGCGCCGATCCGGGGCAGCTCGAGCAGGTGATCGTCAACCTCGCCGTCAACGGCCGCGACGCGATTCTTGCCAAGGATCCGAATGGCAGCGGCACCCTTACCCTCCACACCTTCGGGGTGAGCGCTGAGGACGTGCGGCGGATGGGGAGCGAGATTCTTCCCATCGCCGATTATACCGCGCTCCGCGTCAGCGACACCGGCACCGGCATCCCGCCGAACCTGCTGCCGAAGATTTTCGAGCCGTTCTTCACCACCAAGGAGGTGGGGAAGGGGACCGGCCTCGGCCTCTCCACCGTCTACGGCATCGTCAAGCAATCGGGCGGCTTCGTCTTCGCCGAGAGCAAGCCGGGGGAGGGGACCAGCTTCACCCTCTATTTCCCAGTCCACCGCGCCGAGGCGCCGTCCAAGGCGCCGCGCAAGAAGCAGACGGCGGGCGAATTGTGGGGCACGGGCACGATCCTCCTCGTCGAGGACGAGGCGACGGTGCGCGCGGTCGCCGAGCGGGCGCTGACGCGCAACGGCTATACGGTGCTGACGGCGGAGAATGGCGAGGCGGCGCTCGAAATCCTCGCCCGCGAGACCGGCATCGACCTCATGATTTCCGACGTCGTGATGCCGACGATGGACGGGCCCACCACTGCCCGCGAGGCTCGGAAGACGCACCCCGACCTGCCGATCCTGTTCATCTCCGGCTATGCGGAGGAGCAGTTGCGCGCGTCGATCGACCTCGACCGTGTTGCCTTCCTGGCCAAGCCGTTCAGTGTCCAGAAGCTCGCCGAGGCCACGCGCGATGCGCTGGCGATGAAAGCCTCAGCGGCGCCCTGAGAGCCAGGTCTGGAGCGCCTTCGTCTGGGCCGGCGTGAAGCGAAGGCCAAGCTTGGTGCGGCGCCACAGCACATCCTCCGCCGTGCGGGCATATTCCCGCTCGACAAGCCACCGCACTTCCGCTTCGTAGAGGCCGGCGCCGAAGTGCCGGCCGAGGGCTCCGAGGCTGTCGGCGTCGCCCAGGAGGTCCTTGAGGCGCGTGCCATAGGCCTTGGACATGCGGTCCACCATCGGCAGCGGCATCCACTCCGTCAGACTGCGCAGCCAGTCGACATAGGCGGGGTAGAGGTCGCCGCCCGGCAGCATCATCCAGCCGGTCGAGCGGCGGCCGTCGATCCTGAGCATGTCGACCGCCTGCGTCGCGAGCGCGCGCGCCGTGGTGATCTTGCCGCCGAAGACGGAAAGGAGCGGCGCGCCGGGGGGGGGGCTGAGCTCCAGATGATAGTCCCTGGTGACGGTGCGGGCGGCGCCGTGGCCGTCGTCGTAGAGCGCCCGCACGCCCGAATAGGACCAGATTACGTCCGCCGGCACGACCTGCTTCCGGAAGTAACGGTCGGCTGCCTCGCAGAGGTATCGGACCTCGTCCGGTGAGATGGCCGCATCCTCGGGCTTCGAGACCTCGACGTCGGTGGTGCCGATGAGGGTGTAATCCTCCTGGAATGGCAGGGCGAAGACGACCCGCCGGTCGGCCTGCTGGAGGATGTAGGCCTGCTCGCCGTCCCAGAGCCGTGGGACGACGATATGGCTGCCCTTGACGAGCCGGGCGCGGCTGTCGCTTCGCTCGCCGAGGCGCGCCAGGAGCTCCGCCACCCAGGGGCCGGCGGCGTTGACGAGCGCCTTCGCCTGAACCGCGCGGCCGCCGCTCACCTCCGCCGTCCATATGCCGTCCTCGCGGCGGGCGGAGAGAAGTTCGGTGCGGGTGGCGATCTCCGCCCCCGCCTCGTCCGCGGCGACGGCGTTGAGCACAGTAAGCCGCGAATCGTCGACCCAGGCGTCCCAGTAAGAGAGGAGGCGGCGGCGGTCCGCCAGCGGGACCTGGAGCGCCGCCTCCCGTCCCGTCACCCTGCGCGAGCGGGGCAGGCTGCCGCGGAAGGAGAGCGCATCGTAAAGGAGCAGCCCCGCGCGGACCATCCAGTGCGGCCGCATGCCCGGGCAGTGCGGAAGGACGAAGCGGAGCGGGCGGACGATGTGCGGCGCGGTCTTCAGCAGGATCTCGCGCTCCCGCAGCGATTCGCGCACCAGGCGGATCTGGCCGAGCTCCAGATAGCGAAGGCCGCCGTGGATCAGCTTGGACGAGGCGGAGCTGGTATGCGCCGCGAGATCGTCCTTCTCGACCAGCAGCACCTTCGCGCCGCGAATCGCGGCGTCGCGGGCGATGGCGGCGCCGTTGATGCCGCCGCCGACGATGAGGAGGTCGTAGCTGTCCACGGCGCTATCCTAGTGCATTCCGGCCAAGGCTGGAATCCTTGGAGCGAGCGTGTCACCAAAGCGGCATGGACGAAAAATTGCTCGTCATCGACGAAGGCACCACCAGCACCCGCGCCATGCTCTTCGCCGCGGACGGCACCTGCCTTGCCGTCGAGCAGCGGGACCTGACGCAGAGCTATCCGCACCCCGGCTGGGTAGAGCATGACGCGGAGGAAATATGGCGCGAGAGCCTCGCCTGCGCGCAGGCCGTTGCGGAGGGTGCAGGCGCAATTGCCGGCATCGGCATCGCCAACCAGCGCGAGACCGTGGTGTTCTGGAGCCGGCGCACCGGCAAGGCCCTGGCCCCCGCGATCGTGTGGCAGGACCGCCGCACCGCCGACGCCTGCGCGCGGCTCAAGGAGGAAGGGCGCGAACCGTTGGTTCAGGCGCGGACGGGCTTGCTCCTCGACCCCTATTTCAGCGCCTCGAAGATCGCTTGGGCGCTCGCCCACTGGCCGCAGCTCAAGGAGGCGGGCGCCGACCTCTGCATCGGGACGGTCGAGAGCTGGCTGGTCTTCAAATTGACCGGAGGTCTCCACGTCACCGATGCCACCAACGCCTCGCGTACCGCCCTGATGGGGTTGGAGAGCGGCTGGGACGACGAGCTCCTCGCTCTCTGGGGCGTGCCGCGAGCAGCGCTGCCGGAGATCGTCGACTGCGCCGGCGAATTCGGCACCGCCCTCGCCGAACATTTCGGACGAAAGCTGCCGATCTGCGGGATGGCTGGCGATCAGCAGGCGGCATCGATCGGACAAGCCTGCTTCAGCCCCGGCGACACCAAGGCGACCTACGGCACCGGTGCCTTCGTGCTCACCAACACGGGCGCTGTGCCTCGACAAAGCGGCCACCGGCTGCTCTCGACGGTCGCGTGGCAGCTGGGAGGAGATCGCAGCTATGCGCTGGAAGGCTCTGTTTTCGTTGCAGGTGCCCTCATCAAATGGCTGCGCGACGATTTGGGCCTACTGACTTCCGCGGAGGAGAGCGAAGCCCTTGCCCGCTCCGTCAAGGACAGCGGCGGCGTGCACATCGTTCCGGCCCATGCGGGGCTCGGCGCGCCCCATTGGCGGACCGACGCGCGCGGCGCGATCTCCGGCCTCAGCCTCTCCACCGGCCGCGCCCACATCGTCCGCGCCGCGCTCGAGGCGATGGCTCACCAGACTCACGATTTGATGACGGCCTTCGCCGCCGACGGGGCGCAATGGGAGGTGCTCCGCATCGATGGCGGCATGGCGTCAAATACATGGCTCGCCCAGGATCTGGCGGATGTGCTGGGCCTGCCGGTGGAGCGGCCGTCTTATGTGGAGACCACCGCCCTCGGCGCGGCGATGCTGGCCGGCGTCGGTTGCGGGATGTTCTCCTCCCTGGAGGAGGCCGCCTCGATGCGGGGGGCGGTCGAGCGGTTCACCCCCGAGGCGGCGGAGGACGGTCGCATCGCCGGCTGGCACGCCGCCCTCGCAGGCGTTCTCCGGTGAGCGTTGCTATGCCTCTTTGTTGCGAATAGAAATTTCCCTCGCGGCCGCCCGAGCCGCAACAAAGGGGATGATCATGAGGAAGATTGCGATTGCTGCGGCCGCCATGGCCGCGATCGCCGTGCCCGCCGCAGCCAAGGACCTGGCCGGCGTGCGTACCCTGCCGAACGAGCTCACCATCTACCACGACAAGGGCTATAGCGGCGAGAGCTACGACGTCCGCAAAGCCAATTCCAACCTCGAACTGCGCTGGGACGCGGGCAGCCTCTCGCTGCAGCCGGGCGACGTCTGGGAGGTGTGCGGCAACGCAATGTTCAAGAATTGCGTGATCGTCAGCCAGAGCGTCGCCGATGTCGCGACGATCGGGATCGTCGGCGAGATCAAGTCGGCACGGCTGAAAAAGAAGGACAAGTGACGCCGGCGCCCCCGGCGCTGACGCATTCTTAAAACCTTGCGGGCTATGCGGCGGTCATGGCCCAGCGTGTCCACCTGATCGCCGCCGCGCGACCCAATTTCATGAAGGTCGCGCCGCTCTGGCATGCGCTCGCCGCTGCGCGCGATTTCGAGCCGGTGCTGGTCCATACCGGTCAGCATTACGACGCCAACATGTCCGACGCCTTTTTCGCGGACCTCGGCCTGCCGGAGCCGGAGCACCATCTCGGCGTCGGCTCCGGGAGTCATGGCGAGCAGACCGGCGGCGTGATGATCGCCTATGAGAAGATCGCGCTAAGCGACCGGCCCGACTGGCTGATCGTCGTCGGCGACGTCAATTCCACCGCCGCCTGCGCACAGGTCGGCACCAAGCTCGGCATCCCCGTCGTGCACCTGGAAGCGGGGCTGCGCAGCCGCGACCGCGCCATGCCGGAGGAACTGAACCGCCTCGTCACCGATATCCTCGCCGATGTCCTGTGGACGCCCTCCCCCGATGCCGACGACAATCTCCGGGCCGAGGGCATCGCCGAGACCCGCATCACCCGCGTCGGCAACATCATGATCGACAGCTTCGAGCTGGTCCGTCCAGCGATCGAGACGGCGGGCGTCCCCCAAGCCTTCGGCCTCACCCGCGGCGGCTATGGCGTCGTCACGCTCCATCGGCCGTCCAACGTCGATGAGCCTGCCCAGCTGCTGCGGCTGGTCGACGTGCTCATCGAGGCGCAGCGCCGGCTGCCGCTCGTGTTCCCGGTCCACCCACGGACTGCGAAGCGGCTCGGGGCCGGGCTGTTCGACAGCCGGCTGCTGCGCGCGGGCGTCAGGCTGGTCGAGCCTTTGCCCTACGTCCGCTTCATGAGCCTGGTGACCGGGGCGGCGGCCGCCATCACGGATTCGGGCGGGATCCAGGAAGAAACCACCTATCTCGGTATTCCCTGCCTGACATTGCGCGAGAATACCGAGCGGCCGGTGACGATCAGCGAGGGCAGCAACCGCCTGACCACGCCCGAAACCCTGCTGCTCGACCTCCAAAAGGCGCTGACGGCACCGCGCGCGGTCCGGCGGCCGGCGCTTTGGGACGGGAAGACGGCCGGCCGCTGCGTAGAGGACCTGCGCCGACGGTCGGGGCCGGTGCGGCTACCGGTGTCGCCGCCGGATCCGCGCGAACTCGCCCGCCTTCACGCCGCCGACCGCCGGGTCAGCGGACCGTCCAGCTATCGTCGATCATCTTGATGATGCCCGAAAAATCCTTGCCACCCCCGCCGAGGGACTCGGCGAAGCGGGTGTAGAGTTCCTCGGCCGCGGCGCCCATCGGCGTGTAGCTGTCGACGCTCTGCGCGGCCTCCATGGCGAGCCGCAGGTCCTTGAGCATCAACGCCGCCGCGAAGCCGCCCTCATAGTCGCGGTCGGCAGGGGTGACAGGGCCGACGCCGGGGAGGGGGCAATAAGTGGTCATCGACCAGCATTGCCCTGAAGCCTTGGAGGCGATGTCGAAGAAGGTCTGCGCGTCGAGGCCGAGCTTCTGGGCCAGGACGAAGGTCTCGCACGTCGCGACCATCGAGGCGCCGAGCAGCATGTTGTTGCAGATCTTCGCCGCCTGGCCCGCTCCGCCGGCGCCGGCGTGGATCACCGCCTTGCCCATCTGCTCGAGATAAGGCCGCGCCGCTTCGAACGCTTCGTCCGCGCCGCCGACCATGAAGGTGAGGGTGCCTGCGTCCGCGGCGGCGATCCCGCCGGAAACGGGCGCGTCGACCATCCGGTATCCCGCGGCTTCCGCCTTGCCGATCTCCTCCCGCGCCGTGGCGACGTCGATGGTCGAGCAGTCGATGAGGATGGCGCTGGCCGGCGCCTTGCCGATGACGCTCGCCTCATAGACGTCGCGGACATGCTTGCCCGCGGGCAGCATGGTCACCACCGCCTCGGCGTCCTTCACCGCCTCCTCGGCGGAAGCGGCGCGGGTGCAGCCATTCCCCTCCGCCTTGGCGAGCGCACCCTCGGAAAGGTCGAACGCCGTCACGGCGTGCCCCGCCTTTGCGAGGTTCGCGGCCATCCCGCCGCCCATGTTGCCGAGACCGATAAATGCTACGCGTGCCATTGTCTTACCCCGTCATGCGGACTTGATCCGGCATCCATGAACACCGGCGGGCCCGAACTTCAACTTCCCTGTACATGGATCCTGACCTTCGTCCGGATGCCGTCACCGCCCCGTCCACGCCGCCTTACGCTTGTCGACGAAGGCGGCCATGCCTTCCTTCTGGTCCTCGGTGCCGAACAGGCCGTGGAACAGCCGGCGCTCGAAGACGATGCCCTGGGCGAGGCCGGTCTCGAACGCGGCATTGACCATTTCCTTGGTCGCGATGGCGGCGAGCGGCGCCATGCCGGCGATCGCCTCTGCCGTCTTCAGCGCCTCGTCGAGCAGGTCCGCCGCCGGCACCACCCGGGCGACGAGGCCGGCGCGCTCCGCCTCCTCCGCCCTTATGTTGCGGCCGGTGAGGCACATTTCCATCGCCTTGGCCTTGCCGATCGCCCGGGTCAGCCGCTGGGAGCCGCCCATGCCCGGGGTGACGCCAAGGCGAATCTCGGGCTGGCCGAACTGCGCCGTGTCGGCGGCGATGATGAAATCGGCCATCATCGCCACTTCGCACCCGCCGCCAAGCGCATAGCCCGCCACGGCGGCGATCCACGGCTTGCGGGTCGCCGTCACCTTCTCCCAGCCGGCGAAGAAGTTCGAGGCGTACATCTCGGCAAAGCCCTGGCTCGACATCTCCTTGATGTCGGCGCCCGCCGCGAACGCGCGCTCGTTCCCCGTCAGAACCGCGCAGCGCTGGCTGTCGTCGGCATCGTAGGCGGCGAAGGCGGCGATCAGCTCGGCCAGCACCCCCGTGTTGAGCGCATTGAGCGCCTTGGGGCGGTTCAGCGTGATCAACGTCACCGCCCCGCGCTGCTCCACCAGGATGTTCTCGTAGGTCATAACGGCGTCCACTCCTCTCCCTCGGGCATCGGCGCGAAGATGGTGTCGATTAGATGCTGGGTGACGGCCTCCGGCGTCGGCGGGT
>Ga0070659_100001436_pt1 | contig 17175 bp, 8 predicted proteins | sample KBSC23metaG_FD_64666 | JGI IMG/M metagenome (GOLD analysis project Ga0070659, IMG submission 64666) | Corn rhizosphere microbial communities from Kellogg Biological Station, Michigan, USA - KBS C2-3 metaG | ecosystem: Host-associated > Plants > Roots > Rhizosphere > Soil ... | reverse complement strand
GCGTTCGGAGCGGTTGTGATGGCGCTGATGTCCGTGACTGCGTTCGCGCAATTACCGGGCGCACCAATACGCGCAAATATTCCGTTTGATTTTACCGTGCGGGGTCGAACACTTCCCGCAGGTCACTACGAAATTTCGCGCATAACCGATGAAGCCGGTGGTTTGGAGATCGCCAATATCGACCATCGCAGTGAGCACACGATGATCGAGACGGAACCTGTACAGCAGGCCAGGATTCCCAATCGCGGCAAAGTTGTTTTTCATCGCTACGGCGACGTCTATTTTCTTTACGAAGTCTGGACTCCAGGAATGGAGACAGGCAGGGAAATAGAACCATCTCGCCGCGAGCGAACATTGGAACGTGACATGGCGATGGGCAGCAAGCAAGCTCAACCGGAAACGGTAGCCATAACGATCAATTGAAATATGCGGCCCGACGGTCGAAGAGTTTTACCGTCGGGCCGCGCTCGAAGCCAGATGGAGTCGAAACGGCTTCGAATGTTTTTTGATAGCGAGCATGAGCGGGAATCTCGCCGAGACTCTACTCTCCCTAAATGTGGCCCCGGCCCGCGATTTTAGGAGGTGCATCATGCAAAGAAAAAAGATGGGCCAATTAGTTAGAAATGAAGTTTCGCTCGAATTTGACGTCCACCACAGGTTGGACGACAGCGGGCGCAGTCGCCTCGGGATCGGCAGACTGTTGTTGACGAAGATATTTCAAGGATGGACTTCGGTGCGTTCTTTAGTCGTCGCAACGGCGTTATTGAGCTTTATGGTGACCAGGTCATTTGCACAGGTCGAACAACCCTACACGGCGAGCCTTCAGCCAGCTTCAGCAGATGATTTACAGCAGCTGGTGGCGCCGATCGCGCTCTATCCGGATGCGCTGGTCGCACAAATACTAGCCGCCTCAACGTACCCGACAGAAGTGGTCCAGGCGGATCGTTGGGTAAAAGCTAATTCGGGCTTGCAGGGTCAGCAACTGGCTGCTTCGGCTGATCAACAACCATGGGACCCGAGCGTTAAGGCATTGACTGCGTTTCCGTCGGTTCTCTCGAACATGGATGAAAACCTGTCGTGGACTACGGAACTAGGTGAAGTCTACTTCAACCAACAACAAGACGTAATGAACGCGGTCCAGCTCATGCGCGTCAGGGCCGAACAAGCGGGCACCCTGAGGAGCACAACTCAAGAACGAGTAATCACCGATGGACCGTCGATCGTTATCGAGCCTGCTTATGCCGACCTGTGTTACTTGCCTGAATACGATCCCTGGTTGGTTTACGGAACACCGATCGTGCCCTTTCCTGGTTACTACTATGGACCATGGTTGGGTAACACGTTTGTTTCTTTCGGTCCGGCCATAAGACTTGGTTACTTTGGCGGATTCGGCTGGGGTTGGCCAGCATGGGGTTTCAATTGGGGAAGCCATGTCCTCGTTTTCAACCGCGTGCCCTATGTATCGCATAGCCACTTCTTTGGCGGTCATGGTCCATTTGTGGGGATTCGAGGTGGCTTTGGACGTTCAGGTCGTGATTTTGGACGAAGCAATCATGCGTTCTCCCCAAATCGTTGGAATGGCTCAAACCAGTTTCGCGGTTTTAGCGGAAACTCCGGCCGGAGCTTTAACGCCAGGCCAGGTATGAATTATCGCTCGTTTGATCGGGGCGGCGGATTCAGAGGAAGCACACTCGGTGGCGGCCGGAACTTCGGTGGTGGTGTCCACCGTGGTGGCTTTCATGATGGTGGCTTTCACGGAGGTGGCGGTGGTCGTCACCGTTAATTGTCGCGATTGCAATTTTCTGTTTCAAGGCTAGGACTTGAACAGGTTGCTCAACGGAGCCTGACCAAGGGAGTGTCACCTGATGGTGATGTCAGGCTCTCTGAGCAAGTTCTCTTTTACCCGGTTCTGACAAACGTCGAACTGAGGACTGGTTATTTGATCTCTTTGTTCCTCCATGAATTCTGGAGCGAGCCGAGTAGGGGAGTGAATCATGGAAGAACCAAATTCTGACAAGGGTGCTCACAAGTCCGCGCCACCCTCAACCGACATAGGCGACCCTCCAATTGCTGCTGATCAGACTTCCCCTTCGGATAACGAGACTTCCACCGAGACCGCACCTTCGACAAGCCCCCGCCCGGTTGCGAAAGGCCGATGGCGACGTCTGCTCGTGTTCGCTTTTCTGGCCGTCGTGGTCGTTGTATCCATTCTCTTTTTCCAACGACGTGAATCAGGTAAGGCTAAGGCGGAGCGACCTGCTCCCGCACCAAATGGCGTAATGATTACAACGGTGACTGCTCGCCGAGGAGACATCGGAGTTTACGTAAGTGCACTTGGTTCGGTGGTGCCGCTAAACACTGTGACCGTCAAAAGTCGCGTAGACGGGCAACTCATGAGTGTTAATTTCCGCGAAGGTCAGATGGTCCACCAGGGAGATGTGCTCGCCCAGATCGACCCGCGGCCTTTTCAAGCGGCGTTGCTTCAGGTTCAAGGGCAGTACGATCGAGACAAGGCGCTACTCGAAAATGCCAATATTGATCTGAGCCGTTACCAGATTGCTTACAGCAAGAACGCGATTCCGAAACAACAACTCGATACTCAAGTAGCAACGGTGCACCAGGATGAAGGAATATTAAAAAATGACCAGGGCCAGATCGATAATGCAAAGGTCCAACTTGCTTACTGCCAGATCACTTCTCCAATCACCGGACGTATCGGACTAAGGTTAGTAGATGCCGGCAACATCGTACACGCGAGTGATGCGAACGGAATGTTGGTCATCACTCAACTGCAACCAATCAATGTTGTTTTCAGCGTTGCCGAAGACTATCTACCCCAGATTCGCCAGCAGTTGATCCGGGGAAACCGGTTGAGAGTCGAAGCGTTCGACCGAGCACAGCAGAAACAACTCTCAACCGGCACGCTACTGACCTTCGATAATGAGATTGACACCACAACCGGCACGATCAAATTAAAGTCGACTTTCGCGAATGGTGACAACAGTCTGTTCCCAAATCAGTTTGTGAACGCTCAACTCCTGGTCGATACACATCGCGGCGTCACGCTTGTACCGACGGCCGCGATCCAACGTAGTGCTCAAAACACATTTGTCTTCGTTGTTAAGCCTGATTCGACCGTCATGATGCAGAACGTGACTGTAGGTGTTACGAATGGAGGCTTGGCTGAAGTCTCGGGTTTGGATCCCGGGGCGGTGATAGCCGTTGATGGTTTCGACAAGTTGCAGAACGGTGCAAAAGTGATGGTCCGAAAAGGCGGAGAGGCTGCCACCACAGGAAAGGCGAATCCATGAGTCCGTCGCGTCCTTTCATTCTCCGGCCGGTCGCCACTTCGCTGCTGATGGCTGCGATCCTTCTCGCTGGGATCGTCGCATATCGACAACTTGCGGTTTCAGCGCTTCCAGAGGTTGATTACCCTACGATCCAGGTCGTCACGTTCTATCCCGGTGCGAGTCCGGATGTCGTAGCCTCAGCTATCACGGCGCCTCTGGAACGGCAGTTTGGCCAGGTGCCGGGATTGAACCAGATGACGTCGACCAGTTCGGGCGGAAGTTCGATCATCACGCTTCAATTTGCACTGGATCTGAATATTGATGTTGCAGAACAAGAGGTACAAGCAGCTATAAATGCGGCTCAAAACTTTCTACCTAACGACATTCCGAATCCACCCATTTACAGTAAGACTAATCCTGCGGACACACCGGTACTGACCCTGGCTCTAACCTCCAACTCGATTCCTTTAACCCAGGTTGAGGATCTGGCGGATACGCGTCTGGCCCAGAAGATTTCGCAGTTACCGGGCATCGGTTTGGTCAGTATTAGCGGCGGTCAGAAACCTGCTGTCAGGATTCAAGCGAATCCAACGGCCCTGTCGTCTTATGGGATCATTCTGGAAGATGTGCGCACGGCGCTTCAGCAAACCAGCGTCAATCAGGCGAAGGGAAACTTTGATGGACCACAACAGAGCTATCAAATAGATGCCAACGATCAAATTCTTTCCAGTAAAGACTACAAACCAATCATCGTAGCCTATCGAAACGGCGCTCCCGTGTTGTTGTCAGACGTAGCAAACGTGATTGACGGTGCTGAGAATGTGAAGCAGGCCGCCTGGATGAACGACTCTCCTGCGGTCATCCTAAATATTCGACGACAGCCAGGTGCAAACATCATACAGGTCGTCGATCGCGTGAAGGCCCTCCTACCGCAACTACAATCAACGCTTCCTTCATCTGTTCAGATTGCCGTCCTTACAGATCGGACTGAGACCATCCGAGCCTCGGTAAAGGACGTTCAGTTCTCGTTGATGTTGACGATCGCGTTGGTTGTGATGGTTATCTTTCTGTTCCTCCGCAATTTTGCCGCCACCATCATTCCCAGCGTTGCTGTCCCTTTGTCGCTGGTGGGAACGCTTGCTGTGATGTACCTGTTCGGGTATAGCTTGAACAACCTAACGCTCATGGCTTTGACGATCTCGACAGGCTTCGTTGTCGATGATGCGATCGTCATGATCGAGAACATCGTTCGTTATATCGAAGAAGGCGAGAAGCCATTAGACGCGGCGCTTCATGGAGCCGAGCAGATTGGCTTCACAATTGTCTCTCTCACGATCTCTTTGATCGCAGTCCTTATCCCTTTGTTGTTCATGGGCGACATTGTTGGTAGGTTGTTCCGCGAATTTGCAATCACGCTGAGTGTCACAATTCTCCTATCGGCAGTGGTCTCACTAACGCTGACGCCGATGATGTGCTCCCGTCTGTTGCGTCAAAAACATGATGATAAGCAAGGTCGATTTTACTTAGCGTCGGAAAGGGTGTTCGAGAAAATCATAGAGTGGTATGCCTATACGCTGCGTTGGGTACTCAGATTCCGATGGCTCACCCTACTCGTTGCTGCTTCGACCCTGGTATTTACCATATGGCTGTATGTAATTGTGCCGAAAGGGTTTTTCCCGGTCCAGGATACTGGTGTAATACAAGGTATTTCCGAAGCGTCGCAAAGAATCTCTTTCCCGGCCATGGCTGACAAACAACAGGAGTTGGCCCGCGTCATTCTGAAAGATCCTGCAGTTGCCAGCCTTTCGTCCTTCATAGGTGTAGACGGTTCAAACACAACTCTTAACAGCGGGCGAATTCAAATAAATCTTAAGCCGTTGGATCAGCGTCGAGTCAGTGCGAGCGAGGTGATGAGACGTCTCCAACCTGAGTTGGCAAAGATCGAGGACATCACACTTTGGATGCAACCGGTCCAGGACCTGACTGTTGAGGACCGAGCAAGTCGAACACAGTATCAGTACACGCTCGAAGATGCAGATGCTGCGGAGTTGAACCTTTGGACCACGCGTTTGGTGGATAAGCTTAAGGCGTTGCCGCAATTACAGGATGTCGCCACAGACCAACAGACTCGAGGACTACAGACAACGCTTGTTATCGATCGCATAACAGCATCGCGTCTCGGCATTACACCCCAAATGATCGATCAAACGTTGTACGACGCTTTCGGTCAGCGGCAAATTGCTACGTTATTCACGCAATCGAATCAATATCACGTAGTTTTGGAAGCGTTACCGGACTTCCAGCTCAATCCGGGAAAACTACAGGACATCTATGTTCGTTCCTCAACAGGTACCGCGATACCGTTAAGTACGTTTACGCGCTTAGAGTCTGGAACAGCACCACTCGCCGTAAATCATCAAGGGCAATTTCCTGTCGTAACAATCTCATTCAATCTTTCCCCCGATAGTTCACTCGGAGAAGCCACGGAGGCAATCGCAAAGGTTCAGAAGGATCTGAACATGCCAGCCAGCGTCGAAGCACAATTTCAGGGGACTGCGCAGGCGTTCATTGCATCGCTCACGAACGAACCGCTGCTCATACTCGCCGCGATAATCACGGTGTACATAGTTTTAGGAGTGCTTTACGAGAGCTACATCCACCCTCTAACTATTCTCTCTACGCTTCCTTCGGCGGGTGTCGGCGCAATTCTGGCGCTGTTGATTTTTCACGAGCAGCTAACCGTCGTAGCCATAATCGGCATCATTCTCTTGATTGGTATCGTCAAGAAAAACGCCATCATGATGATCGACTTTGCACTCGACGCACAACGCACCGAAGGAAAGCCTGCATCCGAGGCGATCTATCAAGCCTGCTTACTTCGGTTTCGCCCTATCATGATGACCACAATGGCCGCGTTGCTCGGTGCGCTGCCGCTAGCGTTTGGTTCAGGTACTGGTTCCGAATTGCGACGTCCTCTCGGGATCACATTGGTCGGTGGTCTAATACTGAGTCAGTTACTCACTCTATATACAACACCCGTCATCTACCTTTTCTTCGATACGATCGCGGAAAAGATTTCTGAATTTCGAGGCAAACGTCCGGTGCCCGAGAACGCTCCGGGAGAACCGGCATGAGTCTTTCGTCTCCATTTATTCAACGGCCGGTAGCAACAACTTTGCTGACGGTGGCGATTGCACTCGCGGGCGGAGTCGCCTTCAAACTTCTGCCTGTCTCGCCATTGCCTCAGATTGATTTTCCGACAATCTCGGTCCAGGCAAATCTGCCGGGTGCGAGTCCCGAAATAATGGCATCTTCGGTTGCCACTCCGCTTGAAAGACAACTGGGCCACATCGCCGGTGTAACAGAGATGACTTCCGCAAGTTATCTCGGATCTACCAGTGTCACACTCCAATTTGAGTTAAACCGGAATATCGATGCTGCAGCGCGAGACGTCCAGGCAGCTATCAATGCCGCACGTGGTTATTTGCCTGCCAACCTGCCTAACAACCCGACGTATCGGAAGGTTAACCCGGCTGATGCTCCGATCATGATCGTCGCGTTGACTTCGGATACCTACGATCAGGGGAAGTTATATGACGCTGCTTCAACAATCCTGCAGCAGAAGCTCTCTCAGATTCAGGGCGTGGGCCAGGTGGTGGTTGGCGGCAGTTCACTACCGGCAGTTCGAGTCGATGTTAATCCTACGCAGTTGAATGCTTTTGGGCTCGGACTCGAAGACGTTCGTGCGATGCTTGGACAACAGAACGCGAACCTGGCGAAAGGGCAAGTATCGAATGGTCAAACAACAGCGGATCTTGTCACAAATGATCAACTGCTAAAGGCCGAGTACTACAGGCCGTTAATTGTGAGCTACGTCAACGGCGCGGCAATCAAGCTATCTGATATCGCAAATGTCCAGGATGGAGTCGAAAATATTCGATCCGCGGGTTTGGCAAACGGCAAACCTTGCGCTCTTGTAATCCTTTTTCGCCAGCCCGGCGCCAATATTATCGATACCGTCGACGGAGTGCGCGCCGCACTCCCTGAGTTGAAAGCATCGATACCTTCAGCGATTAACCTAACTGTTGTTCAGGACCAGACAACGACGATCCGTGCATCCGTGAGAGAGGTTGAGCGGACACTAGTGATTTCGATCGCCCTGGTGATTCTCGTTGTGTTTCTGTTTCTACGAAACCCGCGAGCAACGCTCATTCCTGCCGTCGTTGTGCCTGTTTCGCTGATCGGCACCTTCGGAATCATGTACTTGTTCCACAGCAGTCTCGACAATCTGTCGCTCATGGCGTTGACCATCTCGACTGGTTTCGTGATGGATGACGCGATTGTTGTGATCGAAAATATCATGCGTCACGTGGAAGATGGCATACATCCGATCCAGGCAGCTTTGCAGGGCGCGAAGGAAATTGGCTTCACGGTCTTGTCGATCAGCATTTCGTTGATAGCCGTCTTCATTCCAATTCTCTTGATGGGTGGAATAATAGGCCGGCTGTTTCGTGAGTTTGCGCTAACTCTGTCGGTGGCAATTCTTGTGTCACTCGTCGTGTCATTGACTGCGACGCCGATGATGTGTTCTCGACTGCTGAAGCACCAGAATCCGGATGATCATGGTCGACTGTATATGGCGACTGAACGGTTCTTCGCTTTCATGCTGCGGACGTACGAGCACAGCCTTCGCTGGGTATTGCGACATCCGGCTATCGTACTCGTCGTCCTGTTAGTGACAATCGCGCTGAATGTTTACTTATTGATCATCGTTCCAAAAGGGTTCTTTCCGCAGCAGGATACGGGTCGATTGGCAGGTGGAATACAGGGCGCTCAGGACTCGTCGTTCTCAGCGATGAAGCAAAGGATGACGCGCTTCGTCGACATCATCAGAAACGACCCCGCCGTTGACAACGTGGTCGCGTTTACTGGCAGTGGCGGTGGCACAACCACGAATACTGGACGAATGTTTATTGCGCTCAAACCACTTGAACAGAGGAAAGTAAGCGCGGATCAGGTCATCGGTAGATTACGAAAACAGTTCTCATCGGTTGAAGGTGCGTCGCTCTTTTTACAGGCTACTCAGGATCTCCGGATTGGCGGCAGAGCAGGAAACGGACAGTACCAGTACACGATTCAGAGCGATGATCTCGATGACCTGAAAAAATGGGGACCAGTGTTGCTCCAAAACATGCGTACGCTTCCGGCACTAACAGATGTGAGTAGTGACCAGCAGAACAATGGCTTACAAGCTGAACTTGTTTACGACCGGTCCACTGCCGCGCGTATGGGCATCACGCCCGAGATGATTGATTCAACTCTTTACGATGCATTTGGTCAGCGGCAAGTGTCCACGATGTACACATCGCTAAATCAGTATCACGTGATCATGGAGGTGGATCCGCAATTCTGGCAGAACCCGGAGGGATTAAAGAGCATTTACCTACACCCACCCGGAGGAGGAGTTGTCCCGTTAAGTGCCATTGCGCACTACGAGCCGACGACGGCGCCGCTGACGGTGGCCCACCAGGGTCAATTTCCAGCTGTCACACTATCGTTCAACCTGGCTCCAGGTGTTGCCCTGAGTGACGCCGTCCAGGCAATTAATCAAATGGAACAGAGTATCGGGATGCCGGGGACGATTCGTGGCAACTTCTCGGGCACACTCCAGGCATACCAGTCGTCGCTCGCTTCCGAACCATTCTTGATCGTCACAGCGTTGTTAGCGGTGTATATCGTATTGGGAATTCTCTATGAAAGTTATGTACACCCAATAACCATCCTCTCGACCTTGCCCTCGGCGGGAGTGGGAGCCGTACTGGCCTTATTGATCGCACGCATGGATCTGAGTGTGATCGCGTTGATTGGCATCATTCTTTTAATAGGTATAGTTAAAAAGAATGCAATCATGATGATCGACTTCGCGCTCGCCGCAGAACGTGTTGAGGGTAAGAGTTCTCGTGATGCAATTTACCAGGCCTGCCTGCTTCGATTTCGCCCCATATTAATGACGACTTTGGCCGCACTCTTAGGTGCCCTGCCACTCGCTTTAGGTAGTGGCACTGGATCAGAGTTGCGACGCCCGCTCGGCATCGCAATCATCGGGGGACTTATCGTTAGCCAGATGCTGACGTTGTTCACCACTCCGGTGGTCTATCTCTACCTCGACCGGTTGCGTTTGGGGTGGCAGAAGATGCGCAAGAATTCAATGAGCGCGGCATCACAGGAGAGTTGATAGTGTCAATTCATTTCAAAATATTATTTACGACAATGTTATGTCTTGTGCTTTTCAAGAGTTGCGACAAGGCGCCAAAGTACAAGAACCCACCTCCAGTCCAGACACCGCCAGCGTTCAAAGAACTGACGGCAGCAAATTTTAAGGAAACAGACGGATGGAAGTTTGCCAGGCCGGCCGACGACTCTCTCAAAGGTAACTGGTGGGAGATCTTTAATGATCCACAACTTAACGAACTCGAAGATCAAGTCAACATTTCGAACCAGAGTATCGCTGTTGCAGACGCAAACTTTCGCGTAGCTCGGGAGTTGGTGAAGGAAGCTCGCTCGCAATATTTTCCCACAGTTTCTACAAGTCCCTCCGTGATCGTTTCGCGACAGTCGGGAAAGATGACTCAATCGAATATCTCGACCGGAAGAACGTTTACCGACTATAGCTTACCGTTCGACGCTTCGTGGGAGCCGGATCTGTGGGGTCGCGTCAAGAACACAGTCGCGGCGAATACTTCAGAAGCACAAGCCACTGCCGCTGATCTCGAAAATGTTCGCTTGAGCGTCGAGGCGGAAGTAGCCTTCGATTACCACCAACTGAGAGCGCTTGATGCGCAGAAGAAATTGCTCGATACCGCCGTTGTCGCATACCAGCAAGCTTTGGATTTGACGAAAGTCAGGTTTGAGACGGGAATAGTTTCGGAAGAAGACGTAACTCAAGCACAAACGCTGTTGGAAACTACGCAGGCTCAGGCAACTGATCTGGGCATTCAGCGTGCGCAACTCGAACATGCGATCGCGGTGCTCGCGGGTCAACCGGCGTCAAACTTTGCAATCGGGAATACTCCGCTCGAGGCTACTCCACCCGCTATTCCGTTTGGATTGCCGTCGCAACTACTCGAAAGACGGCCTGACATTGCGGCGTCAGAACGGCGCGTTGCCGAAGCTAATTATCAAATCGGAGTTGCGCGAGCTGCGTTTTATCCTTCGTTATCGCTCAATGCGTCCGCAGGTTTTGAGGCATCGTCGATTGCGAGTTGGTTTACCTGGCCGGCGCGGTTCTTTTCACTTGGTCCAACCCTGTCGCAGACACTCTTTGACAAAGGAAGGCGGAAAGCTGTGAGCGAAGCGGCGATTGCTTCGTACGACGGAAACGTCGCCGGTTACAGGCAGACGGTGTTAACAGCGTTTCAGGAAGTGGAAGACAACCTGGCGGCTTTGCGGATCCTGTCGCGGGAAAGGGAAGAGCAGCAGGCGGCGGTGGTTTCTTCAGAGCGAACACTGGAGCTTGCGACCGAGAGATATAAGTCTGGAATTGACAGTTATCTGAATGTGATTACGGCGCAGGAGACGTTGTTGACGAATCAACGGACTCTAATTGATTTACAAATGCAACAGATGACAGCGAGTGTCGAGCTGGTCAAGGCTCTGGGCGGCGGCTGGAACTCCTCCCAGTTACCAACTCCGCAGCAGATAAAGAAGTGACCTTGGAGTGCGCCGGCCCGGCGGCGCTGCTTTGCGGCTTGACACTCAAATTCCAGAATCTCGCAGTTGGGAAGGGTGGCAGAGCGGAACAAATTGAGACTCATTTTACTCGAGCGCAGCGACGCCCCCGCTCTTCCTTTTGCAATAGGCTCAACTCAATTTTTTAAGATCTCAATTTCTCAAATAAGTTTTCTGATGAGTTGCTCATCGTTCAGGGGATGAAGAGCGGGGGCGTCGCTATGTTCGAGTAAAGAGAGTTCTGATGTTGGCCGCTCTGCCACCCTTCCCAACTGCGGGATTCTTGAATTTGAGTGTGAACGCAGTGCCGCCGAATATCGCAACGATTGAAATTGGAGTGCGCGAGGCGCGGGGCGCCGACATGATGAATGAAAGTTATAACAAAGCGCCGCCGGGCCGGCGCACTCCAAAGTTATTGCCAGCCGCCGCCGAGTGCTTTGTAGAGTTGCACGAGCGAAAGTAGTTCGTTGCGGCGAGTCTGGGCCAGATTCAATTCAGCATCAAACAAATCCCGATCAGCATCGAGCGCATTTAGTAACGTGTCTACGCCACCCTGATAACGTAAATATGCCAACCGTGAACGATCTTGCAGGGTGCTGACTAACAGCTCCTGTTGCGTTCGAATCTCTTTTTCTTTGCGATACCGAATTAGTTCGTCCGCTACTTCTCGAAATGCAGTCTGAATAGTCTGTTGATACTGGACCAACGCAAATTCCTGCTGAGCTTTGGCAAAGTTCACGTTTGACTTTAAACGGCCACCAGTGAAAATCGGTTGCGTTAACTGCGGCACAAAGCTCCACGCTCGACTTGGACCAGTAAAGAGCGAAGAAAGCTCGTTGCTTTGAAATCCAAAAAAACCAGTCAGGCTAATTCGTGGGAAGTAAGCCTTCTTTGCAACAGACACCAGTGCCTTCTGTGCCACTAGATTCTGTTCCGCTGACCTTATGTCCGGACGGCGTTCAAGTAGTTCCGAAGGCAGCCCGGCTGGAACGGCAGGTAGCTCTTCCTGTTGTGTCAAAGGCTTGCCACGCGGAATCGGTCCAGGGTTTTTGCCTAGGAGCAGGCTAATTTGATTTTCAGTCTGCTCGATTGCCCGTTCTGTGTCGGGAATCGTTTGCGATGCCTGGTAAACCAACTCTTCACCCTGGCGAACGTCGAGCATTGTTGCGACACCGCCTTGCTCTCGAAGCTTGATCAACTTCAGCGAGTCTTGTCTGGTTGCGAGGGTGCGTTTCGCAATGTCCAGTTCATCGTCGAGTTCGAGCAGGCTGAAGTAGTTAGTCGCAACGTCGCCCACAACGGTTGTCATAACCGCCTTGCGATCTTCTTCTGACGCTCGGAGTTGAGCTCGCGCAGCCTTAGTCTGGCTCCGTAAACGGCCCCAGATATCGAGCTCAAAATCGAGGAGGTTCAGTAAGACGCTGCCAAAACTACTTCGCTGACCACCGGCTCCCGAACCAGCGAACTGTCCGTTGCTTGATGTCCTAACGGTGGTTAAATCAGCACTGCCGACTAGTTGAGGAAATTGTTGAGATCGCGCTAGACCCAGGTTGGCTCGCTCAGCATCAATCCTGGCTACGGCCAACTGCAAATCGTAATTGCTGGTCATAGCGTTATTAATCAGATCCTGAAGCGCCGGATCTTTGAATACCTCGAACCACTTGAGATCGCCAATCGATGGACCAGTTGGTGCGTTTGCTTCTTTGCCGCGGAAATCACTGGGAGTCTTAACAGGAGAAAGAGTTTGAGCTTTGCTTTGCGCGACGATTGCCTGACTGGTCAGGCTCAAGAGCAAGAGTATTGCTAACGGTCCCCGACCCCTTGCGACCACTCGAGATAGTTTCACCTGCAGGAAGATAGCGCCGGTTGCCGCCACCCATTTTGACTTCAATATCATTCTTTCACTCAATCCTCTTGCGGTCCTAACTTGGTATTACTCTGTGCAACCCTTTGTGTCCTCCGAGTCACAACCAGGGAGGACATAAAGGTTGCACGGAGAAAGTTCAGATTAAGACACCCTCAGTCTCCCGCCGCAGGTTCGTGCTCTGGTCCATCAGCAGGTGCATGCTTGCCACCGAATCGCTGGGTAAATTTTTCGACGAGATAAAAGGTCGCCGGAATGATAAAGATCGCGATCGCCGTCGCTGCAAGCATTCCTACGATCACAACTGTGCCTAAAATTCTGCGCGCGGAAGCACCGGCTCCCGAAGCAATCCACAGTGGGACGCAGCCAAGAATGAACGCGAACGAAGTCATCAAAATTGGTCGCAACCTCAAGCGTGCGCCTTCGAGTGCGGCCTCAACTAATCCGCGTCCCTTTTCTAATTCTGCCTTGGCGAATTCAACAATAAGAATTGCGTTTTTCGCAGCGAGTCCAATCAGCACGATCAAACCAATCTGCGCGTAAACATCGAGGTCGTACCCGCGGATTAAGAGACCGAGAAATGCGCCGAACACCGCGATGGGCACCGTCAACAAAACTGAGAACGGCAATGACCAGCTTTCATAAAGAGCGGCCAGAATCAGGAACACAAAAACGAGCGAGAGGGCGAATACAGTTTTGGTTGTTCCAGCCGCACTTCGCTCCTGGTACGACAAGTCGGCCCAGTCGTAACCCATCTCTGGCGGCAATGTTTGTTTGGCAACCTCTTCGAGAGCATTCATCGCCTGTCCCGAACTGTATCCGGGAGCTGCCGATCCAATGACCTGGGCGGCGCGATAGACGTTGAAACGATTCGTGTACTCCGGTCCGGATACTTTTCGCGTTGTAACCAACGCTGAAAGTGGGACCATGTTGTTGTCGTTATTGCGGACGTAGTACTGGTTAATATCGGCTGCTGTCAGGCGTTCTTCACCTTCGGCTTGCAGAAACACTCGCCACTGCCTGCCAAATCGATTGAACTGGTTTAGAAACAATCCGCCGAGATATGCCTGTAAAGTTTGATAGACGTCAGCCACAGCGACTCCCTGTTTCAGCACCTTGTCGCGATCGACGTCCGCGTAGACTTGCGGGACTGAAGCAGAAAATTGCGAGGCGACTCCAGTTAGCTCGGGCCGTTTTCTCGCAGCCTCGAGAAACTTCTGCACGTTCTGATCTAGAAACTCGACTGAGCCTCCACTTCGATCCTGAAGCCAGAATGAGAAACCGCCGGAACTTCCCAGTCCCGGAATTGCAGGCGGCATAAAAGTTAACGCCACCGCCTCTGGAATCTCTTTTCCCATACGACCGTTGAGAGATTTCTGAATTTGCTGTGCTGCGACTTTTCGATCGCCCCAGGGTTTCAACGCGACAAAGAAAAAAGCGTTGTAGCTGGCCGAGACCCTGTTTAATAAACTGAAGCCTTCAATCGTGTTGAAGTACTCGACTCCGTCCGTCTTGCTCAGTATGTCCTCAACTTTTCGAGACACTTGATCGGTACGTTCTAAAGACGCTGCGGCCGGTAACTGAACGTTGAGAAACAAATATCCATAGTCTTCCTCTGGCAAGAAGCTCGTTGGCAGTCTCGCGCCAAGGATTCCATCGACCAAGCCGAAGCCGGCAATGATTAGGATGGCTACAAGTCCTTTTCTAACCAGCACATTGCTCAGATTCACGTAGCCGTGGGTTGCTCTATCAAACCATCGATTGAACCAGTCAAAGAATCCCCGCAAAATTCCCGCGCGAGCCTGCTGCCTGGGTCTTAGCAGCATCGCTGAAAGCGCCGGCGACAAGGTCAAAGCGTTGAAAGCCGAAATGATTACAGAGACCGCGATGGTCACAGCAAACTGCTTATTAAGCCGGCCCTGGATACCGCTGATAAACGCCACCGGGATAAATACAGAAGCAAGAATTAGAGCAATACTAATAACTGGACCAGATACTTCTTCCATCGCCCGGAACGTAGCGTCACGAGGGCTCATGCCTTCTTCGATGTGATGTTCAACGGCTTCAACCACTACGATCGCATCGTCTACTACCAGGCCAATTGCTAGTACTAAAGCAAACAGAGAAAGGGTATTGATGGAAAATCCAAGAATCGGAAAGAAGGCAAACGTACCAATTAGTGATACCGGCACTGCGATGATCGGGATCAAAGTGGCGCGCCAGTTTTGCAGAAAGATATAGACCACCAGGATAACCAACACCATCGCAATGACGAGTGTCTCGACTATTTCGCCGATACCCTCGGTGACAGCTCGTGTAGTGTCGAGCGAGACTGCGTAGTCAAGATCATCGGGAAAGCGAGTCTTCAATTCGGCCATCGTCTTCTTAATGCCATCGGCCACGGCGAGTGCGTTAGAACCGGGGGCCTGGAAGACGGCAATCAGTCCGGCCGGCTGGCTATTGAAGCGTGCGATTTGCTGATAATTGAGGGCGCCAAGTTCAATCCTCGCGACGTCCTTCAGCCTTACAACTGAACCATCGGGATTTGAGCGAACGACAATTTCTCCAAACTCCTCAGGCGTTTGCAGGCGGCCCTGAGCTCGGAGCTTGTAAGTCATCTCTTTGCCTTTAGGCGCAGGTTCGGCGCCTAGTTGGCCAGCTGGATTTACCGTGCTTTGTTGTTGGACCGCACGCGATAGATCCGGAACCGTTAGCCCAAGTTTCGCGAGTAGATCGGGTTTCACCCAGATTCGCATCGCGTAGTCGCTGGCGCCAAAAAGCCTTACTTCGCCAACACCAGGTACACGATACAGCGCGTCGTTTAGATTGATGTTCGCGTAGTTCGCGAGGAAGAGTGAGTCGTGTGTTTGCTTGGGCGAGAAGATCGAGATAACCAGTGTTGGTAATCCGGTCGACTTGCGCATGTTCAAGCCAAACGTATTGACGTCTGAAGGAAGATTAGGTTGAGCCTGGGCGACACGGTTCTGGACATTCACCTGATCGATGTTTGGATCAGTGTCCACTCCAAAAGTCACGGTCAGGGCCATGCTTCCATCGTTAGCGTTTGTCGACTGCATGTAGAGCATGTTGTCGACGCCGCTCATCTGTTGTTCAAGAGGGGTCGCTACAGATTGTTCGATCGTTACAGCGTCAGCACCGGTGTAAGTTGTATTAACGATGATCTGAGGGGGGACGATATCCGGAAACTGGGCTACCGGAAGACTACGCATCGCAATGAGTCCACCAATCACAGTGACTATTGCAATTACCATCGCAACGATGGGTCGATTGATAAACAGCTTTGAGATCAAAATATCTCCCTCGATCAAACGCGGCAGGCGCGTTCGATCTTAATTCCTGGTAGCGGCGCTGGTCACATAAGGCTGCGGATCTACGACCGTGCCTGATCGCACCTTTTGCAGTCCTTCGACGATTACTCGTTCTCCAGGCTTCAATCCTTCTTCAATAATCCAATCTGTGCCTGTACGTTCACCAACCTTCACCGAACGAAAGTCGACCTTGTTGTTTGCGTCTACGACTGCGACTTGATAGCCGCCTTGCAGCTCGTTAACCGCACGCTGTGGAACAACGATCGCATTTTCATGAGTGCTGGTGACGGCTCGAACTTTTCCGTAGAGTCCGGGTCGCAGAATGTAACTGGGATTGGGAAAGATTCCGGCCAAACGGATCGAGCCCGTTTTCTGGTCAACCTGACGATCTGCCAAATAAAATTTGCCCTTGTCCGGATAGACAGTTCCATCGGACAAAACCAGCTCCAGTTCGAGCTGTTCGATACTCGATCCTTGTCGAGCGTTAATCAGGTTGCTTTTGTTGAATTTTAAGTAGTCAGTTTCACTCAAAGTGAATCCGACTTTAATTGGATCCACGGTCGACACCGTGGTGAGCACGCCGCTCGTTGGATTAACCAGGTTGCCGACTTGCGCTTGAGCAATACCCGCGATGCCGTCGATGGGCGAGACTATGCGTGTAAAGCTGACGTTGAGTTCAGCAGTGCGGACCGCAGCTTGTGATGATTCCACCTGGGCCTTTGCAGCTGCGATTCCTGATTTAGCAGTGTTAACTCCAGCGGCAGCAGCCTTAACGCCGGCTTTGGCAGTTTCGATTCCAGCTTTGCTCGCATCAATTTGGGCCTTAGCGGCGACGTTAGCTTGGTCAGCATTGTCGAGGTCCTGCTGCGTCACCGCTTTTTGAGCCGCGAGTGGTGTGTATTTGTCGACGTCTAACTGGGTCTTCCGCTGGCCTGCCTGTGATTGTGACAGTTGCGCCTGCGCT
>Ga0070659_100001434_pt1 | contig 17182 bp, 19 predicted proteins | sample KBSC23metaG_FD_64666 | JGI IMG/M metagenome (GOLD analysis project Ga0070659, IMG submission 64666) | Corn rhizosphere microbial communities from Kellogg Biological Station, Michigan, USA - KBS C2-3 metaG | ecosystem: Host-associated > Plants > Roots > Rhizosphere > Soil ... | reverse complement strand
CCTGCGACATAAATTCAAGGAGTCTTTCGCCATCTCGGGCGCGCCTTTCTTTGCTTACTTTCTTTGGCAAGACAAAGAAAGTGAGTCAGCCCCGGCAGGGGATGAAACAAGGGATGGACCCAAAAAACAAAAGACAGATCCACTAGCGTTGCGCCACCGCTAGCCCCAGCAAAATCAAAACCGGCGGCACCACACACCAAAACGAAAACGTAGAAAACGCCAACGCCCCCAACACCGCGCCGACGGCGAACCCAACCAACGGCGGCACCATCTTCCGCAGCCGCGTGCGGGCAACATCCTTCTGCGTGCTGCCCGGCGACAACAACTCCACCACATCAATCACGATCTGCGTCGTATTGCCGGTCATGATGGTGGTGGGCGCAAGGTCAGACAGCACGATGCGCGCCTCGGCGTTCTGCACTCCCATCGCGGCCACGCCGATCAACCCGACGATGATGGTGGCCGGTGCATCGGCCGATTGAATCGGCAGCGCCAGCAACCCCGCCGCCATGAACGCCAACAACAGCACCGCCTGCGCCAAGAGCAGTGGCCGCAGCGGTGCCACGCCACGCCGCGTGAGCGCTGTCACGGCCAGCTTGGTTGCGGCCACCGCCAGCACGAACATCGGCAGCGCCAGCAGCTTGGCGAGCACGCCTTGTCCGGTGCCGGCCAGTTCCAGCCCGATCATCACGAAGTTGCCCGTGACATGTGCCGTGAACAGCCCGAACAGCGCAGCGAAACCGACCACATCCACATAGCCCGCCACAAACGCTAGCAGGCTCCCTTGCGCGGTCAAGAAGCGCGTTGACGGTGGTGGAGCGATCGTCGGAGCAGACGCGGCTTCAGAAGGCAAAGCACGAACACCCAAAGGCGCCCCAGAAGCCGCGGAAGTCTGTTGTGGGCACGTTGGCCGTACGCGCCTTCTGGTGCGAGTGGCCATGCACCGTGCACGCGCCGGCGCAGTGGTGAACCTGCTGCTGCAACGGCGCTGCCGGTCGCCAATGCCCCGGCACGCGCGAGACAGGCGACCACTCCGGCAACACCGGGATCGGCGGCGGCCCGAACTCGGTGAACTCCGCTGCGCCGTAGACGACACGCCCGCCCACCACCGTCAGCACCGATTCGATGGTCTTGATGTCCGCTTCGGGCACGCTGAAGAAATCCGCCGACAGCGCAGCCAGATCGGCCAACTGCCCCACCTTGATCTGCCCCTTGTTGCCCTGATCCGCCGAGAACCACGCGCTGCCGTGTGTGTACAGCTCCAGCGCCACTTCGCGCGACAGCCCTTCCGGATACAGCGCCATGCCGCCCACCGTGCGCCCGCTCGCCAGCCAGTACAGCGACGTCCACGGGTTGTAGCTCGACACGCGCGTGGCGTCGGTGCCGGCGCCCACCGGCACGCCTTCGGCCAGCATGCGCTTGATGGGCGGTGTCTGTTCGGCAGCGGCGGCACCGTAGCGGTCGACAAAGTACTCGCCCTGAAACGCCATGCGATCTTGAATGGCGATGCCGCCGCCGAGTTTGCGCACGCGCTCGATGTTCTTCGGCGAGATCGTCTCCGCATGGTCAAAGAACCACGGCAGGCCGTTGAACGGAATGTCGCGGTTGACGCGCTCGAACACATCGAGCATGCGCGAGATCGATTCGTCGTACGTAGCATGCAGGCGGAACGGCCAACGCTGCGCGACGAGGTGACGCACCACGGTTTCCAGTTCCTGCTCCATCGTCTCGGGCAGGTCGGGGCGCGGCTGCAGGAAGTCTTCGAAATCCGCTGCCGAGAAGACGAGCATTTCACCCGCGCCGTTGTGGCGGAAGAAGTCATCGCCCTGGCGGTACTGCACGCTGCCGGTCCAGTTCTTGAAGTCGGCCAGTTCCTGTTTGGGCTTTTGCGTGAAGAGGTTGTAGGCGATGCGGATGGTGAGCTGATTCTGCGCCGACAGTTCGCGGATGACTTCGTAGTCTTCCGGGTAGTTCTGGAAGCCGCCGCCCGCGTCGATGGCGCTGGTCACGCCCAGACGGTTGAGCTCGCGCATGAACTGGCGCGTGGAGTTGACCTGATACTCGGCTGGCAGTTTTGGCCCTTTGGCGAGCGTCGCGTACAGGATCATCGCGTTGGGTTTGGCGATGAGCATGCCGGTCGGTTCGCCGGAGGCGTCGCGCTGGATCTCGCCGCCGGGCGGGTTCGGCGTGTCCTTGGTGTAGCCGACCTGGCGCAGCGCGGCACGGTTGAGCAGCGCGCGGTCGTACAGGTGCAGCACGAACACGGGCGTGTCAGGCGCGGCCTGGTTGAGCTCTTCCAGCGTGGGCATGCGGCGCTCGGCAAACTGGAACTCCGTCCAGCCGCCCACCACGCGCACCCATTGCGGCGACGGTGTGCGCGCGGCCTGCTCCTTGAGCATGCGCATCGCATCTGCCAGCGAGGGCACGCCTTCCCAGCGCAGTTCCAGGTTGTAGTTCAGCCCGCCGCGAATCAGGTGCAGGTGCGAATCGTTCAAGCCGGGGATGACGGTGCGCCCGCGCAGGTCGATCACTTGCGTGGTGGCGCCGCGTTGGGCCATCACCGTGGCGTCGTCGCCCACGGCAACAAAGCGGCCGTCGCGCACGGCAACGGCACTGGCAGCGGGGCGTTCGCGGTCGACCGTGTGGATGCGGCCGTTGTGCAGGATGAGGTCGGCGGTCATGGCGTCGGTGTCAGTACTTGGGAAACAGCGAGAAGCGTCCTGGGCCGGCAATCAGGACGGTCGTGAAGATGATCAGCAGCATCCAGCCAAATTGCCCTTGGGCAAGCGACCAGTCCGGGTGCACCACCAGCATGGCCACCAGCAGCGTGAAGACGATCGGCAGGCACGCCAGCCGTGTGAGTACGCCCAGCGCAATCAGCAGCGGGCAGACGGTTTCGGACAGGATCGCCAGCACCAGTGTGGGCACGGCGCCCAGATGGAACGGGTCTTCGATGCGCGTGAGTTCCTGGCTGTAGTGCAGCACCTTGGGCAGGCCATGCACGGTGAACAGCAGCGCGCTGCCCGTTACGCGCAGGAACAGGAGGCCAGCATGCAGCGCGGTGTCGTTCGCTGCGGTGGCAGCGGATTCCAGCGAGAGGCGCGTCATGGCATCAACTCGGATTGCCCGATGCGCGGTCGCCGGTAGCGGCGATGTCAGCGGGCGGGGCCTTGGGTGGCGCGCCCGTGATCTTCGGCACGCATTCCTGGCGGAACCACGCCACGGTGATGGGCTCGCCGGCCAGCAGGCGCTGCGCGGTCGGCACGATCTGTTCGCCGATCAGCATGCCGAGCAGCCCGATCAGTGCAATGGCCGGCGGTGCGGGAGAGCGCACGTGCAGCAGTGCATAGATGATGCCGACCAGCAGGCCGACGCTGAGGGAGATGAGGTAGGGCTTCATGGGGGCAAGCGGCGGCGCATTGGAGTTGCGCCGCCTCATTCGCATTAGGTGGTGAGGAACGCGAGCAGATCGGCGTTGACCTTGTCTGCCTCGGTCACGCACATGCCGTGCGCGCCGCCCGGGTAGACCTTGAGCGTGCCGTTCTTGACCAGCTCCACGCCCAGTCGCGCCGAGTCGTCGATCGGCACGATCTGATCATCGTCGCCATGCAGGAAGAGCACCGGCACATCGATCTTCTTCAGATCTTCCGTGTAGTCGACTTCCGAGAATTCCTTGATGCACAGGTATTGGCCGTGGATGCCGCCGGTCATGCCCTGCGCCCAGAACGCGTCGATCGTGTTTTGCGAAACCTTCGCGCCCGGCCGGTTGAAGCCGAAGAACGGCGTGGCGAGATCACGATAGAACTGCGAGCGATTCTCTGCCACACCTTTGCGGATGCCGTCGAACACTTCCATCGGCAAGCCCTTCGGGTTGGCGGCGGTCTTGAGCATGATGGGCGGCACCGCGCCGATCAGCACAGCGCGGGCAACGCGCTTGGTGCTATGCCGGCCGATGTAGTGCGCCACTTCACCGCCGCCGGTGGAGTGGCCCACCAGCGTGGCACCCTGGATGTCGAGCGCATTCAGCAGCGCAGCCAGGTCATCGGCGTAGGTGTCCATGTCGTTGCCCTGCGACGGCTGATCAGAGCGGCCGTGGCCCCGGCGGTCATGGGCGATGACGCGAAAGCCGTTTTGCACGAGGAAGAGCATCTGCGCGTCCCACGCGTCGGCATTGAGCGGCCAGCCGTGTGAGAAGACCACGGGCTTGCCGCTGCCCCAGTCCTTGTAAAAGATACGCGTGCCGTCTTGGGTGGTAATCGTTTGCATGATGGGAGGGGGGGAGAGGGTCCGGGGGAGGGCGCAAGCGATATCGCGCAAGCGCAACGGCAATCGTGCCGCTTGCGCTTGCGCGGTCCGAGGTGCGAACGGCGAGGCAGCTGTCGTTCAGCGTGCCGGTACGGCGGCCAGCGCCTCGTGTGGTGTGGCCGTGCGCTGCTGCGCCTTGTGCACCATCGTGTAAGCGTAGTCCACGCCCATGCCGTATGCGCCCGAATGTTCCTTGACCAGCTTCATCACGGCGTCATACGTATCGCGGTGGGCCCAATCGCGCTGCCATTCCAACAGCACCTGTTGCCACGTCACGGGCACCACACCGGCCTGGATCATGCGCTGCATGGCGTAGTCGTGCGCTTCCTTGGAGGTGCCGCCCGAGGCGTCGGCCACCATGTAGATCTCGTAGTCGGCATCGTGCATGGCCGACAGCGCGAAGGTGCAGTTGCAGACTTCCGTCCATAGGCCCGAGACGACGATCTTCCTGCGGTTGTTCTTGGCCAGTGCGTCGCGCACCTTCTGGTCATCCCACGAGTTCATCGATGTGCGTTCGAGCAGCGCCTGCCCCGGAAACACGTCGAGCAGTTCGGGATACGTATAGCCGGAGAAGCTCTCGCTCTCGACAGTGGTGATGGTGGTGGGGATGTTGAAGATCTTCGCGGCCTTGGCAAGGCCAACGGTGTTGTTCTTCAGGACCTGGCGATCGATCGACTGTACGCCGAAGGCCATTTGCGGCTGGTGGTCGATGAAGATGAGTTGGCAATTTTGCGGAGTGAGGACTTCCAGCTTGGGATTCATGGCCGTATCCAATGGGGCGTGATGCAGATGAGGGGACGCGCAACCGTGCCGAGCGTGCGGCAACAGCGGCTCCGTCATCATAGGGGTCCGTGCGCCGTTCACAACACGCAAACTGCGAGTGCAGTTTTTGCGATTGCCGAACAATCCATGCAGCCGGCCGACATATTGCGCAGCTAACGTGCGCCGCCCGGCTAACGCACCCAGCCGCGCTCCAGCAATGGCACGTCCCAGGCAAGTTCTTCGGCGTGATGGCTGATCAGGCAATCGATGAGCGCGCAGACCTTGACGGCCTGCCGCTGGGTTTCCGGATAGACCGCGGAAAAGTGCAAGGGGGCGAGATCGTACTCGGCCAGCACGGGCACCAGCCGGCCCGCCACCAGATCGTCGCTGATGACGAGTGTGGGCAGGCATGCAATGCCGGCGCTGGTTAGCGCGTAATCGCGCAGCAGGTGCACGGAGTTCGAGCGCACCTGCTCGGGCAGGTCGAGTTCCGCACGCACTTCGCCGCCTTGTGAGAACACCCAGCGCTTGCGCGTCGGGTAACCGGAGTACAGCGCCAGCGAATGCTGCAGCAGGTCGGCCGGCTGTTGCGGCAGGCCATATTCCTCAATGTAGGCGGGCGTCGCACAGAACATGCGCCGCAGCACGAACAGGCGCTTCTCGATCAGCGAATCATTGATGGGCGGGAAGATCTGGAACACCACGTCGAACCCTTCGGCAATCGGGTCGACCACGCTGTCGTCCACCACCACGTCGAGCTGGATATCGGGGTACTGCGCGCTGAACCGTGCCAGCGGCGCGGCAAAGTGGTCGAGCGCATAGCCGGGCAGCATGCGGATGCGCAGCTTGCCGGCGGGCGTCGCGCGCAGGCCGCGCATCTGGTCGGTCAGGTCCGTCAGCATGCAGACGGCGTCGGCGCATTGCTTATAGTAGGTCTCGCCCACTTCTGAGAGCCGCACATGTCGCGTGCTGCGGTGGAACAGCGGTGCCTCGATAAAGCGTTCCAGTTGCTGCACGCGGTTGGTTACCACGGAATTGGTCACGCCTAGCTGGCGCGCGGCTTCGGCAAAGCTGCGCGTTTCTGCCACGCGCACAAAGGCTTCGATACTGAGAAAGCGGTCCATTTGCGATATCCCCGCGCCGGAAGTGAGGGTGGCGCGACGCCAACCATCATACGGCGATCGCACCGAATGTGATGTTGTCGCCGGCGGGGCTTTTCGGTGGATCGCCTGGTCGTTTATCCTCTGCAATCTGTTTCATTCCAAGAGCAATTTCCTACCAAGCGAGGAGCAGTTCATGGCAATTCAAGTGATTGGCATCGTGGGTGCCGGAACAATGGGCAACGGCATTGCGCAGGCGTGCGCCGTGGTCGGGCTGGATGTGGTGATGGTGGACATCAGCGATGCCGCCGTGCAGAAAGGCATCGCCACCGTAGCAAGCAGCCTGGACCGCCTCATCAAGAAAGAAAAGCTGACTGAAGCCGACAAGGCTGCCGCGCTCGCACGCATCCACGGTTCGACCAGCTATGACGACCTCAAGCGTGCCGACCTCGTCATCGAAGCCGCCACCGAAAATTTCGACCTGAAGGTCAAGATTCTCAAGCAGCTCGAAGCCGCGGCCGCGCCGCACGCGATCGTGGCGTCGAATACGTCGTCCATCTCCATCACCAAGCTGGCCGCCGTGCTGCAGGACGCCAGCCGCTTCATCGGCATGCACTTCTTCAATCCGGTGCCGATGATGGCGTTGGTGGAAGTCATCCGCGGCCTGCAGACGAGCGACGCCACGCACGCCGCCGTCGAGGCGCTGGCGCATCAGCTCGGCAAGACGCCGATCACGGTCAAGAACAGCCCGGGTTTTGTCGTCAACCGCATCCTGTGCCCGATGATCAACGAGGCGTTCTGCGTGCTGGGCGAAGGCTTGGCGAGCCCGGAAGAGATCGACGAAGGCATGAAGCTCGGCTGCAACCACCCGATCGGGCCGCTGGCACTGGCCGACATGATCGGCCTGGACACCATGCTGGCCGTGATGGAGGTGCTGTACACCGAATTCGGTGATCCGAAATACCGCCCCGCCATGCTGATGCGCGAGATGGTGGCCGCCGGCTATCTGGGCCGCAAGACGGGCCGTGGCGTGTACGACTACCGCAAGTAAGCGATTGGCTGTTCGGCATGCGCGCCGTCCGCCAACTGTCAGGCCGGATTCGCGCAAACTGTCCGCAAGTGTGCATGGAGGCGGTGTGGCGGTGCGTTGATGATGACGCATCACCGCACCGCTTTTTTCATTCCCACACACCGGACGTCACCATGTCGCGCTACGCCTTCCGCCTGCTCAACGTCTTTGCCGAATCCACCTTTGGCGGCAACCAGCTCGCCGTCTTTGAAGACGGGCGCGGCCTGGACGATGCCACCATGCAGGCCATCGGACGCCAGTTCAACCTGTCCGAGATCACCTTCATCTTTCCTGATGACACGGACGGCGCCACGGCGCGCTTCCGCATCTTCACGCCTGACTATGAGATGCCGTTTGCCGGCCACCCGTCGCTGGGCACCGCGCAGGTGGTGCGCGAGTTGTACGGCCCCGGCAATGAACTGACGCTGCGTTGCCAGTCGGGCATCGTGTCGCTGACGGCGCAGGATGAAGGATGGTCTCTGGTGCCGCCGCGCTCGGGTGCATTGAGCACGCGGGAGGAAGACCCGGCCATCGCCAAGATGCTAGGGCTGGACGCCGACGCGCTGGCGGGCACACCGCTGTGGGTCGATGCAGGTATCGAGCAGTTGATGGTGCCGGTCAAGACGCGCGCCGATGTGGAACGTGCCCGCCCGGACCCTTCCGCATTCGACACCTGGCCGCGCAGCCGCAACGATGGCCGCAATGCCTACGTCTTCACCATGCCCGAATCTGGCAGCAGTGACCCGGTGGTGTCGCGTTTCTTCTTTGAGTACGGCACCGGCCTGTGGGAAGACCCGGGCACTGGCTCGGCCTGCGCCAACCTGGGCGGCTGGCTGCGCGCGACCGGCCACACGCTGCCGGCCAGCTACCGCATCGAGCAGGGCGCCGCTGTGGGGCGGCCGTGTCATCTGACGCTGCGCGTGGATGCCGACGGCACCATCCACGTGGGCGGCCGCGTGATCGAGATCGGTCGCGGCACGCTGACGATTTGATCGACTAGGCGGCGACGTTCAACTGCTTGCAAAAGAACGTCGTCCCGCAGAACGCACCGTCGGGCATCAGTGCGTAGTTGGGCACCACGCCCACGCGCTGCCAACCGGCGCGTGCGTACAGGCGTTCCGCATCGCCGCCGGTGACGGTATCGAGCACCAGCACCGTCTTGCCTTCGGCGCGGGCTGTTTCCTCCACCGCAGCCATCAGCCGTTGCGCCAGGCCCTGCCGGCGCGCGCGGCGGTGCACGAGCATCTTGGCCGCGTCGGCGCGGTGCGGCTGGTTTTCGGGCTGCGACAGGATCAACTGCACGGTGCCGAGGACGGCGCCGGCTGCGTCTTCGGCAATCAGCAGCGCGCGTTCGCCGTGCGCCACCCCGTTGGCCACGCCGCGCCAGAACGCCTGCGCCTTCTCGCGCGACAACGGCCACATGAAGCTGACGGAGGCGCCGCCTTCCACGCAGTCGATCAGCACGTCGGCCAGCGCATCGACGCAAGCGCATGCTTCGTTGGCGTCCAGGCGCCGCACGGTCAGGGTGTCGATCATCAGGGTCTCCAGTGGGCAGATGAGATGGTCGTGAGTGCTACGAGATAGCGCGCCGGCTTGCGCGTCGGGTTGTTGTAGACGATCGGGCGATCGAGCCGCATGGTCAGGCAATCGCCCGCATTCAGGCGCCAGTGCGCGTCGCCCACGGTCATTTCCATCGTGCCTTCGATCACCCACACCTGCTGATGGATTTCGGCGTCGCGCGCGCCGGTGTCGTAGGCGACGCGCTCGCCGGGCGGAAAGTGCACCTCCACGAGTTGGAGGGGTGAACGTGCCGCCGGCGACAGGTTGCGGCGCACGTAGCCGGAAGCCGGGTCGGTCCACTCGGGCTGCTCCGCCGCGCGAGACACGGGCGACGGCTCGGCGGCCGACGTGGCGTTGTCTTCGAACAGCGAGGCAAGCGTCACGCCCAGCGCGGAGCTGAGCCGATCGAGCACGGCGGCGGTCGGGCTGCTCTGCCCGCGCTCGATCAGGGAGATGGCCGAGCGGCTGACCTGGCTGCGTTCGGCCAGTGCGTCGAGCGACAGGCCTTGCGCGTCGCGCAGTTCGCGCAGGCGGTAGGCGATGCGTTGGTGGAGGTCCATGTGATCTAGTTTAGTGGAAATTTGTGTCCAGTAAACTAGAATTTGAGGGGGTGATGATTGCCCTCGTCTCCGGTTGCGCCTTCCGCAGGCGCTTGTACAGGCCGTGGCCCGATGCCTCTGGCGGTTCCGCGTGCAACGGTTTCCGGTGACGAGAAACTCGTGCTGCTAGCGGCATTCATGTTGTTTTCGTTCTTGCTGGCTGCGGGCATTGCGCGGTACTACGCTGAGCCGCTGAACCGCGCGCTCCGGCAACGTTTCCAGCGGTCACGGTCTGCGCCGTCCATCGTCGCCTGAAGGATGGTGCATCAACTGCGCGCTGAGGCGAGTGCGGTTCGCTATTCCCGTTTTTGCACAGCCGGCGGCAGCCATGTCCCATCAAGCGCAGCTTCTTTTGGCCACGTGAGTTGCATGCGCAGCATGAATGCTCCCACCGGCGGCGGCAGCCAGTTATTGCGCATGCCCTTGGGCGGCGCCCGCTGGATCAGGATGTCGAGTGAGCCATCGCGGTTCAGGCGCGGGTGGTCGGCCTCGCTCAGCAGGTTGCGCAGGCTCGATCGATCCGATGTGCGGCGCGGTTGCTGGATCGCGGCGATGGCCCAGCCGGCGTTCTCGGGCGGGAGCTGGTTGCGCTCGAAATGCAGCACGTAGCGGTGCGTGCTGTCGAGTGCCTGGCCATTGGCGTCGGTGGTCGCGCGGGCGATCAGCGCATCCTGCGGCAAATCCACCCCGGCGCCGTCCCACGCCACGATGGCGCGCTGGGCGTAGTCCAGCCCGTACACGCCGATCATGCGCGGGATGAACCAGCCGTTCTGCGTGATGGACGGTTGCTTGACGGCCAGCGCCAGCGTTTCGCGCGCGGCGGCCACGCCGGCATCCATGACCTTCAGGTTGCCCGCGCTCACGGCCTTGGCGTCAAACGGTGCGCCGGGCACGATGCCCAGATTGCGCAGCGATTGCAGCATCGCAGAATCGGCCGCGTGCGGCGGATTGTCCTTGAACAGTTCGGCAAAGCGCGTGAAGTAGCTGTTGGCATCCAGCGCGGTTACGCGGCGGCGTGCGGCATCCAGGCTGACGTCGAGGTCCGTGGCTTTGTCTGCGTCGACTTTGGCGTCAGCTTCTGCTTCGCGCGCGGCGGCTTTGCCGAACGCCTCCAGCGGCGTGACGCGGTAGCGGTCCTGCACGCGGCGTGCGGCGGGCTCGTCGCGCTGGCTGGCCACCTGCGTGCGGGCGACGATCCAGACGAGGTTGGTCGGCGCAGCAATCTGCTTGACGCCGGCGGGCAGCGACCCTTCCCAACCCGGCGGTGTGATGGCGTAGTGCGCGGCGCGTGCGCTGGTGGTGCGGTTGCCGAGCGTTTCGAAGACATCGTTCCACCCGTCATGCAGCGCCACCCAGATATGGCGGCGGCCGACATCGGGCAAGCTCAGGACGACCGGGCCATTGCGTAAATCGACGAAGGCGCTGCTGGCGAGCACGTCCACACGGGCGCGCACGCCGGTGGGCAGGGCCTCGTCTTCCAGCGTGCGCTGGTGCATGAACGTGCCGGCGGGCGCCAACGCAGAGGTGGTCTGCAGCAGGGCGTCCGTCATCATCAACGGGAAGGCGTACACATAGGCCGAGCGGACGAGCGCTTCGTTCGGCTGCGGCAGGCGCTGTTCGATGGGTGCCGTGGTGTTGGCGTTCTGAGTGGCGCAGCCGCTCAGGCTTAGGCTCAGGGTAAGGGCCGAGGCCACTACGCTCAGCGCCACGGCCGCCAGCTTGGAAAGCGGGCGCGCGGGCGCATGGCAGTGCGTCATCTTGTTCTCCTTGTGTCGTCGGTGCGCGCAACAGGAAATCAGACGCCTGTCGGACATCCCCCCAAGGATGCTTGCGCATACGGTTGCGCAGTGGCCGACTTTGCGGCGCCGCACACTTCTCGTGAATCTTTGGAATGTAGAAGCGCCGTCAACGCAAGTCAATTTAAGTGCAGCCGGGGATGCTTGGCCGCGCAGCCTACAGACGCAGGTGCAGCGCGAGACGCAACTTGGCCGCGTCGTATTCGGCCTTCAGGCGCGCGACGATCTCCCCGGCGGGCGGCAGGTCGGCAATCTGCCCGACGCCTTGGCCGGCGCCCCAGATGTCTTTCCAGGCTTTCGCCTTGGCGCTGCCGTCGCCAAAGTTCATCTTCGATTTGTCGGCTTCGGGCAGGGCCGCCGGGTCCAGGCCGGCCAGTTCGATGCTCTCGCGGATGTAGTTGCCATGCACGCCCGTGAACAGGTTCGTGTAGACGATGTCTGACGCCGCCGCGCGCACGATGGCGGTCTTGTAGCTCTCGGCGGCATGCGCCTCCTGGCTGGCGATGAAGCGCGTGCCGATGTAGGCGAGATCGGCCCCCATGGCCTGCGCGGCGAGGATCGCGTCACCCGTGGCGATGGCGCCCGACAGCGCGATCGGCCCGTCGAAGATGCTGCGCACCTCGCCCACCAGTGCGAACGGCGATAGCGTGCCGGCATGTCCGCCCGCGCCAGCGGCCACCAGGATCAGGCCGTCGACGCCGGCTTCCAGCGCTTTCTCGGCATGGCGCAGGTTGATCACGTCGTGCAGCACGATGCCGCCGTAGCTGTGCACGGCATCCAGGATCTCCTTGACCGGCGCGCGCAGCGAGGTAATGAAGATCGGCACCTTGTGCTTGACGCAGGTGGCGACGTCCTGCTCCAGCCGCGCGTTTGAGTGGTGCACGATCTGATTGACCGCTACCGGCCCGACCACGGCGTGCGGATGCGCGGCACGGTGTGCGGCAAGGTCTTCGTTAATCTGCGTGAGCCATTCGTCCAGCACTTCGGCTGGGCGCGCGTTGAGCGCCGGAAACGCACCGACGATGCCGGCCTTGCATTGCGCCAGCACCAGTTCCGGATAGCTGACGATGAACATGGGCGAGCCGATCACGGGCAGCGTCAGGTGTTGCAGCACGGGCGGCAGATGCTTGGCGGCGGGCATGGCGTCTCCTGGTGGACGTTGCGTCGTTCGATTATAGGAACGATCCCGCACCCCGCCGTGTGCGATTGGCCCGCAACGCGCATGCCTGCTCTGCGCTAGCATGCGGAGCATTCATCGCACGCCTTGGAGACCCGCATGACCACACCGCTTTCCATCGATGCCGCTACCGCCGCCGCAGACGCGGCGCTGTTCCCCGGTTTTCGCCCATTCCGTCAGGCAGCCAACGGGGTGGAGATTGCCGGTGTGATCGGCGGCAGTGGGCCGCCGCTGCTGTTGCTGCACGGCCATCCGCAAAGCCATGTGATCTGGCACAAGGTGGCGCATGAACTGGCACGCGACTACACCGTCGTCGCCACGGATTTGCGCGGCTACGGCGCGTCGTCCAAGCCAGCCGGCACCGCGCGGCACGTGGAATACAGCAAGCGCACGATGGCGCAGGACCAGGTGGAGGTAATGCGCTCACTCGGCTTCGGCCGCTTCCGGCTATGCGCGCACGATCGCGGCGCGCGTGTGGCGCATCGGCTGTGTGTCGATCACCCCGCGCACGTGGAGCGCGCCATGCTGCTCGACATCGCCCCCACGCTCGCCATGTACGAAAACACCGACATGGCCTTTGCATCGGCGTACTGGCACTGGTTTTTCTTGATCCAGCCGTCGCCGTTTCCCGAGACGCTCATCAACGCCACGCCGGATTTCTACATCAGCAAACTGATGGGCCTGCGCCACGCCGGCCTGCAACCCTTCGCGCCCGAAGCGATGGCCGCCTACGCCGCCGCCATGCGCGAGCCCGCCTGCGTGCACGCCATGTGCGAGGACTACCGCGCCGCTGCCACCATCGACCTCGAACACGATCGCGCGGACTGCGCCGCCGGCAAGCGTGTGCGTGTGCCGCTGCGCGTGCTGGTGGGCGAACAAGGGGTGATCCAGCGGTGCTTTAAGCCGCTGGAGTTGTGGAGTGCCGTAGCGGATGAGGTGAGCGGCGGCACGGTGCCGTGCGGGCATTACGTGCCGGAGGAGGCGCCGGAAGCGTTGCTGACGGAGATGCGGGCGTTTTTCGCCTGAAGGTGGCCAGAGAGGGAGATGGAGGGCGTTATGAAGACCTGGTTCGAGCGTACTGATCTTGCGCTACGCGTCTTGACCTTCTTGGCGGTATTGGCGGGAGGAGGATGGGCGATCTACCAGTGGAAGCTCTCCGGCTCTACGGATTGGACGAGCAACATTGCCCTCGATACAAAAGTTCTTCCATACCGCGATGACTTGCGCTTGTTGGTGGTTCACGTCAAATCAAAGAACCCGAGAGGCGGAAAATTCGAGCTGGACGGCAAACTCGGTGACTCGTTTGAACTTCGATTTCGGCGTTTTCCCGACGGCGAGAAGGCGAATACCGTGATTGATGAGGAAGGAGGCTCGTTGATAGCCAAGGCCGACCTGATGCAGCAGACGGGTGGGCAATACCTATTCCTTCCCGGAGCGGAGATGGACGACATGCGCACTATTGTGCTGCCCGCAGGGGCGGTAGTTGCCATAAGCGCTGAAATGCGAGTTCACAATGGCACGAAGGACGAGCATGGGAAACCTGATGTCGATTTCATTACTGCATCGACAATCGTGCAAGTTTCTCCCTAACCGCATCGTTGCAGCGGCATTCCAGGTTCAAGCCTCCGCCCACTCCCGCAACAGGTTGTGATACGTCCCCGTCATCGCAATGACGGAGGGGTCTTCCTGCCCCGGCGATCCCATCAGTCGTTGCAGTTCCGTAAGTGCAGCGGAACGAATGCGGCAGAGTGCCGCGCGCGCGCGAATTCGGTCAATCGAGGTTGACGATGCGACCGTGCTCCGCCGCCGCCGCACCCGCCTTGACCAAGGCCACGAGAGCCGCGTCGAGCATGTCCAACAGGGCAGCGTTGGGAAAGAACCGCGCCTGCAGACGCGGCATCAACGTGGTCTGCGTGAACCATGCGGCCAGCGCGTCGTGCGTGAGGGTTTGCTGTTCCAGCAGCTTGAACTTCACCAGCACGCGGATGGCGTGCAGTGCGTTGCGTTCCGGATCGGCGCGCAAATATGCAAGCCGCCCGAGCGAAGCGTCGATGGCTGCGTTGACATTCGTGAACGGCCGGCCATGCCCGGGGACGACGACGCGTGCATCGAGTTGCGCGATGCGTTCGAGAATCGCCTGCTGTTCAGCAAAACCGCTCTCGCCCTCCAGTTCGGGAAAGATCACGCCAAAGCCGCGTTCCCACAGCGCATCGGCCGAGAGCAGCACGCGCGTGTCGGGGCTGTAGAGGATGACGGCGTTGGGGTCATGCCCCGGTGCGCTGATGACCTGCCAGTCGAAGCCGCCCAGGCGCAGGGTCATGCCATCGGCCAGTCCGGCATCGGCATTGCTGTCGGGCAACGTGAAGCGCGCGCATTCCTGGCCGGTGGGGCCGTAGCTGAGGGCATCGGTGTCCCAACGGCGCACGTCGGCAATTTGTGCGGCGGGCACGCGCGTTTGGCAGCCGTGGCGTGCATACAGCGCTTGCAGCGCCGCGTTGCCGCCGCAGTGGTCGGAGTGCAGGTGCGTGTTCAGCAGGCGGCGCAGCGGCTTGCCTTGCAGTGCGTGCTGCACCAGCGCCACCGTCTGCGGCGCGTGCGTGAGATAGCCGGAATCGACGAGTGCGCAGCCACCGTGCCCGCCGTCATCAACCTCGTCATCGAAGAAGAGGATGTTGTTGGAGGACAGCCAGCCGCGCTCGAACACGCACATCGAATTTGGCAGGGTGATGCTGTCGTGTTCGGCCATGTTGGGGCGGTCAGGTGCGCGCCGTGTCGTTGAGCCACGCGCAGGCGCGCTCGGGCAGCGTCTGCCAGACAGCGCGCCGTGCGCCGTCGCCCATGGTCGACCACGCCGCGATTTCGTCGATCGTGCGCATGCAGCCGATGCACAGGCCGCGCGCCGCATCCATCTTGCAGATGTTGATGCACGGCGAGCCCACCGGCTGCGAACGCTCGGCCTGCGCACGGCTGTTGCGCAGCTTGGCGCTCGACAGCTTCAGTTGCGCGCGTAGACCGGCGTCACTTCGGGCGTCCATGAGATCAGTCGCGCAGCGCGACGTCGGCTATGGGCGCGCCGGTCATGGCTTCCAGCTCGGCAGGCGTGAGGTTGAACACCGCGTGCGGATGGCCGGCGGCGGCCCACACGCTGTCGTACTGGAACAAGTCGCGGTCGAGCAGCATGACCGGCTTGACTGCATGGCCGACCGGGCATACGCCGCCGATGGCGTAGCCGGTCTTCTCGCGCACGAACTTCGCATCCGCCTTAGCCAGCGCGCCCACGTGCGCGGATACCTTTGCCTCGTCGACACGATTGGTGCCGCTGGCGATCACCAGCACCGGCACGTCGTCTTTGGCACGGCGGAAGATGATCGATTTGGCGATCTCCGCCACAGAGCAGCCCAGGCCGGCAGCGGCTTCGGCAGAGGTCTTGCCGGTGGCCGGCAGCATCACGATGGCTTTCTCGTAGCCAAGCGTGCGCAAGTGGTCGGCCACGCGTTGGGCGGATTCGGGCAAGGGGGCGTTCGTGTCGGTCGCGGTCATCGTCGTTGTTCTTCGTCAGTCGTTAGATGCAGGCCTGGGCGATCTGGTCTTGCAGCTTGAGCAGCAGTGCGCGGCCCGCGCGCGAGGCAGTCGGCCGGCCGATGGCTTGCGAGATGAAGTCCCCCGCCAGCACGACCTTGTCCAGATCGATGCCGGTGCGGATGCCAAGGCCATGCAGCAGGTACAACACGTCTTCGGTGGCGACATTGCCGGTCGCGCCCTTGGCGTACGGGCAGCCGCCCAGCCCAGCCACCGAGGCGTGGAAGATGTTGATGCCGACTTCCAGGCTGGCGAGGATGTTGGCCAATGCCTGGCCGTATGTATCGTGGAAGTGGCCGGAGAGGCGATCAATCGGGAACGTCGCCGCAGCGGCTTCCATCACCGTCTTCACGCGCCCGGCCGTGCCCACGCCGATGGTGTCGGCAATGTCGATCTCGTCGCAGCCCAGATCGGCCATGCGCTGGATCACGTCGACCACCGATGCGACCGGCACCTCGCCCTGATACGGACAGCCGAGCGAACACGAGATCGACCCGCGCACGCGAATGCTCGCGTCCTTGGCGGCCTTGGCCACCGGCGCGAACCGCTCGATCGATTCGGCAATCGAGCAGTTGATGTTCTTCTGCGCAAACGCCTCGCTGGCCGCGCTGAAGATCACGACCTCATCCGCACCCGCCGCCGCAGCGCCCTCAAAGCCCTTCATGTTGGGCGTGAGCACCGAATACAACGTGCCCGGCCGGCGCTGGATGCGCGCCATCACCTTGGCGCCGTCGGCCATTGCCGGCACCCACTTGGGCGACACGAACGACGCAGCTTCCACGTTGACGAAGCCGGCTTCAGACAAGCGGTTCACCAGTTCGACCTTGGTGTCGGTCGAGACCGGCGCCTTCTCGTTCTGCAAACCGTCGCGCGGGCCGACCTCGACCACCTTCACAAAATTCGGGAATGCCATCTTAGTAACCTCGTTGCAGGTCGACGATGCCGACGATCGGCTCGCCAGCTTCCAGCGCGCGGATCTTGCGCGCGATCTGGGCGATGCTCACCTCGCGCAGCGTCAGCGCAGAGATGTGCGGCGTGATGTGGATGCGCGGTTCGGTCCAGAAGGGGTGGTCGGCGGGCAGCGGTTCCTTGCGGAACACGTCGAGCGCCGCGCCGGCAAGCTGCCCGCTGCGCACGGCGGCCAGCAGATCGTCTTCCACCACGTGCTTGCCGCGCGCCACATTGACGAGGAACGCGCCGGGCGCCAGTTGCGCGAGCAGCTTGGCGTCGATCAC
>Ga0070659_100001433_pt1 | contig 17184 bp, 13 predicted proteins | sample KBSC23metaG_FD_64666 | JGI IMG/M metagenome (GOLD analysis project Ga0070659, IMG submission 64666) | Corn rhizosphere microbial communities from Kellogg Biological Station, Michigan, USA - KBS C2-3 metaG | ecosystem: Host-associated > Plants > Roots > Rhizosphere > Soil ... | reverse complement strand
AAGGGCCTGCTGGGCATGGTCAACATGTTCTCCGGCGGCGCCGTCCAGCGCATGGCGGTCTTCTCGTTGAACGTCATGCCCTACATCTCGGCGTCCATCATCGTGCAACTGCTGGGCACGATGTATCCGCCCTGGGAGAAACTGCGGAAGGAAGGCGGCGAGGCGGGCCGCAAGACGCTCACCCAGTACACCCGTTACCTCACGGTGGTCCTCGGGCTCTTCCAGGCCGCCGGAATCGCGCTCAGCCTGCAAGCCGGCGACGGCATCGTGGACAAGCCGGGGCTGGCCTTCCTCGTTTCCACGATCGCCACGCTGACCGGGGGCACCATGTTCCTGACGTGGGTCGGCGAGCAGGTGACCACCCGCGGCGTCGGAAACGGCCTGTCGCTGATCATCTTCGCCGGGATCGTGGCGGTCTTTCCCCGCTATATCGGCCAGGCTATCGCGCTCGCGCATACCGGCGCCATGAGCGGCGGAGCCCTGCTGGCGCTTGGCGCCCTGGCCATAGCGGTCACGGGCGGCATCGTGTTCTTCGAGCTCTCACAGCGACGCCTGCTGACCCAGTATCCGCGCCGTCAGGCAGGAACCCGGATGGTCGGCGGCGACACCTCGTTCCTGCCGCTGAAAGTGAACTCGTCGGGGGTGATGGCGCCGATCTTCGCCTCGTCACTGCTGCTGCTGCCGGCCACCGCCATGGGCTTCGTCGCCAACGCCAACCTCCCGACCTGGGCCGGATGGGTCCCCGAACTCGTGGGTCGGTTGCAGCATGGCCAGCCGGCTTTCATCGTCCTCTACGGCGGGATGATCGTGTTCTTCTGCTTCTTCTACACCTCGGTCATGTTCAACCCGGAGGAGGTGGCCGAGAATCTCCGAAAGTACGGCGGATTTCTCCCCGGCATTCGCCCGGGCCGACGCACCGCCGCCTACCTGGATTTCGTGATGAGCCGCGTCACCGTGGTCGGCGCGGCCTACATCACCGCCGTCTGCGTCCTGCCTGAGATCCTGATCGGATCGTTCAACATGCCCTTCTACCTAGGGGGCACGTCGATCCTGATCGTGGTCAGCGTGACCATGGACACCGTCAACCAGATCCAGTCGCATCTTGTGACCCATCAGTATGCGGACTTGATTCGCAAATCGGGTCTTCGCGGTGGAAATCGAACGGCCTGAACCCGGCGGGCCGGCGGCGCGCGGCCGCGATGGCCCGCCAGATGTGAAGACCTTCTTAACCCGGCGAGGAAGACGATGCGCCGCTTCGCTTGGCGAAGAGGAGTGGCGTCCATGGCTCTGGCGGAATTCCTGCCGTCCTTCGCGGCCACAACGCGCGGGCGATCGACGCCTTCCGCGTTTCACGGCCCGCAGAACCTGATCGTCCAGGCGCTGGGCATCGGCATGGTCGGGCTTACCGCCCAACTCACCCTGCCGTGGCCGCTGGTGGGCGGCTGGATGGCCGCCACCGCCGTCGCCGCCTTCATCGAGGACCGCCTGCTGGAACGCGCGGAGCGCGCGCCGGCTGGAAGTCGCTTCGCCGAGCGGCTGGCCGCCAGCATGCGGGTCGCGGTGACCACCCTCTTCGCGCTGGCCTCGTTCGTCCTGATCGTGAAGGGCGCGCCGGGCGACAAGCTGTTCGCTTTCGCCATCATCAGCGCGGCCCTGGTGCATGCGCTGATGCGCCACTATCGCTCGCCCGGAATCCTGGCGGCCAGCGTAGCGCCCTGGGTCGGCATCCTGGGCCTCGTGGGCTACGGCCTGGCGGCGACGGCTCTCCACCAAGGAGAGTGGCTGCGCGCGATCACCACCACCTTCGTGATCGGCATGCTGGCGCTCGAGTTCCTGTCGGCGCGCCGGCAACTGTGGGCGGCGTGGCGGGCGCTCAACGCCACCCTGGCCGGCGTGCGCCGCGCCGAGGCGTCCCTGCAGGAGACCCAGCGGATCGCCAAGATCGGGTCCTGGCGCCAGGCGCTGGGCCGAGGGCGCACGGAATGGTCGGAAGAGCTCTATGAGATCTTCGGCCTCGATCCTGCCGACGGCCCGCCGTCGGCGGCGCTCATGATGGAGCGCCTGGACGAGGAGGGTCGCAAGCGCCTGCGCACCTTGCTGGACGGCGAGCACACCGAGGCCTTCAGCTTCAGCCTCAATCTGGAACGGGCCGACGGCAGTCAGCGGCACTGCTGGGTCGAAGGCCGACCGGAACTGGACGCCGATGGCCGGCCGATCGGCCTGATCGGCTTTTGCCAGGACGTCACCGAGCGCGAAACGGCCGCGGCGCAGCTGCGCCAGGCGCAGAAGATGGAATCGGTCGGCCAGCTCACCGGCGGCCTGGCGCACGACTTCAACAACCTCCTGGCCATCATCATCGGCAACCTGGATCTGATTTCCGACGACCTGAAGGACGGGTCGCTCGAGAAGGAGTTCGCCGGCACGGCGCTGGAGGCCGCCTTGAAGGGCTCCGAACTCACCAAGCAGCTGCTCGCCTTCTCGCGTCGCCAGACGCTGGACCCGCAGGTCGTCGACCTCAATGGGCTGGTCGAGGGCATGGCCCCCCTATGGCGGCGCACCCTGGGGGAAACGGTCACCGTCAAGCTCGCCCTGGCCGCCGATCTATGGCGAACCAGGCTCGATTCTCCGCAGATGGAGTCGTCGCTGCTGAACCTGGTGATCAACGCCCGTGACGCCATGCCCGAAGGCGGTGTGCTGACCGTGGAGACGGTCAACGCCACTGTCGATCCCGACAATCCCGAGTTGCCGCCCGGCGACTATGCCGTCATCGCGGTTTCCGACACCGGCTCCGGCATCCCGACCGAATTGCTGGCCAAGGTCGTCGAGCCCTTCTTCACCACCAAAGGCGTCGGCAAGGGCAGCGGCCTGGGGCTCAGCATGATCTACGGCTTCGCCAAGCAGTCGGGCGGCCAGTTGCGCATCTATAGCGAGGTTGGCCATGGCACGACGGTGCGCCTCTACCTGCCCCGTTCCGACGATGTCGCCGAGGCGGCGAAGGCGCCGGCCGCCGGCCCGGTAAAGGGCTGCGGCGAGCGCGTGCTGGTGGTCGAGGACAATATCGACGTCCGCCGCGTGGCCGTCCGCCAGCTCACCGCCCTGGGCTATCAGGTCGTCGAGGCCGACAACGGCGCGGCGGGCCTGGAGGTCCTGGCCCAGGACCACGGCGTGGACCTGGTGTTCACTGACATCGTGATGCCGGGCGGGATGACCGGCATCGAAATGATCGCCGCGGCGCGCCAGGCGCGGCCCGATCTGAAGGCCCTGTTCACGACCGGCTTCACCGGCGCCGCGACGGCCAACAACCGCCGCGTGACCGGCGCCGACATGATGATCAGCAAGCCCTACCGGGTGACGGAACTGGCCGCGAAGCTCCGCGAGGCGCTGGCCCATGAAGTTCCCTCCGCGCACGATCGGCCGTCGGCCGCCGCGGGGTGACGTGACGCATAAGGAGTAAGCAAGATGGCTCAGATCCTGGTGATCGACGACGAAGAGATGCTGCGGCGCACGCTGCGCGCCCTACTGGAACGGGCGGGGCACACCGTCGTGGAGGCCGAGGACGGCAACCAGGGCCTGGCGCAGTTCAAGCTCCGGCGGCCGGACCTTGTGCTTACCGATATCATCATGCCCAACCGAGAGGGCGTGGAGACCATCGGCGAGATGCGCCGCCAGGCGCCGCACCTGCCGATCATCGCCATGTCCGGCGGCGGCAGCCGCGGGGGTGACCTGTTCCTCACCCTTGCCGAGCGGCTGGGCGCCTCGGCGACCCTGACCAAGCCGATCCGCCAGGCTGAACTGATCGCGGCGGTCGATGCCGCCCTGAAGGCCGCAGCCGGCGGCTACGAGGAGCGCGCGGCCACCCGCTGAACGTCGGCATAGAGGTCGATCGGCTCAAACCGGAGCGCGGTGGACAGGCCGGGCACGTCTGGATGCACAGCCGGCCCCGCCACGTAGCGGAACCCGGCGCCGATCGCGCCCAGCACCAGGGCGCGAGAGCTCAAGCCATAGGCGGCGCACTCGTGGTCCTGCGCCCGCGCCAGCCCCCCGAACGCGGTGAGCAAGCGCAGGCTGGCCGTCTCCCGCCGCGGCAGGCCCGTCAGGTCGGTCGCAACCGCCTTCAGTCCGCCGGCCGATGGCATCGCCTGTGGTTCGTCCAGGCGCACCCGCGCCGCCAGCCCGAGGCCAAGCGGACGACTCATCTCCAGGAACGACTTGCAGCCGTAGGTCCAGAAGCCGTCTGCAGGCGCGCTGATTTCCAGCGTCAGGATTCTGCGCGCCGCGACCGGGATGGCGGCCAGCGCCTGGACCAGGCTCGCCCGCTGGCTGTTCGACGCCAGGCTGGAATGCTCGATCGACACCGTCACGGGCAACCGCCGGCCTTCGGCGGCCAGCCCCTGCAGATCAACAGCCACGGCGCGGACCAGGGCGAGGTCGGCCTTGTAGGCTTCCACCTCGCGGACCCGGTCATCGAACTCGTCCCAAGGCTGAGGGAAGTGAGCCCGGAAATGCAGCAACGTCATCTGTCGGGTGTCCCACACCGGTGAATAGCTGTGGGTCGCGCCGGCCTCTGCCGCCTCGAAAGCCGATGCTGCAGGAGCCGGATCCGCCGCGGCTGGGAGGGTCTCGACCGCCTGCAGGGCTCGGCCCACCACGAATTCCACGTCGCCGTCCGCCAGCGCGTCGGCCGGAATCGCGGCGCATTGTGTCGCGACGTTCAGGCCCGCCGTCTCGTTCTCGCCCAGCAGGCGCTCGACGATTTCGCGGGCGATGATACGGCTCTTGAACTCGGCCTCGGCCGGCCCCAGCGTCGAGAAAAGCACCAGGTAGCCGTCTTCTCCGTGCTGGTCGAAGACGTCGCCGCGCACGAGGTGCCGCTGGATGACGCTGCGAGCGGTGGCATGCACCTTCTCGGCCAGGACCGGCCAACGGTCGGCCAGCCTTTCCTGGACTTCGGCCAAGCCTACCATGTGGAAGGCGCAGACCGGCACCATCGCCTCGTCCGCTCGCTCGGCCGCCAGGCGATGGCGTGAGACGCCGCCGATGGGGCGGTCCGTGTCCTGTTCTTGCAGCAACCTTCTGGCCGCTTCAGCCAGCGACTTCAGCAGGCCTGCGCCCAGCCGGCCCTTGGCGTCCGACGGCTTCATGCGCAACCCCTCGGCGATCCGAGACTGCCGGATGATCGCGCGGAAGTTGTTCACAGGAGCCTAACAGGCCTCTGCCGCCCGACGGGTGACATTCAAGTGGCGGGGCCGGCCGTCCAGACAGGGCGCGGAGCTGTCGTCAGAGCGCCGATGCGTGTCGTAAAGCGCGACAGATCGGGCCGCAACTTCAGCGCCGCGGCGCCTGCACGATCGCGGCGTGGACGAGAGGGCGAGAGTGGCGGTGGGCGCAGTCAGCTATCAACTTGTCTCCAGCCGGCGATGTCAGAGCAAGTCCTCTCGCGCCTTCGGAGTGATCCTTGGCGCGGCGGGATCGGTCAGCTGCGCTGGCGAGCAGACGAGAGGCCGAAAACTCAATTCGCGCTTCGCGAGATTCGCCGCCGCTTCGGACGTCCGAGATACCTCAGCTGCTGGGCCGACGGGGAATGTTCCGCCAGTTCGTAGATCCGTGACAGCGAGCCAAAACGCGCGACGAGAGTTTTCAGGTTTGGCAGCCCTGGTGTCACAGCGATCAGTTCGGTGGTGAGTCGTCCCTCGGCCTCGCGCAGTGCGCGCAGGCGCGCGATCAGCTCGTCGCTTGGAATCGTGCACTGGCTCGAGCGTTTGCGGACAGGACCAAATCCAAGGGGTGTGAAGTAGTCGATGAAGCGCTGATGCTCCTCTGAGGGTGTGAAGCCGACGAGTTTATAGGTCGCGGGGAGGCCGCCAAATCGCCGCTTGTAGGCATCCGGGCAAGCCGTGTTTGGGTCAGCTTTGATGATCTCAAAGGATAGCTTGCCCCTCTTCGCAAGCAGCGTGCGCAAGTCCTCGAGTAGCTCTTCTTTGGTAAGCTGGCGGCAGCGCCTGGCGGCGCGTAGCCGGCTGGCTGCGCGCACGAGCTTTGGCGACACGATCGGTTCGTTTGCGTCTGCGACCCGCACCCACTCAGCTTCGGGGCGAGCCTCGCAATGGCCGAGAAATTGCCGCTCGCGGCCCAAGATTTGGATGCCACCGTAGCGTTCGTCTTGCAGGATCTGGCGGATCGCATGCGGCGTCCATTTGCGGTCTTGATATCCAGCCACCCCCTCACGGTTGAGCAAACGCGCGATGGCGTTGGGGGATAGCTGCTTGGTGACGAAGAGGCGGAAAATGCGCCGAACGGTTTTCACTTCATCGGGCGGCCCGGCCACCACGATCATCCGTCGCCCGCGGATGCCGTTTTGCTCGCCGGGCGCCAGAACTGCGCCACGACGCCCGTCAGCCGACACCGGGCAACGGCGAAGGCCGAACCCGGGGTTTCCACCCATCCAAAATCCCTGGAGCCCCAGGCTGCGCTTCGTTTTGTAGATCCGAAGCGAGAGCTCGCGGCTGAATTCCGCCGCCATGGCGCGCTTGACGTGTTTGACCAGCGTTGACGTCAGGCTGCCATCATTGTCGAAGGCCTCCGCGCAATACTCCAGCCGCACGCCGGCCGCCCTGCAGATGAACTCGTAGTGTGCGGCTTCATCGGGATCTTGGAACCGGCCCCAACGGCTGACGTCGTAGACGAGTACGACTTCGAAATCGGCCCTGCCGCTGAGAGCATCTGAAAGCAGCTGCTTGAGGCCGTCCCGCTTGTCGAGGCGGACGCCGCTGATCCCGGCGTCGACGTAGGTGCGAACGATCTCAAGGCCGCGCTCCAGCGCGTACGCGGCGTTGATCGCTGTTTGGAACTCGATCGAGTAGTTTTGGTGCTCCGTCGACATACGCACGTATTGGGCGGCGCGGATCCGCGCGGCGTCGCGGCTGGCTGTCAGGTCCATCGCAACCTCCGAAGGTCGCAGGATAAGACGCTGGCATCGCGATCGCTGCTGCCAAAGGCGTGATTGGAATTCCGTATGAAATATACAAAATTCCTTGCAATCGTACCCTAAATGTTCTAGTCTTCGGGCATGCCTCGGACACCCAAACCGCTCGATTTCCCCAACGCTGTAACGGTGCGGATCGGTCGCTGGATCGAGGCTAGCGCAACAGGATGGGGGATAGTTGGCCTCCTCGTCCTGGCAATCTTGGCTGTCGCCGTCACGACGTGATCGCGAGCCTCGCCGGGCATCCGACGATCGAGCGCTTGGTCGCCGCCTGGCCAAGCTTTGCCTTAATCGGTACGAAAGAGCCCTATGAGAGCATAGACCTTAGTCGCAACTATCAAGGGTAGGGGCGGGCTGCGTCCAAAAGCCGGGGGGCAACATGAAGCGTATGGGTTCAGCAGCACTGGTGCTGCTATCGGCATTGCAGCTTGGCCTCGCGCCCGCGTTCGGCGCGAGCGCAGCGGAAGGCCCGTTGCTGCAAGCCGGCACGCGTATGTACCTGACCCTGGATGAAAATGTCTCCAGCGCCCGAGGTGGCGACGACGTGGGCACCGTCGTGCGGTGTCGCGTATGGCGCGATGTCGAAGAACGCGGGGTCGTGTTTATCAAGGCCGGGTCGCCGGCGACTTGCCGCGTGAGCAAGGTCTCGCGCCGGAACATGGCCGGCACCGAAGGTAAGGTCGCCATCGATGGCGTCGAGGCTCGGTCGATCGACGGCCAAACCGTGATGCTGTCGGGCGGCTACAACAAGGAAGGCTCCGGCCACAAGGTGGTCGTCTGGACTGTGGGGCTGTTGTTGCTGTGGCCGGTGCTGTTCGTCCCAGGCGGCAACGCCGAACTACCCCCGGGCACGGTCTTTGACGTCTCCACCGTCAACGATCTGAGACTCGAAGGCGTCGCAGCCAAGGCCGCGCCGCGGGTCGTGAATCTGACGAGCCTGGGTGACAATTTCTCAGCCGAGTTCATGCTCGACGACTTCATCGCCCAGCCCAAGCACGAACTCTTCCGCATCAAGGTGTCTAAGGAAGGCCAACTGCCGAACGCCTTGGTCATCGACAACGTCAACGGCAAGCCGGTGGAGGCCATTGCGCTGAAGCTGAAAGACGTGACGGTGAAGGACGGCGATGCATCTGGGGTCGCGGAGGTCGGCGCCAAAACCTTGGCCAAGCACTTCGCGCGCGGGATCAACCGCTTCGAGGTCGCCTACACCGAAGGTGGCGAACGACATGCGGCGGAAGTCGTCATGGACGTGCAGATGTAAGGTGGCGGCCGACTTTCTAGTCTCCCGCGGGGCTGGCGATATCGAGACGCGCTCGACCTCCGCCGAGCGACATCATGCGATCGACGTCCCAATGGTGCAGGTTGAGTTCGATGGCTTGGTCGGCCTTGTCCAATGGAAGTGAAGACGGCTTGCGCGACAGCGGGAATATCCGTGTCAGGCGATCGGACCGATCGCGCACCTCGGGCGTCGTTGAAACGTTGAGCCAGAAGACGGGGCCAACCGCGCCGCGCGGCCGGCGAAACGGTCCGGCGACGGGATCGAGGGTGATCAGCGAGGCCACGTACAAGCCATCGCGCGCCAGGCGACTTGCCGCCCGATAGGCGTCCGGTCCGCCCCAGCTGTGCCCGATGAGATTGGCGCTTCCGCCGCGCCGCAAGACGTCGCCAACGAGCTGCACGACGCGCCCGACCCGAGAATTGGCAAAATAGGCTGTGGCCCGGCCGGTCTCAGCCGCGTAGCGGCGCACATGGTCACGCAAGACGCCGCCCCCCGGCATCAGATCGTCCGCCCCACCGCCGATGAAGGCGTCGAGGTGCGGCGGCTCTCCGGCTTGCCATTCCGGGCGAGCTTGGAGCGGCAGGTTACTGGCGAAGGCTTCGGTCACCGCCCTGAGCGTGGCGGCAGAGAAGACCCGCGGTGTGTGCGGCGTCGGCCTCAGAGAGCCCTGTCTGTGGGACCATCGCTATGATGGCGGGCTCGCCAGTCCAGACGTCGTAGACCGTCCAACCCGCGCGATCTGGACGGACGGTGAAACGGTCGATCTTGCGATCATCGGACATCGACTAGATCTTAGAATTGCGCCCATCCTTCGCCAAGCTTTGCGGCGCAGTCTTGGCGGCGCGCTCGTGTGTTGCTCGGATCGCAGTCGGCGGTCAGGCCATCTCGTGCCGCCTCTTGCTACCTGGCGAATGCTCTACCGCCCTCCGCAACGCCGGCCGAGCGCATCAGGTCCCCCACCGAGCGTCCCCCAATCTCGCAGCGCGCCACCATTCGGTCGTAACTCTGATGATCCGCGCGGCAAGTCGCTCGCTTGCCCATCGCCAGGCGCGTGAGCGCGGCCTTAGCAGCAGGGCCAGCCGGTTCGTGCAATTCAGGGGCATAGAAGTCCGCAAGGCGCACCTCGACCCAGGCCTGCGGCCCGTCGCCGACCGCCACGCAGAGGCTGTCGCCATCGCCCACATAGACTACTGGTCCGGCGAAGGTGGAGCCGGGTGAGAGGTAGGCCGGCGCGGGACCCCGGTCAGGGATAGCCTTGCAAGGATCGGCGGCGGCCGCGGCGCAGCCGGCGCAGCCGGCTGCCAGTGTGCCGAGAAACAAGCGGCCGTATTGGCGCGCTCTGGTCTTCGTCATGGCGTCTCCACTGGGCTGCGACGTGGTCCGCCGTTGTCGGCGACTACTGGGAGGGTGAGTGCGGTTGCGACGGCGCGTCGTCGGATTTCGCTCAAGCGCGATGTGTGCGCCGCACACGGATTGTCGCGGATGTTGAGCGGCAGGGGCACGTCGGAGCGGAGCACCTCCGCTTCCAGCTCCCACGGTCTATCCGACACCTGCCAGGTGACGAAGGCGTTCGCGTCCAGCCAAGCATCCAGCTTGCGCTCACCGGGGTTCGTGAATGTCAGGCGCTCACACGAACCCACCCGGCGCAGCGCGATGCCGAGGTCCTGCGCCAACAGGCAGCCCTTCGAGACTCGAACCGCTTCCGAGTCGAGCATGTGACGCGAGACAATTGCCCGCGCTTCCGATCGCACTACTGGCGGCGAGCCATCATGCTCCAACGTCTCTACGATGTAGACGCACGGAGAACATTGATCAGTTACACCCCTTGTCGAATCCTGCCGTATAGGGAAAATTCTCTCCAAAGCATTGATTAACCCTGGTGAGCGCTTCGCCAGCTTCCTTTCGTGTGGAGTAAGCTTTGCTATAGCCATCTTCTTCCATCATAGCGCGACATTTCCGATATGTTACCTCTTGATCACTCGTCAGTGCAGGAATATTGGGAGCGTCATTGTTGTAAATTCCTAGATATATTGGGGGATTGCTGCACTCAGCAGGCAGCGCATCGCTCGACAATTTTGCTTTTGTCGGTAGTGCTCGAATTTCTGTGGAACGGCGCAAACCTGTCAATTGGCGCGGCGGCGCTTCCTTCCGTGTTGGCGCGCTCGTCTCCGCAGCCGGGGGCTGGATCGATACCGGACTAGACGGTCCACGATAGATAACGAAGGCGGAAACTCCGGCTGTCAGTGCACATAATGCGAGTACAAGATAGGTGGGCAAGCGCACCGGCTTGGAGTCGTTGATGCGGTGAAGAGAGTAGATCGCCAGAGATGCGAACACCAAAAACGATGCGGCGAAAGTTCCTTCAACAGGACCTAACTTGAAGAGCCATTCACCCAAGTTCGGCATCACATGCACTCCTCGCCCAAGCGAATTTAGCTGGCCGGTGATTGTGACGCAAACTAGCTAAGCATGAAGCATCTGCAGTCGGTCTTACCGCCACGAATGCTGGCTACGTTTCCTCGCGGGGAGGAATAGAATTACGATTCGGCGAAAATGGACTAGTCCTCGATGCCCGACCCCAGTACACCATCGCCCGCGAGGTGCTAGCAGTCAGACGAGAACTAGTCTCCACCAAATTCATGGTTTGTTCCGTGGCGGCAGATGCGAGCCGTTCGCTGTTCAGAGATTCGACGAGTTGCCCTAAGGTGAAGCTCGTTCGTCTCTAACGGAATGATGGTCCGCCTTTGCTGAACCACCTGCGGGCGCTTCGCGAGGCGAGGGGCTTGACCCTTGAGCAGCTAGCAGCCGCCGTGGGCACGACCAACCAGATGATCAGCCACCTTGAACTGGGGAAGCGTCAGCTCACGGTCGCGTGGCTTCGGCGGCTGGCTACTGCGTTGGATTGCCACCCATGGGCGATCGTCGATGGCGAGGAGGCATTGATTGCCTTCGCAAGGGCGCGCAGCGGGAAAACGACGTCCTAAATCCAACGAGCCGATTGCGCGTCGTCAAACAATATGTTTGAAAATGTCCTCGTTGGGAACGGCTGACGAGGAGCGCGCCAAATGGCCGCTGCTGTCGAGATCATTGAAGGACCTGGCGACCGCGTCCCGCTGATCCGAGCGGCTCAGTATGTGCGGATGTCTACGGACCATCAGCGCTACTCCACCGAAAACCAGAGCGACGCGATCGCCGCCTATGCCGCAATCCACGGCATGGAGATCGTCGCGACCTACGCTGACGAGGGAAAGAGCGGTCTCAACATCGGCGGCCGTGATGCGCTGCAGCGGCTTATCAAGGACTTCGAGAGCGACCACGCCGGCTTTGAGGCGCTGCTCGTCTACGACGTATCTCGCTGGGGACGCTTCCAGGACGCGGATGAAAGCGCGTTCTACGAGTACCAATGCCGTCGTGCCGGTGTGCGCGTGATCTATTGCGCCGAGCAGTTCGAGAACGACGGCACACCGGTCGCGACAATCGTGAAGAGCGTCAAACGCGCGATGGCCGGCGAGTACAGCCGCGAACTGTCGTCCAAAGTCTTTGCCGGTCAGTGCCGACTGATCGAGCTCGGCTATCGGCAGGGCGGGCCGGCCGGGCTCGGGCTGCGCCGCCTGCTGGTTGACGAGCGCGGCGAAGCCAAGGGCGTACTCACGCGCGGTGAACACAAGAGCCTGCAGACCGACCGAGTGATCCTCGTACCCGGCCCTCCTGAAGAGGCCGACGTGATCCGGCGCATCTACCGGCTTTTCGTGGTCACGGGCATGACCGAGTCCGCGATCGCTCTGCTGCTCAACTCCGAGGGCGTGCTGACCGACCTGGGCCGAGCCTGGACTCGCGCCACCGTCCACGAGGTGCTGACGAACGAGAAATACATCGGCAACAACGTCTTCAATCGGCGGTCCTTCAAGTTGAAGCAGCACCGCGTGCGGAACCCTCCAGAGAAGTGGATACGCGCCGAGGGCGTGTTCGAGCCCATAGTGGCCCATGCCGATTTTCTGAAAGCGCGGCAGATCATCCTGGAGCGCTCCAAGCGGCTTTCGGACGAGGAGCTTCTTGATCAGCTTCAGTGGCTGCTGTCACAGCACGGCGCCATCTCCGGTCTGATCATCGACGAGCGGACCGATATGCCGTCAAGCAGCGCTTACCGCTCCCGGTTCGGCAGCTTGCTGCGCGCATATCAGTTGATCGGCTATCGACCGACGCGGGACTATCGCTACCTGCAGATCAACCAGCGCCTGCGCAGTCTTCATCCAGAAGTCGTTGGCGAGATCCACGTCGGCGTCGCCGCCACCGGCGGGATGACATCGACCAACCCAGAGAGCGGTCTCGTCACCATCAACGAAGAGTTGACGGTCTCAGTCGCGATCGCGCGATGTCACGAGACGGGTGGTGGCGCCTACCGCTGGCGGTTCGCGTTCGACAACCTGCTGCTCCCAGACATTACGGTCGCGGTGCGAATGGCCGGGGGGAACGTCAAGCCGCTCGACTACTTCCTCTTCCCCAGCCTCGATCTTGAAGGCGGCCGCATGCGGGTCGCCGAACAGAACGGCCTGACGATCGACGCCTACCGTTTTGACGATCTCTCAGAGCTCTTTGAGCTCGCAGTTCGCATCCCCTTTGGGAAGGCTGCGTGATGGAAGAGGCCGGCATCGTCATCGAGCTCGTGCCAATCGAAAAGATCGCGGTGCTCAATCCGCGTGGCCGCGGCCGTCGTGTGCATCGCGAGATCATCGACAACATCGAAGCGGTGGGCCTGAAACGCCCGATCACCGTCAGCCGCCGCAAGCTCGCCGACGGGAACGAGCGCTATGATCTGATCTGCGGCGAAGGCCGGATCGAAGCCTTCCAGGCGCTTGGCGAGAATCAGATCCCAGCGATCATCGTCGATCTCCCCGAAGAGGAATGCTTCGTCCGTAGCCTCGTTGAAAACGTCGCTCGTCCGCAGCATCGCGGCGTCGACCTGATGCGCGAGGTCGGTGCGCTCAGGAAGCGCGGCTATTCAGACGCTGAGGTCGCCCAGAAGATTGGCGTCACACCCAGTTGGGTGTCGTTGATCGTTGGCTTGTTAGAGAAGGGCGAAGAGCGATTGATCGCCGCTGTTGATAGCGGCCTGATCCCCCTCACGCTCGCCGCCACCATCGCCCGCAGCGACGATGCCGGTATTCAGCAAGCGCTCGCCGACGCCTACGCGGACGGCAAGATCAAGGGCAAGAATGTCGAGCTGGTGCGTCGACTGCTCGAGCGGCGGCAGCGTCGCGGCGGCTTTGGGCATTCGCGTTTTGGCCGCTCCGGTGCACGCTCGCGACCAACGCCAGAGCAGCTCGTTCAGATCTTCCGCAAGGAGGCCGACCGGCAGCGGCTGATCGCGAAGAAAGCGGACTTCGTACAAAGCCGGTTGCTGTTCATCGTCCAGGCGCTGAAGGAGCTTCGCCAGGACCGCGGGTTCGCGAACCTGCTCCGCGCCGAACAGCTCGACACAATGCCAAGAGCCTTGGACGCGCGCCTAGCGGGCGGCGCGCTATGAACCTGCAAGCGAAAACCGCAGCCGGCGTCGCCTGGGGGTTTGAGCGCAACAGCGTGACCGTGCCGATCGACGCGCTCGTCGCCATGAAACCCATGCGCCCCGACGTGAAGATGAGCGCCAAGTACCGCCAGATCGTCACGTCCATCAAAGCGGTCGGGCTAGTCGAGCCGCCGGTGGTCATCCCAGCTTCCGACCAGCCTGGTGTCTACTACGTTCTGGACGGTCACCTGCGCCTGGAGGCGCTGCGAGACCTAGGAAGCGAGACCGTCGACTGCCTGGTCTCTCGCGACGACGAGGCCTTCACCTACAACAAGCGGGTCAACCGCCTTTCAGCGCCGCAGGAACACCGGATGATTGCCCGCGCGATCGAGCGCGGCGTGTCCGAGATCCGTCTGGCCGAAGCGCTCGGCATCAACGTCACGGGCATCCAGCGCCGGGCGCGGCTGATGGATGGCATCGGTGAGGACACCATCGAACTCTTGAAGGATTCCCCCTGCTCGCTGGCGGTGTTCGATGTGCTGCGAAAGATGGGGCCCATGCGGCAGCGGGAAGCCGCCGAGCTCATGGTCGGTCACAGCAACTACGGCCGGCCGTTCGTGATGGCCATCTTAGCGGCGACACCGGACACTCAGCTCGCATCGGGCAAGGGGCGGCGTAAACAGACGACCAGCACTGTGACCCGAGAGCAGGTGGCGCGGCTTGAGCGCGAGCTCGCGACGCTGCAGGTCCAGATCAAGGCCGTTGAGGAGAACTATGGCCTCGACAACCTGCATCTCACGGTCGCCCGCGCCTACTTGGTGAAACTCCTGGGCAACGCCCGGGTGGTGCGCTGGTTGGCGCAGCACAAGCCTGAGTACCTCACTGAATTTCAGAGCATTGCAGAGCTGACCAGCCTGCCTACGGACGAGATCGCCGAAGCAGCCGAGTAGGGGACCGGGACCCAACAAGCGCCGGGACCGTCGGAGACGCCGTCGTGCGGGGCGGATCGAGGGCGGTGGTGGGGATGGCGGCGAACCCGTTCAGGGCCCACCAGGCCGGCCGCCATCAGGTCGGCCCTATGCCGCGCCGGGCGCACGCCGCGCCTGGCGCGGCTGCTGGCGCCACGCTTCGACAAGCAATCGGCCACCTCGACAGCGATCGTAAAGGCCGCCTACGGCTCTGTTGCGGACGAACTTCGCGTTCACCGGCGTGTCCCAGGAGCTGCTTTTCGATAGGCAGCGTGCGTCCACGTTGCGCCGCTAGTTGATGTCGAGTTCGACGCGAAAAGCGAACCTTCCTCGGCGCCGCGAGGTTGTGGCGAACTCTCAGCTCGTGCAACTATAGCGCTCAAGCTTCTTGGGGGGAGCGAGTGCACATGGCGCGCAGGAAAAAGCGCGATCCGATTTCCGCGATCTTCCAGCAGAAGCATCCTTACCTTCCCGGCACGGAGATCCTGCGGCAGCTCGACATCGACCATCTGGCGGAGGAGCTAGATGTAGATGCACAGGGGGCTAAGGACGGCGCCGACGAGGTGCCGCCGGCGGATGGCAAGACCCTGGCGCTCAAGGAGCGCGAGATCGTGGGGCGGCTACGCCAGCTCTGGGATGAAACCGTCGAAGGCGCCAAACGCGCTTATGAGGGTTATCGCGGCCGCTACGCCAGCTATACGGCCGATACCGAGATAGACTCGCTTTTGGCCGAGCCTGGCGCGGTGGCGGTGGAACTCAGGGAAGCCGCGCGGGAGGACCGCGCGCGCCTGACGCAGGACTGGGAAGCCGTGCGCCTGGCCTGCGCGGACCTAACGGCGTTCCGAGAGCGCGAGGGCATCACCCATGCGCCCCGTCCCAGCCAGAAGCAGGCTTGGAAAATTGCAATTATCGGGGTCGCGGCCCTCTTTGAGTTCTTGGTCAATGCCGCGATCTTCGCGAACGGCGACGCAGGCGGGATCTTTGGCGCGGTACTAAAGGTCTTCGTAATTCCGATCGCCAATATTGGCGGCGCTTGGCTCCTAACCCATTGGCTGGCGCGCCACGTGCTCAGCCGAAGCCTCATATTGAAGGCGATTGGGGGTTTGGGGTGTGCACTCGCGCTCTCCTGGCTCCTGGGGCTCAACCTCTGGGTCGCGCACTGGCGAGAAGCGGCCGAGGCGGTCCTATCGGCGGATGCCGTGAAGGCCTCCTACGAGAGCGCCGTCACGCACCCCTTCGCCCTGCACAGCTATGAGTCTTGGGGCCTTTTCCTAATCGGGTGCGCCGCCGGCATCGTGGCGATCTACGAAGGCTGGGCCTGGAAGGAGCCGCACCCGGGCTATGGCCGCCGCGCCGACCACGCCCAGCAGTTGCTCGACACCTGGTGGGCTCTGCGGCGCGAGGCGATCCAGCGGCTAGACGAGATCCGCCAGACCAATACGGAGCGGCTCGCGGATGCGCAGCGACGTGCTGAGATCGCTATTGCTGAGCGTCCCAACATCGCAAGCGCCGTCCAGAGCCTCAGCGAGGACCTGCGGCTCTATGCCGATCACATGCGCTACATCTGCGAGGAGCTCGGCGCGCGCTATCGAGAAGCCAACTTCCGTGTGCGCAAAGGCGAAAGGCCGCCCCAGTTCGACAGGCCACTGGTGCTCGCATTGGAGGTTCCTGCGCTGCAGATGCTGGACGCAGGCGCAAACCATCGGCCGGTGGCCGGGCGATTGTCGGCGGCAATCGAAAAGATCACGGAAGCCTATTCGGAAGCCTGCGCCGTCATTCCGTCTGCTGACGAACTGCAACAAGATGGCGCGGCGACATGAGGCAGCCGCAGAAGACCCAGCAGAGGGACAGCTCCCGCGGGGCGCCCTTCGCCTACATCTTGATCGGCCTTGTTGTGTTGGCCTTCGCAGCCTTCCTGGTCGCGGGCGTTTGGCAGCAGCGCCATCAGGTCGCGATCGATGCGCAGACCTTGTGCCCGAAGGCGGGGCCAAAAGCGTTGACCGTCATCCTCGTCGACGCCACCGATGCAATGACCCCGGTGCAGAAGGCCTCGGTCCAGGCAAGGCTCGACGCGACGATCGCCAAACTTCAGCAGTACGAGGCTGTCGACGTCGACTCTATCGAGCCAGGCGCAGATCTCCTCCACCCTGAATTCCGCGTGTGCCGCCCGCCGTCGGCTGATGAGACCAGTGACTGGACGGGAAACAAGACTCTCGCTCGCCAACAATTCGATGACGTGTTCAAGCCGCGTCTGCGCGAGGTCTTGGAGAAGGCGGCAGACCGGCCAGGCAGTGACGCCTCACCGATCATGGAGGCGATACAACAGGTGGCGGTTGGGGCATTCCACAAGGCGGACGTCGCCGCCGGGAAGCCCCTTCCGAAGCGACTCGTTATCGTTTCGGACATGCTGGAAAACGGCGCCGGGGGTTCCCACTACAAGAGCGTCCCCGAC
>Ga0070659_100001431_pt1 | contig 17216 bp, 15 predicted proteins | sample KBSC23metaG_FD_64666 | JGI IMG/M metagenome (GOLD analysis project Ga0070659, IMG submission 64666) | Corn rhizosphere microbial communities from Kellogg Biological Station, Michigan, USA - KBS C2-3 metaG | ecosystem: Host-associated > Plants > Roots > Rhizosphere > Soil ... | reverse complement strand
GGCCGGGTTGAACACCAGCCCGGCCTGGCAGCCCGATTCCTTGATCAGGCCCAGCGTGCGGTCGATATGCTCGCTCGCCTCCGGATGGAAGCTGATCAGGCTGGCGCCGGCCTTGGCGAAATCCGGCACGATGCGATCCACCGGCTTGACCATCAGGTGCACGTCGATCGGCGCGCTGATGCCGTATTTGCGCAGCGATTGCAGCACCATCGGGCCGATCGTGAGATTCGGCACGTAATGGTTGTCCATCACGTCGAAATGCACCCAGTCCGCACCCGCGGCAAGCGCGGCGGCGGTGTCCTCACCGAGCCTCGCGAAGTCGGCGGCGAGGATGGAAGGGGCGATGACGGGGGGTTGCTTGCTCATGGCCGGGATTCGGGATTCGGGATTCGGGATTCGGGACGATTATGAAGTCTCGGGCATCAAAAGGCACAACGAAGCGGCTCTTGCCAATCCCGAATCCCGAACCCCGAATCCCGGCCTACTTGAAGCCGCGGGCTTCCTTGATCCGGTCATACGCGGCGTTGATCTCGCTGGCGCGCGACTCGGCGCGTTTGCGCATGTCTTCGGGCAGGTCGCCGAGGCGGTCGGGGTGGTGTTCGGAGATCAGCTTGCGATAGGCGCGCTTGATCGCGCGCTCGTCGGCGTGGCGGTCGATGCCGAGCACGGCGTAGGGATCCGGCCCCTGCGGCGCGCGCTGCGGCGGCACGTAGCCGCCGCCGGTGTTGTAGGCGCGGCCGTGGCTGCGCTGGTTCGCGCCGGCGTTCCACGCGTAGCCCTTCATCGCCATCAGCGCCATCAACTCCATGTCGCTGATGCGCAGCGCGAAGGCGAGCTGGCGCAGGATCGACATCTTCTCCGGGCCGGGGTTGCCTTCGGACAGCACCGTCTCGATCACCACGTCGAGCACCGGAAAGGCGTGGTCGCGGCGCAGGCCGACCCAGTTGCGCAGCTCGGCGATGGTGCGCGTGACGTCGAACTCGGGCTGCTTGCCGACGTTGAAGCTGGCCACCGCCTGCTTGCGCTGCTCGGCGGTGAGGCCCATGCGCGTCATCAGCCGCTCGGCCACCGCGATCTCGGCCTCGGACACGCGACCGTCGGACTTGGCCACCGCGCCGAGCAGGGTGAACAGCGGGCCGACGAAGCCACCGGCCTCGGGCGTCGCCTGCCGCCGCTGGCTGTGGCGCAGGTTGTCGAAGATGAAACCGATCACCGCGCCGACCACGGCGCCCGGCATATGCCCGATCAGCAAGCCGAAGATCCCGAACCAGATGGTGTAGGAGAAGCTCATGGGCGCACCGGCGGTTGCGCCGCCTGCGCGCTGTACCAGCGTGCCAGTGCGTCGAGTTCGGCGTCGTTGAGCGGGCCGATCGCCGCACGCATCACCGGCACGTTGCGGCGACCGTCGCGGTATTGCTTCAGCGCGTCGCGCAGATAATCCAGCCGCTGCCCGGCCAGGTTCGGCACACCCGGCATGTGCGCCTGCCCGGTTTCGCCATGGCAGGCCGCGCAGAGGCCGAGCCGGCTGGGCGGGGATGGGGTCTGGGCAAGGCTGGGCAAGGCAGCGAGGCAAAGCGCCGCGATCAGGAATATGCGCATCGGCAACACATGGGGCCAAAGGATACCGATTCTAGCAGCGCCCCCGAAATCGCCGGCAGCGCGTTTCCGGCGCCACGCCGGCAGTCGCTACAATAGGCGTTTCCCACCTCGTGGAACCCCGCCGTGCCCACCAGCCTGCCGCAATCGAACCTGCCCGGACTCGAACTGATCCACCGCGGCAAGGTGCGCGACGTCTACGCGCTGGATGACCAGCGGCTGCTGATGGTCGCCACCGATCGCTTGTCGGCGTTCGACGTGGTGATGCCCAACCCGATCCCGGGCAAGGGCGAGATGCTGACCCAGATGTCCAACTTCTGGTTTGGCCGGACCGCCCACCTGGTGCCGAACCACCTGCTCGACGTGCCGTTGGCCGAGGTGCTGCCGCCCGGCACTGATCTGCAGCTGTACGCAAAGCGCGCGGTGGTGACGCGGCGGCTGAAGCCGGTGCCGGTGGAGGCGATCGCCCGCGGCTATCTCATTGGCTCCGGCTGGAAGGATTACCAGGCGACCGGCGCGCTGTGCGGCATCACGCTGCCCGCTGGCCTCAAGCAGGCGCAGCAGCTGCCTGCGCCGATCTTCACACCCTCGACCAAGGCCGCGGTGGGCGACCACGACCAGAACGTCAGTTTCGAGGCGGTCATCGATGCGGTCGGCCGCGATCTGGCCGAACAGGTGCGCAACGCCACCCTGGCGATCTACCGGTGGGCAGCCGCCTATGCGGCCGAACGCGGCATCATCATCGCCGACACCAAGTTCGAGTTCGGCACGGATGCCAGCGGCAAGCTGTACGTGATGGACGAGATGCTGACGCCGGATTCCTCGCGCTTCTGGCCCGCCGACGAATACAAGATCGGCATCAGCCCGCCCAGTTACGACAAGCAGTTCGTGCGCGACTGGCTGGAAACGCAGGACTGGAACAAGACCGCGCCCGGCCCGGTGATCCCCGACGAGGTGATCGCCCGCACCGCGGCCAAGTATGCCGAGGCGCTGCAGCGACTGGCGGGACTCAAGCTCGACTGAATACCGCCCTCCATTCATCTTGCGGCGCTACGCTCGGCCCGAACGGATCGAGAAGACGAACCGGACGCGCCACCCGAATGGATCAAGCTATATTCGTACCGGATAACCCGCAGGATCGGACTCAACCGGAGTTGCCCCGATGCGCACCATGCAGGACTGGCTCGACAGTTACAGCGGTGACCACCAGAACCCGACCAACCAGATCTTCCACTGGTTCTGCGTACCGCCGATCGTGTGGTCGGTGATCGCGCTGCTGTGGGCGACCCCGGTGCCGTTCACGGTGCTGCGTCCCGGCTCGTGGGCGGTGCTGGTGATGGTGCTGGCGTTCTACTGGTACTGGCGACGCTCGCACCGGCTGGCGCTCGGCCTGCTGATCGCGTTCGCCGCGCTGGGTCTGCTCACCAACTATCTGTACACGCGACTCGGCGCCGCGTCGCTGTGCTACTGGGCGATCGGCGTGTTCGTGGTCGCCTGGATCGGCCAGTTCATCGGGCACAAGTTCGAGGGCCGCAAGCCGAGTTTTCTCACCGACCTGTCCTACCTGCTGATCGGCCCGGCCTGGCTGATGGCCAAGCTGTATCGCAAGCTGGGATTCAAGCAAGTCACATGACCACCGTGCTCGCCGTGATCAGCAGCCTGCTGTGGTGGGTGCTCTACAGCAGCATGGCGGCGCTGGTGTTCGCCCTGATCGGCTGGTCGGTGCTGCGCTGGACCGAACGCTGCGCAGTGGTGTTCAACCGTATCTACCTGGCCTGCCTGCTGTGGACGATGATCGGCCTGCTCCTGGTGGTCGGCGTGGCGGCCTATGAAGGCCATCTGCATCCGCCCTACGCGGCACTGCTCGGCTCCGGCCTGCTGCGCGTGGTGCTGGTGCTGGACATGCTGATCGGCGTGCTGCTGCTGTGGCGGCTGGTGCCGCGCATCGACGCCCGCCGCATCCGCCCCGGCAGCGCCTGCATGGCGGTGGCGGTGAGCATGGCGATCGGCTTCGGCGTGGCCACCACGCTGGTGTGATCTTCGGCAAACGGCGGGGCGACATGTCGCCCCGCCATCGTCCGGCTCGTCGAAACTCAATGCATGCCGAACATCGCCGCGCCGAAGATCATCGCGAAGATGAAGCCGATGATCAACGCCAGCACGATGCCGATCACCATGTTGACCAGCTCGACCACGCAGGCCTTGCCGAAGCCGATCTGACTGCCATCCGCTGCCAGCAACAGGTAGTTCACCACGGCAGCGCCCACGAGGAAGGTCACGATCAGCGACAGCACACCGCTGTGTATCACCAGGCCGAGGATCAGTGTCACCACGAACACCGCGATGTAGGTCAACACCACGGCACCCAGGGCGCGCAGGTAGGACGGCATGAAACCGACCACCAGCCGGAAGGACACGCTCAGGATCAACGCACCGAGCAGGATGCCCACCACGATCATCACCAGGATCGCGAACAGACCCATGCCGGCCAAGGCGGCCAACGAAGAAGTACCCATAAATTCCCCCAAGCAGTGAAAGATGAACCGCCCGATGGCATCCCCATGCCACCCGCCATCCCAAGCGGTAGCGCCAGCCTAACCGATTCTGCGACGGGCGACAGCGAGCCATCGCTGCCCGCGTGAGCCTCAGCGAAATCGACTTTTCTCGTCATCCCCGCGGAAGCGAGGATCCAGCGACTTCAACAGACGACGGATTCCCACTCTCGCCCACTGCTGTCCGGAATAAAGGCCGGAGGCACCTTGGCCACTCACCGCAGCCCGCCATCGAGCCTCTTTCGATGACTGGCATCCACGGGTTCAAGACTCCGAAAACCTCACCCTCGTCATTCCTGCGTAGGCAGGAATCGCACTTCCGCACTGCAACGGGATGTCGTTTTGAAAAATTCGATACCCTACTTCGTTGCTGAAAAGCGATTCCTGCCTGCGCAGGAATGACGACATCGGGGAGTTCGCATCGAGACTGCAGGCAGCGGGCCACCTGACCCTGTGTCGTACCGCTTCCGAGCCTGCCACGCGGATTCATTCCGGACAGCAGTGCGCTTTCGCGGCAATGACGGCCGATCGTCCTCCGCAACTGCGTATCTAATGGAAATCGCGCGAGCGGCTGTCCAGCGCGCCCAGCCATGCGCTGAGGTCGGTGAGGCGCCGGGCGATCAGGTGGGCCACGCCGTCGACGCACTCCCACTGCCCTTCCACGCCGAGCAGGCTGGCCTCCAGATAGGCGCGCCGCTGCTTTTCCGCGACATGGCTCCAGACCACCACGTTGATGAATCCGTGTTCGTCCTCGATGGTGATGAAGGTGACCCCGCTGGCCGTCTGCGGGCGCTGGCGCTGGGTGACCAGGCCGGCCGCGCGCACCGGGCTCTGGTGCGGCTGGCCGCGCAGGCTGCGTGAATCGGCGAAGCGCGCCGCGTGCAGGCGTGGGCGGATCAGCTGCAGCGGATGCGGGCCCAGGCTGAGTCCGGTGCGCGCGTAGTCGGCCAGCAGGTTTTCCGCGGTCGACGGCACCGGCAGGGCAATTGCCGGCTCGACCGGGCTGGCGTGGCCGAACAGCGGCAACTGCGGTTCGATGCCGGCCACCGCCCACTTCGCCCGGTGCCGGTGCCCGGCCAAGCCACGCAAGGCGCCCGCCTCGGCCAGCAGTTCCTGCTGGCGGCGATCGAGGCCGGTTCGGCTGCACAGGTCGATCACGTCGGCAAATTCGCGCACGGCGCGCGCCGCCGCCAGCCGCTCGGCGGCGTCCTGGCGAAACCCGCGCAACTGACGCAGCCCCAGCCGGATCGCCGGCTGCCCGCGGCCGCGCGCGTCGTCCTCCAGCGAGCAGTCCCAGTCGCTGTGGCGCACGTCCACCGGACGCACCGCGACGCCGTGGCGTTGCGCATCCTGCACGATCTGGCTGGGCCCGTAGAAACCCATCGGCTGCGCGTTGAGCAGGGCGCAGGCGAACGCGGCCGGCTCGTGGCATTTCAACCAGCAGCTGGCGTAGACGATGCCGGCGAAGCTGGCGGCGTGACTCTCGGGAAAACCGTAGCTGCCGAAGCCCTTGATCTGCTCGAACAGTCGCGCGGCGAATTCGGCGGTGTAGCCACGCTCGAGCATACCGCGCATGATCCGCTCGCGGTGGTGCTCCATGCCGCCGTGGCGTTTCCACGCGGCCATCGCGCGGCGCAGTTGGTCGGCTTCGCCCGCCGTGTAGCCGGCCGCCACGATCGCCAGCTTCATCACCTGTTCCTGGAACAGCGGCACGCCCAGGGTGCGCTCGAACACCGCCTTCAGATCCTCCGACGGATAGTCCACCGCCTCCTCGCCGCGGCGCCGGCGCAGGTAGGGATGCACCATGTCGCCCTGGATCGGGCCGGGCCGCACGATCGCCACCTGGATCACCAGGTCGTAGAAATTCGCCGGCCGGTGCCGCGGCAGCATCGCCATCTGCGCCCGGCTTTCGATCTGGAACACGCCGAGGGTGTCGGCACGCTGGATCATGCGATACGTTTCCGGATCCTCGGCCGGCAGCGTCGCCAGGCTGTAGTCCTGGTCACGATGCGCGCGCAGCAGATCCAGGCAGCGCCGCACGCAGCTCAACATGCCCAGCGCCAGGCAATCGACCTTGAGCAGCCGCATCGTGTCCAGGTCGTCCTTGTCCCACTGGATGATGGTGCGCTCGGGCATCGCCGCGTTCTCCACCGGCACCAGTTCGCTCAACGGCGCGTCGCTGATCACGAAGCCGCCGACGTGCTGCGACAGGTGCCGCGGCATGTCGAGCAATTCCGCCGTGAGTTTCTTCACCCGCCGCAGCACCGCACCGTGCGGATCGAAACCGTATTCGCGCAGCCGCTCATCCAGCGGGGTTTCGCCGTCCCACCAGGCGAAGATGCCGCTCAGCTGATCGACCTGATCGGGCGGCAGGCCCAGCGCCTTGGCCACGTCGCGCACCGCGCTCCTGCCGCGATAGCAGATCACCGTGGCCGCCAGCGCGGCACGCTCGCGACCGTACTTGGCGTAGATGTACTGGATCACCTCCTCGCGCCGCTCGTGCTCGAAATCCACGTCGATGTCGGGCGGTTCGTTGCGCTCCCTGCTGATGAAGCGCTCGACCAGCAGGTTCATCCGCGCCGGATCGACCTCGGTGACACCGAGCGCGAAGCACACCGCGGAATTCGCCGCCGAGCCGCGCCCCTGGCAGAGAATGTGCCGGCTGCGGGCGAAGCGCACGATGTCCTGCACGGTGAGGAAGTACGACGCGTACTGCAGCTCCTCGATCAGGCCGAGCTCGTGTTCGATCTGCTCGCGCACTTTTTCCGGCGCGCCGTCCGGCCAGCGCCAGCACATGCCCTGTCCGGTCAGATGGCGCAGCCAGCTGATCGCGCTGTGGCCTGCCGGTACCAGTTCAGCGGGGTAGCGGTACTTCAATTCGTCCAGGCTGAACCGGCAACGCGCGGCGATGGCGATGCTTTCGCGCATTAGCTGCGCCGGATAGATCGCCGCCAGCGCCTCGCGCCGGCGCAGGTGGCGCTCGCCGTTGCGGAAGATCAGCGCGCCGGCCTCGGCGATCGGCACGCGATGGCGAATCGCGGTCAGCGTGTGCTGCAGGGCCAGTCGCCGGCGCACGTGCATGTGCACGTCGCCGGCGGCCACCAGCGGCAGTCGCAGGCTGCGTCCGAGTACGGCGAGATCATGCAGCCGCGCGGCGTCGTCCGGCCCGTGATGCAGCTCCACCGCCAGCCACGCCCGCTCGCCGAAGGTATCGCGCATCCAGCGACCATGCGCGGGATCGGGCATGCGCCCGGGCAGCCACAGCGCGAAGGTGCCGGGCACGCCGTCGGCGAAGTCGGCGCGGCCCAACCGGTAACTGCCCTTGACCGCGGCGCGGCGGCCACGGGTGATCCGTTCGCACAAGCCGGTGTAGCCCGCCCGGGTCTCGCACAGCAGCACCAGCTTCGGGCCGTCTTCCAGTTGGAACTCGGCGCCCACGATCAGCTTCACGCCGGTGGCGCGCGCGGCTTCCAGTGCACGCACGATGCCGGCCAGCGAACATTCGTCGGTGATCGCCAGCGCGTCGTAGCCGCAAGCCTTCGCACGCTCGAACAACTCGCGCGCACTGGACGCGCCGCGACCGAACGAGAAGTTCGACAGGCAATGCAACTCGGCATACGCGTTCATGCGAACCAGCCCTGCAGCATCCAGCCGGCCCGCTCGCCCGGCGCGCAGAATGCCCAGGCGCGCTGGCCCTGCGCCGTCTCCACCACGTAGTAGTCGCGGCACACTTCGCCGCCATCCCACCAGCCGGTTTCCAACCGCTCCGGCCCGGCCAGGATGCGCGGCGCGGGGCCACGCAGGGGCATCGGCCGATCCAGCAGCCAGGTCGGTCGCGGCGACGGTTCCTGCCAGTCGTCGTCCCGGGCAGCCACCTTCTGCGCCCGTTCGGGGCGCGGGTCGGTGGTGCTGCCCAGCTGATGCACGGCGCGATCGCCCAGCCGTGCGCGCAGGCGCTCGCGCAGCTGCCCGATCGGCAGGGCATGCGCCGGACGCTCGTCGAACAAGTCGCGACCGGCCGGCACGAACGGCGGCAGGTCGCGCGCGATCAATCGCATGGCCAGCACCGGCTGCGGCAACTGCACCGGTTCCAGTCGCCCGCGCGCCAGCTCGAACAGCATGCCCGCCTCGCGTTCGGGCGCGAGCAGGCCCACCGCCACCTCGGTGATTCCCTCGCGATGTTCCAGCTGCAGCACGAAGCGCTGCACGCCACCATCGCGACCGGCCAGCCAGGCGGCCAGGTCGGCGGTCATGCGGCGCAGCGGGAAGATCAGCGCGCCGATGTTCTCGACCTCGTGCGACAGCTCGACCCGCAGGTCGAAGCCGTCCGGCGGCCGGTACGCCTCCAGGCCGGCAGGCGCGTCGCCGGTCAGCCGATCCAGCGCCAGCAGCAGGTCGGCGCCGAAGCGCCGGCGCAGGCCATCGCGCGGCAGGCTCAGCAACTGGCCGAGAGTACGGATGCCCATGCCGGGCAAGGCCTCGACCGCCGCCGCCGGCAGGCGGCTTTTCTGCAACGGGATGCGCTGCAGCGCGTGGCGCAGATGAGCGCGTTCCAGCACGGCCTGGCCATCGGCGACACCGGCCAGCACATGCGCCGCATGCGCCGTCGGCGCGGCGCTGATCCGATGGCGGAAACCCAGCGCTTCGAGATCCGCACGCAGCAGGCTTTCCAGCCGCGGCCACGCGCCGAACAGGCTCAGGCTGCGGCTGACCTCCAGCACGATCGCATGCGGCAGCAGGCTCACCTCGGAGCTGTAGCGATAGGCCACCGCGGCCAGGAAGCGATGCCAGCGATCGGCCAGCTCAGGCTCGTACGGCAAGGCCTCGAATGGCGCCGACAGCGCCTGTGCCGCACTCAGTCGCTGGCCCACGCGCAGGCCAGCCTCGCGCGCGGCGGTGTTCGCCGCCACGATGCTGCGCGCATGCGCGGCACCGGCCACCAGCACCAGTGGGCCGTCGCCCGGACGACGGCGGAGGACACCGTCCAGTGCCAGCTGCGGCAGCAAGATGCAGGCCCACAACATCGGCGCCGACCATCAAGACAGCGTGCGCGACAGCGCCACCGGCTGGGCCGGCACAGCGCCACCACGGCATTTGCGCACCCATACCCGCGCCTGCGGCAACGCCTCCAGCTCCAGACGCAACGCCGCTGGCGAAGCATTCGACAAATGCCGCCGATCGCGAAAGGCGAACGCCAGCGCCCGGCCACCGTCGGCGGCCACCTGCAACCGCCGCAACGCGCGATCATCCGCCTGCCGCGGCCACGCCAGCACGGCGGCGCAACTGCCCGAGCGCAGGCATTGCTCCATCGCCCACAGCACCTCGCCCTCGCCCGCCGTGACGATCTCGACCCGGCGCATGTCCACGCCGTGCTGGCGCCAGCCGGCTACACAGGGCGCATACGGTGGCGCCACCAGCAGCACCGGCCGCGAACCGTGGCTGAGCCGCGCCAACGTGGGCAGCACCAATTGCAATTCGCCCACGCCATCCAGCGGCAGCAGGATCTCCGACAACGAAGCCTCCGGCCAGCCGCCGGCGGGCAGCACCGCATCCAGCGCCGCCCAGCCGGTGGGCTGCTCGCCGGCCGGTGCCGGCGCGGCGCGGCCGCGCCAGACCCGGCGCGCGTCGAGCAACGACGACAAGGGCAGCACGGCACCCATCAGCTCCCCCTCAGCAAGCCGGCGAACAGGCCTTCGATGGCGAAATCCTCGGTGGGGTCGGGGTCGATCGGCTGGTAGCCCGGACTGTTCGGCAGCAGCCGGATCACCCCGCCCTGCCAATACAGCCGCTTGATGGTGAAACGATCGCCGCCGACCCGTGCCGCCACCACCTGGCCATGCCGCGCCACCGGCGTGGCGTACACGCCGACCAGATCCCGGTCGAGGATGCCCTCGTCGCGCATCGAGTCGCCGACCACCCGCACCAGGTAATCCGGCTTGAGACGGAACAGCCAGCGCGATACCCGCAGCATGCGCTCGACCCGCGCTTCGGAAAACAGCGGCTCGCCGGCGGCGATGCGGCCGACCAGTGGCAGTTCCAGGGTGTCCGCCTCCAGCGCATCGGCCGAGTCGACCAGGCGAATCCCGCGCGAGCGGTTCGGCTCGATCGCCAGCCGCCCCTTGGCCTCCAGCGAACGCACGTGCTTCAGCACCGCGCTGACGTTGGGCAGGCCCATCGCCTGGCCGATCTCCTCCAGCGTGGGTGGCTGCCCGTCCCGCGCCACCCGCGCCCGGATGAACTCGAGGATGTTGGACTGGCGGCTGGTCAGGTGCAGGCTCATGTCGCCTATCTTTTCACCTTTTATGGTGAAAATACAGGATGCGACGAAAATTCATCCCGATCGGCCGAAGGAGTGCCCGCCGGCCGCACCAGCGCCTTCACGCCGCGCTCGCCCGAACCGTTCACTCGCGGATCGGATGCCGTCAATCCCGCGAACCGGACGCCGCTCCGCGATTCGCACCGCCGGCGTCGTTGCGGCTGAGCGCGTCGGCACGGCGCATGGCTTTCTGCGCGTGGCGCCCCTCGCCCAGCTGCTGGTAGACGCGGGCCAGCCCGAAGTAGAAACGCGGGTCATCGCGATACAGGCGGATGGCCCGCCGGTAGTGCTGCACGGCACCGGCGTAATCGCCCTGCTCCTCGTCGTCCACGGCCCGCAGAAACTGGAAATAGGGATCCTTCATCTGCACTTTTTCGAGACGCCGCTGGTAGATGGCGAGGCGCGCCTCGTCGCCGTTGTTCCGGTACAGCGTCACCAGGTTGAAAAGCGCACCGGCGTGCGCCGAATCGAGCGCCAGCGCCTTCAGGTAGTCGCGCTCGGCCGCGTGCGGATCGCCCTGGCGCAACTGCAGCACACCGGCGTTGGCCCAGCCGCTGGCATAGCGCGGGGCCAGTTGCAGCGCCATCGCCATGTACGGCGCGGCGGCGGCGGGCGACGCCTCGGCAATCAGCTCGGCGGCGCGGTTGTTGTAATAGAGCGCCAGCAACTGCTGATCGGAAATCGACCTGGGCGGGTGGCGTACGATGACCGAATCCCGCGCCACGTCCACGGTGTAGCGCGAGCTGCCGATCGCGATGCCCGCGTTGACGTGGTTGAACCGGTAGACGATGTTGTCCCCCCCGCGCCAGGCCACGACGTCGTCGAACTCCTGGGCATGGGCCGGCAGGCCGGCTTCGTGCGCCAGCGCCACGGTCAGCAGGGTGAAGGTGAGGCAGTTGGCCTTGCGCAGGCGGTACGCCTGCTCGACCGTCAAGGTGGCGTCGGCCGCGTACTGCATGTTCAGGCCCGACTTCTGGAACAGGAAGTCCATCAGCCGATCCAGCCGCACCCTTCTTGAACCGCCGGCGCCAACGACTTGCCGCAGCAGCTGCGCGCGCAACGCCGGCGGCACCGCCATCACCTGCTCCGGACGCGGCATCGGCGACACGGTCGGCGTGACCGGCACGACCGTGGCAGGCATGGCAAGAAACCATGCCAGGATTGCCGCGTACGTCCAGGTCACCACGCCGAAACCCTCCACGCCCAAGGGGCGGGAACGTTTGCCGAGGCCAGTCTAGTCCTATTCGGATGGCGTCGGCTCGACCCGGCGATGCGCAACCGGGCGCAACCCGGAAGCGGCGGCATCGAAGCGCCGAGCCGGTCAACCACGACTCCCGCCATGCCTCCTACCCCGGCTGGTCGGCCTGCGGTTGGTCGGCAATCCGACGCACCGTCCAGTCGCCACGGCGCACGCCCGGCACGGCTTGCCAGCCCGGTGCCAGCTTCAGGATCCAGCCTTTGCCATGCAACGCATGGCCATCCAGCCCACCCGGTGGCACCGCCACCGACAGGCGTGACCAGTCACTGGCCAGCAACACACCGCCGTCCACGTCGATGCGGCCCCAGTCGTCGCTGACGTGCATGGTCGGATAGACCGTGCCGGCATCGCCCAGCGGCAGCAGGTTCCTCGGGTCGAACTGCAGTTTCATGTGCTTGAGCGGCAGTTGCAGCACCGGGCCAGCAACGAGTTGGGCGGTGTAGGCGGCAACCCGCTTCGCCTGCGCGGCGGCACGCTCGTGCTCGCTGGCCAGCAGCGCGGCGCCGTCATAGCGGGCGGCCCGCTGCCGGATGTCCGGCGCAGCCGTCATGTCGATCTGCAGCGCCGATGCCAGCAGCGACGCCGGTGAACCGCCGTGCACGATCTCGCGGCGCCAGCCCGGGCGGTAGCGATCCAGCAACAACCCGTACGCCGGCCCCGTGGCGTAGGCAAACGAACGCACGAAGCTGGCGTCGCCGACATGCCCGGCCAGATCCTCCTGCGCCATCGCCTGCCGCGCGGCCGGCGTGTCGTTGCCCACCATCACGCCGGTGTACTCGGCCAGGCCTTCGTTGCGTTCGAGCGCGGCCTCGGCCGCTTGCGCCGCGGGAAAATGCCGGTAGCGCGCGGCACGAAAGGCCAGCGCATCGGCAACGCAAGTGCGCCGATCGGCGTCGGATCGGGCCGACAGCGCCGCATCCAGCGCGCGCCATTCCAGTTGCATGGTGTAGCGACCATCCAGCGTATCCAGGTGCGCGTTGTCGCCCATCGCGGCGGGCAGGCCAAGACTCTGCTGGATGCGATGGAACGACTCGTGCGCCATCAGGGTGCGCCGCCGGGACGCATCGTCGGGCAGCGGCCAGAGCATCTCGCTCCAGCGCACACCGGCCCAGTCGAGCGCGGTGTTGGCGAGGTTCTCCTGCGCGGGCAGTCGACCGACGTGGACACCATCCTCGGCATGCAGCTCGCCTTGCGCATCGGCCTGGCTGGCAATCACTTGCCGCGTAGCAGGAACCACCAGCAGCACCGGCCCGCACAAGCTCTTGCCCCACAGCTGCCCGTGATCGACCCGGCACTGCTGATTGGCTTCGGCAAACCAGGCGCGCGCCGAGGCCAGCATGGCAGGCGGCATGGTGGTGGCAACGACGGCGCCGGCGAACACCCCGAACGCCAGCCCGGACAAAGCGATTCGGGGCGACATGCGCAGTTCCTCCCGGCAAGAGTCGACGGCTTGCCGGGCGAGTCTATCGCCGCATGCCGGCGCGACAGCGTGCCAGATGTCATGTGCACGCGGCGCGCCCGATGGCAGGGCGGCGCTTGGCGCGAACTACTGCCGCTCGGGCTACACCGCAACGCCACCCGATCTGCAGCTGGCCGCCCGCTACATGGCGCGCGCCGAGGCCGACCATCGACGCCCGCCCCCACGCACAACAGATCCGCGCGGATAGTGGCGATGGTGGCGGGAATGTACGCGAGGGAGCCGAAACCGGGCGTCACGCCGCCAGCAACCGGCTCGCCCACAGCCGGGTCTCAGGCCTTGCGCGTCAACCGGTACACCACCGTCTCCAGCGCGCTCACCCCTTCGGCGACGAAGCCGGGTTGCTGCGCGAGAATGTCGCGACGCTCCAGCGTCGCCACCTCCCAGTCGCGGCCGTACAACGCGCGCACTTCGGCTTCAGGCACCGCAAACGGCGGGCCCTGCTTCTCGTGCCGCGGATACTCCATCGAGATCAGCAAGCCGCGGCAGCCGGCGGGAAGTTGCGCCTGCACTTCGCGCACATAGCGGCGACGCAGCTCCGGCGGCAAGGCAATCAGCGCGGCGCGGTCGTACACCGCGGCGCAGTCGGCCAGGGCCTGCGCATCGAGGCCGAACACGTTGCCGCAGATCAGCTCGACGTCGCCGGCACGGTAATGGCGACCATAAGGCGACTCGGACACCTGCGGCGACAGCTCGTGCTCGTCAAAGAACTGCGTCACCGCCAGCGGCGACAACTCCACCCCCAGTACGCGATACCCCTGCGCCGCCAGCCACAGCAGATCCAGCGACTTGCCGGCCAGCGGCACCAGCACCCGGCTGCCCGGCGCGAGCGCCAGCGCCGGCCAGTGCTCGACCAGCAGCGGCGTCGGCCGCTCCTGATGAAAGCCGGTGCGCCCTTCGCGCCAGCGTTGCAGCCAGAAATCGGGATCCATGATGGGCCTCCTGCGGATGGGGATGCGGGCAAGTCAAACGAAAGGATGGACGTTCACCCATCGAGCCCGACGAAAGCAATGGCGACCTCGTACATCCCGCCCCTGCGATGCCTGCCCGTACGCACGACGCCACGCCCGCGATGCCATCGCCGGCAACACCAGAATATCTTCAAGCCGGCGATGGCGCAGCCGCGCATCCATTGTGCAAGCTCCACCCGGGTCTCCTGCAGGTTGCCAGCCTCGGAGGTGTGCTTAACTTCCTCCGTCACCTTTTCCACCGGAGGCCCCGCTCATGTCGCCCTCGAATTCCGACACCCGGTCGCGGCCCCACACTCTCGCGTGGCCACGCCAGCTTGCGCTGGTCGCGCTATCTTCCTTCACTTTCTGCGCGGCAGCGATGCCGGCGATGGCCCAGGCTCCGCAGAACGCACCGCTGTCAGCCGAGGCGTCCGATCCCGTGAAGCTCGGCTGGATGATCGGTTCGCCGCCGCCTGCGGACAAGATCATCCGCTTCTCCGACAAGGACTATTTCAGCTTTCCCAAGCTGCGCTGGATGGTCTGCCATTTCCGCCAGCTCATGCCGACGGTGAACGTCAGCCGCGGGCTGGGGGCGCCGGTGCCGCTCAAGCGGAACCTCGACGCATCGATCGACGCCGTCACCTTCACCCCGCTGGGCGGCGGCAAGCCGATGACGTGGAAACAATCGCTGGCGGCCAACTACACCGACGGCATCGTCGTGCTGCACCACGGCGTGGTGGTCTACGAGCGCTACGCCGGCTGCCTCGACGCCGCCGGCCAGCACGGCGCGATGTCGGTAACGAAATCGCTGACCGGCCTGCTGGGCGAAATGCTGGTGGCCGAAGGCAAGCTCGACGCCTCCGCGAAAGTCGGCGACGTCGTACCCGAACTCGCCCACAGCGCGTTCGGCGACGCCACCGTGCGGCAGGTACTCGACATGACCACCGGGCTCCACTACGACGAGAACTACGCCGACCCCGATTCGGAAGTCTGGCGCTATTCGGCGGCCGGCAACCCGCTGCCCAAACCCGCCAGCTATACCGGCCCTCGCACTTACTACGAATACCTCGAAACCGTGCGCAAGGAAGGCGCGCACGGCGTAGTCTTCGGCTACAAGACGATCAACAGCGACGCGCTGGGCTGGATCATCGCGCGGGTCAGCGGAAAATCCGTCGCACAACTGTTGTCCGAACGCATCTGGAGCCGGATGGGTGCGGAACAGGATGCCTATTACACGGTGGACTCCATCGGCACGCCCTTCGCCGGCGGCGGTTTCAACGCCGGCCTGCGCGACATGGCCCGCCTCGGCCAGTTGCTGCTCGACGGCGGCGTGATCAACGGTCAGCGCCTGCTGCCGCAGGCCGCCATCGACGACATCCGCGCCGGCGGCGACAAGGCCGCCTTCGCCAAGGCCGGTTACTCTCTGCTCAAGGGCTGGAGCTATCGCGACATGTGGTGGGTCACCCACAACACCCACGGCGCGTTCATGGCGCGCGGCGTGCACGGACAGGCCATCTACATCGACCCCGCCGCCGACATGGTCATCGCCCGCTTCAGCTCGCACCCGGTCACCGGCAACGCCGCCAACGATCCGACCACGCTGCCGGCATTCGCGGCGGTAGCGGATTATCTGATGCGGCAACGATGAGTGTCCGCCGGCAGGGCCACGGGGCGTGCCTGTTCTAAACCCGTGTCTCCGGCTCGAACCGCGCGCCGTCAGGCCCGCCCCGCGCCGGAGAGCTTGCGCGCCAGCGCCAGTACCAGCATCCAGCCGCAGCTCAGCGCACCCCACATGAGGATCTCGAACGGCCACAGGTTGTGCGAGGTGGGATCGCGCGCGGTGTCGACGACAAGGCGCAACACCACGAAGACCATGAACGCCATCGGCACCGCCGCCGCCCCGCGCCAGAGGCTGCGCCATCGCCACAAGCCCCACGCGGGCGCAGCGAAGCCGATCAGGCCCAAACCGAACATGGTCAGCATGAAGCCGCTGAACAACGCGACGTCGCCCGTGCTCGGCAGGGTATTCATCCTCTGCTCCTCATCGGCGCGCTGGGCCGCCTGGTCGGCTGCACCGAGGGTGCCGACCCACGCCGGCGCCGGCGATACTTCAACGGCCTCGTCGCCACCCGTCACCGACACCGGGTAGGTCGCCACCACGGGCGTGCCACCGATCGTGCCGTCCCCCGCCTTGATCCGCACCTCGTCGACTTGCGCGCCGGGGTCGAACAGGAAGAACCATCCCATCGCCTCGCCGCTGCCCGCCGGATAGACCCGCGACGGGTTGCTACCCGCGTTGGCTGGCTCGCCGGCAAAGTACGGCCGCACCCAGATCTGCACGGGCCGGTCGCTGGTGTAGCGAAGATGCAGATAAAAATTCTGGTTGCGCCCGAGCGTGGCCGCGTCGCCGGCCGGATAGCTGCCGATTACCTCCACCCGGGTGTCGGCGCGAACCGTACCGGCACCCGCAAGCGCCAGCACGGCCACAGCCATGATCGTCATCGCTCTCGACACCGCCGCTTCCCAGGATTGTCTGGCCGTGTGGAGCATAGCAAGGCAAAGGCTTGAATCCGTGCGGCCCGTGCCCGAAAGTGAAGCACTCGTCACGCCGGAGGGACGCCACGATGACCCACTACGTCGCCCTGCTTCGCGCCGTCAATGTCGGCGGCACCGGCAAGCTGCCGATGAGCGAGCTCAAGGCCATGTGCGAAGCCGCCGGCTTCGCCGACGTGCGCACCTACATCGCCAGCGGCAACGTGCTCTTCACCAGCAGGCTCGGCGAATCCGCGGTGCGGAAAAAGCTGGAACAACCACTGCACGACTACGCCGGCAAACCGGTTAGCGTGCTGATCCGTAGCGCCGCCGAGATGGTTCAGGTGCTGGCTGACAACCCGTTCCCGGAAGCGCCCGGCAATCGCGTGGTGGCGATCTTCCTCGACGACGCGCCGCCAACCCACGCGCTGGACGATGTCAAGCACCGGAAACAGGAGCAGCTTGCCCTCGGCAAGCGCGAGATCTACGTCCACTACGGCGACGGCATGGCCGACTCGCGCCTGGTCATCCCCGC
>Ga0070659_100001430_pt1 | contig 17218 bp, 13 predicted proteins | sample KBSC23metaG_FD_64666 | JGI IMG/M metagenome (GOLD analysis project Ga0070659, IMG submission 64666) | Corn rhizosphere microbial communities from Kellogg Biological Station, Michigan, USA - KBS C2-3 metaG | ecosystem: Host-associated > Plants > Roots > Rhizosphere > Soil ... | reverse complement strand
GTGGTGCATCCCTTGTTTCATCCCCTGCCGGGGCTGACTCACTTTCTTTGTCTTGCCAAAGAAAAGTGAGTCGTGCCCGGCAGGGTACGAAACAGAGATGGACCACCAGGGCAGTCATACCATCCCCCCATCAACCACCGCCACGCGAGCACTGTCCCTCCATTCCTGCACATAGTCCGGCGTACCCGCCGGCGCTGCGTCCACCACGGGCGACAGCGGCAACAACGCCATCGGCAGCACACCCGCCCACACGGGCAGATCGAGGTCTTCCGCATCATCCTTCGGTCCGCCCGTGCGAATCTTGCACGCCGCCTCGTCCAGCGGAATCCGCAACACAGTGGTGGCCGCCAGTTCCTTGGCGTTACCAGGACGCACCTGTTGCGAACGGCCGGGCGCGAGGACATCCATGAAGGTATCCAACACCACAGGCTTCTGCGCGTCGGGCACGACTTCGAACGCACCGTAGATGACGGCCGAGCGATAGTTCATCGAATGGTTGAACGCCGAGCGCGCGAGCACCAGGCCGTCGATGTGCGTGACGGTCACGCACACCTGCGCGCCGCTGCCGGCCAGTTTGAGCATGCGGCTGCCGTTGGAGCCGTGGATGTAGAGATGATCGCCCTCGCGCCAGCACGCGGTCGGGATGCAGTGCACGCCGAGCTCGTCGGCAAAGGCGACGTGGCAAACGTAGGCCTCGTCGAGGATGGCGTGCAGCGTGGTGCGGTCATAGTGGCCGCGGTGCGCGACGCGGCGCACGCGTGTGCGTACGGTGGGCGGGTTGGCGTCAGCAGTCGTCATGGCTAGGCTCCGGATGGGGATTCAATATGCCGACGATAAAAAAACCGTGGCACCATGCGTAGACCCACCAAAACGCATGCTATTGGAGCCACGATGGATTACGGCGTCTTGCTGTCGACCTACGAGCGAACCGCCGCGAGCGGCAAGGGTGACGGCGGCGCCCGCACCTCGCAGCAGCATCGGCTCTACGCCTGTCTGCGCGCGGCCATCCTGAGCGGCCAGATCGAAGAAGGCACACGACTGGCGCCGACGCGCTCGCTGGCCGAAGAGTTGGGCATTGCGCGCAACTCGGTGCTGTATGCCTACGAGCAACTGGCGGCCGAAGGCTTTGTGGTGAGCCAGCGGCAGGGCACGGTGGTGGCGCGCGTCGGCTTGCAGCAAGCCCCGGCGCAGGCACCGCAAACCCCGCCGATGCTGTCGCGCCGCGTTGCCGGGCTGGAGCGGCCGAGCGGTGAGATGAGCGATCTGCTGCCCTTCCTGCCCGGCACACCTGCGCTGGATGAGTTTCCGCTGGCGCAATGGCGCCGCTGCATGGAGCGCGCATGGCGCCGCATCGGCCCCGGCCAGATGGGCTACGGCCCGGCAGAAGGCAACGTCGCGCTGCGGCAAGCGGTGGCGGAATACCTGCGCGTCTCGCGCGGCGTGCGCTGCGATGCGGCGCAGGTGTTCATCACCGACGGCACGCAGAACAGCCTCGACATGTGCGCCCGCGCGCTGGCCGATGCGGGCGACATCGCCTGGATCGAGAACCCCGGCTACTACGGCGCGCGTGCCGCCCTGCAAGCCGCTGACCTCAAGCTGGTGCCGATCAGCGTCGATGCCGATGGCCTCGCGCCGCGCCCGGAAGACTGGCGCGAGACGCCGCCCAAGCTCATCTACATCACGCCGTCGCACCAATACCCGCTGGGTGCGGTGATGAGCCTGGAGCGGCGTCTCGCGCTCATTCAACACGCACGCGCAGCCGGCGCGTGGATCATCGAAGACGATTACGACAGCGAATTCCGTCACACGGGGGCGCCGCTGTCAGCCGTGCAGGGCCTGACCGCCGATGCGCCCGTCATCTACCTTGGCACCTTCAGCAAGATGCTGTTCCCGGCGCTGCGCCTGGGCTACATGGTGGTACCGCCGGCGCTGGCGCCCGTGCTGCGCAAGACGGTCGGTGCGCTGATGCTGCGCGGGCGCGTGCCCGATCAGCTCGCGCTGGCGGAGTTCATCGAGGCGGGGCACTTCACGCGGCACCTGCGGCGCATGCGCCGCCTGTACGGCGAGCGACGCGACGCGCTGCAAACCGCGATCGAGCGGCATCTGGACGGCGTGGTCACCGTATCGGGTGGCGCGGGCGGCATGCACCTGTCCACGCGGCTGGATGCGCCCGTCTCCGACACCGAGGTCAGCCGCGTCGCGCGCAAACATGGAATGGTGCTGCGGCCGCTGTCGCGCTTCTGCCTGCCCGGCACGTTCACCACACAGTACAACGGCCTGGTACTCGGCTATGGCAACGTGCCGGCCGAGGCGATGGATGGGCTGGCGATGCGCATGCGCGACGTGATCGAGCGCGTGGCAGGCTGATCGCCGATCACATGGTCATCCTGGTGGCGGCAGCCAGTTCGGCCAAGCTCCAGCCCGCCCCCAGCAGCACGCGCCGCGTGTGCAGGGCCTCCAGCACGACATCGTCCACATGGTCGCCCAAGTAGCGCAGGCGCTTATCGCGCACCTCCACATACCCCGATGGGTAGCGCCTGGCGAGCGACTGCCACACCCCATGCACCCCGACGGACTGACGCGCGCCGCTCATCAGACACATCCCACCGTCGAGCGCGCGCCGGAATACGGTCGAGGCCAACCCGCGCCGCTGGTACGCCAACGCGTACTTCGAGTGCGGCGAACGCAAATAGCGATCTGCGCGCTTGTCCAGCTCGATCAAGCGGTTGAAGACCGTGTAGCCGGCTAGGCGCCGCGCCGCTACGTCTTCGACATAGACATAGGTCTCGCCATCGGCCTCGCGCGTGTGAATGCGAAAGCCCGGCAAGGTGCCGTCGTCAACAGTCATGCCATGCAGCGGCGTGCCGGGCGTTCGCATGCGTTCATACAGCGCGTCGAGTTCGCGCTCGATGTCTTCGTTGTTGAAGTCGACGTCGGTGCGCAGGCCGAGCGGCGCAAGCCACCGACGCAGCGATTGCACCATCGATGTCAACGTCGGCAAGGCCGGTGACGGCATGGGCAGGGTCAGTACGGTGCTCATGCGGCCTCCGCCCAATAGCCGCTGATGAGCCGCGACGGCTGCTGAGCCGCGCGAATGCAGGCGCTCGCGGGCCAGTCATCCATGCGCACGTTCAGGCCGGCGTGGATGCCATAGCCCGGCCCGGCGACGATCGCGCCGCCGGCTTCCATGCCCTCGCCTGCGCGGATGGCACCGCCGGTCTCGATGTCGCCGCCGGCCTTGATGCCCCAGCCCGCTTCCAGATGCGTGTCCGCGCGCAGATCCGCGCCTGCCAGGATGCCGTGCCCGGTCACGATGGAGCCTTCGCCGATGATCTCGCCACCCGCACGCAGCCCTTTGCCGCAACGCACGTTGCCGCGTGCGGCTAGCGCTTCGCCGATCAGCAAATCGTCGGCTACGTCGACATCGGCATCGCAATGTACGTCCCGATGCACGCGTGCGACGCCGCCAACACGCAGCGCGCCCGTGGTGGTCACGCTCCAGCCCGCCCGCAGGTCGCCGCCCACATTGACGACGCCATCGCAGTAGAGGCCGGCCTTGGCTTCAAGATCGCCACCGGTGGTGATGGACTCGCCCGCGCGTACGCCGCCACCTGCGCGGATGGCCTGCCCTGCACGCAACACGCCATCGACGTGGATGCCGCCACGCACGATGATCGTGCCGGCAAAGAGGAGCGCATCGGCCTCGATGTCGTCGGCTTCGAGCACGGCGTCGGTGGGGCCGAAGTTGTCGAGCAACCAGATCGCATCGGTGATGCGGCCTTCGCGCACGAGGCTGTCGAGCAGGTGTTGGTAATCGGTGCCGTTGTGGCGGTTGCGGACGTACCAGCGGTAGCCATCGGCGCAAGGCCGCTTGGCCTTGACGAAGTTCTGCGTGAGTTCCATGACAATTCCTGCGTCCAACCACCGCGTGGTGACCCGGCGGATGGCGGACGAACCCGTGCCGGCGCGCGCGGCGCCGCAGCGGTGTGAAGACGGGGGCTAGAGCGGAAGTGGCCGTGCGGGGCAGAGGCGCCAGATGGGCGGCGCCCCGCACGGCTTACGAAAGCCGGGCGAGCAGGAAGTGCCGAAGGGCAGCGTGCGCCGGCGAAAGATCATGCGCCACGCCAGAACGCGTGCGCGCGCAGGCAGCCGGCAAAACTTGCCGGTGCGCAGAGCGGACGTGTTGGATGCGGGACATGGATCGAAGAACCGACGGATCAGGGTTTTGAAGACGTAACCGCGCAGCATGCGGACACCCGCTGCCCTTGTCCAGCCATGAGGTGACGCCCTCTTGGCTTGTTGACGCAAGTTTGCGGATTCCCGGCCGGACGTTGCATGCGCCGCACAATCGCCGCAGCGCGCACCAGAACGCCGCATACACGTGCACCACGCGCCGCAACCTCGGGAAAACCCACCCCCAATCTTGCTGCGTTGCACGGTGTTCCGAATGTCACGCGATGCTACGATGCCCCGACCCACAGCTCTCTGCCGCTTCCACAAGAAGCCGCGCAGACAGCACCAAAAGAGACCTGCTGCTGGTGATCCCGGCACACCCACACGGAGCACGCATGAATGCCCCTCTGAACGACGCGCTACGCCGCGCGCTCGAAACCGTTTCCCTGGACGACAAATACACGCTCGAGCGTGGCCGCATCTACATCAGCGGCACGCAGGCACTGGTGCGTCTGCCGATGCTGCAGCAGGAGCGCGACCGCGCTGCCGGGCTGAACACGGCGGGCTTCATCTCCGGCTACCGCGGCTCGCCGCTGGGCGCACTGGACCAAGCCCTGTGGAAGGCCAAGAAGCATCTGGCGGGGCACAACATCGTCTTCCAGGCGGGGCTCAATGAAGACCTGGCCGCCACGGCGGTCTGGGGCTCGCAGCAGGTCAATCTGTATCCGAACGCCAAGTTCAGCGGCGTGTTCGGCATGTGGTACGGCAAGGGGCCGGGTGTCGACCGCACCATCGACGTGTTCAAGCACGCCAACTCTGCCGGCTCATCCGCGCATGGCGGGGTGCTGGTGCTGGCGGGCGATGACCACGCCGCCAAGTCGTCCACGCTGGCGCACCAGTCCGAGCACGTCTTCAAGGCTGCCGGCATTCCGGTGCTCTATCCGTCCAACGTGCAGGAGTACCTCGACTACGGCCTGCACGGCTGGGCGATGAGCCGCTACTCCGGCCTGTGGGTGTCGATGAAGTGCGTGACGGACGTGGTGGAATCGTCGGCCTCGGTCGACGTCGATCCGCATCGCGCCGAGATCATCCTGCCCGAAGATTTCATCATGCCGCAGGGTGGCCTGAACATCCGCTGGCCCGATCCGCCGCTGGTGCAGGAAGCCCGCCTGCTCGACTACAAGTGGTACGCCGGCCTGTCGTACGTGCGTGCCAACAAGCTCGACCGCGTGGTGCTCGATTCGCCGCAGGCGCGCTTCGGCATCATGACCGCCGGCAAGGCATACCTGGACGTGCGCCAGGCGCTGGTCGACCTCGGCCTCGACGAGGAAACCTGCCGCCGCATCGGCATTCGCCTATACAAGGTCGGCTGCGTGTGGCCGCTCGAAGCGCACGGCGCGCGCGCGTTTGCCGAAGGGCTGCAAGAGATCCTGGTGGTGGAAGAGAAGCGCCAGATCCTCGAATACCAGCTCAAGGAAGAGCTGTACAACTACCGCGACGACGTGCGCCCGCGTGTGTACGGCAAATTTGACGAACGCGACAACGCCGGCGGCGAATGGTCGGTGCCGATGGCCAATTGGTTGCTGCCGGCGCATTACGAACTCTCCCCGGCGCTGATTGCGCGCGCCATCGCGACGCGACTGGAGAAGTTCGAGCTGCCGTCGGACGTGCGCTCGCGCATTGAAGCGCGCCTCGCCATCATCGACGCCAAGGAAAAGTCGCTCGCCAAACCGCGCATCACTGCCGAGCGCAAGCCGTGGTTCTGTTCGGGCTGTCCGCACAACACGTCGACCAACGTGCCGGAAGGCTCGCGCGCGCTGGCCGGCATCGGCTGCCACTACATGACCGTGTGGATGGACCGCCGCACCGACACCTTCAGCCAGATGGGCGGCGAAGGCGTGGCGTGGATCGGCCAGATGCCGTTCTCGGGCGACCAGCACGTGTTCGCCAACCTGGGTGACGGCACGTACTACCACTCGGGCCTGCTGGCGATTCGCGCGTCCATCGCGGCCAAGGTGAACATCACCTACAAGATCCTCTACAACGACGCCGTGGCCATGACCGGCGGCCAGCCGGTGGACGGCCCGCTCTCGGTGCCGCAGATTGCTGCGCAGGTGCATGCGGAAGGCACGTCGCGCATCGTCATCGTCACGGACGAGCCGGAGAAGTACAACGCAGCCATCAAGCTGCCCGAAGGCGTGACCGTGCACCACCGCGACCGCCTCGATGCGATCCAGCGCGAGCTGCGCGAGGTGCAAGGCACCAGCGTGCTGATCTACGACCAGACCTGCGCGACCGAGAAGCGCCGCCGCCGCAAGCGCGGCACGATGGCCGATCCGGCACGCCGCGCGTTCATCAACGACGCGGTATGTGAAGGCTGCGGCGATTGCTCGGTCAAGTCGAACTGCCTGTCGGTCGAGCCGCTGGAAACGGAGCTGGGCACCAAGCGCAAGATCAACCAGTCGTCGTGCAACAAGGACTTTTCGTGCGTGAACGGCTTCTGCCCGAGCTTTGTGACGGCGGAAGGCGCGCAGGTGCGTAAGCCGGAATCGCGCGGCATTGCAATGGACAGCCTGCCGCTGCTGCCGCACCCTGAACTGCCTGCCATCCAGCGCGCGTACGGCGTGCTGGTGACCGGCGTGGGCGGCACAGGCGTGGTGACCATCGGCGGTCTGCTCGGCATGGCCGCGCACATCGAAGGCAAGGGCGTCACCGTGCTCGACATGGCCGGCCTGGCGCAGAAAGGCGGCGCGGTGCTCTCGCACGTGCAGATCGGTGAGCGTCCGGACAGCATTCACGCCACGCGCATCGCCATGGGCGAGGCGGACCTGGTGATCGGCTGCGATGCGATTGTCTCGGCGTCGGACGAAGTGCTGTCCAAGGTGCAGCACGGCCAGACGCGCGCTATCGTCAACAGCACCGCCTCCCCCACGGCCGACTTCATCAAGAACCCGAACTGGCGCTTCCCGGGCAGCTCGGCCGAGGCGGACATCCGCGCGGCCATCGGCGATGCGTGCGCGTTTGAAGACGCCAACACGCTGGCCGTGCGCCTGCTGGGCGACGCCATCTACACCAACCCACTGGTGCTGGGCTTCGCATGGCAGAAAGGCTGGCTGCCGCTCACGTACGACGCGCTCATCCGCGCGATCGAACTCAACGGCGTGGCGGTCGACAAGAACAAGACCGCATTCGAATGGGGCCGCCACCTCGCGCAAGACCGTGATGCGGTGCTGAAGTTGGCTGACGATGCGCCGCGCGCCAAGGCGGACGTCATCGCCCTGCCCTCGCTGGACACGCTGATCGCCCGTCGCGTCGATCTGCTGACTGCGTATCAAAACGCTGCGTATGCTGCGGAATTCCGCGCCGTTGTTGAGCGTGTGCGTGCAGCAGAAACGGCAGTCGTTGGCGCTGGCCAACCGCTGGCGCTCACGGAAGCCGTGGTGCGCAACCTCTCGAAGCTGATGGCGTACAAGGACGAATACGAAGTCGCCCGCCTGTACACCGACCCGGCCTTCCTCGACAAGCTGCGCGCGCAGTTCGACGGCGAACCCGGCCGCGACTACCAGCTCAACTTCTGGCTCGCGCCGCCCATGATCGCCAAGCGCGATGAGAAGGGCCATCTGGTCAAGAAGCGCTTCGGCCCGAACACGATGCGCATCTTCAAGGTGCTCGCCAAGCTCAAGGGCCTGCGCGGCACGGCGCTCGACATCTTCGGCAAGACCGAAGAGCGCCGCACCGAACGCGCACTGATCGGCGAATACCGTGCGCTGGTGGATGAGCTGGCGCGCGGGCTGACCGCGCAGAAGCTGGCGCAGGCCGTGGAACTCGCGCGTTTGCCGGAAGACATTCGCGGCTTTGGTCACGTGAAGGAGGCCAACCTGACAGCGGCGCGCATCCGCTGGAACAAGCTGCTGACGCAGTGGCGTGATCCGGCGGCGGCGCAACGGGCGGCCTGATTGCTCTCGCATCGCCATGAAAAAACGGAGGCTTCGGCCTCCGTTTTTCGTTACGCGCTTGGCGCGTGCAGAACCTGTTCACGATCCGTAGCGAGCGGTCCGCGGTTGGCTTGAGAAGCGCAGTCGTACATGTGTACGGCGAGCATCGCAGAGCCAAGGTCGGACCGCGCAGTAGGATCGTGAGCAGGTTCTAGCCCGGCACGATCTGCTGTGCATAGTCGTACAAGTCCTGCAGGATGTTCTGCGCGCGTGCATCGCCCTTCTCAGCGGCTTCTGCGCCCAGTTGCTGGAGCCGTTCACCAAAGGCTTCGAACGTCAAATAGCCGCCGCCGCCTTCAAACAAGCGCTCGGCGCGCAGTTGCTCCCAGTGTTCGTATTCCTCTTCGTTCAACGTATCGGGGAAGTTGCGTGCGCGGTAGTGAAACAACAGTTCGGGCAGCCGCGCATCCGCGAAATCCGCATGCAGGCGCGCGAGCTGTTCACCGCTGAGCGTGCGCAGTTCATTGAGCGTGCGGCGGTCGTCATTGTTGACGAAGCCGCCGTAGAGGTTCTGGTCTACGTCTTCAATCGGCTCCAGTTCGCGGGCGTAGACCTGGCGCCAAGTCTCGCGCATGTCGGGCGCACCTTGGGCGATGTCGGCATGGCGCTCGATTGCTGCAAAGTCGATCCCCCAGCGCTCAGCCTGTGCGGGCTGCAGTGTCTTCATGTTGCTGATGACGATGGGCGATTTGTTGATGTGGATCGACTTGATGGGCAACCGCGTGGTGCCCTCGGCCAGATCCGCGGTGCGCGTGAACATGCGCTCGCGGATCGTGGCGACATCCATGTCGAACAACTCCGACGGGTCGAACGCCAAGTCCCACACGATCAACTCGTTCTTGTTGGTCGGGTGCCCGCCCAGCGGCCACACGACCGCCATGCAGCCGCGCTCCACGCCGTACATGCCGGAGATATGCAGCAGCGGGCGCGGCGCATTGCCAATCTCGGCCACCACGCGGTCTTTCTTGCGCAGCGCCAGGCAAAAGTCGAACAGGCGTGGCTGCGCGTTTCGGATCAGCCGCGCCAGCGCAATCGTGGCACGCACATCGGACACGGCATCGTGCGCGGCTTCGTGTACGAGCCCGTTGGCTTGCGACAGATGCTCCAGCTTGAAGCTCGGCTTGCCGTCTTCGTGCTTGGGCCACTGGATGCCGTCCGGGCGCAGCGCCCAGGTGGTGCGCACCACGTCCAGCAAATCCCACCGCCCGCATTCGTTCTGCCACTCGCGCGCATACGGGTCGATCAGGTTGCGCCAGAACAGGTGGCGCGTGACCTCGTCGTCAAAGCGGATGGTGTTGTAGCCGACGCCGATGGTGCCGGGCGTGCCCAGTTCGCGCTCGATGGCCTGCGCGAAGCGGTATTCCGGGATGCCCTGCTTGGCGCATTGCTGCGGCGTGATGCCGGTGATGAGGCACGACACCGGATCGGGCAGCCAGTCGTTGGAAGGCTGGCAGAACAGCTCGACCGGCTCGCCAATCTCGTTGAGTTCGGCATCGGTGCGGATGCCCGCGAACTGCGCCGGGCGATCGCGGCGCGGCACGGCGCCGAAGGTTTCGTAGTCGTGCCAGAGGAAAGTTGGGGTGACGGGCAAGGGATTGCTCGCTGAAAAGCCAAAAGATGCCGGCATGCTAACAGCCTTGCCGGCACCGTTGACGCACGTCAACCCGTACCGGCTGCGCGTCGACCAGACTGGTATTTCCCCAATCAGGAGATGTTCCATGGCCCAGTCGATGAAAGCCGCAGTTGTCCACGCGTTTGGCGAACCCCTGCGCATTGAGGAAGTGCCCGTTCCGACACCTGGGCGCGGCCAGATCCTGGTCAAGGTGGAAGCCTCCGGCGTCTGCCATACCGACCTGCACGCTGCCGACGGCGACTGGCCCGTCAAGCCGCGCCTGCCGTTCATTCCCGGCCACGAGGGCGTCGGCTTCGTGGCGGCGGTGGGCGAAGGCGTCACCAGCGTCAAGGAAGGCGACCGCGTGGGCGTGCCTTGGCTCTACACCGCCTGCGGCCATTGCGAGCACTGCCTGAGCGGGTGGGAAACCCTTTGCCACGAGCAGCAGAACACCGGCTACTCCGTCAACGGCGGCTATGCCGAATACGTGCTCGCCGACCCGAACTACGTTGGCCACCTGCCCGCGCAGATCAGCTTTGAAGAGATCGCGCCCATCCTGTGCGCGGGCGTGACGGTCTACAAGGGCATCCGCATGACCGACACGCGGCCCGGCCAGTGGATCGCCATCTCAGGCATTGGCGGGCTGGGGCATGTGGCCGTTCAATACGCGATCGCCATGGGCTTGCATGTGGTGGCCGTGGATGTGGCGCCCGAGAAGCTGGCACTGGCGCGCGACCTGGGCGCCAAGCTCGTCGTGGATGCCACCCAGCAAGACCCAGCCGCGGTCATTCAGAAAGAGATTGGCGGCGTGCACGGCGTGCTGGTGACGGCGGTGTCGCGCAGTGCATTTGCGCAGGCGCTCGGCATGGTGCGGCGCGGCGGCACGATCTCGCTCAATGGGCTGCCGCCGGGGGATTTTCCGCTGCCGATCTTCTCCACGGTGCTCAACGGCATTACGGTGCGCGGCTCCATCGTCGGCACGCGGCGTGATCTGCAGGAATCGCTGCAGTTTGCCGCTGAAGGCCAGGTGCGCGCCCACATTCACCGCGACAAGCTCGACAACATCAACCAGGTCCTGGCTGACCTGAAGGCTGGCAAGGTGGACGGCCGCATCGTCTTGACGCTCTGAGGAGCACCGTGTGCGCCGCCCGGCGGGGCGAGTAAGCTGTCTGCATCCCCTTCTTGCTCCGCCGCCATGCGCATCCTTTTCTTCAGCAGCCACCGTTACGACGAAGACAGCTTCCGCGCCGCCCTGGCGCGTGGCGCACACACGCTGGACCTGGTGTTTCAGCGCGCCCATCTGGACGTGCACACCGCGCCGCTCGCGGCCGGGTTCGAGGTGGTCTGCCCGTTCGTCAACGATTGCCTGGACGCGGATGTGCTGGCCGCCCTGGCGGCCGGCGGTACGCGGCTGATCGCGCTGCGCTCGGCGGGCTTCAACCATGTCGACCTGGCCGCAGCACAGCGCCTGGGGCTGACGGTGGTGCGCGTGCCGGCGTATTCCCCGCACGCTGTGGCCGAGCACGCGGTGGGCATGATCCTCACGCTCAACCGGCGCCTGCATCGCGCCTGCAACCGCACGCGCGAAGGCGACTTCTCATTGGATGGGCTGCTCGGCTTCGACTTGCATGGCAAGACGGTCGGCGTGATCGGCACGGGGCAGATCGGGCAGGTATTCGCGCGCATCATGGCGGGCTTCGGCTGCCAGTTGCTGGCGTTCGATCCGTTTCCGCAGACCGGGCTGACGGCGCTTGGCGTGCGCTATGTGCCGCTGCCGGACTTGCTGGCCCAGGCCGACATCGTCAGCCTGCACTGCCCGCTCAATGCGGATACGCATCACCTGATCAACGCCAGCGCGCTCGCCAGCATGAAGACGGGCGCCATGCTCATCAACACGAGCCGCGGCGGCCTGATCGACAGTCCCGCGTTGATCGATGCGCTCAAGTCCGGCCACCTCGGCCACCTCGGGCTGGATGTGTACGAAGAAGAAGCGGATCTGTTCTTCGAAGACCGCTCCGCCGATGTGCTGCAGGACGACGTGTTCGCGCGGCTGCTGACGTTTCCCAACGTCATCGTCACCGCGCACCAGGCGTTCTTTACGCGCGAGGCGCTGGCGGGCATCGCGGATACGACGCTCGCCAACGTGGCGGCGTGGGCGGCCGGCGCGCCCGTGAACGTGGTGAAGCCCTAGGTCTTACGCCGCCTCGGCTTTCGGCTTGGACAGTTCGCTCTCGCCTTCCTTCACGTAGATGGAGTTGCGCGGCTTGGCCAGCACACGACGCACCATCGGCTCGAAGAACGACAGCGGCAGATTGTCGTAATCGGCCATGAAAGCGGCGGCGTCGTATTTCGCGCAGAACTCGGCGGTGCGCTCGAAGAGCTCGGGCTGGCTGCGGTATTGCTCACGCAGGTTGCGGTCGAGCCCCAAGTGGTGGAAGAAGTAGTAGCCCTGGAAGATGCCGTGCTTCTCGACCATCCACAGGTTCTCGGGGCTCACGAACGGCTTGAGGATGGCGGCGGCGATGTCCGGGTGGTTGAAGCTGCCCAGCGTGTCGCCAATGTCATGCAGCAGCGCGCAGACGACGTATTCCTCGTCGCGGCCGTCGCGGTGGGCGAGTGTGGCGGTCTGCAGGGAATGCGCGAGCCGGTCGATCGGGAAACCGCCGCAATCGCCGTCGAGCAACTTCAGGTGTGCGAGCACGCGGTCCGGCAATGCGCGGGCGTAGGGCATGAATTCGGCCGAGATGGCGGCCCAATCTTCTCGGGTGCCACGTTCCATGTGAGAGAACGTCGCGCGCGGGACGCTGTGCGTGGGATCAGTCATCGGGGTGTCTCCTTCGTCGCCTGAACGGGTCTGGGATGCCGCGTCATGGGTGCGCAGCTTGGTGTGGATAACTGCTGTGGATAACGGTTGTGAATAACTCCGGACCATTCTCTGCCCGGGTCTTGCGTGCAGACTGTCAAGCGTTTGACAATGCCCCGACCGCCCTCGCCGCATCCTGCCGCCATGCCCGCAGACACTTCCCATACCGCCCCCGCCCCGACGCCCGCGCAACTGGCGCAGGGCTGGCTGCGCGACGCCCCCGCTGATTTGCTGGCCGAGATCGCCCCAACCGCGCGCCTGATCACCTACCCCGACGGCGAATGCATCCACCCGCACGGCGGCCCTGCGCAGGGTATGTTCCTGATCGTGCGCGGCCGCGTGCGCATCAGCCGCACGACGGACGGCGGCAGCGAACTCGTCTATGGCGTGCTGCGCGCGGGCGAATGGTTTGGCGAGATCGCGCTCATCGACGGCGGCGGCCGCACGCACAGCGCCCACGCGCAGGGGCCGACCACGCTCATCCTGCTCGGCAGCGCGGCGTTTGCGCGCGTGGTGTCCGCCTACCCAGCCGGCATGTGGGCGCTGATGCAGCAGCTCTGCCAGCGCATCCGCCTGATCTTCGACGAGTTCGAGCACGCCAGCGAAATGCCCGCCGATGCCCGCCTCGCGCAGCGCCTGCTGCAGCTTGCCCGTGCGGGCGACGGCCGCACCGTGGCCGCCAGCAACGAAGAGCTGGGTCGCATGCTGGCGCGCTCGCGGCAGACGATCTCCAAGTACTTGCAGGCCTGGCAGCGCGCTGGCTGGGTCCGATGCCATTACCGGACGGTCGAGATTGTCGACACGGCGGCGTTGCGGGTGCTGATCGGCGGCCATCCTTCCTGAGCGTGCCCTGCCGAGGGGGCACGCGCGTTGCAGCACGCACCGATAGAATGATTTTCGCTGCGCGGTTCCGTCCGCCTCAACTGCTTCCGCCCCCATGACCCCCATGTTCTCGCCCGGCTCGCCCGAAGGCCGGCGCCTTGTCCTGCTGCTCGGCCTCGCGCAGATGGTCTCGTGGGGCACGCTGTACTTCACTTTCACCGTGTTTCTTGCGCCGATGCACGACACGCTCGGCTGGGCGCGGCCATTCCTGGCGGGCGGGTTCTCGCTCGGGCTGCTGGTGTGGGCGCTGTGCTCGTTCTGGGTCGGGCGCGCGCTCGACCGCTGGCCGGCGCGCCGCGTGATGGGCGCCGGCACGGTGCTGGCGGCAGGCAGCCTGCTGGCCTGGTCGCTCGTCTCCAGCGAGACCGCCTTCCTGCTGCTCTGGCTGCCGATGGGCGTGGCGATGGCCACCACGCTCTATGATCCCGCCTTCGTGGTGCTACGCCAAGCATTTGGCGATGCGTACCAGCGCCCCATTATCGGCCTCACGTTGATTGCCGGGTTCTCCAGCACGGTGTGCATTCCGCTTGCGCACTGGGGCGTGGAGCATATCGGCTGGCGCCACACGCTGCAGGTGTTTGCGCTGGCGCAGGTGCTGATCTGCCTGCCGATCCATCTCCGGCTGCGCGTGCGGCCGCCCGCTCATGCGTACGCCACCGTCGTCGATGACGCCGCGCCGATCCACGCCTCCGCGTGGCGCACGGCGCTGCGCATGCCGGTGTTCTGGGCCGTGGTGCTGGCCTTCGTGGCCGTCAGCCTGATCGCCACCGTGCTGGGCGCGCACCTGATTCCGCTGCTGAGCGAGAAAGGCGTGCCGACCAGCCGCCAGTTGCTGATTGCTGCGCTTATCGGCCCGGCCCAGGTGCTCGGCCGCCTGGCGATGATGCGCTCACGCCCGGCCCACCCGGTACGCATCGCGCCGTGGACGTACATCGCCATGGCAGGCGCGCTCGTGTTGCTGGCGCTCTCCAGCGGGCCATTGCTGATCGTGTTTGCGCTCGTCTATGGCGCGGCCAATGGCATCAACACCATGATGCGTGCGATTGCGATGCCGGAGCTGGTCTCGCGCAGCCAGTACGCCACGCTCAACGGTTTGATGATGACGCCCGTGCTGCTGGCCCAGGCCAGCGCCCCTTGGCTGGGCGCCCTGCTCTGGCGGGCCACGGGCGGCTACGCAGCAGTCGAATGGGCGATGGTGGCCGCCGCCCTGGTTGCGCTCGCGGCCTTCACCTACGGCTTGCGGCACGCGCAGACGCGCCCCGTACCCACCGCTGCGGAACGGACCCGCCCCACCAAGGTGACGCAATCGTCATAACGATTTCGCCACTTTGTACGCAGAAGATTGCTTTTAGGAACCTTTGCTCGCGCACATCTGTCTTGAAAGCTGAGACGTGATGTTTCATTCTCATGATAGAGGCGGCCCGCTTTTTGCGAGATCGTCAATGGAGGAAGCGCCTTGTCACAGGTTCATCTGGAAACATCATCCGCGGAGCGCATGCCGTGGTCGATCCAAGAGATCGCCTACGACCGCATCGACGTCGCACGCGTGCGCGAGAACCACACGCTGTTCTACCTGGTCGCCAGCGCCTCGTTCGTCGAAAGCGGTTCCGATCTTTACGCCGGCAACCTCGCCCAGTACTACGCCGATCGCCCCGAAACCGCGCACTGGCTGATCCACCACTGGGAACACGAAGAACTCCAGCACGGCCGCGCACTGCGCCGCTACGTCGAAACCGCCTGGCCCGAGTTCGACTGGGAACGCGGCTACGCCCGCTTCTTCGACGAATACTCCGTCACCTGCTCGGTCGACCAATTCGAGCCCACGCAAGCGCTGGAGATGGTCGCGCGCTGCGTGGTCGAGATGGGCACCGCCACCTTCTACCGCGCCATCGCTCAAGCTGCCGCCGATACCGACGAGCCCGTGCTGCGCGACCTGGCCAGCCGCATCTCGGCCGATGAAGTCCGGCACTACAAACACTTCTTCCGCTTCTTCAACGAGTGCAATGCGCAAGAGGGCGTGGGCCGTGCGCGCGTGCTGAAGGCCCTCGCCTCGCGCCTGCGCGAAATCAAGAATGAAGACTCGATGATCGCCCTGCGCAACGTGCTGCGCATTGAACGCCATCAGGAAGACGTGCCCGAAGCCGACGTGCGTGCGCTCAATTCGCGCGTGAGCGCATTGGTGCGCTCGTATCTGCCGCTCGACATGGCGGCCAAGATGTGGCTCAAGCCGTTGCGGCTGCGCCCCGGCTTCGAGCGCTCGATCCGGCGGCCGCTGGTGGCGCTGGTGCGGCGCGTGATGCTGCACTGATCTGAGCGCTCATCGAGCGGGCAAAGAAAAACCCGGACCGAAAGGCCCGGGTTTTTTGTTCAAGCAACCGACGTGAGTCGATTAGAACTTGTGGCGGATACCGACCATGGCACCCATTTGGTTACTGCTTTCTGCCGGAGTGGTGCCAACTGCGGGGACCGTGTACACGTCACCCATACCAGCCACGCCCAGTGCCGAGCCGCTGCTGTTCTTCGCATAAGCCAGGTTCAGGTAGGCATCCGTGCGCTTGGACAGAGCGTAGTCGCTGCCCACCACGAACAGCCACGGGCTGCCGGTAGCGCTGCCCTTGTCCTGCTGGTAGTAGGCTGCGCCCGTCAGGCTCAGCGCCGGCGTGGCTTGGTAGCCAGCACCCAGCCAGTACAGGTTGGAGCGCGTATTTGCCGTCGAAGCAACAATGGCGGCGCTCGCGTTGGACCAACGGTAACCAGCGAACAGCTTGGCCGGACCAAATGCATAGGTGCCGGCAACCGTAGCGCGTTGCTGCTTGTTGGCTGCGGTCAGGACGTTGTCGCTATTCGTTTGGTCATACACAGCACCAACCGAGAACGGACCTGCGGCGTAGTTCAGGCCAGCGCTCCATTCGCGACCGACCTTGTTGTTGCCGGCCACTTCTTGGCCTTCATTGCGCGTCGAGTACAGCGCCGAAGCTGTCAGGCCGCCGAACGTACCGACGTACTTCACGGCGTTGTCAGCACGGCCGCCCATGGCTGCGTCCTGCGACAGGATCGAGTAGCGCGACGTCAGCGCCATCGGGTCGTACTTGGCCGTGAAGTCGTACAGCAGGTTCGTCTGGCGACCCAGGGTCAGCTGACCCCACTGGCCTTGCAGACCAACGTAGGCAGCGCGGCCGAACAGGCGGTTGTTCTGGCCCATACGGCCATCATCGAGGGTGAAGCCGCTTTCCAGGTTGAAGATGCCCTTCAGGCCACCGCCCAGGTCTTCAACGCCGCGCAGACCCCAACGCGAGCCAGACATCTCGCTGCCCGATTGCACGGCCGTGCGCGAACCGCCATTGCCCGGCGCCTTGTTCACCCACTCCACACCAGCGTCGACCACGCCGTACAGGTTCACGCTCGATTGAGCAAATGCGCCAGCCGAAACCAGGGCTGCGGCAGCGGCCGCAAACAGCTTGATCTTCATATCGTTTTCCTTGAAAAACACTATCGCAAGGATTTGCGATCGGTGGCCATTATGTATTCCGGCATCACCCATCTAACAATTGAAGAAATAGCGCTGTGGTAAATATGAAACCTAAGCCTTGATTAAAAAATTATGCATATTAATCAGTAACTTACATTCTATCACCGCACTCAGTAAGCGTAGCTTACTGCGACGTAATCCCACCCCTTACAAGGGGCAATCCA
>Ga0070659_100001429_pt1 | contig 17224 bp, 13 predicted proteins | sample KBSC23metaG_FD_64666 | JGI IMG/M metagenome (GOLD analysis project Ga0070659, IMG submission 64666) | Corn rhizosphere microbial communities from Kellogg Biological Station, Michigan, USA - KBS C2-3 metaG | ecosystem: Host-associated > Plants > Roots > Rhizosphere > Soil ... | reverse complement strand
CTCGCTTGCTGCAGGTACAACGACGCCCTCAACCTGTGCCGCCTCGACGACAGCACGTGCCAGCGGATGCTCGCTGCCGCTCTGCACTGCAGCCGCAAGCCGAATCAACTCCACAGGTGTTATCCCATATGGAATGGCGTCGATTAACGCCGGTCTGCCCTCGGTCAGCGTGCCGGTCTTGTCGAAGACAACTGTCGTCACTGCATGCGCCACCTCCAGCGCTTCAGCATCCTTGATGAGAATGCCATGCCGAGCGCCGACTCCAGTACCAGCCATGATTGCAGTCGGTGTCGCCAGCCCGAGAGCACAGGGGCAGGCAATCACCAGCACTGCGACGGCATTGATGATCGACACTTCAGCATCGCCGCCGTACAGCCACCAGACAGCGAGAGTCAATACAGCAATCGCCACAACCACCGGCACGAACACGGCACTCACCTTGTCCACCAGACGCTGAATCGGCGCCTTGGCCGATTGCGCGCTCTCCACCAGACGAATGATGCGCGACAACGTGCTTTCCGCCCCGACAGCGGTGGTACGTACCAGTAGCAAGCCCTCTGCATTGATCGCACCGCCCGTCACCTTGTCGCCCGCCTGCCGGGCCACTGGCAGGCTCTCGCCGGTGATCATCGACTCATCGACGTGACTCGCGCCTTCCTGCACGATGCCATCCACAGGAATACGCTCGCCCGGACGCACAACGACCACATCGCTCACGCGCACCTGTTCGCTCGGTATATCGGCATCAACGCCATCACGCCGCACATGCGCCCTTTCGGGCCGCAATACCTGCAATGCACGAATCGCCGCCGTAGTCTGCCGTTTGGCGCGCGCTTCGAGCCATTTGCCAAGCAGCACCAGCGTGATCACCGCAGCCGATGCTTCGAAATACAAGTGATGCGGGCCGCGCGTGACCAACAAATAGAGGCTCAGTCCATAAGCCGCGCTGGTGCCAAGCGCCACCAGCAAATCCATATTGCCGGTGCCGGCACGCAAGGCCTTCCAGCCTGCACGATAGAAACGCGCACCGAGGACAAATTGCACCGGGGTTGCCAGCGCCAGTTGAAGCCAGCCGGGCAGCATCCATTGCACACCAAACAGGGACAGCAGCATCGGCAAGGCCAGTGGCAGAGACAAAGCTGCCGCCAGCAGCACGTGAAGAAGCTCGCGCTCGTGTCCCATTGTTACGGGTTGTTCAGCCGCCCGATGCAATCGTGCGTGATACCCGGCCTTCTCGACCGCAACACTCAAGGCCTCGGGAAGTACGCCAGCCGCAAGCCTGACATGCGCTTGTTCGGTAGCGAGATTCACCTCGGCATCGAGCACCCCGTCCATCTTGCGCAGCGCCCTTTCAACGCGACCGACGCAAGATGCACAACTCATGCCTTCAATATCGAGATCGATTTCCTGTTGCCCCACTTTCAAGACTTCCATTTCACTGCCTCCTCATCTCTGCCAGCGCATCGGCCACTTGGGCATAGCGCAGGCGTACACGGAGTTCGGTCTTCAGCCGCCGATTGTTAAGACGGCGCGATTCCGACATGAAAGACAGCAGCATGGGCGATACCGCCTTCTCAAGTTCCCCGCGCGGCAGACGCGGCGGACGCGGCAGATTGAAGGCATCGGCCACCGCATCGAAGTAATCGCCCATCTTCATCTGCGTGTCATCGCATGCATGATAGATGCGGCCCGGTGCGCCACGATACAAGGTGAGAACAAGAATGCGCGCAAGATCGTCGGCGTGAATGTGATTGGTATAAACATCCTCCTGCGGCAAAAGCGCGGGCGTTCCCTTATGCAAGCGCTCGATCGGCAGCCTGTCTTCAGCATAGATGCCAGGCACACGCAAAATGCTCAACCGCGATCCGCTACGCCGCGCCCATGCACGCAGTACGCATTCCGCATCCACCCGGCGCCTGGCGCGAGCGTTCTGCGGTTTGACCGTTCTAGATTCCCGCACCAGTTCGCCGCTGCAATCGCCATAGACACCCGTCGTGCTGACATAAATCAATGCCGCTTGCTGCGGTAAAACGGAGATGAGATTCCTGGTCCTGCGATCAACGAAGCCTTCCGACTGAGGCGGCGCGAGATGGATGATGCAAGAGGCAAGGCCCGCGAGGCGCGCAAGACTGTCCGGCCTATCCAGGTCGGCCACAATGGGCACGGCCCCGGCAGCACGCAGCTCATCGCAACGTTCCTCCTGGCTGGTCACGGCAAACACGCGAAAACGGTCGCGCACCAGCGGCAGCAGGCGCATGCCTACGTCGCCGCATCCCAGGATCAGCAAGCGCGGCTTGCCGATCTTTTTGCTCTGTCGATTTCTCATCCGCGCATTGTAGAACCATACGGCAAAAGCACAGGATCAAAAAAACACACGAAAAAAATGCGACAATACGACCTCCGATTTTTCCAATAAATCAATGCCTTGCGGCCATCATTCAGTTAAATCATGAGTTTCCAGGTCACAGTCCAGCCGAGCGGTCGGCAATTCAGTTGCGAAGACGATGAAACAGTATTGGCGGCGGCAATCCGCGCCGGCGTCGGTTTGCCCTACGGTTGCAAGAACGGCGCATGTGGCACTTGCAAGGGCAAGCTGCTCGAAGGCTCGGTCACGCATGGTCCGCATCAGGAAAAGGCCTTGACGGCCGCCGACGAGGAAAAAGGCCATTCCCTCTTCTGCTGCGCGACGCCGCATTCAGACATCGTGATCGAGGCGCGCGAAGTACTGGGCGTGGGCGAATTCCCGATCAAGAAGCTGCCGACCCGCGTAGCGAAGATCGACAAGGTCACTGACGATGTCGCCGTGCTGTCGCTGCAATTGCCTGCCAATGAACGCCTGCAATACAAGGCCGGCCAGTACATCGAATTCATCCTGAAGGACGGCAAACGCCGCAGCTACAGCATGGCCAACGCGCCGCACCGGGACGAACATGTCACGCTGCATATCCGTCATATGCCGGGCGGCGTATTCACCGACCACGTTTTCACCAACATGAAGGAGCGCGACATCCTGCGCTTCGAAGGGCCGCTCGGCACCTTCTTCCTGCGCGAGGATTCCGACAAGCCGATGGTGCTGCTGGCCTCGGGCACGGGCTTCGCGCCGATCAAGGCCATCATCGAGCACGCGATCCACAAAGGTGCCAGCCGTCCCATGGTGCTGTACTGGGGCGGACGCCGTCCGAAAGACCTCTACATGCACGCGCTGTGCGAAGAATGGGCTGGCAGCGTACCGAACTTCAAGTACGTGCCGGTGATTTCCGACGCTCTGCCGGAAGACAGTTGGACCGGACGTACTGGCTTCGTGCATCGCGCAGTGATGGAAGATTTGTCCGACATGTCGGGCTGGCAGGTGTACGCTTGCGGCGCGCCTGTCATGGTCGACTCGGCCAAGCGCGATTTCACCGCTCAGTGCAAGCTGCCGGAAGAAGAGTTCTATGCCGACGCCTTCACCTCGGAAGCGGATCTGGCAAACAAGTGATTAATCTGGCAACAAAAAGCTTTTGACGCACTGTGCAAAACGCCTTAACATTGCCCGCATGACTATTCAAGCATTCCAACTCTTGCGACGCCGTTCCCCGCTGCCTCAGCCCGGGAACCCGTGCATGCCGTAAGCGTTCGATGCTCCGTCGGCCACAGGTTACCCCCTGTGGCTTTTTTTTTTATTTTCCCCACCTAGCCAGGAGTCGAGATGGAATTCAGCCAATACAACGTCAATGCCCTCATGCAGATCACCAACCGTCCATCGCTGGTCTTCACCGAGGGCCGAGGCATGTGGCTGACCGATCACAATGGCAAGCGCTACCTCGACTATTTGCAAGGCTGGGCAGTGAACTGCCTCGGTCACTCGCCGCAGTGCATCGTCGATGCCGCCACTGCCCAGGTCAAGAAACTCATCAACCCGTCGCCAGCCTTCTACAACGAACCGTCCATCGTGCTCGCCTCGCTGCTGACGCAGAACTCCTGCTTCGACCGCGTGTTCTTCGCGAACAGCGGCGCCGAAGCGAACGAAGGCGCGATCAAGCTGGCGCGCAAATGGGGCAAGGTCAACAAGAACGCTGCCGGCGAAAACCGCTACGAAATCATCACCTTCAACCATAGCTTCCACGGCCGCACGCTGGCGACCATGTCGGCCAGCGGCAAAGCCGGTTGGGACAGCATGTTCGCGCCGCAAGTGCCGGGCTTTTTGAGGGCTGAGCTAAACGACATCTCCAGCGTCGAGAAACTCATCACCGACAAGACCGTCGCCATCATGCTGGAGCCGGTGCAAGGCGAAGGCGGCGTGATTCCCGCCACGCGCGAATTCATGCAAGCACTGCGCACGCTCACCAAGCAGCGCAACCTGCTCTTGATTGTCGATGAAGTACAAGCCGGCATGGGCCGTACCGGCGAACTGTTCGCCTACCAGTTGTCGAACATCGAACCGGACATCATGACGCTGGGTAAAGGCATCGGCGGCGGCGTGCCCCTGGCAGCCCTGCTCTGTCGCGAGGAAATCTCGGTATTCGAGCCGGGCGAGCAAGGCGGTACCTACAACGGCAACCCGATGATGACCGCAATCGGTATCGCCGTGCTGAACGAAGTACTGTCGCCCGGTTTCCTGCAGTCGGTGAAGGAAAAGGGGGCTTACCTGAGCCGCGAGTTGAACAAGCTGTCCGAAAAACACGGACTCGCCGGCGAGCGCGGCGAAGGCCTGCTGCGCGCGCTCAAGCTTGGCAAGGACATCGGCCCGAAACTCGTCGAAACCGGACGCGACCTCGAACCGATCGGCCTGCTGCTCAACTCGCCGCGACCGGACCTGCTGCGCTTCATGCCCGCATTGAATGTGACGACGGAAGAAATCGATCAAATGATTTCGATGCTGTCCGATATGCTGAGCAAGTTTGCATGATGCGATAGTCAATGGCGGGTCGATATTCGTAGACAAGTCCTTGTAGGCCGTCTAGATGAATGCAAGGAGTTCGAAGCGCGCACTGGCTGGTCCCCTCCCCCTTGTAGGGGGAGGGCTAGGGTGGGGGTGTGGTGGTTAAATTAACGTATGCATTTGCTTAACCATCACACCCCCATCCCAACCTTCCCCCTACAAGGGGGAAGGAGCCGCACTGTTCTTCGAAACAACCTCATTAAATTCATCTGGATGATCTAGTGGTCAGTCTTTGAGAATGACTCGTCGTTCCCTGAGCGATGAATCATCCCGCTGTTACTGGCGCCTACGAAAACGGCCGCCAAACAAAAACAAATCAAGAAGAATGAACCTCGGATTCGGAGGCTGAGTGAAGATCCAGAGTTTTGAAGCACTACGCGGCTTATTGGCGCTATGGGTAGTAATCGGGCATGTCATCAAGCACACCGGCTATAACCCTGAAGAACTCGGGCCGCTCAGGCTTCTTGCATCGCCCGGATTTGCCGTGGACTGCTTCATCATCTTGAGCGGCTTCGTCATCTTCATGCTTCTGGACTCGCAGCGCACGTCCTATGCACAATTCATCACCCGGCGTTTCTTCCGCCTCGCACCGCTTTATTTTGTGCTGACCGCCATATCGGCAATGACGCTGGACTGGCAAATGTCGATCATTTCCCAGCACCCGTGGCAAAGCAACGCTGTCATCAACGACCAGCTTATTCATCGAAATACCAGCCAATATCTTTTTCAGCATCTGCTCGCACACGCGACCATGCTTCATGGTGCAATTGCCGACAGCATCCTGCCGAATAGCGAATACGCGATCATCGGACAAGCCTGGAGCATTTCCGTCGAATGGCAGTTTTACCTGATTGCGCCCGCGCTCTTCTTCCTGATCTCGACACGAAAGTGGCGGGGATTGGGATGCGTGCTTTTGATGATATGCCTCGCTCGCACGCTGAACTACGGAGGTGAAGGATTCCTGATCAATCAGGCAGGCTACTTTCTGATCGGGATAGCGAGCTACTTCGCATGGAAACAAAACGACCTGTTCCAGCCAACCGATTTTCGCCTTGTCGAGGTCTTCGCACTCATGGCGATCATGACGGCCTATTTCATGACATCCCGAAGTGTTTCGCTGATCATCTGGACTGCGGTCTTTACCATGGCCCTGGCTGAGCAACACAAGTCACCGACAAGGCTGGTGACAATACTTAACGGCATAGCGAGACTGCCGCTGTTGCAGTGGCTCGGCAAAATCTCCTACTCGGTCTACATGGCGCACATGCTGATCGTGTACTTCTGGTTCGCCTGTCTGCAGCACCTGCTTCCGGGGCTCGGCAAGCGCGATTTCCTGTTGTGCGCCCTGCCCTTGGTAACACTCACAACGCTCATTGTGTCAGCACTGACCCATCGCTTTATCGAACTGCCGGGGATGAAGCTGGGTGCGAGGATTTCCAAGGGCTGGGCAACGCAGACCCGAAATCCAGAGCCTGCAAAGGGAGATGTGTAAGGTTCGACCGTTAGCGGAAAAGAAGACCTCTCCTCTCTGCTTCCTCTGTCAAAAACTTGATGCGATTCTGTCGTACCCTGGAACTTTCGGCTGCCCTGGAGCTTTCGGCGCGGCTCTGCTGCGGCTTCTTTTTCTCTGCAATGACATTGATTTCATGCCAGTTCGGCACCAGTTTGCCCTTCGCTGATTTGAGAGGTTTATTCCAAGAATGCATTTCAATGATTGTGAGTCCGGCCTCAGATAGCAGTTGCTGAATATCCTTCTGAGAATGGAATGTGGGTTCATGCTCCCCATCATTCCACGTATGATTCGGGCCAAAGAAAGAGGCGCATAAATGCCCTCCCGGCCTGAGAATGCGGGCAGTCTCCCGCAAGGTATCACGAAGATCTTCCGCAACAAGATAAGGCAATACGCGCTGTGCATTGACGAGTCCTATCGCCCCATCAGATACCTTCGCCTGTTGCAGTGTTCCCTGAAAAACCTCGACCTGATTGCTGTCTGTATCAGACAAGGCTTTTACGGTTTCCGGGGATGTATCCACAGCGGTAATTCGCCATCCATTCGCGGCAAGCGCACGAGTATCCCGTCCACCACCGGCACCAAGGTCAATCGCCACCTTATGCGGCTCCTGGGTGACCGCGCCATATTTTTTCAGGAAGGTGTTGAGCCCTGCTGTGGGCGACTTGTAATGAGCAGTTGCCCTTACCACATTGTCATGCTTGGCAGAAAGCTCCATGTTTATCGCCTGCTGGAGCGATTCATTTTGAGGCGGACATTCTTCTGTTGCGTTGGGGCGCGTTTCTTCTGCCGTTTGAGGACGCGCACATTTACAGAAAGCGGAGAGCCATTTTTTTGTCCCTATGCCACGCCGTGGTCTTGACGGTGTACTGCTTGTGGCATCCGGCAGGTTTTCATTGGAGCGGCTGCCCTCACCAATAGAGGAAGGCCTCGGTGTAGCCACCACTGCTAATTGCGAAACATAAGGCGTATGCAAAGTCGTTTTCATCATTCTCTCGTTGGAAAGGACAACGGCAGCCACTGAAGGCTGTCCCTTTCTTATGAGTGAAGTTTTGCCTTGCCCGGTTCCATAAATCCATCGATTCATCCGGCAACATGAAATGAGCGCTTTGAACGCGATTGCAACAATGGCAATTTATTTTCGAGGGACTGACAAGGCCAAGCAATGCCTGCGGTCCGGGATTCAACCCTGGATGGAGTTTTTTGCAATCACCGCCTCCGCAGCCGATTCCGCTTCATTAAGCGGCTGACTCAATGCCTGAGCGGAATACACGGGCATGGCTGGCATTGGCACGCCCAGCATCGGGCCATCGGTGTTGCTGGTATCGATGGTAGCCACCATGGAAAGACCTATCCGCAAAGGATTTCTGGCCAGTTCTGCGGAATCGAGCGCAATACGCACCGGCACCCGCTGCACTACCTTGATCCAGTTGCCGGTCGCGTTTTGTGCAGGAAGAAGAGAGAAGGCACTGCCGGTACCGGGAGAAAGGCCGAGCACTTTGCCGTGATACTCCACCTTGCCGCCGTACATGTCGGCCTCCAGTATCGCAGGCTGGCCGACGCGGATGTTTTTCAGCTCGGATTCCTTGAAATTGGCATCGACCCATAATTGATCGAGCGGCACGATGGACATCAATGGGGTTCCGGGGGTCACGCGGCTTCCCGCTTGCACGCTGCGCTTGGCGACATAGCCCGATACCGGCGCAATGATGGCATTACGGCGCACGGCCAGCCAGGCTTGAATGAACTCTGCTTTGGCCGCCAGCACGCTCGGATGGCTGGCCAGTGTGACGCCGGCAATAGAAGCCCGCGCGGCGTCTGCCTGTTTCAGCGCGACGTCTAACGCGGCCTGTGCATTTTTCACAGCCTGCCGTGCATGCGCGACATCCTCGCCAGACAGCGTATGGTCGGCTGCCAGAGGCAGGCGACGCTCCAGATCGTCCTTGGCTTCCTGCAGGGCCAGCTTGCGCAATTGCACCGTCGCTTCGTATTGCGCCACGCTCACATAGTGCTCGCGCTGCTGCCGCACCGCAGCGCCCAATCGCGCTTCCGCCTCGGCCAATGCAACGTCGGCATCGACCGGATCAAGCTTGATGACATTCGCACCTGCCTTCACCAATTGCGTTTCGTCGGCGCGGATTTCCGAGACGATGCCCGTTACCTGCGATGACAACGTGACCAGATTGCCGCCGACATAGGCATTGTCGGTTTGCTCGCGCTTGGACAGCACCCGCATCGAATAGACGACGTAGAGGATGCCCGCCATGACGAATAACAGCGTCATGCCGATAAGCGCCAATCTCCGCTTTTTCGCGAGATGCTCCACGTTCTGATGAGTCGTCATGTCAAATGCTCCGTTTCAATTCAAGGAATGCGCAAGCGTGGTTTGTGTTTCAGGCGTCCCGGCTCGATAACCGCCTCCCAATGCTTTGGTCAGCGCAACTTCTGCCAGCAAACGTTGATGCTGTAATTGCAGGTCGATGTCGCGCTGCTGCAGGGCTGCCATTTCGGCATGCAGCATCTTTGCGTGGTCGGCAAGTCCATGCTTGAACCTCGACTGTGCGGCACGCAGCATGGCACCAGTCGAGGCCATGACATCAGCCTGCTGTCTCAATTGCGTTTCGATGCCCTGCAAAGCGGCGCCCGCCTGTGCCACTTCGCATACCGCATTCAATACGCTCTGGTTGTAGTCGGCGATGAGTTCATTGCGCTCGTTGCGTGCCGCATCAAGCCGCCCTTGCAAGACCTTGCTGTTAAACAGTGGCAGGGAAAGCACAGGGCCGACGAGAAAGGTCCGGCTGTCCGCTTCAAACAGGCGATTGAGCGACATGGCATCCAAACCGAAGGAGCCGGTCAGATTGATGTCGGGATAAAACGCTGCTTTGGCGACTTCAGTCCGATCAAGCGAAGCTTCCACTCGCCAGCGGGCTGCCTGCAAATCGGGGCGGCGGGCAAGCAATTCGACACCCAGCTTCGATGGCATCGCATGCGAAAGGCCGGGAGCGGCTACCGGTTTCAGGTCCGCGAACGCATTGCTGTCTGCGCCGACCAATGCGCGCAGCGCTTCGCGTTCGTGAATGGTTTGAGCATCGAGCTGAGCGATTTGCTCTTTCAATTCGCTCAGGTGCGCTTCTGCGAGATGTTGATCGTCAATCGAGCCCAGACCATGAGCGACACGTTTGATTTGGTCCATCAGCAGATCGTGCTGCAATGCCGCCATCTTCCGCAGATTTGCAAGCCGTGCCCATCCGCTCTGCAGATTGAAGTAGGTTTGTGCGATGACTGCTGCCAGAGTCTGTTCCGCTTGCGCATAATCGGCGCGTCGGGCGTTGGTCTCGCCCAGCACCGCCGCGATCTGTGACCGGCGCTTGCCCCACCAGTCGAAGTCATAGCGTGCCTGTAGCTGCAGTGATTCATCAGTGAAGGCGTTGCCGCCAATCGGCGGTGGAAACAAGCCGTTGCCGGAATAACGTTGGCGGTTGACCCCGGCATTGAAGCCAGCGCCTATTCCTTCCGAGGCTTTGTTGATCGTCAGCACCGCCTGTGCCGCGCCTATGCGTGCTGCTGCCGCTTTCAAGTCAGGACTGTCGGCCAAGGCATGGCCGATCAGGTTGTCCAGTTGCGGATCGCCGTATTGCGTCCACCATTGAGCTTGCGGCCATCCATCGCGAGCGAGCTTGATGTCAGCCGCAAGCTGGACTTTCGTCATATCCTGCCGTGGCAATACATCCTGGTCCGGCGGAATGGCGACGCAACCCGTGATACCAATGACGGTGCATGCAAGGACGAGAACGAATGGGGATTTCTGGAGCGTTGCAGTCATTTTTTTACTCCATCGCCGCATGTTCCACCTCCAGGGGAAGATTTTTCCTGGGTGGGCGAATCAGCAGCAAAAGCGGAATGATCGCCAGCGTCATCAGCAGCATCAGCCGGAAATCATCGACGTAGGCGATCATCGATGCCTGCCGCGTAATCTCCGCGTTGATCAGCATCTGCATGCCGTCCGATCCGGCGTAGCTGTAAGCCGAAGCGGTTGTCGGGTCCTGCAGGGCGGGATTGGCTAAATTGATCTTTTCGGCCAGGGAAGCGTGAGCAATTTGTGTATTGCGCACCAAGAGAGCCTGAACCAGGGCAATACCGATACTGCTGCCGATGTTGCGAATCAGACTGTAGATCGCCGTGCCTTCCGCACGCATCGAGGGAGACAATGTAGCAAAGGTTGCGCTGCTCAAAGGCACGAACACAAGGCCAAGTCCGATACCCTGAATGACACCTGGCCAAACGATATTGCTCTGCGTTAGCGTCAGGGTATAACGGCTCATTTGCCACAAGGAGAAAGCCGTGATGGAAAAGCCCACGGCCAGCAGCAGGCGTAAATCCACGCGACCGACAAGCCGGCCGACGACCATCATCGACAGCATCGTGCCCAATCCGCTGGGCGCAGTCACCATGCCTGCCGTGGCAGCGGGATAACTCATCAACCCCTGCAGCAACGAAGGCGTCAGGGCGCGAGTGGCGAACAGCACGATGCCGACGATGAAGATGAACAGCAGCCCAGTGACGTAGTTGCCGTTCTTCAGCAAACGATAATCAAAGAAGGACTGCCCGGCAGGACGGAACGCGGTATGGACAACGAAATAAGAAAAGCTCATCGCCAGAACAACCGCCTCGATCCAGCAGCATCTGCAAGGCGCCGATGGCAAGGCTCAAGGTCGCGAATCCGAACATATCGAATCGCATGCTGCGTGCCGCCGAGCTTGGCTTGATGTATTTCCACACCCCATAAAATGCCAGCGTCCCGACCGGAACGTTGATGAAGAATACCCATCGCCAGTTATAACTATCCGTCAGCCAGCCGCCCAAGGTCGGTCCGAGAATCGGACCAATCATGACGCCCATGCCCCATACCGCCATCGCCGAGCCATGCTTTTCACGCGGATTAATATCGAGCAATACGGATTGCGAGAGCGGAACCAAGGCGGCGCCGAACGCACCCTGCAGCAGCCTGGCCAAGACGATCTCAGTCAACGAGCCGGAGATGCCGCACAACACTGACGCAAGCGTGAAGCCTGCGATGGACACCAAAAAGATGTGCTTTTGCCCGAAGCGGTCGCACAGCCAGCCGGTCAAGGGCGTCGCGATTGCCGAAGCGACGATGAACGACGTCAGCACCCAAGTAATCTGATCCTGGGATGCCGACAGATTGCCCTGCATATGAGGCAAGGCCACGTTCGCGATCGTGCCGTCCAAAGCCTGGATAATGGTCGCCAGCATGATCGAAAGCGTAATCATGCGACGGTTAATGTCTTCCCCATGATTACCGGCGGCAATGGCAGCGGCATCGCTCATAGGCTTGCCTCGATGGCTTGCTGCAAGGATTCAAGCAATTCCGTTGCCATTTGCAGCTTCACCTTGTCGACTTGGCGAAGCAATTCCTTGCGAAAAGCATCCGCTTCAGTCTTGACCCTGGCATATAACTGCGTGCCCTCTTCCGTTAAGACCACCAGCTTGACGCGCCGGTCGGTCTCCGAAGGCACGCGCGAGACAAGTCCCGCTTTCACCAGGCGGTCAATCATGCTCACGACTGTGGGATCTTCCACGCCAAGCCGCTGGGCAAGCTCGGTTTGTGAAAGAGTGGTTTTTGCCTTGGCGACAACGGCAATCGCCATCCATCCAGCCTGCCCCACGCCCAGATCCTTTAACCGGCGATCCAATGCTTGCCGCCATGAGCGCGCCGTATTGTGCAAAGCAGCGGAGAAGCGTTCTTCAACAGATGTCATACGTTCGCACACTAATGGTTAGGTACCTAACCATTAAGCTAGCATTAGTCATGCTTTTGTGCAAGGTTTTCTTGGTTGACGGCTAGACAACTCCTCTGCCGATACACAAAAAAAAGCAGCGCCAATTGGCGCTGCCTTTATTACCGTTTGAGCGGATCTTATTTCTTCCGTGCCGGCGGTAAATCCGTGCACACGCCTTCGAACACTTCCGCCGCCATGCCGATGGACTCGCCCAGCGTCGGGTGCGGGTGGATGGTCTTGCCGATATCGACCGCATCGGCGCCCATTTCGATTGCCAACGCGATCTCGCCGATCATGTCGCCTGCATGCACGCCGACGATACCACCGCCGACGATGCGATGTGTCTCGGCATCGAACAACAGCTTGGTGAAGCCTTCGTCGCGCGCATTCGCTACTGCGCGGCCGCTCGCCGCCCACGGGAACAAGCCCTTCTCCAGCTTAATGCCCTTGGCCTTGGCTTCGTCCTCGGTCATGCCCACCCATGCCACTTCCGGATCGGTGTAAGCCACCGACGGAATCACGCGCGCATCGAAGTAAGACTTCTCGCCTGCAGCCACTTCCGCCGCCACATGCGCTTCATGCACAGCCTTGTGCGCCAGCATGGGCTGACCAACGATATCGCCAATGGCGAAGATGTGCGGCACGTTGGTGCGCATCTGGTTGTCCACGTTGATGAAACCGCGATCAGTAACCGCTACACCAGCCTTGTCGGCACCGATTTTCTTGCCGTTCGGGCTGCGGCCCACCGCCACCAGCACCATGTCGTACAGTTGCGGTTCGGGCGCGGGAACCGACGGATCGGCACTCTCGAAGGTGACCTTGATGCCCTCCTTCAATGCATCGACCGCAACCGTCTTGGTCTTAGTCATGATTCTGTCGAAGCGTTCCCCATTGAACTTCTGCCAGACTTTCACCAAATCACGATCCGCGCCCTGCATCAGGCCGTCCATCATTTCGACCACGTCGATGCGCGCACCCAAGGTCGAATACACCGTCGCCATTTCGAGGCCGATGATGCCGCCGCCGATGACGAGCATCTTCTTCGGAATCTGGCGCAACTCCAGCGCGCCGGTGGAATCGACGATGCGCGGATCTTCCGGCACGAAAGGCAGCTTCACCACCGAGGAACCGGCAGCGATGATAGCTTGCTTGAACTGCACCACCTTCTTGCTGCCGTCGGCCGCCGTCACTTCGAGATGGTTAGGGCTGATGAACTGGCCCACACCCTGCACCACGTTGACCTTGCGCGCCTTGGCCATGCCGGCCAAACCACCGGTCATCTTCTTGATGACATTTTCCTTGTAGCGCCGCAACCCGTCGATGTCGATCTCCGGCTTGGCGAACTTCACGCCATGCGATGCCATCGACGCCGTTTCATCGATCACCGCAGCAATGTGCAACAGCGCCTTGGACGGAATGCAACCCACGTTCAGGCAGACACCGCCGAGCGTGGAATAACGTTCGACCAGCACCGTGTTCATGCCGAGGTCGGCCGCACGGAAAGCCGCCGAATAACCGCCAGGACCGGCACCAAGCACGAGCATGTCGCACTGAATGTCGGACGAACCGCCGAAGCTGGCTGCCTGCGGTGCCGGGACAGCAAGTGCAGGCGCCACAGTAGCGGGAGCCTGTGCCGGAGCGGAAGCAGGTGCAGATGCAGACGCAACCACCTCAGCAGCCTCCAGCGTGAGCAGCACGATTCCTTCCGATACCTTGTCGCCGAGCTTGACCTTGAGTTCCTTGATCACACCGGCATGGCTTGACGGAATCTCCATGCTGGCCTTGTCGGACTCCACCGTGATCAGCGACTGGTCGACCTTGATCGTATCGCCGGCCTTGACCAGCACCTCGATGACTTCGACTTCCTTGAAATCGCCGATATCGGGAACCTTTACTTCCATCGTGCTCATAGCTTTAGCTCCATTCTCACTCGCCCCTTGAAACAGGGGGAGTGTCATAAATTTTTCATCGGGAAACTGAAAATCCGGAATGGTCCCGATGTACTCTTGTCGAATTCTTCGCCTGCGCGCACGCCGATCTCGGCCACTTCGCGCGCGGTCTGCACCTGGTCGTACGCTGCGTACATCGCGCCCAACGCAAAGTTGCGCCCGCTGCCTATGCTCCAGAAGCGCTCGAAGCTGAAAACTTCGCGATACGAATAGACACCGAAGATGCCATGCGGATTCGCGATCAGCGCAGTGATCTGCGACGACTCGTAGGGATCATCCTCTTCTTCCTTCGTGTTCAGGAAATACTTTTCCTTCAGTATTTCGTGCACTTTCGAGAATGTCTCGAACACTTCATCACGGCTGCTCAGCCTGCACTCCTCGCCCATGCCGGTCAGCAGCTTGCGCATGACGGGAAAATGAGCGGCAGTGCCTGCCAAGGTCACATAGGAATCGCCGACCGGAAAAATCTTCTCGTTGACTTCATATGCATGCGACAAACGGGTGTCGCCGAAGGTGACGAGCGAGTCCGAGGCGATGGCGACTTCGTTGTTCTTCCTGACGACGACGCAGGTGGTCATTGTTGATCTCCGCAAGATGGAAAGCGAGCGTTCGGGCGCTCAATGAAAGGTGAAGAATTCTCTCACTTTCACGATCGCCCGGCGCTTGCCTTCCAGGCTCCGAATCACAGCAATGTCTTGCGCATGTCAGCCAGCACTTCCGCCAGGTAAGCCGCGAATCGCGCGCCCATCGCGCCATCGATGACGCGATGGTCGTAGGACAGCGAGAGCGGCAGCATCAGACGCGGTGCAAACTGCTTGCCGTCCCACACTGGCTTGATGTCCGATTTCGACAAGCCAAGGATTGCCACTTCCGGCGCATTGACGATAGGCGTGAATGCCGTACCGCCGATGCCGCCCAAGGAAGAAATCGTAAACGTTGCGCCCTGCATGTCCGCCGGCTTGAGCTTGCCGTCGCGCGCTTGCGCGGACAATTCGCCCATTTCCTTGGCAATCTCGGAAATGCTCTTCTTGTCGGCATTCTTGACCACCGGCACCACCAGACCTTGCGGCGTGTCGGCGGCAAAGCCGATGTTGTAATACTTCTTGAGGATCAGGTTCTCGCCCTTCTCGTCCAGGGAGGAATTGAAGGCCGGGAATTTCTTCAGTGCCGAGACGCTTGCCTTAATGACGAAGGCCAGCATGGTGAGCTTGACGCCGGATTTGGCCATCGCATTGTTGGATTCCTTGCGGAACTCCTCCAGGTCGGTCACGTCCGCTTCCTCGAACTGCGTCACGTGCGGGATCATCACCCAGTTGCGATGCAGGTTTGGACCGCTGATTTTCTTGATGCGCGACAACGGCTGCAATTCGGTCTCGCCGAACTTGGAGAAGTCGAGCGACGGCCACGGCAGCAGATCCAATCCTGCACCGCCCTTGGCCGCAGGCGCGGCAGCAGGAGCGGCGAGCGCACCAGACATCACGCTCTTGACGAAGGCTTGCACGTCGGTATGGAGGATGCGGCCCTTCGGTCCCGAGCCGGGCACGCGATTCAGGTCAACGCCCAGTTCGCGCGCGAACTTGCGCACTGAAGGCGAGGCGTGCGCCTTGTTGATGCTGGCCGGAGCAGGTTCGAGCGCGACGGTCGGCGCTGCTTTCGCCTGCGGCGACGGCGTGCTTACGGCAGCTGCGGGAGCAGGTGCAGGAGCCGGAGCGGCAACTGCGGCCGATTGCGCAGGCGCGCCGCCTGCAGTAGCAAGCACGAGGATGGGCGAGCCCTTGGATACCTTGTCACCAAGCTTGATCTTTACTTCCTTGACGACGCCGGCATGGCTGGAGGGAATCTCCATGCTGGCCTTGTCGGATTCCACCGTCATCAGCGACTGGTCAACCTTGACGGTATCGCCCGGCTTGACCATCAGTTCAATGATTTCCACATCCTTGAAATCGCCGATGTCCGGCACTTCTACCGTGACTTCGGATGGACCGGACGCGACGGCGGCCGCAGGTGCAGGTGCCGCAGCCGGTGCGGAAACAGGCGCAGCCGCAGGTGCGGCGGCGGGCGCGGCAGCGGTTGCACCTTCGCTGGCTTCCACCAGCAGGATGAGCGATCCTTCCGCCACCTTGTCGCCAACCTTGACCTTTACTTCCTTGACGACACCGGCGTGGCTGGAGGGAATCTCCATGCTGGCCTTGTCGGATTCCACTGTGATCAGCGACTGGTCAACCTTGATCGTATCGCCCGGCTTGACCATCAGTTCAATGATTTCCACATCCTTGAAATCGCCGATATCCGGGACTTTGACTTCCGTTAAGCTCATTGTTTTCGCTCCGCTCTTGTTCCCTTGTTGATGAGCGCCTTCCGCATCCAGTTCGATGATTTTCACATCCTTCAGATCACCGATATCCGGGCCTTTGACTTCCGTTAAGCTCATTGTTTAGCTCCGTTCTTCGTTCTCCTCCTGTGTGCTCCTTCCCCTTGTTAGAGGGAAAGTCGGGATGGGGGTGTGACGATTGAATCAAAGCATGCGTTTTTCAACCATCACACCCCCACCCTAACCCTCCCCCGGACAGGAGGAGGGAACACTAACGAGGAAACAGGAAGGTGATTGTTTTGAATTACAGCGTCACCGGATTCGGCTTGTTCGGATCGATGCCGTACTTCGCGATGGCTTCGGCGACAATCTTGGCGTCGATCTCGCCATCCTCCGCCAGCGCCTTCAGTGCGGCAATCGCCACATAGTAGCGGTTGACTTCGAAGAATTCGCGCAATTTCACACGGGTATCGGAACGGCCGAAACCGTCGGTGCCGAGCACCTTGTAATTGCGACCCTTCGGCATGAAGGCGCGGATCTGTTCGGCGAAAGTACGCATGTAATCGCTGGTTGCCACGATCGGGCCGCTGGTACCCTGCAACTGTTTCGTGACGTGCGCAACGCGCGGCGTTTCCGTCGGATGCAGCAGGTTCCAGCGCTCCACGTCCTGACCATCACGCGCCAGCAGCGTGAAGGAAGGCGCGGACCAGACATCGGCGGCAATCCCCCAGT
>Ga0070659_100001418_pt1 | contig 17295 bp, 13 predicted proteins | sample KBSC23metaG_FD_64666 | JGI IMG/M metagenome (GOLD analysis project Ga0070659, IMG submission 64666) | Corn rhizosphere microbial communities from Kellogg Biological Station, Michigan, USA - KBS C2-3 metaG | ecosystem: Host-associated > Plants > Roots > Rhizosphere > Soil ... | reverse complement strand
TTTTGTTTCAGGTGAGCTTCAATGACCCAACTTCTGACCCTCTCGCGGGAGACGTGCGCGCCAGCCGCCGTGCCCGCCGCGTTCATCGCCGAGCAGGCGATTGCGCGACTGCTCGACGGCCATGACCTCGACCGAGCCGAGTCCCGAGCCTTGTTCGAAACGATTGTCCAAGGCCAACTAGCAGAGCCGTTGATGGCCGCCACTTTCGTCGCGCTGCGGTTGCGCGGCGAGACGTCGGACGAGCTGATCGGCGCCGCGACCGCGCTCAGAGACGCTGCGCGCGCTTTCCCCTCCCCCGATTATCTCTTTGCCGACAGCTGCGGAACCGGCGGCGATTTCTCCGGCTCGATCAACGTCTCCACGGCCGCGGCGTTCGTCGCCGCTGCCTGCGGGCTGCCGGTCGTCAAGCACGGCAACCGCTCGTTCACGTCGAAATGCGGTTCGGCCGACGTCCTCGAGGCGCTTGGGGCCAGGCTCGATCTGTCGCCGCTCGAATCGCGCGACATTCTGGATCAGACTGGCTTCTGCTTCCTGCTCGCGCCGCTCTACCATCCCGGAATCGCCCATGCGGGGCCAGTGCGGCGAGCCCTCAAGGTGCGCACGGTCATGAACCTCCTGGGACCGTGCCTGAACCCGGCGCGGCCCACGGTGCAGCTGCTTGGAGTCGCCGACCCGAAGCAGCTTCGCCCGATCGCCGAGACCCTGCACGCGCTTGGCGTCGAAAGGGCCCTGGTCGTTCACGGCTCAGGCCTGGACGAGGTTGCGCTTCACGGCTTCACCCAGGCGATCCAGTTGCGCGACGCCGAATTCGAGGAGCTCGAAATCACGCCCGAGCAGGCGGGTCTCAGACGCCTCGCCGTCGATCGGATCGTCGGCGGGACTCCGCGGCAGAACGCCGGACGTCTGTCGCGATTGCTCGCCGGGCGAGGCGGTGAAGCGGACGAAGCGATCGTCGCGCTCAATGCCGGCGCCCTGCTGATGACGGCGGGCCTGGTGGCGGACCTTCATCGCGGTGTGGCGGTGGCGCTCGACTCAATTCGGTCCGGCCGGGCAGCCGGAATCCTCGAGCGTTTTGTTGAGGCGAGCCGTGGCTGATCAGGGCGGAGTCCTGGGCCAGATCGCCGCAGCCAAGCGCAACGAACTTGCTCGGCGGTTTGACGGGATCGGCCTCGATTCGCTGCGTGCTCGAGCGCGGCCGACACGGTGCAGTCTCGCGGAAAGCCTTTCGAAGACAGGCGCTCGCTTCATCCTGGAGATCAAGAAAGCCTCCCCGTCCGCGGGTCCGATCCGCCTTGGTGCCGATCCGGCAGAGCTCGCTCGAGGCTATGCCGGGGTCGCCGACGCGCTGAGCGTGCTCACCGACGAGACCTTCTTCGGCGGATCGCTCGGCGATCTCGAAGCCGCCCGGCGAGAGTTCGACGGACCGATCCTCGCCAAGGATTTCTTCCTCGATCCGCGGCAGGTCGCCGAAGCGCGCATCGCCGGAGCGGATGCCGTTCTGGTGATGCTCTCGCTCCTCGACGATGCAGCGGCTCGCGAGATTATCGACATGGCGAGGCGTTTCGGGATGGATTGCTTGGTCGAGGTCCACGATGAGGCCGAGATGGGCCGCGCGCTGGCACTCGGCGCGCCGCTGATCGGGATCAACAATCGGGACCTTCGCGATCTCAGCGTCGACCTGGCGACGACCGAACGGCTCGCCCGGCTCGCTCCCGACCGCCTGCTCGTCTCCGAATCCGGCATCGCCTCTCGCGCGGACGTCGAACGGCTTTCGTCGACGGTCGATGCCTTCCTCGTGGGATCGTCCCTGATGCGCGCCGTGGAGCCCGCCCAGGCCGCCCGCGAGCTGATCTTCGGACGGGTCAAGCTTTGCGGACTGAACAGCGGCGAGCCCCTGAGCGCCGCCCGGCCAGCGGCATTCGCCGGCTTCGTCTTCGTGCGTGGCAGCCCCCGCCATGTCACCGCAGCCGAGGCCGCGCCGCTGGCCGGCATAGCCCGCAAGTCCGGAATGTTGCCGGTCGGAGTGTTCCGGGATGCACCGCCGCGAATCGTCGCGGACATTGCAACGCTGCTCAACCTGCATGCCGTGCAGCTGCATGGACGTGAGGACGTCGAATATGTCCGCTCGCTCCGTCGGGAAGTGCCCCAATGCGAAATCTGGACTGCGCTTAGCGTCGGCCGCGAACCGCTTGCGAGCCGCGGCGGCGACCGGCTGGTGTTCGACAATGCGGACGGCGGAAGCGGCCGCAGCTTCGACTGGTCGATGATCGGACCCCACCCCGACCTTCCGCGCGCGATCGTCGCCGGTGGGATCGGTCCGCACAATGTGCGCGTAGCGAGAGCGCTTGGCGCTTATGCCATCGACGTGGGTTCGGCAGTCGACCTCCATCCAGGCAGGAAGTCGCCCGAAAGGATTGCCGCATTGTTTGACGCTCTGCGCCCGGGATCGCGGCAAAGGCTTCGGGCATGCGCCTGAGCGGGCGCTTCGGCCGGTTCGGGGGCTGCTATGTTCCCGAAATCCTGGTGCCCGCCCTCGAACAGCTCGAGGCGGCATTCCTCGACTCGCAGGGCGATCCAGGCTTTGCCGCCGAGCTAAACGACCTGCTTGCAAATTACGCCGGCCGCCCGACGCCGCTGACCCACTGCCGCAACCTGCCCGGAAACATCTTCCTGAAGCGCGAGGACCTGCTCCACGGCGGGGCGCACAAGACCAACCAGGTGCTTGGCCAGGGTTTGCTTGCCAAACGCATGGGCAAGACTCGGCTGATCGCGGAAACCGGCGCGGGCCAGCATGGCGTCGCTACTGCCATCGCCGGCGCGCTGCTCGGGTTTGAGACCGTCATCTACATGGGCGCCGAGGACGTCGAGCGGCAGAAGCTCAACGTCTTCAGGATGGAGCTGATGGGCGCGACGGTCGTGCCCGTCGAGAGCGGCAGCCGAACGCTCAAGGATGCGATCAATGAGGCGCTCCGCGACTGGTCGGCGAGCTTCGAAACCACGCATTATTTGCTGGGCACCGCGGCCGGGCCCCACCCCTTCCCGACGATGGTCCGGGAGTTCCAGCGAGTGATCGGCCGCGAAGCACGCGCGCAGATCCTTGAGCAGCTCGGGCGCCTTCCGGATGCGGTAATCGCCTGCGTCGGCGGCGGATCGAACGCGATCGGGCTCTTCGCCGATTTCCTGGAGGACGATGTTCGGCTGATCGGGGTCGAAGCGGCCGGCAAGGGCCTCGGCGGCAAGGCGCACGGCGCGACCCTGCTTTGCGGAACGCCCGGAATCCTCCACGGCGCCGAGACCTATGTCCTTCAGGACGGGGATGGGCAGGTGGCGGATACCTGGTCCGTGTCGGCCGGCCTCGATTATCCTGCGGTCGGCCCAGAACATGCGCATCTGAAGGATAGCGGACGCGCCCAATATGTCGGAGCGACCGATGCGGAGGCGCTGGCCGCGTTCAAGGCGCTCGCCGAGAATGAAGGCATATTATGCGCGTTCGAGTCCGCGCACGCACTTGCTCATGCGCTGAAGTTCGCCGAGGCTGAGCCCTGCAGCGCTCTCCTCGTCGGCCTCTCCGGCAGGGGCGACAAGGACGTCGACCAAGCGCAAGCCCTGCTGGCGGGCGAACCACAAGCGCAGGCCATGTTCGCGTGAGCCGCTACGCCGCCATGTTCGATCGCCTGGACGGCGACGGCGCTCTCGGAACATTCGTGGTGCTCGGTGACCCGGATCTCGCAACGAGCGCGCGCCTGCTCGATGACTTGGTCGCAGGCGGCGCCGACATGATCGAGGTCGGGATTCCCTTTTCCGATCCGGTCGCCGACGGGCCGATCATCCAGGCAGCGGCGCGAAGGGCGCTTCAAGCCGGAGTGCGCGTCGGCGATTGCTTCGACCTCATCGCCGGATTCCGGGCGCGCCATTCGCATGTCCCGCTCGGCATCCTGACCTATGCCAACATCGTCGTCGCCCGCGCAGGATTCATGCGCGACGCCGCCGACGCCGGCGCGGACAGCCTGCTCATCGCCGATGTTCCCGCCCTGGAAGCCGAGCCCTTCACCCGCGAGATGGAGCAAGCCGGGATCGAGCCCGTGCTCATCGCCGCCGCCAACACGCCCGATCCGACTCTCGAACGGATCGCTCGGCTCTCGAAGGCCTACACCTATTGCGTCAGCCGTCCGGGAATCACAGGCACGCATCAGGCGGGTAAATTCGATCGAACTCTTGTCTCCCGCCTCCAAGCGGCCGGCGCCCCGCCACCGGTCTTCGGCTTTGGAATCTCGACCCCGGAACACGTCAGATCGGCCCTCGAAGCGGGGGCCAAAGGTGTCATTTGCGGCTCCGCAATCGTTCACCTTCTGTCCCACGGCGGGAGCGTCGTTAACCTCGTGGGCTTGCTTAAATTAGCAACTTTCAACGACAAAGTAGGGGAACGACTCGGGGGCGCAATGATTGATTCGCCCTGAGAAGGAGGGTGATTTTATGCCGGCGCGTCCAATCTGGCGGGGTCAAATCCGGCTCGCTTTGGTGTCGATTCCCGTCGAACTTTTTCCGGCGACCAAGAGCGGCGCCCAGATCCAGTTTCACCAGGTGCACGAGCCGTCGGGCAAGCGCATCAAATATGAAAAGGTCGTGCCGGGAATCGGTCCGGTCGACCGCGACGAGATCGTCAAGGGTTATGAGGTCTCCAAGGGACAATATGTCCTGCTCGATCCGGAAGAGATCGAGAGCGTCAAGCTCGAGAGCCGCAAGACGCTCGATCTCGTGCAGTTCGTCGACGAGGATCAAATCGACGCGACCTTTTTCGACAAGCCTTATTACATGGTCCCTGCCGATGACCTGGCGGAAGAGGCCTATGTCGTCCTTCGCGACGCGCTGAAGGCCGCGAAGAAAGTCGGCGTCGGCCAGCTCGCGATGCGCGGCCAGGAATATGTGGTTGCGCTAAAGCCGTGCGGGCGCGGCATCCTGCTCGAGACGCTCCGCTACGCCGACGAAGTCCACAAATCGTCCGGCTTTTTCCGCGATATCGGCGACCATAAGCCGGATCCCGACCTGCTCGACATGGCCTCGATGCTGATCGAGCGGAAGGCGGGTGAGTTCGACCCCAAGGACTTCCACAACCGCTACGTCGACGCGCTTCACCGGTTGATCGAGGAGAAGCAAAAGAAGAAGGGCGCGAAGATCATCGAGGATCCGGACGCGGACGCTCCTCCGCCCAAAGGATCGAACGTCATCGATCTCATGGCGGCGCTGAAGAAGAGCCTCGGCGATGAGAAGAAGAGCAAGGCGGCTGGCAAGAAGGGCACGACAGCCAGGAAAGAACCCGCCAGGGCACGCAAGCGGGCCTAGGGAGTTCCGGCATTGCTGCAGTGATGTGGAGCAATTGAGGCGTGCCGGACCCCAAGCGCGACATCGAAACCTACAACCGCAAGCGCGACTTCAAGAAAACGAAGGAGCCGCGCGGGCGTAAGCTCAAGGGCAAGGGCGACAGCTTCGTCGTCCAGAAACATGCCGCGACCCGCCTCCATTGGGATTTCCGGCTCGAGCTCGACGGAGTGCTAAAGAGTTGGGCGGTGCCCAGGGGACCCAGCCTCGATCCCGACGAGAAGCGCCTCGCGATGCACGTCGAGGACCATCCACTCGACTACGGCGAGTTCGAGGGCACCATCCCCAAGGGCGAATATGGCGGCGGCACCGTGATGCTGTGGGACAAGGGCCGCTGGATCCCGGATCCCCGCAAGGACCCGAGCAAAACCATCGAGGAAGGCCACCTCCACTTCACGCTCGAAGGCGAGCGGATGAAGGGTGAGTGGGTGCTGTTCCGCCTGAACCCGCGCCCGGGGGAGCGCGGCGAACCGTGGATGCTCAAGAAGGTCACCGATGATTTCGCCGACGCAGGCGACGGCGACGCGCTCGTCGACAATTGCGTGACCAGCGTCACAACCGGCCGAACGATGGCCGAGATCGCGTCAGGCGAGGACGTCTGGCACTCGAAGTCAGGGCCCAAAAGCGGCCGCGCCAAAAAAGCCGCGTCCAAGGCGCCGCCGCCGTTCCAGGAGCCGCAGCTCGCGACTCTGGTCGATGACATCCCGGGCGGAAGCGCATGGATCCACGAATATAAATATGACGGCTACCGTCTCCTGCTCGCGGTCGGCGACGGGGTTGCAACCGCCTGGACTCGCAAGGGCCTGGATTGGAGCGACAAGTTCAAGTCGCTGGTGAAGGCCGCGGCGAGGCTCCCCGCCGGCTGCCTGATCGATGGGGAAGCCGTCGCGCTCGACGACGAAGGCCGTCCCAGCTTCCAGCTACTCCAGTCGACCCTGAAGGAGAGCTCGCGCGCGAACCTCGCTTTCTACGCTTTCGACCTGCTGGTCGACCGCGGCGAGGATATCCGGCGCCTGCCGACCATCGAGCGCAAGGAACGGCTCGCGGCCTTGCTCAAGGGTGTGCACCCGCCGATCCTCTACGGCGATCACGTGATCGGCCGCGGCGAGGCGCTGTTCCGCGAAGTCTGCAAGGCCGGCGGAGAGGGCATCATCTCGAAGAAGGCCGGCGCTCGCTATCACGGGGCCCGGACCCGGGACTGGCTCAAGATCAAGTGCATCCAGCGGCAGGAATTCGTCATCGTCGGCTGGTCGGAAAGCGACAAGCGCCGCGGCTTCCGTTCGTTGTTGTTGGCGGTGAAGGAAGGCCGCAAGTTCACCTACGCGGGCAAGGTCGGCACCGGTTTTGACGCCACTTTGATCGAAGAGCTGATGGAGCGGATGGAACCGCTCGCCGTGGACAAGGCGCCGGTCGAGGTACCTCGCACCGAGCGAAAAGGTGCGCACTGGATCAATCCGAAGCTGGTCGCCGAGGTCGCGTTTGCCCAGTTCACCGACGATGGCATCCTCCGCCACCCGAGCTTCATCGCGCTTCGTGAGGACAAGTCTGCGAAAGAGGTGGTGCGCGAAGTGCCGAAACATCTCGCATCCTCGGAAAGGAAACCCGCGCGGCGATCAAAGCTCGCGAAGCGGGCCGCCGCCGAAGATTTCGGAATCGAGATTTCGAGCGCCGACCGGGTGATCTATCCCAAGGACGGTGTCACGAAAGGCGAACTTGCCAATTACTATGCGACCATCGCGCCGCTGATCATGATCGATGCGGCCGATCGGCCGATGACCGTGATCCGCTATCCCCAGGGAACCGCCGCCAAAGGCTTTTTCCAGAAGCACGACACGGGTACCTTCGGTCCTCACGTCAAGCACATCCCGATCCGTGAGAAGGATGGGGAGACCGAAGACTATCTCTTCTTCGACGACATCCGCGGCCTCCTCGCCTGCGTGCAGATGGGGACGATCGAGTTCCACGGCTGGGGCAGCAAGGTCGACAAGGTCGAATATCCCGATCGCCTGGTATTCGACCTCGATCCCGATGAGGGGCTCGATTTCAAGGACGTTCGCGATGCGGCTGTGCGCATCCGCGACGTGCTCGAGGAACTGGGACTCGATAGCTTCCCGATGCTGACCGGCGGCAAGGGCATCCACGTCATCGTCCCGCTTGACCGCTCGGCCGATTGGGGCGCGGTGAAGAGCTTCGCCGAGCGCTTCGCCCGAGCCGCGGCAGAGATTGAGCCGGCCAGGTTCACGGCCAACATCCGCAAGGAAAAGCGCAAGGGGCGCATCTTCCTCGACTGGCTTCGTAACCAGCGCGGAGCAACCGCGGTGATGCCTTACTCGGCGCGCGGGCGGGAAGGCGCACCCGTGTCCGCTCCGGTCGCCTGGAAAGAGCTCGAGAAATACGACAGCGGGCACCATTTCAGCATCCGCGACGTGGACGAGCTGCTCGACCGTGCGGGATCGAAGCTGCTTGCGGGCTGGGGCAAAGCCAAGCAAGCATTGCCGGATGCGTAAGTCCCAGGCCGTCGCGTTCCTCCCTCTCCTCGTCCTTCTGACCGCCGCGGCGCCGCCGGAACTCGGGCGGTGGAAGGCGGAAGCATCCCGGGTGACCATCACCCGCGACGATTGGGGCATCGCGCATGTGCATGGGCCGACGGACGCGGACGCCGTCTTCGCCATGATCTACGCGCAGGCCGAAGACGACTTCCCGCGGATCGAAGCCAATTACCTGACCGCGCTCGGCAGAACGGCGGAGGCGCAGGGCGAAACGGCGATCTGGCAGGACCTTCGCGCCCGCCTTTACGTCAGCGAGAGCGAGCTCAAAGCCGATTACGCGCGCAGTCCGGTGCCAATGCAAAGGCTGATGAACGCCTGGGCCGACGGCCTCAATTACTTCCTCGCCGCGCATCCCGAGGTGAAGCCGCGCGTAATCAAGCGCTTCGAACCGTGGATGGTGATGAGCTTCACGGAAGGAAGCATCGGCGGCGACATCGAGCGGATCGACCTCGGTCAGCTCAAGGACTTCTATTCGCCTTCATCCTCCCCTGCATTTGCAGGGGAGGTGGCAGTCCACAGGGCTGACGGAGGGGCCCCTCCACCACCCTACGGGTGGTCCCCCTCCCCTCGAAATCGAGGGGAGGATATTCGGCGGCAAGGCTCGAACGGCATCGCCATCGCCCCGGCGCTGACCCGGGACGGGAAAGCGCTGCTGCTGATCAACCCGCACACCAGTTTCTATTTCCGCTCCGAAGCCCAGGTGACCAGTGACGAGGGGTTGAACGCCTATGGCGCTTCGACCTGGGGCCAGTTCTTCATCTACCAGGGTTTCAACGCCCACGCGGGCTGGATGCACACGTCGAGCGGCATCGATAATGTCGACGAGTTTGCCGAGACGGTCGAGCGCCACGGCAAGACGCAATGCTACCGTTACGGCAGCGAGTGCCGGGCAGTGGCGACGCGGCCGGTCACCATTCGTTATCGTCTCGAAAACGGCAGCTTCGGTTCGCGAAGCTTCACGACGTACCGGACGCATCACGGCCCGATCGTGCGCTCGGGAGGCGGCAAGTGGATCGCTTTTTCGATGATGAACCGACCGGTGGAGGCGATTCAGCAGAGCTTTCTTCGAACCAAGGCGAGCGACCTAGATTCCTACCTGCGGATCGCGCAGCTTCGTGCCAACAGTTCGAACAATACGATCTTTGCCGACGACAAAGGCGAGATCGCCTATCTCCACCCCCAGTTCGTGCCCCGCCGCGACGATCGTTTCGACTACACCAAGCCGGTCGACGGCAGCGAGCCGGGAACCGACTGGGGCTCGCTCCATCGAATCAATGAGCTGCCCAACGTGACGAACCCTCCCAACGGCTGGATCCAGAACACCAATGCCTGGCCGTACAAGGCGGCCGGTCCGTTCAGCGCGAACCCGGCCTATTTCCCCAAATATATGGATACGGACGGAGAGAATTTCCGCGGGCTTCACGCCGTGAAGCTGCTGAGCGGGAGCCGCGGCTGGACGCTCGAGACGTTCCAGGCCGCCGCGTTCGACAGCTACCAGCCGGGTTTCGCCCAGCTCATTCCCGCGCTGGTCAAGGCTTATGACGGGCTGCCCAAGACCGACCCGCGGCGCGAGCGGCTTGCGGCTCCGATCGAAACGCTGCGCTCGTGGGATTACCGCTGGAGCGCGGATTCGGTTGCCCAGACCCTGGCGGAAACGTGGGGCGAGGCGCTGAGGGTGGCGCTCAACGCACCGAAGTCGGAGCCCGGGAACAAGGCCATGATGCGGCTGCTGCCCGACACCACGCCGGACGTGAAGCTGAAGGTTCTCGAAGACACCATCGCCTATCTGACCCGCGATTTCGGCCGCTGGCAGGTGCCGTGGGGTGAGATCAACCGCTTCCAGCGCATCTCCAATTCGATCGATCCACCGTACAGCGACGCGGAGCGCAGCATCGCGGTGCCGTTCGGCGAAGGCCGCTGGGGTTCGCTCGCCTCTTTCCGGTCCGAACCGCGAAAGGGAACGAAGCGCTGGTACGGCAATTACGGCAACAGCTTCGTCGCGGTCGTCGAATTCGGGAAGCGGCTTCGCGCGCATGCCGTGACCGCCGGCGGCGAAAGCGGCAATCCCGCCTCGCCGCACTTCAACGACGAGGCGCAGCGCTACGCCTCAGGCAATCTGCGCGAAGTCTATTTTTACCCCGACCAGCTGGGCGGCCACACCGAGCGGGTTTATCATCCGGGCGACTAGAACTTCACTCCGAGCTCGACACCCCAGATCCGCGGTTCGTTGACCATCGCCGTCAAATTGTTGAAGTCGATTCCCGATTCCGCGCTCTTGTCGTTGGTGATGTTCCGAACGAACCCGGCGACGTCGAAGCGGTCGGTCTTGTAGCCGATCCTCAATCCGCCCTGCAGCTCATGGTCGTCGCTGAACTCGACCGAGCGGTAGAGGAAGAAGTGGATCTTCGAGCGGTAATACCAATCCGTGTAGGCATAGATACTGCCCGGGCCGACCGGATATTCGTAGCCGGCGGTCCAGTTCAGCGTCCATTTGGGCGCCTGCGGCAGCGAGTTGCCGTTGATGTTGACGATCGCCGACGAGAAGGGCGCTGCCGGGACGACGATCGGGTCAAGGATCGTGCACAACGAGACGTTCGGAAAGGTGTCGAGGCGCGTCGCACCGCACGCAGCGACGGTAAGATCGCTATCGTGGATCTTCGTATTGTTATAACTGACGCCCGCCGTCATCGTCAGGCCGCGCGCAGGCCGTGCTTCGAGCTCTGCCTCGAAACCATGACCCTTCACGGCATCGGCGTTTAGCAGCAGGTTGGCATTCGTGTTCCCGCCGACCGCGGAAAGCTGCAAGTCCTTGGTCTTGAAATAATAGACGTCGAAATTGAAGCGCAGCTTCCGGTCCAGCAACAGCGTCTTGAAACCCGCTTCGTACGACATGGTCGTCTCGCTTTTGGCGGTCGTCACAGTGCGAGTGAACAAGATCCGGCCCTGGATCGCAGGGGCGCGATAACCGCGCGCGACGCGAGCATAGACGTTGATGTCCGGATTGATCTCCTGGAGCGCGCTGACGTCCCAGGTTACCTGACTGTCGTGGACCTTGGTGGTCGTCTCGGGCACCGGTCCGCCGCCGACGAACAGCGGGCGGATGTCGAATAGCCGCTCCGCGACAAGCTTCTTCTTGTCGTGGTTCCAGCGGGCGCCTGCCGTCAGGGTCGTGCCATGTCCGAACTTGTAATTGACCGAGCCGAAGATCCCCTGGTGGGACGCGTCCTGGCGCTGGTTGACGATCGCCGCCGGCGACAGGTCGGTCGGGTTCGAGAAATCGAAGCTCTCGATGTTGAGGTTCTCGTTGAAATAGAAAATGCCGGCCTGATAGCCGAACCCTTCGGTATTGTTCGACGCGACGCGGAGTTCCTGGGTGAACTGGTCGAGGCTTGGCACATTGTCCTGGCTTTGAGCCGGGAAGGCGATGGGATTGGGTCCGGAGCCGGGGATGTTGCAGCACAGGAATCCGCCGTCGATGTCGCCGCGGCTCTTCAGGGTGCCGTGCCAGTAGCTGGTGACCGAATGGATGGTCGCCGGCCCGAAGTCGTAGGAGATCGTGCCCGCGAGATTCTGGGTCTTGAGCTTTTGGAAATTGAGGCCGTCGGAGCGCACCTCGTTGCGCTTGAAACTGCCGCCGTCCGCTCCAACGAGCTTGTTGCTTCCGCGAATGAACGAGCTGGCACGGAAGATGCGAGCGTCGCCATCGAGATCGCGCAGCTGTCCGACCAGTCGGACGGTTAGCGAATTGCTCGGCTTGAACTGGAGCTGCCCGCGCAGCGCGACATCATTGTATCCTTCGAGATTGTGCTTGCCCGGCTCGTCGAGATTGTCGATCCAGTCGTTGCGGTGTTGCCAGAGCCCCGAGAGGCGGAAGGCAAGTCCGTCCTCGAGCTCGGCGCCGACGCCACCTTCGGCATTGATCGTCGAATAGCTGCCGTAGCTGACCCGCGCATAATCGCGGCTGCTGCCCGGGTGGACAGGGTCGAGCTTGACGATACCTGCCGGCGTGTTGCGGCCGAACAAGGTGCCCTGCGGCCCCCGGAAAACTTCGACCCCGTCGAGATCGAACACCGGGAAGCCCTTGAGGATCGGATTTTCGAGGACCACGTCGTCGTAGACCACGCTGACCGGCTGCGACGCATTGAGGTCGAAGTCGGTATTGCCCAGCCCGCGGATGTAGAAGCGGGGGAAGGTCCGGCCGAACGAGCTTTCGATGTTGAGGCTCGGCACCCGTCCGGAAAGGCCGCGGATATCCGCGCCGCCGGTGTTGATCGCCGCCAACTGCTGCCGGTCAACGATGCCGACCGAGACGGGAACGTCCTGGACATTCTCCGCACGGCGCTGCGCCGTAACGACGATCTCCTGGACTCCGCCCTGCTGGTCGCCGGCGGCGGGCGCCGCGGCTGGCGGGGCCGCAGTCGATTGGGCGGCGGCAGGTGTGGCGAATGCGCTGGCGAGCGCCAGCGTCGAAATCGACGACAGGAAATAGCGCATGGTAGTCCCCCAATTGTCGGTCGAACGCGTGCGAACCCGCATACGTTACAGGACCGTTACATCGGCCTGTATTCAGCCGTTCGGGGAGACAATCAACAGCTAAAGTTCAGGCTCCGGCGAATCTGTCCGTGGCGCGGATCAGGCCGTCGAGGATGCCGGGCTCGTTGTACATGTGGCTCGCGTCGGGCACGATATTAAGCTCGACGTCGGGCCAAGCCTGTTTGAGCTGCCAGGCCGCCATCGGCGGAGTGCAGCAGTCGTAGCGCCCCTGGACGATCACCCCGGGGATGCCCCGAAGGCGTCCGATGTCCCGCAAAAGCTGACCGTCCTCGAGCCAACCGAGGTTGATCATGTACTGGCATTCGATCCGCGCCGTGGCGACGGCCGTGTTCTGATCGGTGAAATCCTCGACATTCTCGGGATTGGGAAGCAAGCTGACGATGTCGGCTTCCCATTTGCACCACGCTCGCGCCGCACGCATCTGCTCGGTCTGGTCTGTACCGAACAAACGTCGGTGATAGGCGGCGACGAGGTCGTCGCGTTCGCCTTCAGGGATAACGGATTCATAGTCTTCCCACTTGTCGGGGAACAGCTGGGAAGCGCCGCCGGCTTTGTACATCCAGTCGACTTCCCCCTGGTGGAACAGGAAGATGCCCCGCAGCACCAGCTCAGTCACCCGCTCGGGGTGGGTCTCGGCGTAGGCCAAGGCGAGGGTCGAGCCCCATGAGCCGCCGAACACCATCCATTTGTCGACCTTCGCGACCTCAGTCCGCAGCTTCTCGATGTCCTCGACCAGGTGCCAAGTCGTGTTTGCCTCGAGCTCGGCATAGGGCTTCGACTTGCCGCAGCCGCGCTGGTCGAAGACCAGGATCTTGTACTTGTCGGGGTTGAACTGACGCCGGTGCTTCTCACTGCTGCCCGCGCCCGGCCCGCCGTGCAGAAACACCACCGGCTTGCCGTTCGGATTGCCGGACAACTCCCAATAAAGGCTGTGGCCGTCGCCGACATCGAGCATGCCGGTCTCGTAGGGCTGGATCTCCGGGTAGAGCGTTCGGCGCGTGCTGGCGGGCATGTCCATCAGAAGCTGAATTCCTCGTAGATGTGCGAGACGTCGCCGCCCCACTCGTTGTGATATTTCTGAAGCAAACGATCGGCCGGAGTCATGCCCGTTGCAACAACATCGCGCAATGGATCGAGGAAGCCGCCCTCATTGTCGCCGGCGCTGTTAAGCCTCGCCCGGCGGGTTAGGCCGTCGGCCGCGATGTCGAGAACATCGCTTGCGAAATCGCGCATCGAGCGGCCGTCGGGGGTCGTGGCACCCAGCGCCAACCTCGGCACCTCGTGGCGCAGCCGCTCGCGCTCGGCGATGTCCCAGTCCTTGACCAGGTCCCAGGCGGCATCGAGCGACTGTTGGTCGTAAAGCAGGCCCACCCATAAGGCCGGAAGTCCGCAGATACGGCTCCATCGTCCGCCGTCCGCGCCCCGCATCTCGAGGAAGCTCTTCAATCGCACCTCGGGAAAGGCGGTCGACAGATGATCGACCCAGTCGGTGAGCCGCGGCTTCTCACCCGGGAGTTCGGGCAGCTTTCCGTCGAGGAAATCGCGGAAGCTACGGCCCGCGACGTCGATATATTTGCCCTTCCGGAACACGAAATACATCGGCACGTCGAGCGCATAGTCGCAATAGCGCTCGTACCCGAAGCCCTCTTCGAAAACGAACGGCAGCATGCCCGTACGATCCGGGTCGGTGTCTTCCCAGATGTGGCTTCGGAAGCTCTTGAAGCCGTTGGGCTTGCCTTCGGTGAAGGGGGAATTGGCGAAGAGCGCGGTCGCGACCGGCTGAAGCGCGAGCCCGACGCGAAACTTCTTCACCATGTCGGCTTCCGATGAATAATCGAGGTTCACCTGGATCGTGCAGGTGCGGAGCATCATGTCGAGCCCGAGGGTACCGACCTTGGGCATGTAATTGAGCATGATGGCGTAGCGGCCCTTGGGCATGACCGGCAGGTCGGAGCGCGCCTTGTCCGGCCACATGCCGGTGCCGAGGAAGCCGAGCCCCAGGCGGTCGCCGATCATCTTGCATTGGCCGAGATGCCGCGCGGCCTCGGAACAGCTCTGGTGAAGGTTTTCGAGCGGCGCTCCCGAAAGTTCGAACTGGCCGGCGGGCTCGAGGCTGACGGCGCCGTCCGCGCCCTTCAGCGCGATGACGTTGCCGCCTTCGATCACCGGCTCCCACCCGAACTCGGTGAGGCCCATCAGCAGGTCGCGGATTCCGCCGGGCTCTTCATAGGACGGCGCTCGACGGTCGGCGCAGCGATAGACGAACTTCTCGTGCTCGGTGCCGATGCGCCACTGCTCCCGCGGCTTCTCGCCGTCCGCGAACACCGACAACAGGTCGGCGCGGCTCTCGATCGGCGGGCCTTCGCTGGTTTCCGTACGTTGCGTCATGCGCGGCGGCGCTTAGCCGCGCCCCCGAAACGATGCCAGCACTTCTGGTTTATCGCTCGACAAGCGACTTATGTGCGCCAGTCGCCCACGGCCGACATCCAGGCGGCAAGCGCGGCAAGCGCGGCTGTCTCGGCGCGGAGGATGCGCGGGCCGAGCGAGATTGGAACGGCATCGGGAGAAGCCCTGATGGCCGCCCGCTCCTCTTCCGTGAATCCCCCTTCTGGCCCGGTCAGGATCAATGCGGGCCCGCTCTTGAATGCCTCGGCAGCGGGTTGCCCGCCGGCCTCGTCCGCAAAGTAGAGCGTTCGCCCGGAATCGCGCTCACCAAGCAAGCGAGCGAGTGGCAGCGGCTCGGCGATTTCAGGCAGCACCGTCCGCCCGCATTGTTCGGCGGCTTCGATTGCGATGGCCTCCAACCGCTCGAGCTTGACCCGATCGGCGACCGTGCGCCGGGTCATGACCGGGATCAGCCGAGCCGCGCCGAGCTCGGTCGCTTTCTCGACCAGCCAATCGGTCTGCGAGCGCTTCACCGGAGCGAAAGCGAGCCAGACGTCGGGGATGGTCTCGGGATCGCGGGTCTTTCGCTCAACCCTGAGTTTGAGGCGGCCCTTTCGCGCCAGGACGATCTTCGCCAGCCATTCGCCCGACTGGCCATCGAACATCAGTACGTCCGCCCCCTCCTTCAGGCGAAGAACATTGGCCAGATAGTGAGCCGGTGCGCCATCGAGTTCCACCTCCGTCCACTGCGCGAGCAGCTTGCGCGCGAACAGGCGGGGCAGACTTCTCGTCGGCCAGGCAGGGGTCGCGGGCATCGGCGCGGCTTAGCTGGCTAGGCGAATATCCGCTACGGGAGCGAAACTGACGATGGCTTGCGGACAGTTGGCCGGATCAGCCGCCGTGAAGATCCTCCCCACGCGTGGGGTTGCACGCGAAACCCGGACTCAAGAAGTCGCTGGTCGGATCCAGATCGCTAACCGGGAAGCCTGAACTGGCCAAGAAAGACCCGAACGATTGTGTGATGCCGCCCGGATCACCAAAGGCGGGATCACCAAGCGGTGAATCGTTTAGTCCCGAGAATGCGCAAACCGAGCGCGAATTTATGTCCAGTTCCGTGCCGGTGTAATTGCCGGCCGGCGGAGGGCCCTTGATCTCGCCGGCAAGAGCCGCTGTTGACGCGGCCATCGCACCGGCCCCTAAAACCAATGCACACATTGCGAAACCTTTGATCATTTCAAATCCCCTTCGGCACTCGAAACAGGCGACTCACGCCCGGCGGGCCAAATACGCCCGTTGCGGAACCGAGAATACTTAACGAAGGTGGATGGTCGGCATATGCAGCCATTCGTGAGCATCGCCACCGACATCGTACCAGACAGCGAGCGGCGCGGGTTCATCGGCGCACTTCCGCCGCGGCTCCGCCCGTTCGCAAGCCTGATGCGGCTCGACCGCCCGATCGGCACCTGGCTGCTCTATTGGCCATGCGCGTGGAGCATTGCGCTCGCCGGCGTTGACGGACGCTGGGACCTGTTCCTGTGGCTCGCGCTCGGCGCTTTCGCCATGCGTAGCGCCGGCTGTGTCTACAACGACATCGTCGACCGGGATCTCGACCGGAAGGTGGAACGCACGCGTCTGCGCCCACTCGCAAGCGGCCGCGTTTCCCTTCGCTCGGCGTGGCTGCTGATCGGCGCGCTTTGCCTGGTGGGATTATTTGTCCTGCTTCAGCTCAGCGCCACGGCGGCAGTCATTGCGCTCGCGAGTATCGCGCCGGTCGCCGCCTACCCGTTCATGAAGCGAATCACGTGGTGGCCGCAGGCATGGCTGGGATTGGTCTTCGCCTGGGGGGCGCTGGTTGGTTGGCCGGCGGTGACCGGTCGCCTCGACTGGCCGGCGGTGATCCTGTGGTTCGGAAGCATCGCCTGGGTGATCGGCTACGACACTTTGTACGCGATCCAGGATATCGAGGACGACGCCTTGGTCGGAGTGAAATCGTCGGCCAGGAGGCTCGGCGACCGGGCGCCGATTGGGATCGCCCTCTGCTATGCGCTCGCGCTCGCTCTTTGGGGCGCTGCGATCTGGCTGGTTCGTGCCGACTGGATCGCACTCGTTGCGCTCGTTCCGGCAGCGCTTCATCTTGCCAATCAGGCGTTGCGCGCCGATCCGGCCGACGGCGAGCTCGCGCTCAAGCTGTTCCGCTCGAACCGCACGTGCGGCTTTCTCATCTTTCTCGCGATGCTGGTCGTCGGCCTCAGCTCGTCATCCTGAACTCGTTTCAGGATCCATTTTCGAGAATGGCTGCGTGCGTCTCCAGAATGGATGCTGAAACGAGTTCAGCATGACGGCCTAGGAAATTTCGACGCCGCCGCCTAACCGCCTCCCGTCATGCAATCTCCCGAAGACGCCCGCCGAATCGCTACATCCCTCGTCGAGC
>Ga0070659_100001415_pt1 | contig 17307 bp, 17 predicted proteins | sample KBSC23metaG_FD_64666 | JGI IMG/M metagenome (GOLD analysis project Ga0070659, IMG submission 64666) | Corn rhizosphere microbial communities from Kellogg Biological Station, Michigan, USA - KBS C2-3 metaG | ecosystem: Host-associated > Plants > Roots > Rhizosphere > Soil ... | reverse complement strand
ACCCAGAACTCGCGGCACGCTTGAAAAGCCAAGCGCGGTAGCAATCGGACGGTTACGACTTGAGAGGCCTCCTTGGGGCCACAGTGAGATAAAAGCACCGGCTCCCCCTTGGTGCTAACTCATTGTCTGCACATCTTAATTTGACGAGATAGGCGGCACTGGTGGGAGACTCCCCGATGACACGTGCAATAACCCTTAAATATCACGCCGCAACATTACCTTGCTCGCCCGCGGCAACGGCACGGTGACGACTCAGTCGCGGCGAAGCGAAGCGCCGGCGTAGGGATCGTAGTTGGTCGGCGGTGGAGGTTGGGCTGCTGACGTCTGCGGAACGATGATCTGTTCTCCGCCGGTGCCCTGCTCACCTGCTACACCTCCAGCCAATTGCTGGAGCTGGGTGGCGAGGAGCCCGGCGCCGAGCAGCAGGAAGCATCCCAGCACGACCTCCAAGCTCCGCTGGACCTGCAACCGGCCGGTGAGCAGCAGCAGGCCGAGGATGGCGATGGCAACGACGCACAGCGATGTGGCGAGCGAGCCCCCCAGCATTCCCTGCGTCCATTCACCCACAGCGCCGAGAATCGGATGGCCAGGCTTGTCGAACAGCGAGGCGGCCTCGACGCTCACGTCAGCCGCCCCGCATCATAAGTGCCGCAACCTTGCGCCGACCGCCTTCGCGCTCGAGCTGGACGTAGACGTCTATGCTGGCGCGGACGTATTGCAGCACGTCCTCCCACCTCAGTTGCGCGCCCGATTGCAGCACCAGCAGCGCCAGCTGCTCGACGGCACGCTGCGGCGAATCCGCGTGGATCGTCGTCATCGAGCCAGGATGGCCGGTGTTGACCGAGCGGAGGAACGTGAACGCCTCGCGCCCGCGAAGCTCGCCGAGGATGATCCGGTCCGGCCGCATTCGCAGCGCGGCGATAAGCAAGTCCTCGGCCGAGACGTCGGTCTCGCTCAGGCCGCTGCGGGAGGCGAGCAGGCCGAGCGAGTTCCGGTGGACCAGCTCGAGCTCGGGCGTGTCCTCGATCAGAATCAGCCGCTCCTCGCGCGGGATTTCCTTGAGAAGCGCGTTGAGGAACGTCGTCTTGCCGGTCGAGGTGCCGCCGGCGATGAGGATGTTGCGCCGCTCACGCACGGCTTCGGCGAGGAGCGCTTGAGCATCGGCCGGATTGATCTGTCTGAACGGGGCATCGGACCTGAGCGTAACCTCGCCCGTGCGCAGGTCCTCGAACGAGCCGTCGCTGGCATAGTCGGCGAGGGTCCTGTCGGCCGCAACGTGCTTGCGGATGGCGAGGACGATCGTCTCACGCGCGGCCGGTGGCACGACGACCTGGACGCGCGAACCATCCGGCAGCGTCGCCCCGAGCAGCGGATGCGCCCGGCTGATCCCCTGCGCACTGCGAGCCGCGATCTGCCGCGCGAGGCGCATCAGCACTGGCTCGGTCAGCGCCGGGCACGCGAGCGCCTCGATCTCGCCGCCGAGCGTCTCAATCCACAGTTCCTCGGGCCGGTTGACGTAGACGTCGGTGACGTCGGGCCGGCTCAGCCACGGCGCCAGCGGCGCGAGCAGACTGTCGAGATAGACGCCGACCTCGCTCACCCCGCGCTCACTGGTCGACGCTTGAGAAATCGAGATCGCGGGCGACAAAGACGGAGACACTGGTGCCCTGCTGCACCTTCAGCGTGCGCTGGACCTCCTGCGGCTGGAGCGGCGTGATGTTCTGCGTGCTGCCCGGCAGCGCGAGGATGAGGCCGTTGTCGGTCACCGAGCGGGTCGCCACGCCCACGCCGATGTCGAGCACCGACTGCAGGATCGCCCCGCCGAACCGCTCGAGGAAGTGGCTGTTGACCTTGCCGGCGACGCCGGCGCGGCCGAGCGGATCGGCCGCCGGGGAATCGAGGTTGACGATGACGGCGTCGGGGCGGGTGAGGCGCGTCCAGCGGATGAGCGCCCGTTTCTGCCCCGCGCCGATGCCGGAGCCATACTCGCCGTAGAGCCGGCTGCCGCGCGGGATCAGCACGCGTGTGCCGTCAAAGCCCATTACGTCGCGTTCGACGAGCGCGCGCACCCCGCCGGGCCTTGTCGAATCGAGCGCCGTCTCGAGCACCGCCGGGATGACGGTGCCCTGCGGCACGGTGAACGAGGGATTGCGCAAACGGCCGGCCAGAACCCGGTCGTTGACCACGGCCGGCGTCGCCTCGGCCGATGGCGGCGTGGCGCCGAGCGGCGGAGCCTGGATGACCGTCGGCTGCGGCACGAAACCGGGCGGCAGAGGCGTATTCGCAACCGGGGCCGGCCGTTCAACCACGCGCGTGACGACCTGCGGTGGAGGCGGCGGAGTGACCAGGCTTGCCGGAGGTAACGCGGGCTGCAGCGCGGAAGCATTGGCCGGCTGGCCAGGCTCGGCCAATTGGGGCGGCAGGGCGAGCGGTGGGGGCGCCGTGACCGTCGCGCCGTTCGACGGCACGACCTGCGTTGCCGGGGCGGTCAACGCTGCCCGGCGCGCGGTAAGCGCCTCGAACAGCAGGAGCGCGGCCACGAGCAGCACGCCGCCGAAGACCCACAACGAGCGGTTGCCGGCCGAGGACGTGCGCACGATTGGCCGCACGTCCGAGGGCGGATAGGGGGCGGCGCCTTCGGTGCTCATTGCGGACCTCGACTGACTTCGCGCATGGCGACGGTCTTCTGCCTGTCCATGCGGAAGACGAGCTCGGAATAGACCCGGTCGATCGTGAAGACGCCATCGCGCATGTAGCCCGGCACCACTTCCTCTTGCCCCGTGGCTCCGACGCCGAGCACCGCGGGAAGCGGCTGGCCCGCGCCCCATTCGATATAGGTCTTGGCGCCATCGTCGGCGATCTTCGTGGGCCGCAAGGTTTGATCGCCTTTGAGGCTGTAGCGCCCCGGCATGGCTGCGAGATCGAGTGGCGGGGCTGGCGCCGAGGTGCGGGCAAGCGCCGCATTCGATCCGACCATTCGCACAACATAGGCAGCGGCGAGACCGCGGCCGGTCTCGAGGTCGAACTCATGCGCGCCGCCGGTGGTCTCGACGGTCATGGTGGCGACAGCTCCTTCCCGCAGCGGGCTGATGCTGATGCTGTCGTTATCACCGGTGATCGCGACGTGGAACGCCGAGCTGTCGGACAGGGCCACCTGCCGGACGCGCTCGCCCTGGCGCAGGATCAGGGTTAGCGAGGCTTCGGGGAACACGACGAGACGCGCGCGCTGGCCTTGCGGCTGCACGAGCGTCTGCAACCGCGGGTCGTCCGGGCCAGGCGTTGTCGAGACCTGCGCGAATGCCGGCACAGCGGCGCAAAACAGCAGCAGGGCGCCAACGGGCTTCATCGGGGCTGCACCACGCCACTCGGCTGAACGGGCACGGTTGGGGGCACGGCGGGGCTCACGTTGGTCGTTTCCGGCAGGGTTTCCTCGTCCTTGCGGTAGCGCACGACCTGGAAGCCCAACGGATTGATGAGCCGGTCGGCATCGCTCATCTTCGCGTCGGTGTACTGATAACGGATGGTCGCGATCCAGTTCTGCGCCACCTGCTGCTGGCCGCCAGGGTTCGTCTCGATGGTCGAGAAGCGCACGAACGCTGTGTTGGCATTGAGCGACGAAATGCTGCGGACCGCGACGTCGATGCTTGCGCCGCGCGGCAGGTTGGCGAGCGGACTCGCCGGATTGCCCGAGCGCATCTGGGAGAGGTACTGGTCGCGCGCTTCGCCCGCCGACCACAGCCCCGCCTTCCGGTAGTTCGACTGGATCGTATCGGCAGCGAAGCTCTCGCGCGCGATGACGTATTGGACGAGGAACGAGCGGGTCAGCGCCGCATCGGCGGTGAGTCTCGTCGCATCGAGCGGATGGAGCGCCTCGACGTAGCCGGTCTGCCTGTCGACCATCAGCGTATAGGGAACGTCGCGCCTCAGCGGAACGAGCGCGACGAGCGCGAACGCTTCGAGAAGAGCGATGAGCGCGGCGACGCCGGCAACGATCCAGGCGATCCGCCGCGAGCGGTTGTCGGAACGCAGGCGATCCTGCGACCAGCTTTCGGCGGCGGTGTAGTACTCGCCGAGGCTCTCGCGATTGAGGTCGTTCATGGGCGATTGTCCCGCTGGGTCTGCGCGGCGGTCGTGCGCGGCGAGGTCCGCCGCCATGACGAGCCGATCCGGGCATTGGGATCGCCTGCGCTTGTCTGGACCGACGTCGACTGGGTGGGCGCGGCGAGCAAGAGTTGCGGTACGCTGCGTCTCGCTTCCTCGTGGCGAATGAGATTGAGCACGCCCTCGCTGACGGTCAGGGCACGGGCATGAGCGGTGACATCCATGACCGGCCGCGCAGGCTGGAGAGGCGTGCCGCCGATCGCCCGACCGGCCGCGCCGTCCCTTTGCCGCTCGACCCTCAGCGACCAGGCGTTCTGGAACGCGACCTTGCCGAGAAGAACGAGCAGCCCGCCACTGGCGATGGCGAAGGCCAGCGTCAGCGCGAGGAGCTCGGTCGGCGCCGACGGTGTCGCATAGCCGAGGCCGCGTCGCTGCAGCGCATCGGCAAGCCACGGCTCCATGACGGCGACCTCCACCGCGAGCAGCAGCGTCATGCCGAGCGAGCCCAGCGCAACGAGGATCAGGCCGCGCACCCAGCCGGCGAACAGCCCGCGCGCGAAATCGAACAAGAGGAGCCCGGCGACAAGCGGTGCCAAGGCCAGCAGCAACCCGCCGGCGATGCGCAGGATCGCCAGCGAACCGATGACGGAGGCCAAGTAGATCGTGCGGGCCCAGCCGAGCGCGGTATCATCGACCATGGCGATCGACCGGAAGGCCTCGTCGCCGCGTGGATCGAGCTGCAGCGAGCCAGTCTGCCGGCCCGTACCCATGACAGTCAGCGAGGCGATCCCGCTATCGATGGCCTGCAGACGGCCGGCAAAGCCGGTTCCGGTGTCCGGCAAAGTCGAGGGCGTCAGCGAGGACGCGACCTCGGCGGGCCCCAGGAGGACGGTGTCGTAAGCGAGGATGCGGAACGCGGGCCAGCTGACCGCGAGCGTCAGCACTATGCCGATTTTGAGCACTCCGTTGACCGCGTCGCGCGGTCCAACATCGTCGCCGAGCAGCAGGCGAATGGCGAAGAGGGCAATGAACAGGGTCAGGAGGCCGGTCAGCACAAGCGAGGCCGGCGAGCCGGCCGCCGCGAGCGACTGGAAGCCGAAGCTTCCCAGCGTCTGCGCCTGGCAGTCGAGATGATTGAGTGTCTCGGCGAGGAACTGGCCGCCGGTCGTAACGGCAGGACAGGCGTTCACGCCGCCTCTCCCAAGAGCCGGTCGATCCAGTCGGCCGGCGGACGGCCGGTGCGATCGACCATCTCGTCGAACAAACGGACTGTGCTCTCGCGCCCCGAAAGGATCGTCAGGAGATCGCGCTCGCCCGACAGATCGAGCCGCGCGACGACGCTGTCGCGGCCGTGCTTCACAAGGAAGCAGTGCGAGCGGTCGGGCAGCGTTCGGATGAGATCGAACTCGTGCGGGGTGAGACCGAAACCCATGATGTAATCCTCGGCCCGCGCCTTGGGGTTGATCATGAAGATCTGCGTTGCCGCCTGCTCGATGATCGCGCTCGATATGCGGCTCTCGAGCGCGTCCTGCGCGCTCTGGGTGGCAAAGCCGACGATGCCGTTCTTCTTGCGGATCGTCTTCTCCCAGTCCTTGATCCGGCGGACGAAGACCTCGTCGTCGAGCGCCTTCCAGCCCTCGTCGACGACGATGATCGAGGGCGTTCCGTCGAGACGCTCCTCGACCCGGTGGAAGAAATAGAGCAGCGCCGGCGTGCGTGCATGCGAATCGTCGAGGATCGCGGTCATGTCGAAGCCGACCGTCTCGGCCTCGAGCGCGGTGTGATCTTCCGCGTTGTCGAACAGCCACGCCCGGTCGCCCTTGCCCCACCATGGGCGCAGGCGCGACCACAAGTCTTCGGCGTGCGGCTTGCCGTAGCCGCGGAACAGCTCGACAAGGTGCCGCAGCCGCCGGCGCTCGGGACTCTCGGCGAAGTTCGCGTCGATCGCGTCGTGGATCTGCTCGGCTTCTTCGCTGTCAACGCCGCCCGCGAGCAGCGCGAGCCATTCGGCGAGGAACTGGCGGTTGGCGGCCGTGTCGGGCAGCTGCAGCGGGTTGAGGCCGGAGGGTTCACCCGGCCGCAGGCGGTCATACGCGCCGCCGATCGCGCGGATGAAGAGTTCGGCGCCGCGGTCCTTGTCGAAGAAGATGATGCGGGGGCTGAGCTTCCGCGCCTGCGCGAGAAGGAAGTTCATCACGACCGTCTTGCCCGAACCCGAAGGGCCGATGACGGTGAAGTTGCCGAGATCGTTCGCGTGGAAGTTGAAGAAGTAGGGGCCAGCTGCGGTCGTCTCGAACAGGGTGATCGCATCGCCCCAGTGGTTCGCCCGCGCCTGGCCGACGGGGAAGTTGTGCAGGGACGCGAGACCGGCAAAGTTGCGCGTCGAAACCAGGCCTTCTCTCGTCACATAGCGAAAGTTCCCCGGAAACTGCGACCAGAACGTCGGCTCGAGCGCGATGTCCTCGCGCACCGCGTTGATGCCGAGGTCGCCGAGCATGGCGATCACTTCGGCAATCTCGCCGCCCAGCGCAGCAAGATCGTGCGAATGGACGGCGACCGTCGTGTGATGCTCGCCGAATGCCGCGCGCCCGGCGGCGACCTCGTCCTTGGCGATCGACAGCTCCTGCCTGAGGCTCACCGCCTCGTCCTCCGCCGAGCGCATCCGGCGCAGCGCGAGGTTCATCCGGCCGAGCGCCTGCGTCCGCTCGACGAAGGCGAAGCTCTGGCTCACCGTCATCTCGAACGGCAGGCGGTAGAGCTCGTCGAACATGCCGGGAAAGGTCTGGTTCGGGTAATCCTTGATCGAGACCAGCCCCACGAACCGCCGCGGCTCCTCACCCGCCGGGCCGAGTTCCACGGTGTCCTGGCCGAAGCTCACGCGCCGCCAGGGGAGGTGCAGGCCGATGTCGCCATGCGGCAGGCCGACCGGGCGCATCTCGCCGTTGTAGAGGCAGGACAGGAACTCGAGCGGCTCGGAACGGTGCCCATCCGCGGTCTCGTAAACGCCAAGGACGCGCGGCGCATATTGGCTGAGCGCGGCGACCAGCGCCTCTCGCGCGGCGTTAAGCGCGCGCAGATCGGCGGCGAACGTGACAGAGCGCGGCTCGATGCTGCGGGCGAACAGACCTCGCAGCCGGTCGGCCCAGCCGAGCCGTCCGCGCAACGGACGCCGCAGGATCGTGACGAACAGCTCGTTCACGTACATCTGCTTGGCGCCCAATCGCTTGCGCCAGCGCTCGTCGAGCCGCCGCGAGAACTCGTCCGCGAATACGCCTTCGAGCGCGGCGTCGGCGCGGCGGCGGATGACGTGGTGGTGGATCGCGAACCGCGACGAGCCGATCGCCCTCAGCATCGCGTCGCGCAGCTCGGCGCGGTAGTTGAGCTCGTCGCTGTCGGCCGTCTCGAACAAGAGGCCGCCCACGTGGAGCGTCTGCATCAGGAGGCCGTCACGCGTCTCTAGCGTGACATCGTCGACATGGCGCGCGTACGGGAGATGCGCCCCGGCGGGCTTCTCGCGGAGGGCGACCGCCGCTTCACTGGTCAGGCGCGGTAGGAGTTGCATCGCCAGAGCTTGTGGTTCCTGACGCGCGGACAGGTGCGCACCCGGGTCAGCCACAGGTCGGTGAAACGCGGCTCATGAAGGGAGGCCAGCATGCCGACGCCATGGATGACGAGCGCAGCGAGCAGCGCCCAGAGCGTGCGGAAGATCAGGAACAGCTCGACCGCGATCACCGCGTTGATGACGAAGAAGCTCCAGGTGACGCCAGCGAACATCTGCGGCCGCGTCAGCGCGACGAACAGCGTGTCCCTGCGAAGCTCCCCCGCCATGCGCCCCCTCTCGTCGTCAACCGCCCACCGCGGCCGTGCGAATCCCGGCGACGATACTCGCCGCACCGAAGAGAATGAAGCAGCCCAGGATCACCACCGCACCATGGCGCCAGTTGATCCGTCCGGTCAGCATCATGAAACCGACAACGGCCACTGCGATTACCGCCGCCGTGGTCGCGACGGTGCCCAACAGCGTGCCCTGCAGCCAGTTGACGGCATTGATGATTACGCCTGAGCCTTCAGGGTCTTGCATGGGGTTGCCCGCCTCCCGCTCGCAGCGACATGGGACTGCGGATTGGGGCGCGAGTCAAGGCTTGAAATGGCCCAGATTGGGGAGCTGGTCAGGCGACCGAATTGCTCAGTCGCGGCCGAGCAGTATCGCTATTTCTGGGTTGTTGCACGTGTCACCGTAATTCACCGTAATTCAATTCCCCACGAGTATCCTGCTATTCATCAAATACTTTCATAGCGTAAAGTGCAATGCCCATAACTTCAGGCCATTCAGCATCATGAACGTAGATATCTGAATTTTGATCCCCCAATCTATTAAGAAGTCGCTTAAGCGACAATGATAACTTTTTCATCACATCGGCTTCCGATCTATTCTTAAGAATCCGACCTATCTCTGAATAGGAATCAGTACCAATATCGGTGTCGTCAAACATGAAGTGGAAAATTTCATCTATTCCAGAGGAATTCGGATAATCTATATGCTTGATCCAGAGATTTCGCTGGCGCTCCCCGTCTGCAAGCTCCGCGAGCAATTGCATGAGCTCTTTGCGCTTATCCGGCAACGAAACGCCCGCCTGAGCGGCCGAGGGACTATTGCTTACCATCTCAACAACCAATCCTTCAATGGGATGTGAGCTTCGGGTGTGGAGGCCGGCTTTCCTGCTTCGATGGGTTTTCCGTCAATGTCGACCGTCCGGCCATTCCTCTGCTCGACCACGTGGTCTACGCGTTGGGATGGCAACTCATGCTTTGGATTCCCTTGATCGACGCGCACTCTGTTACCCTTGTTAGCAGGATCTTGGAATCTGCTGCCATTCCCCTTTGCATTTGGTTTTTCAGTCCACCCGGGCAAGCGGTCTCGAACCTGCTGCAGCAGCTTGGCAAAGCGCCAACCGCGATACGCGGCAGCTGCGGCTTCGCATCCTCCTGCCACGCAGACGCCAACACCAAATTCCGCTGCCAACCCGATGACTGCGACTCGGCCCCGCGTAGGGTCGGGGTTTGCCGCATCGTCTGCTGCAATCCCTGCTATTCCTTGCAAAGTGATCTGAGGGGATTCATGCACCACGTTACTGGAATTCGGGTTCCCATTGACCATGTGGTCCAGGGACCCACAAAATATATCTCCCGCATCACAATTGCTAGAATTGCCGGTGCTCTGCGGCCCCACAGCAATTTGTCCCGTCGGGTCGGTCCCATTGATCGGATCGTCCCCAACATACGCATAAAGATTGAACTGATCCTCATACCCAATTGAATCGGTCTGCAGGAACCGACCGAGGGTGGGCGAGTAGATCCGGGCCTTGTAGTAGTACATGCCGATCTCGGGCAGCCACGCCTGGCCGGTGTATTGGAACCGGCCCTGATTGGTTGAGCCGGGGATGCCGTATTCGTCGTAGGTGTTGACCGCGGTGCGGTTGCCCACGCAGTCGGCCAGCGCGATCACCGAGCCCTGGTGGTCGCGGTGCAGTACCCTCGTGCCCGAGCAGTTGAGCGCGCCGCCCTCGTCGGCCAGGATCGGATCGTCCTCGCCGTCGCCGAACATGTAGCGGCGGAGGAGCGTGGTGCCGCCGTTATACTCGGCGACCATCGCATCGCCGTCGTAGAGGAACCGCGTGGTGCTGGTCAGCGTGCCGCCGGTGTAGCCCTTGACCTCGTGAAGCCGGCCGAGCGGGTCGTAGCGTAGCGCTCCCTGCAGCGCGCCGGCATAGGAGAGCGAGGCGCAGGTGCTGTTGGTCTGCACCCGCTTTTCGACGAGGCGGTTCTCGACGTCGTAGAGATAGACGCTCGAGCCATCGGCGGTGAGGTTGCCGTCGGCATCGTAACAGAACGCTGCCGTCCCGGCCGCGGTGTACTGGTTGAGGCCGTTCGTTGTGTAAGGCCGTGTGACCGTGACCATCCCAGTCCACACGAACGCGTCGTTGTCGCGCGCGTAGCTCGTGATCTGGTTCGCCGGGTTGTAGCCGAGCGTCGAGCTGAGATTGCCGACGTTGCCGGCGAACCGCTGCGTCTGGCTCGTCAGCCGCGAGACGCCGTCATAGCTGTAGTCGGTGTAGCTCGAGGCCTGGTTGACGGTGCTGCGCCGGCCCCGGTTGTCGTAGGTAATCTGCACGAACGGCGTCGTGCCGGTGGAGCTTTGCCACCAGTCCGCATGCTTGAACCGGTCAAGGCCGTCGTAGGTGTATGCGAAGTAGTCGCCATCGGGATGGGTGATCCGGGTGCGATCGCCGTCGCTATCATAGAGATACGTCAGCGCCCGCGTATTGCCGTCCATCGTCTCGCTGGCGGAGGTGATGCGGCCGAACCCGTCGTAGGCGGTGGTGTCGCCTTCGCCGCTGAGGCTGTCGAACCGGACCTTGGTCTCGCGGCCTTGCAGATCGTAATCGTAGTAGACGTCGCGAGTGTGGGTCGGATCAAGGCCGGTGCGCTCGGGCACCGTCTTGATGGTCATGCGGTTGAGAAAGTCGTAAGTGTAGCTCAACGTCGAGCCGTCGCGCTTGCGCAGGCTGAGGCGATTACCGGCGGCGTCGTAAGTGTAATCTTCGTGATCGGCCGTGTTCAGGCTGCCCGCCGTCGCTAGGGCGTTCGCCGCGGTGCTGTCGTTAAAGCCCGAGGGACGGGTCGTGGACGGAAAGATCCAGCTGACCTCGCGATCGAACCCGTCATAGACGAGCTTCGCGTGATTGCCATTGGCATCGACGATGTCCTGCTTGAGGCCGTTCGCCGTGTAGCTGTAAGTGACGTTGGAACCTTCGTCCGCAGTCCCGACTGACTCGCGCAGTTGCACGAGCCGCTCGGCGGCATCGTAGACGTTCTTGGTGATCCGGTCGGGACCATTACTGCCCTGCGCGCCCAACGTGCAGGCGTCTGCCGGCAACGAGCCGTAGATCGCCGGGTTCATCCGTACGGCTGTGCATTGCAAGCGTCCCAACGAGTCGTAGCTATACTGTGTCAGCGAGACGGCGACGAGGTCAGAGCCTTCGACCTTCTCGGTGATCTTGCGGCCCTGGCTGTCGTAGGTCGTCTCGGTAGTGGTTAGGACGGTGAACGCCGAGCCCCACGCGGAGGGCGCGACCGTTTGCGATTGCCATGAAGAGAGCTCGCCGGTCTCGACCTTGATGAGCTCTCCGGCCGAGTTGTAGGTGTTGCGCACCGCCGCATAATGCAGCGGTCCCGCTCCATCGGGGTCAGGGCTGATCGTTCCCACCACCCGGCGGTTGCCATCGTAGCGATAGCCGGTGGTGTAAGCCGAGGGAGCGCTCTGCGCCGCGGCAGCCGCCGAAAGCCCGAGCGCGACCAGACAAGACATGATGCGGGCGAAGCGGCGAACCGTCGTTCCCATGATCGCGCCCCTCTTCATGGACATGTCACCAGGTTAGCGTTCGGCTTTGTCTCCGAGACCTTGTTGCCCAGGTTGTCGTAGGTGTAGCAGGTCCTCAGTGTCGTTCCGCCGGATGACACGGCGACGCCGTGGGGCCACAGGCTGTTCGCCGTCCCGTCGGCGCCATACTGGTAGGTCGTCACCGTCTGCGGCGCGGAAGCATCGCACGTCGGCGAGGGATTCGTGCCGGCCAGCGTCTGGCATTCGGTCTCGGTCGACTTGACCCAGATCGGCGTGGCCGAAGCGGTCAGCACGCCTGACGGGTTCCTGTAATACGGGGTCTTCTGCACCCAGGTGATAAGTTTCAGCGGGCGGGCGCCGTTCGCTACCGGCGCCGGCCCCATCGCGCTCAGGAGCCCGCCGTGAGCTGCATTATAGGTGTAGTTGGTCGTGTGGCCGTTGGCGTCCGTTTCGCTCGTCGGCTTGTTGCAGGAAGCAGGGCTCGTGCAGGTCGAAGGATACACCGCAGCGATGCTGGTCGCCGTGAGACCTGATCCAGGCTTCGGCGTGTCAGTGACTGCCGTCACATTGCCGCGAGCGTCTCGCGTCCACGTGCGCAGGTTGCCTTCCGGCTGGGTGATCGAGCCGAGCCGATTGTAGCCGACATAGCCGGTTCCGGACCAGAATGTGTGCGAATCGTTGCCGAACTGCGTCTGGTTATTCAGGGAATCCTGGGTGTAGGTCGTCCACGGACCGGTTGGACTCGTCAGACCACCGACCTGGGCGGTGTAATAAGTGGCCCCTGTTGGATCGGTGACGGTGATGGTGTGGCTCGCTGAGCCATGCTCGGCGAGATAGAGAGTCTCGCTCCCGTAGCCGAACGTCCACGTTCCGCGATTGTCGACGAACGTGCTGATGCGGCCGGCGTTATCGTAGGTCAGGTCGACCGTGTAGCCGTTCGGCGACTTGAAGTGGTAGAGTCCGTCCCTGACCGACCAGGTCGTCGGATTCGTGGGATCGAAGTATGCGGGAATTTCCTCGATGTCATATTGCCACTGCTGTCCGGCGGGATCTGTCACATCGATGATATGACTACCGCCGTCATATGAGAAGCTGACCGAGGCATCGACGCTATCGCATGTCGTCACGGTCGCATCGCATGTGTGGTTGGCGAGATTGATCAGCGATACCGAACCGGAACTCCAGATGCTCCCCGAGTACTTCAGCGCATAACCACGACTGCTGACGACGCTCTGTATGGCATTACCGGTGTAGTTTATCGTGATCACAGCGCCCGACGGCCGCGTGATCGACAACAGATTTCCGAGCCCCACCTCGGGAGTGTATTGATCGGCGCTGCTGAAGTCGCCGGTCACGCTGAACTTGTAAACCGAACCGTCATCCGCGGTGTAGAGCCAGTTCGAGCCACTCTTGACAAGCGTCGCCCCGGTGCCTGACCAGTTGACGCAGGCGCCGCTTTCGCAGCCGCCAAACAGGACCACCTGTCCGCCGATCTTGACCTGCGTCTGCCTCCCGGCTGCCGCTGGAGGGACCCAGTAGACGATGCCGCCCACATATGGATCCGAGCCATCGTGGCCGACGAACGTCCAGGCGAGGCCCCCATCGGCCGGGTCGCCCATCGTCAGAAACGTATCGTGACGCTCGTATTGAAGGGTGGCGATATCGACGCCGAGTTTATCGAGGTTGAAAGTGGTCGGAAGGGCGTACGTCCCAGCGCACGCAGGCGTCGACAGAACCGTGGCAGCGCAAAGGCACATACCAAGAAGCGCGCAGCGCGCCGCCGTTGCGGCCTGGGTCCTCATTGGCAAGCCCCCGGCGACCGAACTCCTGACGGAGAGCCTGTCCAGCGCGACGTCATGTGCACGTGAACCTCGTTCCTGTGGTGGTGATGGTAACCGTTCCGGTCGAGGTCGCCCCGAGCGAATCCTTGACCGTGTAGGTGGCCGTGGACGTTCCGCCGATGATCCCGCCGTAAATGTTGAGCGTACTGGCCGAGGCGACACTTGCATCCGCTCCGACCGAATCGCTCGTCATCGTCACAGACAGGACCGTCAGAGGATAGTTGCCCTCGGGGTCGGTGTCGTTTGCCGTGACGTTGAGCGTCTTGGAAGCATTGCACGCAACGCTGACACTATCGGCCTGCGTGACAGGCGGCTGGTTCACATCGATATTATTGATTGTGCCTGTCGCCTGAGCGGCACTGATGGTCGCGCTGCCGTTCGGGCTTGATAGATTGAGGTACATCGACAGGCTGCCGGTGATGACGCCGTCGTGGATTGTCGCAACCGACACGCTCTGCGAACTCGTGGTCGGCCCAAAGCTCAGCGAGCCGGAGGCCGCAGTGTAGTTTGTTCCCGCGTGCGCGGTGTTATCCGACGTGCCGTAGTTGACTGTGCAGGTGTCGCTGGTCGTTCCCGCCTTCGTGACCGTGAAGGTGAGATTGCTGCCCTCGTTAGCGGATGGATTGTTGCTGGCGGCGAAGCTCACGCCGACGCAAGTGCCGCCACCCGAGCCGTTATCGGTATTGACCGACGTCCGGTTGTCCGCGTGGTCGTAAGCATAGGTCGCCGAAGCGTTGGCGTTTGGCCCCGTCGTGCCGTGGTTGACCGTCACCAGCCGTCCGCGGGTGTCATAAGTGTAGGTGATCGTCTCGCTTGCCGAGACGGCTGACGTAAGCGCCAGCACCAAGGCGGTCGCTGTCACGCCTGCGAGAAAGTGCCGCCCATGCCTCAAACTCGCCTCCCCCTCAGCAAGTCGTCGGAGTCATGTCTTTCCGAAATTAAAAGCCAAGTCAAGCCTTATAGGTTTCGTCCGACGAAGTCGAAACACGATTCTTCTTAATAACAAATGTTCACTGGAAGGATTGATACCAATGAAATTCGAACGGGGTTACCTATTTTTTAGCGCTGGAACATTCATCATGCAGCTTGTAAGAGCATATATAGGTCCAGTTCGGATCAATCTTATAAAGACCGATCGAGAATGACGCGTGGTGTCATAGCCTGTCGCAGTCATTCGACAAGCACGCATTTAACTCGCGGTACGTCGTGTCGCTGTGCTCTGATGGCACATCACTCAATTACCGGCGAACCCTACTGTTCACCAATATCGCTTGGTTGGATCACAGCGCAGGCAATGGCAGCGCTCGTGATTTATCGCTGGAGTTGGTGGGGAGCAGCTCGCGCAGCTTCGTGGCGGCGCCCACCGCCGGAAACGGCTGGGCGCCATGCTAGAGTTTCCCGGCGCCAGGAGCGCCAGCGACACTCGTCGAGGGTCGTCGACGCAGTCGTCGCTCGACGCGCTCTAACCGATCGTCTCTGGGACGTCGCTGATCCTGCAAAGCTTGTGAAGGCCGCCGAACCCCGCGGCGCAGTTCCCACAAGAAAAAGGCGATCTGACCGAAAAGCGATTCTTTTGAATCACTTAGCCGAGCGCATTTTTCTTGCATAAGCCAATGATTCCGTTAGATTTTCTTCATGGACATGACCTATAACCTCAACGGCGGGTTCAAGCCGACCATGAAGCGGTTCGCCGATTTGGACGGACCAGACTTCTTCCCTACTCCGGCGTGGGCGACCCATGCTCTTATCGACAACGAGGAGTTCAAGGGCGCAATCTGGGAACCAGCGTGCGGAAATGGCGCCATGTCCGAAGTCCTGGCAATGGCCGGCAACAAGGTGATCAGCTCCGACCTCTACGATCGGGGATATGGCGAAGCGGATCACGACTTTCTCAAAACTCGGCGGCGAGCGCCCAACATCGTGACTAACCCTCCATATAACGCCGCCGAGGGCTTTGTGCACAGCGGTCTTGAGCGATCAGAACGCAAGTTCGCGCTGCTGCTACGCTTGGCGTTCCTTGAGGGCGCTAACCGACAGCGAACAATATTTGGCGAAGCCCCGCCTTCGCGGGTCTGGGTGTTCAGTGAGCGGATCACGTTTTACCCTGCCGGAGCCGTGCAGAAGGGCACCGGCACGACCGCTTATGCCTGGTTCGTTTGGGACAAGGAAGCGCCCGGCCATACCGAGCTCAAGTGGTTCAAGCCCGGCTACAAGGCACGCTACAGCTAGGCGTTGTGCTTCCTTAGGTAGGCTTCACCGGCGGGCGTAAGCGTCCAGTTCTTACCGTCGTAGTCAATCAGTCCCCGATTGATGAAGTTCTCAGGCGAATCGTTGCGGTGGCTTACGATGTTGCCGACGACTTGCTGCCAAAGTTCCTCGTTCGGGCGTGTTCCTGAGACTTCGCGGTCGTCAGGCGAGAGGTTGATGAAGTTAGGGATGCGCTGCTTTACGTCTGACGTGGCAGCGGTCTTGCCCGGTAGCGTGTCGAGATACTTCATCGCCGCAAAGGCAATGTCATGTTCACTTGAGCGGTTTGCTTTTGAAGGCACGGATCGACTCCCCCTATTGGGAATCAAGGATGCCAGAATCTAAATCGCTCGCAAGAGGGCTGATGGGCTCAATCGATTAGCGCTGCCGACGAGCCCTCCAATTTCAGACTGAACCACTACTCGGCGTGGGAAACGAAGGCCCGAGATTGAAATTACCCCCTCGACGGTTTCTGCGGGCGTTGCTGTTTTTTCGCGCCCTTCTGACGCTCCTGCCGAGTATGACCTTGCTGAGGTGGTGCATACCGCCATGGATTTTGAGCTGCCTTCCGAAACACACCCATGAATTCAGCCGGAGGTTTCTCTGGAAGGGACTCCATCATGAAGTCGATCAGCCCGCTGCCAATCGCATTCAGGTCTGCACAGAGATCGTCGAGGATCGCGCGCGACACCGGGAACTGAATTTGTCGACCTGGCATCGCCATTATCGCCGCTGACACGGTCCCCTCGCCAGTTTTGGCGTCCAAGCTGGTGCCGTAGTGCAGAATGTCGTTTCGCGCGGTTGTCACGATGGAAATCTGCGCGAAAAGGCGATTCAGGAATTCATCTTCGGCCCTGCCTTTCAGTTCTCGCAGGCGTTTTATGTAACTTTTCGCAGCGTCAATTTTCACGCCGGAAAAGATCGCCGGCGCTAGTTTGAAGTCCACTCCCGCCTCGATCATGAGATAGAGTTGAAGCTGTCGCTCGAGCTGGGAGAACTGGCTGGCAAAGCGGCCAAGAGCCGTCCAGTATGCCTCAATGTTTTGAAGCTCGGGTGACTTAGGATTTTGTTCGGACATGACAGATCCCGACAAGAGAAAGATACCTAATCCGATGAAGAAAACAAATGCCCTCGCGGGGCGGAGCTAAAGATTTTGCCGGCAACGCCGCTCAAGCCGCACAAACCTCTTGACGGAAAGAGTCGCAGGGATTCTAAGGCCCCTGCGGCTCCCGTGAGCGGAGAAGCTAGAGTTTAGCGGCCCTTCTTCTTCGTCACTTTGATGGTCTCAACCACCGCCGTTTTCGGGCGGGACTGAGCCTTCTTTACCGGAATGAACTTGCCGGTTCCGGCGTCCCTTCCGATTTTGCGCACTTTAGCCATGGGAAGTCTCCTTCTGGCCAGAGTGGGCGGATGGGCCGCCCGCCCGAAGGCACCGCGTGTGCCTCCTGCCTAAAAGGCTCGGCGGATAATCGGACGTTCCAAGCGGAAGATTCCACTAACTCTTGTTAGAGTCGAGTCGCCTTTTGTTCTTCTGCGCGACGACCTCAGCAAGGGGGCGAGATTGGCGCGTTCGCGGCTGGGCGCGATACATCGCTAAAAGGCATCCCTTAGCGCCAGCGACACTCGTCGAGGGTGAAGGGTCGAACACGATGCTCGACGCGCTCTACGGGGCTCCCAGAGCGTCCCAGACGCATTTCCCAAGCACGCCAGCTCATT
>Ga0070659_100001412_pt1 | contig 17318 bp, 12 predicted proteins | sample KBSC23metaG_FD_64666 | JGI IMG/M metagenome (GOLD analysis project Ga0070659, IMG submission 64666) | Corn rhizosphere microbial communities from Kellogg Biological Station, Michigan, USA - KBS C2-3 metaG | ecosystem: Host-associated > Plants > Roots > Rhizosphere > Soil ... | reverse complement strand
TTGGCCGCGATCTCGAACGTGGTGCGCGTGCGCGTGGAGTTCTCGAAGAACAGGTTGAACACACTCTTGCCGCGCAGCAACGGCACCTTCTTCACCTCACGGTCGGAATCCGATACGGAGACGAACTGCTGCGCGGTGTCCAGCACGTGCGTGAGGATGTCGCGCGACAGCCCCTCGATCGACAGCAGGTGCTTGAGCTCGCCGTTTTTTGTGAGCTGCGGGTTGGCGAAAGTCTTGGGCATGGAGAAGACGAAAAACGACGGGGTCAGTACAAAACAGAAACGATGCAGCGCAGGCGCTCAGGCACCCTTGGGCTCGCGCGTGAACATGAAGCGTGCGGATGCGCCCTCACCGGATTCGCTCAGTGCGAGCGACTCGTTGGCCGACAGCGTGATGCGCTCGCCGATGTAATCCGGGGCGACGGGCAACTGGCGTTCGCCGCGATCCACCAGGACGGCCAGCTCCACCGCAGCCGGGCGGCCGTAGTCGAACAGCTCGTTGATGGCCGCGCGGATGGTGCGGCCGCTGGCGAGCACGTCATCCACCAGCAGGATGCGGCGCTCGTTCACGTCGAAGGGCAGCGTGGTCGGCTGAGCCTTGGCGTGCAGACCCTTCTTGGCGTAATCGTCGCGGTGCATGGCGACGTTGATGACGCCGTATTCCGGCAGGCCCAGGTCATGCGCCAGGCGCTTGGCGATCCAGGCGCCACCGCTCACGATCCCGGCGACCGACCAGGTGTGGCCCTCGGCCATCCGCGTGCGCAGTTGTGCGACGAGGCTCTGGTATAGCGCCTCGGCATCGATCTGTTGCGATGTCATGATTCGTCGAAGAACTGTTGGAGGATGATGCGCGCGGCTTCCGCGTCGAGCACATCGTCGGAGGCACCGGCGTCCTGTGCGGCAATCGACGAATAGCGCTCGTCGACCCAGGTGACCGGCAGGCCATAACGGCCGTGCAATTGGTTGCCGAAGCGCTTGGCGAGCTTGATCATTGGCTGCTCTTCGCCATCGGGGTGCACGGGCATGCCGACGACAAAACCAACCGGCTGCCATTCATTGATCAGCCGAGTGATCTGCTCAAAGCGGAAATCGACCGAGCGATTGGGGATGGTCTCCAGTGCCCGCGCCGAGCGCGTGATGGAGTTACCCAGCGCCACGCCGATGCGTTTTTCGCCGTAATCGAATGCCAGCAAGGTGCCTTCAGCGGGCACGGGGGCGGTCGCCGAGCCCTTCGCCGAGAGGGGCTCAGGCATGCCCTGCCTCACCCGACAGCATGGCGGGGTTGATGCCGAGCAGGTTCAATGCAGCGGCAAACCGCTCTTCGGCAGGCACATTGAAGATGATTTCGGGATCGGCCTGGACAGTCAGCCAGCCGTTGCGGCTGAGCTCGTCTTCCAGCTGACCGGCGCTCCAGCCGGCATACCCCAGGGTCAGGATGAAGCGCTGCGGCCCGCCGCCCTGGGCGACGGCTTCCAGCACATCCTTGGAGGTGGTCATTTCCAGCCCGCCCGGCACCGCCAACGACGATGAATACGCACCCGTGGCGTCATGCAGCACAAAGCCGCGCTCGGTCTGCACCGGGCCGCCGTAATACACGGGCTGTTCTGCAAGGGGGTGGATTTCGAGCTTGAGGTCGATCTTGTCGAACAGCGTCGCCAAGTCGATGTCGATGGGGCGGTTGATGACGAGCCCGAGCGCGCCGCGCTCGTTGTGCTCGCACATGTACACGACCGCGCCCGAAAATGTGGAGTCCGCCATGCCGGGCATAGCGATCAGGAACTGATTCGTGAGATTGATAGGTGCGTCCGGCGAGGCCATATCGTTAGTTTACCAAAAGCCCCCGGCCACCGCCCCTTTCATTTGGAGGAAGCCGCGCCTAGGTGCATGTTTCGTGGTGACGCATTGTGGCGAATTAAGCACTCACGCCGATCGCATGCGGCGGTGTGGTATTCAGCGCCTCCAGATCGGCCGCCTCCAGCCAGCGCCATTCTCCCGGCGCCAGATCGCCCAGAGACAAGCCGCCGATCGCGCTGCGGTGCAATCCGGCCACGTGGTTACCGGCCGCAGCCACCATGCGTTTCACTTGGTGGTATTTGCCCTGCGTGAGCGCCATGCGCAGGTGGTGCGTGTCGACGCGGTCTGCCCACGCGGCGGCAACGTTTTCATTCTCATCGGCCAGCAGCACGCCGGCACACAGTTGGGTGACCTGCGCGTCGGTCACCGGCTCGGCGGTGGTGATCTCATACACCTTCGGCACCTGGTGGCGGGGGCTGGTGAGGGTGTGAACGAACTGGCCGTCGTCGGTGAGCAGCAGCAGGCCGGTGGTGTCCTGGTCGAGCCGTCCGACGCACTGCACACCGCGCTCGCGCAGCGGCACCGGCAGCAGCGAGTAGACGCTCGGATGGTGCTTCGGCTTCTGCGAGCACTCCACGCCGGCCGGCTTGTTGATCATCAGGTACGCGCGAGCGTGGTACGTCCAGCGCTCGCCGTCGACATCAAGCACCAAGCCGGCCGTGTCGACCAGCGCATCCGGGTCTTCCATCTCGACGCCGTCAATCAGCACCAGCCCGGCCAGCACAAGGTCCTTGCAATAGCGACGCGTGCCGAAGCCTTGAGATTGCAGGATGCGATACAGCGGAAGACGGGCAGATGAAGCAGTCATGACAACAACGTGAAGAAGAGAATGGGGCGCGGTTTTTGCCGGGTTTTTACGATACGCTCGGCCAATTTCCAGATCAGCCGACCTCACCCGATGCCGCCCATCACCGGAAACCGACAACCCTATGTCATCGGAGCGCATTTCCGGCGCGGGCTGGTGTGGTTCCGGCGCGATCTGCGGCACTTTGACCACGCGGCGCTGCATTATGCCCTGCGCCACTGCCGCGAGGTCTATTGCGTGTTCGTGTTCGACCGCAACATCCTCGACGCGCTGCTCGCGAGCGGGCTCAAGGCGGACCGCCGCATCGAGTTCATCCTCGCCTCCATCGAGGAGCTGCGCACCGCCCTGCGCGAGGCCGGCGGCGATCTCATCGTCATGCACGATCATCCGCGGAGCGCGATTCCCAACCTTGCTCGCCAGCTCAACGTCGAAGCCGTTTTCGCCAACCACGACGAAGAACCGGCCGCACAGGCCCGTGACGAAGCCGTGCGCAAGGTACTCGCGCAGCAGCCTTGCGCATGGTTCGACTTCAAGGATCAGGTGATCTTTGAGCGCGACGAAATCCTCAACGGCCAGAGCAAGCCGTACGGCGTCTTTACGCCCTACAAGAACGCGTGGCTTGCCGCACTCACACCGTTCGATCTGCGTGCGTATCCGACCGAGCCCCACTTCGGCGCGCTGGCCAAACCGCCACATGCATTCGCGCACGCCACACCGACGTTGGAAGCGATGGGCTTCGCGCGCTCGAACCTTTCGGAGATCGCCCTGCCCACTGGTATGTCAGGCGGTGAGGCGCTGCTTGATGAGTTCGAAGACCGCATGGACGAGTACCACGCGCGCCGCGACTTCCCCGCCATACGCGGGCCAAGCTACCTGTCGACGCACCTGCGCTTCGGCACCGTGTCGATCCGCGCACTCGCGGCGCGCGCGCATGCCGCCATGCTGCGCGGCAGCCGGGGCGCGGCAACGTGGCTGTCGGAACTGATCTGGCGCGACTTCTATTTCATGATCCTGCACCACCGCCCGGACCTGGCGGATGGTGCGCCATTCCATCCGGAATTCGACCGCATCCGCTGGGTGGACGGCGACGTCGGCGACGCACGTTTCGAAGCGTGGAAAGCCGCACGCACCGGTTACCCGCTCGTCGATGCGGCCATGCTGCAACTCTTCCAGAGCGGCTACATGCACAACCGCCTGCGCATGGTGGCAGCGAGCTTTCTTATCAAGGACCTGGGCGTCGACTGGCGGCGCGGCGAGCAATATTTTGCCGACGTGCTCAACGATTTCGATTTCGCCGCCAACAACGGCGGCTGGCAGTGGGCCGCCTCCAGCGGGTGCGACGCGCAGCCGTGGTTCCGCATCTTTAACCCCATCACGCAGTCAGAGAAGTTCGACCCGCAGGGCCGCTTCATCCGCAAATACCTGCCGCAACTGGCCGGGCTGCCTGACAAGTACATTCACGCGCCGTGGACAGCCACAGCCGAGGTGCTGAAGGAAGCCGGCATCATTCTGGGCGAGACCTATCCGCTGCCCATCGTCGATCACGCGGACGCACGCGCGGCCACGCTCGACCGCTATGCCGTCACCAAGGCGCATCGCACGTCGGGTGCCGAGGTGGCGGCGCCCAGCAAGACCAGCGGTGACGATTGAGGTATGCACCAAAGACAACGGGCCGGTAGAACACCGGCCCGTTGTCGTTTCTGCGAAGAACGTCTTCAGCCCGCGTTGGCCGCCGGTGCCCGTTCGCCAATCAGGTTGCGCAGGTGCGCAAGCAACTCCTCTTCGTTGTACGGCTTGCCGAGGTAGACGTTCACGCCGATCTCTGCTGCATAGCGGCGGTGTTTGTCCGCCGTACGCGAGGTGATCATGATGATCGGCGTGGCGCCGATGCGCTCGTCGGCACGTACGTTGCGCGTGAGGTCGAAGCCGTCCATGTGCGGCATTTCGATGTCGACGAGCATCGCATCAGGCGTAACTTCCTGCAGCTGACGCAGCGCATCCACGCCATCACGCGCGAGCACGGCCTGATAGCCCGAGCGCATAAGCAGACGCTGCGTGACCTTGCGCACCGTGAGCGAATCGTCGACCACCATGACGATCGGCTGCGTGGCCAGGCCCGGCACGGCGTCGGTGCTGCCGTCGCGGTGCAGCTCGGCCACGGCGCCCGTGGCTTCCTGGTCGGTAAGGCCGCGCGCTGCGGCTTCGCGCTCGAAGCGCTGCGTGAGCACCACGGGGTTGTAGATCAGTACGATTTCGCCGTCGCCCAGCGTGGTCGCACCGGCAATGCCTTCCAGACGCGCGAGGTGCGGACCGATGTGCTTGACCACCACTTCGCGGTTGCCGATCACTTCGTCGACGTGCACGGCAGCGCGGTCTGCACCGTTGCGCACAACCACGGCCGGCGAGTACTTGCGGCCGCCCGTCACGGGCACCGCTTCTTCCAGCAACGCACCAAAGTAATGGAACGGCACTGACCCCGTCGGCAATTGCAGTGCAGCGGCGTTGTACGCCTCGGCCAGCGCCTGCGCGCGCAGTTGCTGCACGTGGTCGATCATGCCTGACGGAATCGCATACACGCGCTCGCCCACACGCACCAGCAGCACCTGCGTAATGGCGGTGGTCAGCGGCAGGTGGATGGTGAAGCGCGTGCCGACTTCCGGCGTGGTCTGCAGCGAGATCCGGCCGCCCAGGGCCACCGTTTCGGCACGCACCACGTCCATGCCCACGCCACGGCCGGCCAGCTCCGATACCTGATCGGCGGTGGAGAAGCCCGGCGTGAAGATCATCTCGGTGAGGCGCGCGTCGCTGGCGTCTTCGTCGGCGGTCAGCAGTTGGCGCTCCAGCGCGCGGGCGCGAATGCGGTCGAGGTTCAGGCCCGCGCCGTCGTCCACGAAGTGCAGCACGACTTCGTTACCTTCCTGCTGCACTTCCAGCGTCAGCTCGCCGGCGGGAGCCTTGCCCTTGGCGCGGCGCTCGTCGGCGGCTTCAATGCCGTGCGCGACGGCGTTGCGGATCATGTGTTCCAGCGGGCCGCCCATACGGTCCAGCACGCTGCGGTCCAGTTCCACCGTACCGCCCTTGATGAACAGGCGGACTTCCTTGCCGGTTTCCGACGCAGCCTGGCGGGCCACACGATAGAGGCGGTCAGCCACGGTATCGAACTGCACCATGCGCGCGCGCATCAGGCTGCGTTGCAGACCGCGCGTGAGGCGAGCCTGCGTTTCCAGATCGAGCGATGCCTGATCGAAACCACGGAACAAGTTCTGCTGCACCGTGGCCACGTCGTTGACGGACTCGGCCATCATCCGCGTGAGTTCCTGCAGGCGCGTGAAGCGGTCGAACTCCAGCGGGTCGAACGATTCGTCGTGCGCGGCCGCATCGGCAATGCGCGACTCCATCTGCGTTTCGGCCTGGATTTCGATCTCGCGCACTTGCGAGCGCAGGCGCGCCACGTTGTCGTTCAGTTCTGACAGATACGTCTTGAGCGCATCGACTTCCGATTCCAGACGCGCACGCGCGGCACCGACTTCGCCGGCGTCGTTGATGAGCGAGTCGAGCGCACGTGCCTGCACGCGCACCACGGCGCGCTGGCGTTCGGCCACTTCCAGGGCTTCGGCTTCGGGGCTGCGCGTGCCGGTCAGGTCCACGCTGGTGGTCACGGCCGGCAGCATCGACGTGCCGGATGCGGCTTGCGTTTCGTTCTGTGCCTGCGGTGCTTGAGCGGCGTCAGCCAAGCCGGCATCCAGCGACAGCACCTTGCCAGAGCCCAGCGCATCGACGTGGGCCTGAATGCGGTCGAACCAGACATAGAGCTTGCGGAACAGTGCGTCGTCCACACGGTTCAGGCGCAGGCCGCTTTCGATGGCGCTTTCCATTTCGTGCGCGGCCTGGCCCAGCGTCATGGCGCCGGCCATACGCGCACTGCCCTTCACGGTGTGCAGGTTACGCAGCAGCAGGCCCGAGTTGGTGCGGTCCTGCGGGGCTGCTTCCCACGCGCGCAGGTGCTGACCGAGCTCGGGCAGCGCGACATGCGCTTCTTCCAGGAAGATTTCCAGCAGCGCCGGGTCCAGCGCGTCGGCAGGTGCCTGGCGGACCAGTTCACCAACCGCCGGTTCGGCGACGGCCGATTCATGCATTGGCACCAGCGCCGGCTCAAACGTCGGCGTGATCTCCGCCGGTTCGAACTCGGGCTCGCCTGCCAGGCCAGCGGTTTCGTTCTCCGCCTGTTCTGCGTCGGTAAAGGCTGCCGGCGCCGGCTCCAACGGCAGGCGCGGACGCACCAGCAGGCGCTCGCACAACTCATTCAGACCACGGCACAGCGGCTCGTCGGTTTCCGGCCAGACGCTGGCGGCAAACTGATGCAGCATGCCGCGCATGCGTTCGACGGTCTGGTCGAGCAGGCGGAAGTCACCCGGGTGCATCGCCACCGGGCGGCTGTTCAGGTTCAGCAGCACCTGCTCCAGCGCATCGGCCAACTGGCGCACGGGCTCCAGCTCGACCACGGCGGAGCTGCCTTGCAGCGTGTGTGCGGCGCGCAGGGCCAGCTCGCTCGGCGGCGTGCGGCCCTCGTGGCGCCACTCAGAGAAGTCCACGCCCAGGCGGCGGATCAGGTCGTCGGCTTCCTGCAGGTAGACGTTGTACAGCGCCACGCTGATGCGCGTGGGGCCGATCTCCTTCACCCCGTCGTCGTGCGGCATCTCTTCCGGCTCGCCGGTCTGCGCGAACGGGAATGGGATCACCTTGGCGTCGACATCGGCGGCGACCGGTTCTGCGGCAGCTTCCAGCGCAGCTTCGTCGACCGGTTCTGCAACCGGCGCCATCTCCGCCGGCTCACCGACGGGTTCGGTAAAGAACGCTGCTGCCTCGGGTTCGATCACCGGTGCGGTGGCCTCGGGCATCGGCGCCTCGACTTCGGGCAGCGCGGGTTCGTCATCCCACGTGAGGCCGACGGCTTCATGCGATTCGGCAGCCGGTTCGGCCGGTGCAGTGGAGGCCTCCAAAGCTTCCGGCGCTGCCAACTCCGTTGGCTGAACGGCGGCCGGGTCCGAGGCGGGTTCCGCAGCCGACGCTTCCTGCACGACCTCCAGCCAGACGAACGGACCGCCATGGCGTACGCGCTCGGCGGCGGCGACCAGCGGCTCGATCGGGTGATCAGCCTGCGGCGATTGCGCAATGGCGGCGGCCCACGCCGACAGCTCGGACTCGGCGCGCGCAAGCAGTTCGGCCAGATCGTGCGTCGGCACGCGGCTTTCGGCCAGCCACACGTTCATCACCTGCTCGATGGCCCAGGCGGCGTCGCCATAGCGCGTGAGGCCGACCATGCGGCCCGAGCCCTTGAGCGTGTGGAAGGCGCGGCGCAGTTGCGTGAGCAGGTCCAGGTCGGAGCCGGCAGCCAGGCCGCCCGTGCCCATGTCGGCGGCGGCGCGCAGGGCCTGCAGATCGGCGCGCACGCCGGCCAGCACTTCGTCGGCTTCCGACAGGAAGATGTCGAGCAGCTCGGCATCGACGGATTGGCTGTCGCGCGCAGCGGCAGGCGCATGTGCGACGGCAGACGGCACGGCAGCCGGTGCAGCCAGCGCGGCCTGCATGCGCTCCAGTGCGGCGGCACTGCCGACCTGCCATGCGTCAAACTGGGCCAGCGCCTCTTCCAGGCGGCGGCGGCGGGCCGGTTCGTCGTCGATGGCGGCGGCGTCGCGCGCCTCTTGCAGCGCGGTGCGCAGCTCGGCGGCCAGCGGGTCGGCCGGGTCGACCGGCTGCTTGGCCAGCAAGCGATCGAGCAGCGCTTGCAGCGGCGATGCCGCATCGCTCTCGGCGGTATCCGCGCCGGCCGGCGCTTCGGATTGCGGCTCGCGGCGGGCGAGCATGCCGGATTCGGCATCGAAGGCAAACTCGCGCCACGCGCTTTCACGTTCGGTCGGCGTCAGCTTGCTTTCGATGACGATCTCGTCGACCTGGCCACCGGTCAGTTCCGTGCCGGTGGACAGCGCATCAAGCAGCGCCTGCAGGCCGCTGACGTTGGCGGCCAGTGCGGCCAGGTAGCGTTCACGATCGGCGGCAGCCCCTTCGCCCGCCGTCTCCAGCGCGGCAATGGTCGACTGCGCGACTTCGGTGGCATGCACAGCTTCGTTGGCATCGAGTGCAGCGAAGGCGCTCTGCATTTCGCCGAACAGACGGTTGGCTTCTTGCAGGCCGCCGCTTTCGTGGCCTTCGCGCTCGAAGGCGTCGAGGTGCGTTTCGGCCGAGGCCAGCAGCGTTTGCAACGCGCGGACCTGCTCGGCGCGTGTACGGCGTTGTGCGGTTTCTTCCGCCAGCAACGTGAGCCACGCGGGCGCAGGCACGACATGACCGTCTTGCGTGGCACGCGCGTGTTCGACCAGTTCACCACAGCGGGCGGCAAACCAGGCGCTACGCAGATCGCCGGATTCGCCATGCAGCGCCCACGGGCGGGCCAGCATGCGCGAGAGGAATTGCAGCGTGGGCGCGACGTCGTTGCCGCGCGCAACAGCCAGGCGCTGTGACAGGTCAAACAGCGCGGGCTGGCCCAGCGCGTGGGTGTGCATCGCGAGCGTCTGCAGCGCGGCGTCGGTTTCCTCAGCGTCGGGCTCGGATTGCTGGCTCAGCGTTTCCAGCGTGCGGCCTACGCGTTGTAGCGTGTCGGTCGCGTCGGTCGGCAGCAGCGCGTAGTACTGGCGTGTGTGCAGCGCACCGGCCGGTGCATGCGTGGGCGGAATCGCAAAGGCCTGCACGCAGGCAACGATGTCCGGGCCGAGCGTGTCATCGCCGGTTTCACCCGCTGCGGGAGCGGCGGGCGCGTTGCTGTAGGCCATGCCAGCCAGCAGGTACAGCGCGTCGGTCAGCAGACCCTGCGGCAGGTGGACGTTGTTGTGCGAATACTGGCGCAGCAGCAGGTTGACGCGTGCGGCCAGCCGCTTGGCGGTCATGTCGGCCGGCACGAGGCCAGCACGCAGCGCGCCAAACGTCAGCGCCAGCACGAGCCACAGATCGCGCTGCAGGTCGTCGCCGGCGCGGCGCGGCTCACGCTCGAGCGCGCGGATGCTATGCAGCAGGTCTTCCAGCGGCGCGTAGGCCGCAGCGGCAGCGGACGGGTCCACCTGCGCGCCGTCGGCATTGGATCCCGGCGCACGCAGCGCAGTCAGCAGTGCGAGTTCGAACTTGCGGCGCAGGCGTGCCAGCCCCGGCAAGTCGCGCGAGGGCAGCAGCAATGCCGGCAGGTGACGCAGTTCATCGGCCCACAGGTCGGCCGGATGGATGCGTTCTTCGCCCAGGCGGGCGAGCACGGCTTGATACGGTTGGAACAAGCGCAGCGGCTCTTCGGCCATGCCGGCCATCAGGTCGGCCACGTATTCCTGCAGCGCCTGCACGGCGCGCGAGAACACATCCAGCGTTTGCGCATCGGCGGCCACGGTGCCGGCATCGACGGCTTCGAGCAGGCGCTTGGCGGCCTGACAGTACACGTCGACACCACGCAGGCCGACGATCAGCAGCGCACCGGCAGCCTGGTGCAGATACTGGCCGGCCAGGCGCAGCGACGTCGTATCGCGCGCACCGATGACTTCCGGGCTGGCAATGACATCGGCCGCGTATTCGCCGAACTCGCGCACGGCATCGTCCAGCGCAGCGCGCATGTTGGGCGCGACCCACGCCAGCGCGGAAAGGTCACGCGCGGGCGCAGCAGACTTCTGACGCCCGGCAGGGGCTCCAGCCGCCTCAAATGCAGCGGATTCGGGCTGGGCGGAAGATTGATGACGCATGTGTGCTTCCAAAAAGCAGGTGGCGGTGGCCGCGATGACCGCTTGGCACTCCCGCCCGAAATCCAGGGCTACGGACCTTAAGCGATGCGGAACCGTGCCACCGAGTCACGCAGTTCTTCAGCAAGCTGCGTGAGCTGGCGCACCGACTGCGCAGTCTGGCGGGTACCGGTCGACGTCTGTTCCGTGATGTGCAGGATCTGTTCGATGTTCTGCGCCACGTCAGACGCGAGCGTCGCTTCGTGCGAGGTCGTCTGCGAAATGCTCTCAATCAGCTCAGCAAGCTGGCGCGACACGCGGCCGATCTCCACCAGTGCGGTACCGGCGTTATCCGACAGCTTCGCCCCTTCCACCACACCCGCCGTGCTGCGCTCCATGGCGTGCACCGCGTCTTGGGTGTCGGTCTGAATCGTGCGGATCAGCGCACCGATCTGCTTGGCTGCCTCGGCGGAACGTTCTGCCAGACGCTGCACTTCTTCTGCCACCACCGAGAAGCCGCGGCCGGCTTCACCGGCTGATGCGGCCTGGATGGCTGCGTTCAGTGCCAGCACGTTGGTCTGCTCGGTAATGTCCGAGATCAGCTCCACGATTTCACCAATCTCCTGCGACGATTCGCCCAGGCGCTTGATCCGCTTCGAGGTTTCCTGAATCTGGTCACGGATGTCGTTCATGCCCGTGATCGCGTTCTGCACCGCCTGCTGACCTTGCTCGGCAGCAGCCAGCGAAGCACGTGCCACGTTGGCCGATTCGGCAGCGCCGCGCGAGACCTGCGTAATCCGGTCGGCCATCTCCACCACCGACTGGCCGGTCTGGCGGATCTGGCGGGACTGTTCTTCCGATGCGGTCACCAGGCTTTCCGACGTGGTCTGCACCGCCGACGATGCCTGCGTCACCTGCTCGGCCGTCTTCTGCACCCGGCCGACCAGCTCGCGCAGTTCTTCCACGGTGTAGTTCACCGAGTCGGCAATGGCGCCGGTAATGTCTTCCGACACCGTGGCCTGCTTGGTCAAGTCACCGTCTGCAATGTCCTGCAGTTCGTTCATCAACCGCAGAATGGCGGCCTGCGTGTTGTCGTTGTTGCGCTTTTCGACCATCCGGCGCTCTTCCGCTTCACGCTGACGGGCTTCTGCTTCCATCGTACGCACGCGCGAATCGCGCAGGTACAGGGCGGCCAGGCCGGCCAGGCAGACCACCGTCAGGATGGCCGACAGCACCACCGCGCCGAGGGTCAGCGGACGGTTACGCACGCTGCTCGCATACGCCGACTGCAGATCGGACAGATCCGCACGCAGCTTTTCGTTGTCGTTGAAAATCTGCTGCTGCGCGCGCTTGGCGGCGATCAGGCCCGGCAGGTTTTCCAGAATGATCTGCGTGGTCTTCTGCACGTTGTCGAAGCGGGTCGACAGCTCTTGCAGGTAGCCCTTGGTTTCGGCATCGGTAGCGGCCGACAGGCGCAGCGCTTCAGAGCCGTTGAGCAGACCGTTCAGCGTTTCGCGGAAGGTGTTGGTGTCCTTACCGAGCAGGAACGCCGTTTCCGGGTTCACGCCTTCACCGGCCAGGAACTCGTTCATGTTCTTACCGAGACGCTGCGTCAGCATCACGAGCTGGGAAGATGCTGCCACTTCACGCGCCGGCGCGTTGGTCTGCAGCTTCATCGACGAGATCTGCTCGGCTTCTTCCAGCAGTTCCGGGTTGGACGCGTTGAACACGTTCAGCGTCTTACCCACCGCCACCAGCGTCTTCTCTTGCGAGAGCACGGCCTGGGCGCTCTTTTCGCTGCGCTTCCACTCTTCGATCGACTTGTCGAGCAGGGCTTCAGCCTCGCCGCCCGAGGCACGCACGCCGCGATCGGAGTTGCCGTTCTTCAGCGCTTCGAGGTTTTCTTGCAGGCGCGTGCGGCTTTCCTTGAGCTGCGCGAATGCGTTGGTGTTACCCAGCAGCGCCACCGGCACCGCCTTGGCCAGACGCTGCGAGTGCATCAGCGTGTCACCGGCAATTTCAATCTGCACCGAACCGTTGTTGGCCTGGCGGTTATCCAGGTACACCGAGATCAGCAGGGCCAGCAGACCGACCACCAGGCCGATCGTGAACACGCGCTGCTGCGCGGCAAACGGCACGCGCTCCATCCAGCCGATCACGGCATCCATGGGCGAGCGGCCCAGTTGCGTGGGCGCGCCAGCGGGATTGTCGTCATCCACATGGGGCGCATTGTCCAACTGCGCCAACTGCGCGGATGCGGCCGATGCGCCACCCTCCGCTGCAACCTCCGGCGCCCCTGCCGCTGCTCCCGCTGCGGCACGGCGACCCGCGTTGAACCACTTGAACCCCATAGGACCCTCTTATTGTGTCGATGCTGCCGTCTCGTTCTATCGAGATCAGCGACATGATTTCCCGTCAGCGTCCACGCCTTCTTCCATCCGGCGTGGTCCGCACCTTCGGCGATGCCTTTCGATACCCCTGGCGCGCCCTGTTGCCCGCGCCACGCACCGCCTCTTGCCCCTGCGCACCCCCGCTCCCGGCGGATGTGCTCAATCTTGTTCTTTGCTTTACGGCTTGATCGCTTGACCGCCTGATTGCCCCCTTAGGCGCGGCCGCGACCCACCTGCAGGAACGCCGGATCGGCCAACAGCTGCCGTACATCCAGCTCGCGCCACAGCGTGCCCTGCACATCGCGCCAGGCGCGGCCCAACCACGGACGGCTCTCTTCCCGATCATCGATGGGAGCCTCAGCCGGCTGCAGATCACTCAGGCTGCGCAAGCCCGCCACGCGCGGCACGACAATCGCGCACGCACGCTGCGGGTCTTTGGACAGCACCACAATCTTGGTACTCGCGCCACCCGCCGCCGGCGCTTCGCCGCAGAACAGGCCGAAATCGATCACGCCGAGCAGGTTGCCGCGCGCATTCACGAGACCGAGGTACCACGGCTGCGTGAGCGGCACGCGTGCGGGCGGCTGGTAGTCCAGCACTTCGCCTGTCTCGGTGAGCGACAGCAGCCAGTGGTGCTCGCCGATCTGCACGCCCAGAAAGCCTTCCGTCGCCGCCTTGGCGCGGGCCTCCTGCAGGCGGCGGGCCAGCATCGCCTGGTATTCGTGCAGGCGCTGGCGGGAGGTCAGGTTGGTGCGCTGTTCGTTCACGTCTGGCTCATGTCCGGTGCTGCGTCTGTGTTGCGCGCCAGATGACGTATCAGGCGTCGCGCGGTTGAAGCGAAAACAGGCTGCCGCGAATTACTGCGGCAGCTTGGCGATCTTTTCCAGCAGCTCTTCGGCCTTGACCGGCTTGATGATGTAGTCGGACGCGCCCTGGCGCATGCCCCACACGCGGTCGGTCTCCAGGCCCTTGGTCGTGCAGATGATCACGGGGATGCCCTGGAAGCGCTCGTCCTTCTTGATGGCGCGGGTGGCCTGGTAGCCGTTCTGGCCGGGCATCACCACATCCATCAGGATCAGGTCGAACGTTTCGGCTTCGAGCTTGGCCATGGCCTGGTCGCTATCGGCCGCGACCGTCACCTTGAAGCCGTTCTTGCCGAGGATTTCCGACAGATGCAGCGCTTCGGTCGGAGAATCATCGACCACCAACACTTTCTTGATTGCCATACAAACAGTCCTTCGTTAAGAGAGATGCCGTCACTGCTGGACAGTCCCAACCTGAGCTTGCACCACCGGCAAATGCGTCTGGACCGCCTCCAGCAGCGCTTCCTTTGAGAACGGCTTGGCGAGGTGATCCACCGCCCCGACCGACTTGCCCCGCGCGCGGTCGAAAATTCCGTCGCGCGAAGACAGCATGATCACAGGCGTGGCATGAAACTTTGGGCTTTTCTTGATGAGCGAGCAGGTCTGGTAGCCGTCGAGATTCGGCATCAGGATGTCGCAGAACACGAGATCGGGCTTCAGGTCACCCACCTTGGCCAGTGCATCGAAGCCGTCTTCGGCCAGCACGACCTGACACCCGGCCTGGGTGAGGAAAATCTGCGCAGTACGGCGAATGGTGCTGGAATCGTCGATCACCAGCACCTTGCAGCCCGCGAGGGGCATTGAGGAATTCGCCGGCGAAGAGTTCGCCAGCGGTTGGGAGTCAGCCAGTTGTTCCACCCGCGCGGATTGCATCATGGTCTCGCTATACGCGACTACGGCGACCACGGGTCGCCACGACATTCTGACCGGATGGATCGCGGCAAATCGCCGCGCAGCGCGCCCCAAGACGAAAGGGCCCACGCTGGCGACGACTTCAAAACTACGCCCCCCGGCCCGCTTATGAAGTGTGAAGCTCAGAATTTGACGAAGTGTGACAAGTCACCCCTCCGCCGTCAATGATGCCGTCAATGGCGCCGACCGTCCGCCGGGCGCCTGTGGCATGGAAGCGACGAGACCGCTTTTATTTGATTCGGTCGAACCGTCACTTCCTGATACTTGGCTGTCGGCAAGAGGGCAACCGCTCACTTGACCGACGGGAGACAGGTCAGATCCGGCTCAGATCTGCACCATTTCGAAGTCTTCCTTGCGCGCGCCGCACTCGGGGCACGTCCAGTTGATGGGCACGTCTTCCCACTTCGTGCCGGGCGCAATGCCGTCGTCCGGGGAGCCTTGTTCTTCGTCGTAGATCCAGCCGCAAATCAGGCACATCCACGTCTTGAGTTCGGTGTTGGTATCGCTCATAGGGTAAAGCTTGGTGGTTCCGTCTATTAAAATGGCAGGCCAGATGGTACCCAATCGCGTCCGGGTGCGCCAGAACACGCGCCCGATGAGCACTGTGTTTGACTCTATCCCACCGGCATCTGCGTCAAACCACCGCACAATCGCCTCAAACCGCCTTTAAACCGTGCCGCAGCGACCTTCCGCGCGGCGCCTCTCTCCTCCTTGCATCCATGTCGACACCCTCCCGCAGCGCCGCCCTGTTTGAACGTGCCCAGAAGACCATCCCCGGCGGTGTGAACTCGCCGGTACGCGCCTTCCGCTCGGTGGGCGGCACGCCGCGCTTCATCGCCAAGGCAGCCGGCCCGTACCTGTGGGACGCCGACGGCACCCGCTATATCGATTACGTCGGCTCGTGGGGCCCGATGATCGTCGGGCACGCGCACCCGGATGTCGTGCGTGTCGTGCAGGACGTGGCGGCCGACAGCTTCTCGTTCGGCGCCCCGACCGAGGCGGAAGTCGTCATGGCTGAAGAGATCTGCAAGCTCGTGCCGTCGATCGAGCAGGTGCGGCTGGTGTCGTCCGGCACCGAAGCGACCATGAGCGCCCTGCGTCTGGCGCGTGGTTTTACCGGGCGAGACCTAATCATCAAGTTTGAAGGCTGCTACCACGGCCACGCCGACAGCCTGCTGGTCAAGGCCGGCTCCGGGCTGCTGACGTTTGCGGATACGACGCAGAACGCGCCGTCCTCCGCGGGCGTGCCGGAAGACGTGGTCAAGCACACCATGGTGCTGCCCTACAACGACGTGGCCGCGCTGCGCGAGGCGTTCGTGCGCCATGGTCACGAGATCGCCGCCGTGATCGTCGAGCCGGTGGCCGGCAACATGAACCTTGTGCGTGGCAGCACTGAATTCCACCAGGCCATGCGCGCACTGTGCACCGAGCACGGCGCTGTGCTGATCTTCGACGAAGTGATGACGGGCTTCCGCGTGGCGCTGGGCTGCGCGCAGGCACTGTACGGCATCACGCCGGACCTGACGTGCCTGGGCAAGGTGATCGGCGGTGGCATGCCGGCCGCGGCGTTTGGTGGTCGCCGCGACATCATGGGGTTCCTGGCACCGCTGGGGAGCGTGTATCAGGCAGGGACGTTGTCGGGCAACCCGCTGGCCGTTGCGGCTGGGCTCACCACACTGCGTCTGATTGCTGCTGAAGGCTTCCACGATCGGTTGGCCGCGCAGACGCGCAAGCTGGTCAATGGGCTGGCGGATATTGCTCGCGAAGTCGGCGTGCCGTTTGCTGCTGACAGCGTCGGTGGCATGTTCGGGATCTACTTCCGTGAAGGCGTGCCGACGAGCTTTGCTGAAGTGACCAAGAGCGACGTCGGGCGCTTCAATGCGTTCTTCCACGCGATGCTGGATCAGGGCGTTTATCTGGCGCCTTCTGCGTTTGAGGCAGGCTTTGTTTCGTCGACGCATGACGATGCCATTCTGGATGCGACTTTTGCTGCGGCTCGGAAGGCGTTTAGGGCGATTTGAGCTTCTGGTTTTCGGTTTTTGGGGGGATGGGTCTTGGGGGTGCATCCCTTGTTTCATCCCCTGCCGGAGTCGGTCCCGGCAGGGACCGGAAGGAGGATGGACCACCAGGGCCCTCCCCGGCAGGGGACGATGCCGGGGATACAAAACAAGCAAAAAACTCAAACCCGCCCAACCGCCTCCATCAACTCCCGCCCCAGCGCATCAGAAGCCGCCACCATCGGCGCCCGCAGCACATTCCGAATCAGCTCTTCCGCCGCCAGCCAGGCCTTCAATGGCCCCGGGTTCGTCGCAGCAAACAACAATCGCACCACCGGCGCGAGCGCATGATGCAATCGCCGCGCGTCATTCAACCGTTGTTCTTGGACCGCCCGCGCCATCTCCACAAACAGCTCCGTACGGACATGCGCAGCTGCGATGATCGCCCCCGCGCCACCCGCACACAGCGTGCCGAACGCCTGCGCGTCTTCCCCTGCCAGCACCTGCAGCCGCCCGTCGGCAATCACGCGCTGCGTCTTGTCCGCGTCGCCGCCGCAATCCTTGATGCCGTGGATGTTGGGATGCGCCGCCAGGGTGAGCAGCGTTTCGGTGTCGATGGTGGCGCCGGTGCGATATGGAATGTCGTACAGCAGCACCGGCATGGGTGAAGCATCGGCCAACGCGGTGAAGTATTCAACGAGCCCCGCCTGCGATGGGCGAATGTACGAAGGTGCCGAGATCAGAAACGCC
>Ga0070659_100001411_pt1 | contig 17331 bp, 20 predicted proteins | sample KBSC23metaG_FD_64666 | JGI IMG/M metagenome (GOLD analysis project Ga0070659, IMG submission 64666) | Corn rhizosphere microbial communities from Kellogg Biological Station, Michigan, USA - KBS C2-3 metaG | ecosystem: Host-associated > Plants > Roots > Rhizosphere > Soil ... | reverse complement strand
CAAGGGATAGAGATCGCCATTCATCAGAGGGCTTGGCGCGTCATGCACGGTGCCAGCCCTTAGTGAACAAAAATCAGTGCGGAATCACGAAAATGGCGATGACGCTTGCAAACACAAGCGCCACGAAGAATCCGACGATCACGGCATCAGCTTTTTGCATACAACCTCCTCGACGGTAGCGATTTCACTATAAGGTTCGGGCGGGGTTCTCGATTTGATTATTTACAAAATGCGGCATGGCATCTTTTATGCGTCGGGCGTGTGAAAGACACCTTTGGATGCTGCGACATCGCCATCTTTGTCGATACGCTCGTACTCCGAAATCACCTGCGCACCAAACAGCAAGAGCGCAGCCGCAATCTCCAGACTCAAAAGCACAGCGATGGCAGTGGTCATCGAGCCATAGACCACGCTGACTTGAGACAAGGTCGCGAAGTACCACACAAGCAAATGACGTGTGATCTCCCACAGCAACGCAGCGGTAATACCGCCCATAAGGGCATAGCGCAACGACAAGCGGCCAGCCGGCATCACCAGGTAAACAGAGGTTAGCATGAAGATTTCGCCTGCCAACCCCAACAGGTAGAGTAATACACCAGACAGGCGATCGAGCGACCAGATGCGGCCCAACACGCGCACGCTTTCCTCCCCCAATACCTGCAGCGAGCCCGCCACCAGCGTGACCAGCAGCATGCCGATGCCAAGCAGCAGGATGTAGCAGTAAGGCAGTATCGCCGAGACAAGGAAATGCCGCCGGTGAATGGCGACGCGATGCACGAAGATGATGGACAATGCGTTCTCCAGCACGGTGAAGGCAAGCGAGCTGAAAAACAGCATGGTAAGCAGCAACACCCATCCGAGCACTTCGCGATGCTCGACGAAATAGGTCAGCTCGCCGACGATAGGCCGCGACTGGCCAGGCACAAGCCATTCGAGATAGCGGCCAAGCGTAGCCAGCAGTTCTTCCGTATCGACCACCTGCGACAACGCAATGACAATCAGGATCAAGAGCGGCACGATGGACAGCAGCGCGTAATAAGCAATCGCACCAGCCAGCAGCAATCCCTGATTGGCGCGAAAAGCTTTCATCACCCGTAACGCAAAGCCGAGCGGATGGGTCAGGACATAGTTTGCTCGGATTCCAAACATGGCATAAATGCAATGAATGTTATTGAAGCTACCGACTTATCGTACCTGCAGCGGTCTGCATGCATAGAGAGTTTGAGATGACACAAATTCATCTCATCAAAACCGCGATGTCCAGCTTGCAATTGTCTTCAGCAGCTCCATGCAATTCGGTTGCACAAGGACAACGCATTCCCTGCTTGCATGGTGCTTTTTTCCTCACACTCACAAGCTTTTCATGGAGATGCTTTACTATCGAGCCGTAGCGTGCAAATTACCCGCATGCTTGATTTGCAAAGGCAACCAGGTGAATCCATGATTCCACATGTCCTTGCACTCGACATTGCAGGCAACCCGATCGAGTGGATTTCTCCGCATGACGCGGTGCTCTACTATGCCACCGGCAAAGTAGCATGGGATCTGGGAGACTTGGACATGGTTTTTCGCGGCGGGTATTCACGTACCGGGATACAGTCGCGTATCACGATCAAGCCCATCATTGCCGTTGTCGGCAGCGAGATTCTTCTGCGCATGCGCCACAACGAACTGCCGCTAGGCAAGCTGAACTACCTGCTATTCAAGCGCGACCGCTACACCTGCGCCTACTGCGGGGAACAGTTCTCGTACAAAGACCTCTCGCGCGACCATATCGTGCCGCGCTCGCGTGGCGGCAAGGACACTTGGATGAATTGCGTCACGGCCTGTCGTAGCTGCAATCATGAAAAGGGCGATATGCCGGTCGAGCAATTCCGCCCCTTGCTGTATGTGCCCTATGTGCCATGCCGGGCCGAACACTATCTGTTAAGTGGCAGGAACGTGCTGGCTGACCAGCACGACTATCTGGCGGCGCAATTGCCCAAGCACAGCAGACTGTTGAGTTGAACGCTCACCGGATTGCTGCCGTTGCCGCAAGAGTCTCTCTGCCATTAGCCACGGCACATGGTCGTTCTTCACAATCGATTCCTACAGTTTGCTGTTAAGACACCCGGAACTGACGCACTCACGATAACGGTCCTGCAGGAATTGAGCGCGCGTGATAGTCATGTTGGTAGCGCAGCTCAGATTCACGTAAAAGCCATTCCCTTCCCGTTTACTGCAAGCGGAATTGCGCTGCTCTATCCATGCCAGTTGCCCTTTTTTCAAAGCAGATACGCCGTTGGCATCCAGTTTGGGTACCAGCTTCTTGTAATTGGCGTTCAGTTCTGCGTCTGCCTCCTGATAAACCTTGTTCAGGCAATAGAGACCATCAAAGTCATCTCGCGGCTTGTCGCAGGCAGAGTTTGCCAGTGCTCCAGAGGAGATCAACAAGGTGGCGATGATGGAGAGATATTTCTTCATGTTTTTTCTTTTCAGGGTTAAAAAATCTTTTTTAATGAATCAGGACGTCGCAGGGCTATGCACTTTCTCAAGCCAAGTCCTTTGCAAGCGGAACAGGCATGTGCATGAGAATGGTGGACATAGAACCGTATGGAACCTATTAAACAAAACGCAATATTAAACCAAGCTCTCCTGCGAGAGCCTCATGTTTCCTCATGACATCACATATTGAGCCCTGTTATGATGAATGGCATTGTCACGGCATTTGCTACAGAGCCTCGCATCAAGACAAAAGGGGAACACCATGAATCTGGATGAAGCGCTGGTGCAAGAAGGAGAATTGAGGAAGAAACTTCTTGCCGCGATCGGCGGCAAATATCAGCTCGATCCCAAGTCCATCTCGAAAGTCGAGGCCTGCGTACTTGGCAACTGGCTGCATGGCGAGGCGGAGCGCAAGTTTCCACTCATGAAGAGCTATCAGCCTTGTATCGATGCTCATACCGCCTTTCACGCCGAGCTGGAAAAGGTGGTGCGGCAAATCAACCTCGGGGAATATGAACAAGCCGAAGCCATGCTGGCAAACGGCACGCCGTGCGCCAAGGCCTTCGTCGGACTGGTAGCGGCATTGAGGCAGTTGAGGAAGGATGCCAAGCTGTAGAGCTGGCTTTGATCCATTACCCCAGCCGCTTTCGCAGCTCCCGCTCCACCCGCTCGTCAAACCCTATATTCGTATCCGTCAGCACCAGGTTTTCGCATCCCGGCGAGAAGAACTTTTCAAAGTCGTCGATCGCTACCCATGGCTCTTTCTCGCGGCCAGCCTCGCGCAGCCATGCAAGTATCTCCAGTTCGCGGACACATTCATGAGTGAAATCCCTCATGATGGGTGTTGCGTCGATGATGCGCCGCGCGATGTCCGGCGAAAACAGCCCGCGTAATTCATCCAATGCATGCGCTTCGCGCCAACTGCTGGAGATGACAATATCGACCTCGGGAAAATCGCGCATCACGCGCTCGAAATCGGACAGCAGGGTAAACATGCCGTCGGGGCAGTCGAATGGGTGCAGCACGCCGTCGAAATCGAGGAACAGGATCATCGCCAACCCGGATTCTCAATATTGCGCCTGCCTCTGAAAACGCCGATACCTCTCCATCACCATCGGGACATACCTCATCGTTTCCGCATAGGGCGGTACGCGCCGCCCGTTGCGCAACACGGCGTTCTCGCCCGCATTGTAGGCCGCTACCGCCAAGCGAACGTCGCCATTGAACATGGCCAGAAGATCGCGCAGATAACGTGTGCCCACCTCGATATTCTGTTCCGGCGAATACAAGTCGAAATTGCCATAGCGAGCGGCAGTGGCGGGCATCACTTGCATCAGACCAATGGCTCCCTTGGGCGAACGTGCATGTGCGTTGAAGCCGGACTCGACTTCGATGACGGCTTGCAGCAGCGCTGCATGCACGCCGTGCGTCTTGGCCACGCGATGCACCAGCGGCTCGAACGTGCTGCGCCGCTTGGCAAGTTGCGGCAGCGATATCGGGCCGGTGCCGGCACGCGGCCACAGTCTCTGACCATCGAACACGGCGAACAGTTGCGAGGCGCCGTTAAGGGGAAGATCCGAAAAAACAGGACGACCGGATGTATCGTAGGAGCGATAGATCTTGGTGCTTTCCGCATGCGTTGCGCATGCAAAACATAATGCGGCATACAGTACGCACCGTCGTCGTACGTCTGTGCCACCGCCTCTCTTCGTGGCGCTCATTCTTTCTCCTCCCCAACAGTACGATATGTCAGCGGTTGAGGCAGAGCAAGTTTTTAGCGTGGAGAGGTGACGGAGATGGTGTCAAAGCGACAGACACACAGGGTGATGACCGGCTTGAAACATCAGCGGCGGCGCCGATCGCCTTGCTGCCGGCGTTCCACCATGTCCCAGCCGATCTCGTGCCGGATCTGTTCCGGATCATGCAGCGGAGAGCGAGAGTTTTGCCGGCGTTCGGCTTGCCGGCGCTCCATGTACTCTCTGACTTTTTTCTTGGCGTCTTGAGGCTGTTCCATGGCTAGATGTAGAAAATGAGGCCATTAAATACAGCTTAGAAAGCCGCACAGTGCGGTTCTTGATACGGCACAAAAAACACGGTGTCCTGCGCCATTTCGGCACGTGCCGAAATGGCGGAAAGAAAAACCGACGTTAATGAGCAGCTTCAGAACTGCCTTTCCCAACGCTCACCACTTTTGCAGCATTGCTGGAATGTCGAGCCAACCGCTGCTGCAAACTGTTAGCCATACGTTTGAGCACGCGCAGCCGCGAATGTCCGGTGTAGTCATCCAGCAGCCGCGCCCGCGTCGTTTCCTCAAGTGCGGAAATCTCCGCGCGCACCCTTCTCAATCTCCATTCATAGAACCACCTCATCTCCGGCCTCCCGTCAGGACGTTGCACACACACAGAGAACAGACCGGTTGTCGGGGATATTGGTTCCCATTGGAAAGATGGATTTGTGCACTGCATTAACGGGCCTTGCCCTGTTTGCTGCGCATTGTGGCAGCGAGAACTTCCCGGCGCTTCCGACGTCCCATTTTTGGTTTCGTTGGTTGAACAGGATATTTCAGGCACGGGAGATGCTTCATTGCTCCCCAATGAGCACAATGATTCCATCATCGCCATGAAAATCGCCCAGGTAGCGCCTATTTTCGAGAGCGTTCCACCCAAAGGCTATGGTGGCACCGAACGTGTCATTTCCTACCTGACCGAAGAGTTGGTTGAGCGCGGCCATGAGGTCACCCTATTTGCCAGCGGCGATTCCGTCACCGCCGCCAGACTGATTTCCGCCATACCTGAGAGCATACGTCCCGGTCCCAAGGACTGGTCATGGATGGCCTATCACACGATACAGATGGACATGGTGTCGCAACTGGCCGACAACTTCGACATCATTCACTTCCACACGGATTACCTGCATTATCCGCTGGCAAAAAAACTCCGCACGCCCCATGTAACCACCCTGCATGGCAGGCAGGATTTGCCGGAACTTGCGCCACTGTATCGACACTTTGCCGACATCCCGCTGATCTCGATTTCTAACAGTCAGCGCAAGCCATTGCCGCAGGCGAACTGGATCGCCACAGTGCACCACGGTTTGCCCGCCGACCGGTATTCCTTTCATTCGACGCCCAACGAGTATTTCCTCTTTCTCGGCAGGATTTCACCTGAAAAGCGTATCGACCGCGCTGTCGAGATCGCCGAACGCTGTGGCATGCCGCTCTACATCGCCGCCAAGATCGACAAAATGGACGAGGCTTACTACGAAACGGTCCGGCATCTGTTCCGCAAACCCTATGTGACCTATGTGGGCGAGGTCGGCGACAAGGAAAAGCACGAGCTTCTGACGCATGCGAAAGCACTGTTGTTTCCGGTCGATTGGCCCGAACCATTCGGATTGGTCATGATCGAAGCTTTCTCCTGCGGTACGCCAGTGATCGCCTATGCACAAGGCGCGATTCCGGAAGTCCTCGAAAACGGTGTAACGGGCTTCGTCGTGACCAACCAGGAGGAAGCGGTGCAAGCCGCCATGCGCATCGGCGAACTGGATAGAAAGGCTTGCCGTGCCGCATTCGAGCGCCGCTTCACCGCAGCCATCATGGCGAAGAACTATTTGCGCGTATACGACCGGCTTTTATCTCATTGAAAGAAGCAGAAAAATGGTCGAGAAAATCCAGCTTGGCGAACAGTGGTACATCCTGGCGACGGCCTCGCCCGCCGACGAACGGCGGCGTGTGCTCAAGCACAACAAAACCTTCGCGATGTTCGACCGCTTCGGCGACATCCAGTCCATCGGACTCGGCGAGGAAGGCATCTATCACGGCGACACCTGTTTCCTGTCGCATCAGGAATTGCTGTTGGGCGGCGTGCGGCCGATGTTCCTCAACTCCACCGTCAAGGACGATAACGGCCTGTTCGTGATCGAGCTGATGAACCCGGACCTGCATCCGGACGAAGGCCCGGCTATCCCTAAAGGAATCCTGCATGTGTTCCGCGCTAAGTTGCTGTGGAACAACGCCTGTTACGAGCATGTGCGCGTGGTCAATTTCGGTCTGGACCGAGTTCAGACCCAGTTGGAGATGCAGTTCGAGGCCGATTACAAGGACATCTTCGAAGTGCGCGGCTTCGAGCGCAAGGAGCGCGGCCGATATCTCGAATCGCAGCTCAAGAAAGATGAGTTGGTGTTCGGCTATCTCGGCCTGGATCATGCCGTGCGCAAAACGCATATCCGCTTCGAGCCTGCACCAGTCAAGCTGACCGACCGGCATGTTGCATTCGACATCGACCTGCCACCCAAGGGCGAGGTGCATTTCTACATCACGGTCGGTTGTGAAAAGGAAGGCGGAGACGATGCCTTCCGTTTCGAATCGACCGATTATTTCTCGGCCTTCACGCAACTGAACCGCGTGGTCAGATCGCAACTGGAACGCTGTACCCGCCTCGTCACCTCGGACCCGCTGTTCAATCTCTGGGTCGACCGTTCCGCCTCGGACCTGGTGATGCTGACCACCAGCCTGAAGGAAGGCGATTATCCCTACGCCGGCCTGCCATGGTATTCGACCACCTTCGGCCGCGACGGTATTCTCACCGCATGGCAGATGCTGTGGCTGGAGCCTGAGCTGACCAAAGGCGTGCTCGCGTTTTTGGCCGCTACCCAGGCGACCGAACACGATCCGGCACGCGACGCCGAGCCAGGCAAGATTCTGCACGAAGCGCGCCAAGGCGAGCTGGCCGCGCTCGACGAGATCCCGTTCCGCCGCTATTACGGCACGGTCGATGCGACACCCTTGTTCGTTGCATTAGCCGGCGCCTACCACGAGCGAACGGGAGATCTGGATTTCATCCGCTCCATCTGGGGCAATATCAAGGCCGCGTTGCAATGGATGGACCGCTACGGCGACCGCGACGGCGACGGCTTTGTCGAATATGCCCGCTATACCGAGAGCGGACTGGCGCAACAGGGCTGGAAGGATTCGCACGATTCGGTGTTTCATCAGGACGGCCGGCTGGCCGAGGCACCGATCGCGCTATGCGAGGTGCAAGGCTATGTCTTTGAAGCAAAGCTGCACGCCGCACGTCTGGCGCGCCTGCTCGGCGAAACTGCTTTTGCCCGGGAACTCGAAGATGCCGCCGCCCGCCTGAAGAAGCATTTCAACGAAGCTTTCTGGTGCGAAGAGATCGGCACCTATGCTCTCGCGCTGGATGGCAGCAAGCAGCAGTGCAAGGTAGCGTCGTCCAACGCCGGCCATACGTTGTGGAGCGGCATCGCCACGCCCGAACGGGCATTGCGCGTTGCCGACCAACTGCTAGCCGAAGACTTCTTCTGCGGCTGGGGCATTCGCACCATTGCGGCACAGGAAGTGCGCTACAACCCGATGGCCTATCACAACGGCTCGGTATGGCCGCATGACAATGCCTTGATTGCCGCCGGCATGGCACGTTACGGTCTGACGCATCGTGCCATGAAGGTCTTTGCCGGACTGCGTGAAGTCAGCCTGCATATGGACCAGCATCGCATGCCGGAACTGTTCTGCGGCTTCGAACAGCGGCCGGACGAAGGTCCGACGCTGTATCCGGTCGCCTGCTCGCCGCAAGCCTGGGCTGCGGCCAGTGTGTTCTATCTGCTGCAGGCTTGCCTGGGCCTTACCTTCGATCCGCTTACGCAGGAAATCCAGTTCCGCAATCCGCAACTGCCGCCCTTCCTCGAAACCGTCGAGATCAGGGACTTGTGCATCGGCGATGCGACGGTGGATCTGATACTGCAGCGCTATCCGAACAATGTCGGCATCAACATCCTGCGCAAATCGGGTGAAGTGAGAGTGGTGACGACGGCGTGAGGGCCTTTTTCTGTGGATAACTTCGTGGGAATCCGGTTGACGTAAACGGAACAAGTACTTTGCTTTCAACAAGCCGTTTTTTTGTCCCGAATTCATCCTCTCTTCATACAGAAGCTGTGCAAATCCTTATACAAGGATCAAGCGATTGATATTTAAAGATTTTTCAGACTTATCCACAGAAATGGCGTCCAGTTAACCATTACCACCATTTATATATATCAACATCGATTTAAAAAACCATTACCCATCATTACCGCCAAAACGGCCCTCTTTATGTGCCAATAATTCGCGTGCTAATGACGGTTTTCCCCAATCGCGCGGGTCCAACACGCGGTCTGCTCCGGCGTCATTCGGCCAAGCGGCTCCAGACGCCCATCCTGCAAGCTCTCCTGTTCGATGTCGCTCAAATATTGCTCGCGTGATAACAGCGTCCCAAAGCAAATGTTTTCGCTTGACGTTTCCTCATGCATTTCTCGCCGCAAGCGTTCCAGCAATTCATCCATGATTGATGCCGGTATCAGCTTGCGATGTGTCGGGTAGATGAAGCCGAACAGCACAAGATGGGCTAGCAGTACTCTCCAGTGTGGATCGAAGCGGCGAAACAGCCGTGCCCAGTCGAATTTGTCGCCGCAAGCGCGCAGCAAATGGGCGACATCGGCACCGTCATAGCGTTCACGTTCCATGATGTATGCCTTGGACCAGATCATTTCCTCCGGCGGTGAAATTTTTACCGGTACGCCAAGCACTTCTTCCTCGATCGCATATTCGAACCACTGGTCGTCCACTTCCGCGACGGCATTGCCCGAACTGAAAATCAAGTCGATGTAAAAACCGTCGTGATGCGCCTTGCCGAGCCAATGGGAAAAAGTCAGTTCGGTACGGTAACCGGCCTTTTCCAACGCTTCGGCGGCACGATGGAAATCGCTGCGGCGGAGAAAGAGATCGAGATCCTTGGTATGTCGATCAATGCCGGTATAGCGGTTGAAGGCATAGGCTCCCCCCACCAGGAAGGAAACTTGCGCGGCATTCAGGGTTTCCAGCACATGCCGGTAGAACATAGCGGTATCGGAGTTGGGCTGTTCGCCGGAGCGCGTGGTCATCGTTGCGTTTTCCATGTTGCAGGCTCCGGGAAAGATGACGAACAGAATCAGCAAAACTTATGCCATTCAGTGATGGTCTTCAGAAGTGAAAAGAGAGGAGCATATCGTGACACCCAAAGACACCATTCGCTTTGCCGCAGTCGGCGACATTCACTGCAAGAAGGAATCGGCAGGCAGTTTGCGCAGGTTTTTTTCACAGGCTGCGGAGGCTGCGGACGCATTGCTGTTATGCGGCGACCTGACCGATTATGGCTTGCCGGAAGAAGCGCAAATCCTTGCGGAAGAATTGTCGGTGGCGCGCATTCCCATCATCGCCGTGCTTGGCAATCACGATTATGAATCGGAGTGTCCGCAAGACGTCAGGCGCATTCTCAAAGATGCAGGTGTGCGCGTGCTGGATGGCGAGGCGCTCGAAGTCCATGGTGTCGGTATTGCCGGGATAAAGGGGTTTGCCGGTGGTTACGGACGCGGGACCTTGGGATCGTGGGGAGAGATGGCGACCAAGCAGTTCGTCAACGAAGCCATCCACGAAGCGCTCAAGCTGGAATCGGCATTGGCCAAGCTGCGTACCAGTCAACGTATCGCGATGCTGCATTACTCGCCCATCGCCGCCACCGTGCAAGGCGAGCCGATGGAGATATTTCCCTTTCTCGGCACCAGCCGGCTGGAAGATCCATTGCTTCGCTACCCCGTCACGGCAGTGGTGCACGGTCATGCGCACCGCGGCTTTCCGGAAGGGAAAACGGCCAACAACGTGCCGGTCTATAACGTGGCAAAGCCGCTATTGCAGCGCCTCTACCCCGACCGGCCGCCATTTCGGCTTATCGAAATTCCGGGCACAACGCCGACAGAGACGGACATGTGATGAAGCGCAATACGGGAGTAATTACTGAAAGTATTGCTTAAAAGCATGTGATAAGCTCGGCAGGTCTTGTTTTCGTTCTCTCCATGCCATGAAATGCGCGATTGTCCCCGTCACGCCCTATCAGCAAAACTGCAGCATTCTCATCTGTGAAAACACCAAGCGCGCCGCGTTGGTCGACCCTGGCGGCGAAGTACCGCGTTTGCGTGCGGCGCTGGAACAGTTCGGCGTGAAGCTGGAGAAAATTTTCCTTACCCACGGCCATTTGGATCACTGTTCCGCTGCCGATATCCTACGTAAGGAGTTCGGCGTGCCGATCGAAGGTCCGCACCGCGAAGACAGTTTCTGGATCGAGCAATTGCCCGCCGCCACGCAGCGCATGGGTTTTCCGCCGGCAGATGCCTTCGAGCCGGACCGCTGGCTGGAAGACGGCGATACCGTAAGCTTTGGCGCGCAGACCCTGAAAGTGCTGCATTGCCCAGGCCATACCCCCGGGCATGTGGTGTTCTTTCACAGCGGCGAGCGGGTCGCTTTTGTCGGTGATGTGCTGTTTCGCGGGTCGATCGGCCGCACCGATTTTCCACGCGGGGATCACGCGGCCCTGATCGAGTCCATTCGCAACAAACTTTGGCCGCTGGGAGACGACGTGGCTTTTGTGCCGGGGCATGGGATGACTTCCACGTTCGGCGAGGAGCGGCAGACCAATCCCTTTGTGGCAGACGAGCGATTCGGGTGAGCTTGACTGACCACTAATCGCTGCTATACTTTCCTATAATCAACATTGCAGGGCAAACCGTTCGAAAGAGCGGGACGCAAAGCTTCCGGCCTAAAAGAGATCGTCTCTCATGGTAGCGGAGCCGCCTTTCGAAGCGAAGTCACGCTTCCGCCATGGCTTGCCTTGCTTTTCCGCGCGAGCCGAGATGATGAGATTCCTAGCCCGATTCCTAGCCCTTTTCCTGCTGCTGGCTCCGCTGACCGCCGCAGCGCAGTGCGGTTTCGTCAATTCCGATGAAGGCATGAAGATCGTTGTCGGCAAAGGCGACAAACGGTGCTTCTCCTCGCCAGAATTCCGTGAAAACTTTCGCAGCAGCCTGATTGCCTCGGTCAAGGCGATGGAAGTGGAAGAAACACGCACTGCATGGCAAAGAAGAGCCTTTGACGAGCGCAACACCACTGGCGAAAAGCTGTGGAGGCTGGCCGAACGCCAGCATGCGGCAACGGGAGGCCGCTATTTCGGGCAACGCTGAAGTGGAATCAGTGATGTTGCCTCTCTGACATCTGTTGCAGCGCAACGTTCTTTTTGTCTGCCTCTGACGAGAAAATGTTTCCAATCGGAATCATTGGATGCAGAATGGAAATAATCGTTCGTGTTTGCGGAAAATATCAGATGAACTTTTTCTTTTCCATTCGACACCGAAAAATGGCGTTTGCGGTCACAGCGGCCTTGGCCGCTCTTACCGATATAGCCTGTGCAGACGATAACAATGTCAGTGCGCCGATTCAAGCCGCCCAGACGTATGTCCAGGCTTCGGGGACTGTCGATATGGAGCGTAACAATACGGCAGCAGTGCTTGTTCGCATCAATGCCAATTATGCTTATGGCAAGAACATCACTGGCAAAGGCGTGACTATCGCCATGATGGATTCCGGTATCAGCGCCACGCACCGTGAATTCGCCGGGGCGGGAAAGATCGCCACGGGCTTTAATGCATTCAACGGCACCAACGACGTGACCGACCTTCTCGGACACGGCACCCATGTGGCAGGCATCCTGGCCGCAAACCGCGATGGTAAAGGTATCTTCGGCGTTGCTTACGACGCCACGCTGCTGCCGGTCAAGGTGTTAAGCGATACGGGCAAGAGTTCCATCAGCGTGCTCGATGCCGGCTTGCGTTATGCCATCGGCAAGGCGGCAATCGTCAACATGAGTCTGGGCACTGATGTCGCTTACAATCCCGGAGCGTTGCGTCAAGCGGTGCAGGCCGGCATGCTGATCGTGGCAGCGGCCGGTAACGGCGGCGGAGCCAATCCCGGCTGGCCGGCGCGCTTTGCGAAAGAGTCCTGGGCCAACAACCAAATCATTGCCGTCGGAGCGGTCGATGCCTCCAACCGTATCGCCAGCTTCTCCAACCGCGCCGGCGATACCGCTGCCTGGTTTCTGGTGGCGCCGGGTGTCAACATCCCCTCCTCCTACCTGAACGGCCAGTACGTCTACATGAGCGGTACTTCAATGGCAACGCCGGTCGTATCTGGTGCCGCGGCCTTGCTCAAGCAGATGTGGCCGGCCCTGCGTGCCGAGCAGATCGCCAACATTTTGTTCGTCACCGCCACCGATCTTGGCGCACCGGGCATCGACCCTGTGTATGGGCGCGGCCTGGTGAATGTCGAGAAAGCCTTGCAGCCGATCGGTTCATTGACCACCACCACTTTCAACGGCAAGACCATTAATGTGCTTGCCGGCAGCACGCAGGTGTCGTCCGCGACAACACGCTTGTGGAGTCTTGCCGCCTCCGGACAATTGCAAGTAGTGGGACTGGACGACTACCGGCGCGACTTCAAGCTCGATCCCAGAGCAACACTAATACAGCCGCCCGGCCTGTCGCTGGATCAGGTATTCGGCAGCATGGAGCGGCGATTTGAAGCAGCCAACCGCGTATTGCCAAATGGGTCGAAATTTGTCGCGTTATACGAGTGGCATCGACCGCTTGCCGACAACATGGGAACAAGCGAGGCCAAGCCGCGCCTGGCCGCTTTCTCAATGACAAGCAGTCAAGCCGACGACGACGAGTTTGCCGTGGGCAGCGGCGGCATGGCTGGGCATTATTTCGGTGCAAGCGGCTTGCCGTTGGCCGAACATTTGCAACTGGACAATGTGACGGCGTTGGCGCATCCCTACTTTTCGTTGCTGCCCGGCGCCACGCACGCAGCCTGGACGCGTCACATTGACGGCATGACGTTGCGTTTCGGCATGCTTGCTTCCGGACCGGGGGCGACGTTGGTGGCGCAAGACGAGCATGTGCCGCGTGCGCGCTCTGTCTTGTTTGAAGCGGCGAAGTCGTTCAGCCAAGCCGCGTTGTCCTTGTCGCTGACACGCATTGACGAGATGAACGGTTTCCTTGGTGCTTATTCCGGCGGTCCGCTGGCACTCACCGCCGATGCCTCGACTCATGCGTTGCAGGCCACCGGTGCCGTGCTGCTGGCGCCGAAACTGGCGTTGGCGGGGCAAGCCGCCTATGCCGTCACGCCAGGCAGTCTGGTCAACAATAGTCTGATCACAGAAGTCACGAAAACCCGCACCAATGCCTTTACGCTGGCCCTGGTCGCTTCCGACCGCTTTCGTACGAACGACCGCCTGAGTATCGCGCTATCGCAACCGATGCGCACTTATGCCGGCCAGATCGCGATGGACATGCTGGCCGGACTGGACGCCGACGGCAAGGAGCAGCGCGAGCGCATGCAGTTCTCGATGGTGCCGCTGGGGCGCGAACTGCGGGCGGAAGTGAATTACCTCTTGCCGCTGCGCGATGCGGCTTCGATCGGCACGACACTGATGCTGCGTCATGAGCCGAACAACATGATCGAAGTGCCGATGGAGAAACTGCTAGCGTTGCGATACACGAAGCAATTCTGAAGGCATCCGATACAGCTCGAAAGCAATGCTATGGTCGGTCAGCCAATAAGGCAAACCCTGTGAAAATTCCGGCAACTTGCCGGCATGCAGCCTCATCGCGTAACAAAACCTTTCAGTCCATGCCCTTGCGGTACGGCTTTGGGAGAATGATGATGAAGTTGCACTTCATAGGAGGGCATCATGGCAAGCAGCACCCTCGACCCCGATAACATTCCCGAACCCGACCGCCAACTCAGTAAAGGCCACGGCACTCGCGCACTTGGTCCGAGCGACACATCCGACAGTGGCAGCGACGTGCAAGGCGGCCTGCGCTGGGCGGACGAAGCCGATCCTGGACTGGACAAGGGAACCAACGAAGATCCCGACACCGCAGCGCGCGACCCGACTGCAGGGCCTGACATCGGCGATGCGCGCCTGGACAGCGATACCGATGCCTTCGGTACCGGAGAACACGCCAGCGCCGGACGCGATGAGGACTTCTCGGGAGCAGACATCGACATCGATCGCGTGGATTACATCAACCCCGACGAAAATCCTGATTTCGAAGAGCCGGAACATCCTGAAAGCGGCAGGTATCGCCAGCGCAGCCCGGAACAGCCGCCGGCACGGCGTTGAAGGTTTATTCCTCGGAGGCGTACAGGAAGTCGGTAACGAGAACCTCCTGCACCTTGTCGGTCTTGAGCTTGGCGTTGACATCCTCCCGTACCTTTTCCTGGAAGGACTGCATGCCGGAAGCGGATGCCAAGCGTTGCGGCTGCGCTGTTTGCAGTGCTTCTGACATCACGGTTTCGAGCGCGGCGCTGTTGCTGCGCGCCCAGTCGGCATCGGCTCCGGTAGTTCTGACCGCAAAGCTCAGGCGCATGGTGTAGCCTTTTCCAGCGACAGCCACTTGCTGTGGCTTTGAATACGCCGGCTGGTTGCGCAGACGATCCAGACGCTGCAGGTAAAACCAGGCCAGCGCGAAGCCGACGACGAGGATCACAGTGGGAATCGTTACAGTTTTCCAAAGCGAGTGCTCACGCACGGGCTGCTTGCTGTTGGGTTTCTTGGACATGGGGGAGGCGGGAGCCCTATTTTTGCTGCACCAAAATCCAGGGCTTCACCACTACTGCCCATAACTGAGTGTCCTCTTCATGCCAAGCGGCAGCCTGTGCATCGCTGGCTCGGCCGAGGCGGCCTTCTTCCATCCAGCGCACGACGGAATCTTTGTTGTCATTGGCGATTTGCAGTGCTACCTCGACAAGATCGAGTTCGGCGCTTACGGCAATCACCACACCGGAGGCAAAGAAGCGCTCCAGTTCTCTCCAGTACATGCGTGCGGTTTCACCGTTGATTTTTGCGCGCAGCAATTCCTGCTGCTGATCGGTATTGTTCATCAATAATGCGGTGGTCTTTCGAGTAGCGCCTCGCCTGATGCGGGGGCTGCATCCTTGAGATCCTTCAGATGCCAAGCCAGCGCCGAGCAGAGCGCTTCAAGTTCGTCGATTTTCTTTTGCTGTTCGTACACGGTCTTGTTCAAGGCATCGAGCAGGTCTTCCTGCCGTGCGATCCTGATCTCAACGTCGACCAGCCGGTCTTCAATAGCCATGTCATGCCTCCTTGAAAACGTGGCGGGCCCGACAGCATGAGCCAGACGCCGCCGCATGTCAACGAACCGGCGGCGAGAGCGTCGCCGCCGTGGAGGTGTGGGATCGACGAACGCGGCTCAGGTTCCGCTGGAGAGAAGGCGCGCAAGCGCACCTGATACGACCGGGATGAGCAATAGCAAGATGCCGATGGCAGCCGCAACTAACCGATGCGACCAAGGCAATTCCTTGTGGACCGAAGAAGTTCGAACCCGCATGGCGTCTTTCATGACTTTTCTCCAGATCGCGGTAATGATAAAAATTCGACTCGCTGTAGCGGGATAAATTCCGGGTAGGTACACGGCTTTTCTTGCAGGGCGGACGCTGCGTCTGAAATTGGTTGTACTATCGGACGAAAAATCGCAGCTCTGCTGCAATGACGCGGAACTTGTCACTTGTCATGAGATCGACCAAAGCCAGCGCCGCCGTATCTCGGCTTAATATGCGCGACACCGAGCATCGTTATTCGCTGGGCGTGACCGCCAGCGGCTTCTTCTATCTGCTGCGAGCCTCGCCCGGCAGTGCGCCGGAAAGAATCAGCGGCGACCTCACGCTGGAGGAGTTCGTCGCATTCGCCAACGGGCTGGGGCCGCAGAAGAAAGTGAAGATCGGCAAACACGATGCCGCTTTCGAGAAGCAGTTGCGCGGACGAAGCAAATGAGCATGAGTTCGCATATCTTCACCTACGGTTCCTTGATGTTCCCGCAAGTTTGGGAGCGCGTCGTGCGTGGCCACTATCGCAACACCCGCGCCGTGCTCGCCGGCCACGTGCGCTTCGCAATTACGGGCGAGACCTATCCCGGCATGGTGGCGCAGGAAGGGGCGCAGGTCGAAGGCGTAATCTATTTCGATGTGACGCACGAAGACATGGCAGCACTGGATGCCTTCGAGGGTATCGATTACCGGCGCGACAAGGTAACGGTGATTACCGAAACCGGCGAGAGTATTGCTGCCCACACCTACATTTATCTGCTGCCGCAACGCTTTTCCGGCGCGCTGTGGCGACCGGAAGAATTTCAGATGGAACGCTTCATCGGCACCTATTGCGCGGCAAGATTGAATTCTTGATGCGCAGAAGGAGCGCAGGCAAGCCGGTATAATTCAGCATCTTCTGACAAGCCGCGCAACCTTCCGGTTGCCAACCTTTCATCCCATGCTCGCTTCACAAAAACAACAGATTGCCGACCTGTTCCAGGCTGCGCTCGCTCCCATCCTCGTCGGCACCGAACTGCAACCCAGCATCGTGCTGGAGCGCCCGCGCGATCCTTCGCATGGCGACCTCGCCTGTAATATCGCGATGCAACTGGCCAAACCGCTGAAGAAGAATCCGCGCGAACTGGCGCAAGCCATTGTCGCCTCGCTTTTGGCCGATAAGGGAGCGCTGATCGAGTCGGCCGAGATCGCCGGTCCGGGCTTCATCAATTTGCGCATCGCTGCCGCTGCCAAGCGCAAAGTGGTCAACATCATCCTTGCCGAGGGTGAGCAGTACGGCAAGGGTAAGGCTGGCGCCGGCAAGAAGGTGATGGTGGAATTTGTCTCCGCCAATCCGACCGGTCCGCTGCACGTCGGTCATGGCCGCCAAGGCGCGCTTGGTGACGCTTTGTCCTCCCTGTTGGAAGCGCAAGGCTACGAAGTCACGCGCGAGTTCTACTACAACGACGCCGGTGTTCAGATCGGTAACCTGGCGTTGTCCGTCCAGGCGCGCGCCAAGGGTTTCAAGCCGGGCGACGCACAGTGGCCGGAGGCTGCTTACAACGGCGACTACATTGCCGACATCGCAGTCGATTTCCTGGCGA
>Ga0070659_100001408_pt1 | contig 17342 bp, 16 predicted proteins | sample KBSC23metaG_FD_64666 | JGI IMG/M metagenome (GOLD analysis project Ga0070659, IMG submission 64666) | Corn rhizosphere microbial communities from Kellogg Biological Station, Michigan, USA - KBS C2-3 metaG | ecosystem: Host-associated > Plants > Roots > Rhizosphere > Soil ... | reverse complement strand
GCGCTTGCTCTTGGTGGCGTAGCCGACCGCGCGCAGGTAGCGCTCGTCCAGATGCTCCAGGCCCGCGAGGATCGCGCCGCCGGGCTTCTTGGTCTCGCCGTCGAGGTAATCCTTGATTTCGACGATGCTCGGAATCGCGTCGCGCGCCTGGCCGAAGAATTCCAGGCACACGGTGCGGGTCGATTTCGGCATGCGGTGCAGGATCCAGCGCGCGCTGGTGATGATGCCGTCGCAGCCTTCCTTCTGCACGCCGGGCAGGCCGGCCAGGAACTTGTCGGTAACGTCCTTGCCGAGGCCTTCCTTGCGGAACTTGCGGCCTTCGATGGTGAGCGTCTCGGTGCGCAGCAGTTTGCTGCCGACCGGCGCATTGCCGTCGAACCACTTCAGTTCGAACGTGACGACCGGTGCGTCGTGGATCTTGCCGAGGTTGTGATCGAGGCGCTGGACTTCCAGCCAATTGCCGTCCGGATCGACCATGCGCCACCAGGCGAGGTTGTCCAGCGCGGTGCCCCACAGCACGGCCTTCTTGCCGCCCGCGTTCATGGCGACGTTGCCGCCGATGCACGAGGCGTCGATCGAGGTGGGGTCCACGGCGAAGACGAGGCCGGCCTTGTCCGCCGCATCCGCCACGCGGCGCGTGACCACACCGGCGCCCGAGTAGATGGTCGCCACGGGGTGGTCGACGCCCGGCAAGTCGGTCATCTCGACCGCATCCAGGCGCTCCAGCTTTTCGGTATTGATGACGGCCGAGAACGGCGTGAGCGGCACGGCGCCGCCGGTGTAGCCGGTGCCGCCTCCGCGCGGGATGATGGTCAGCCCAAGCTCGAAGCAGCCCTTGACGATGCCCGCGATCTCTTCTTCCGTATCGGGCGTGAGCACCACGAACGGGTATTCGACGCGCCAATCGGTGGCATCCGTCACGTGCGAGACGCGCGACAGGCCGTCGAACTTGATGTTGTCCTTGGCGGTAACGCGGCCGAGCACCTTCTGCGCGCGGCGGCGCAGGTCATACACCTGGGCGAATTCTTCCTGGAACGCCTTGACGGCGCGGCGGGCATGCACGACCAGTTGCTCGACCTTGCTGGCGCGCACGTCGCCTTCCGGGTCGTGGTGCGAATCGTGGTCGGCCACGCGGCGCTTCTCGATCTCCGCCAGGCGGTGATTGAGCGCGTCGATCAGCATCTGCCGGCGCTTCGGGTTGTCGAGCAGATCGTCCTGCAGGTATGGGTTGCGGCGCACCACCCAGACATCGCCCAGCACTTCGTACAGCATCCGCGCCGATCGGCCGGTGCGGCGCTCGGCACGCAGCTCGTCCAGAATCTGCCACGCAGACTCGCCCAGCAGACGAATGACGATTTCCCGATCCGAGAACGAGGTGTAGTTGTAGGGAATCTCGCGCAGCCGGGGCGCAGCGTCGTGCGCCGTGAGTTTGGCGTCGATCAGAAGTGGGGCATTCATGGCGTGCCGCTGGGGAGGGAGCGCGGCAAAGACTGTCCCAAGCCGCGCGGTCTTTAAAGTGCGATTGTACTGCAAGCCGCAACCTTGATGCGTTGCAACAACGGTATCCCTGCCGCGAACATGGACGCAAAAAGCGCCGCATTTTCAAAGGCTTGCGAATACATCAGCCGGAATACGTGACGAGAACATCACGCAAACGTCACATCATGACGCTCTTCAGCCAACCTGCGATGCCATGCCAAAAGCCGTCGGGCAGCGTCAGCAGCGCGGTGGTCATGACGAGGTAACGCAGGAATTTGCCGATGGCCATGTACATGACGCTGGGCCAGAACCGCAGACGCAGCCAGCCAGCCAGCGTGCAGAGCGGGTCGCCAATGCCGGGCAGCCACGACACCAGCAGCGACACCGGCCCGAGGCGGCGCATCCAGCGGAAGTACTTTTTATCGAGCGGCGGCGCGCGGTGGCGTTTTGGGTGCGGCACATGCTGGATGTGTTCGGCGTCGTGCTGGCGACGACGGCGCGCGAGGTGGTAGCGCACCAGCGCCAGCTTGGCCGCATAGCCCATCCACCAATCCACCACCCCGCCCAGCGTGTTGCCGACGGTGGCCACGATGATGGCGGGCCAGAACAGTTCCGGATTGAGCTTGATGTAGGCGAAGACCGCCGGCTCGGAGCCCAGCGGCAGGAGCGTCGCCGAGATGAAACTGATGAGGAAGATGGCAGGCAGCCCGACCTTGGGCAGGGCGAGCGTGGCAAAAAGCGTGTCGATCCACTGTTCCATTCGGTCGATTGTAGTGGGACGGGCTTCAGGCGAAGAACAGATAGGCGACGAGAACGGCGCCAATCAGCCCGATCAGGTCCGCCCACAGCCCGCAGGCCAACGCGTAGCGCGTGTCCTTGATGCCGATGCTGCCGAAGTACACGGCCAGCACGTAGAAGGTGGTTTCAGTCGAGCCCTGGATGATAGCGGCCAGCTTGCCCTGGAAGGAATCGACGCCGTAGGTGGTCATCACGTCCACCATCAGGCCACGTGCGCCCGCGCCTGACAGCGTCTTCATCAGGCCCACCGGCAGCGCAGGCACGAAGCGCGTGTCGATGCCCAGGTGATTGAACAGCGCGGAAAGCCCCTGCATCAGCACATCCATGCAGCCGGCCGCGCGGAATACGGCAATGCCCACCAGCACCGCCACCAGATACGGCACGATGCCGATCGCCACCTGGAAGCCATCCTTGGCGCCATCGACGAAGGTCTCGTAGACGTTGATGCGACGAATGGCCCCGCACACCAGGAACGCCACCACGATCGTGAGAATGGCGCCCGCGCCGATCAACCCGATCCACGCCGCCATCTGCTGCGGCGGAAACTGGCGCAGCCACGCAAACAGCAAGCCCATCAGCGCGATAAAGCCGCCGAAATACGCCAGCAGCGCCGGCTTGAACAGGTTGATGCGCTGATACCACGCCACCGCGGCAATGCCTGCGCAGAAGCCGATGAAGGTGGACAGCAGCGTCGGCAGAAAGATGTCCGCCGCGTTGAAGCCGACCAGCCCCTGCTTGACCGCCAGCGCCTGGCGGATGGCGATGACCGACGTCGGCACCAGCGTCACGCCGGCCGTGTTGAGCACCACGAACATCAGTTGCGCGTCGCTGGCGCGCTGCGGCTGCGGGTTGATCTGTTGCAGCTCGCGCATCGCCTGCAGACCCAGCGGCGTGGCGGCGTTGTCCAGGCCGAGCACGTTGGCCGACACGTTCATCATCATCGCGCCGTTGGCCGGGTGGCCGGTGGGCACGGAGGGAAACAGATGCCGCATCAGCGGGTTCACCAGCCGGGCGAACAGATCCACCACGCCGGCCTGCTCGCCCACGCGCATGATGCCCAGCCACAGCGCCATCATGCCGGTCAGCCCGAGCGCGATCTCGAAGCCGGTGCGCGCGGCATCGAACATGGCGGTCAGCATGCGGGAGAAGACTTCCATGTCGCCCTGCACGACCTGCACGCAGGCGGTAACGAAGGCAACGAGGAAGAAGGCGAGCCAGACGAGGTTCAGGGCCACGGCGCATCCAGGCAGTACAAAAGCGACTATTGTGCCGGAGCCGCGCCCCGGCCTGGCACGCCCGTTGTGGCGACCTATACTGCCCGGATCACGCAGCACCCCTCTTCACGCGTGGGAGGCCACATGACCCGAACGCTCGTGGCAGGACTGGCTGGCGGCTTGACCCTGAATGTCGTCATGCTGCTGACGTTCCGGCTGATCGGTTTCGGCTGGAATGGCGGTGGCTTCCTGCTCACGTCGGCAATCCAGAGCAAGAAGCTGATCGCGGTCTGGACGCAACTGGAGCCGCTGCCGCTGATCGTCGTGAATCCGGCGCCAATGGTCGCCGGCTTCCTGGTGTTCGGCGTGATGCATGCAGCGATCTACGGCTGGCTGTCGACAGGGTGGCCAGCGGGCATCGTGCCTCGGGCGTTGCGCTTTGCCGGCCTCACTTTTGCCCTGAGCTTCCTGTTCTTCGAGTTCTTCACGCCGGTCAACATGTTTGGCGAACCACTGATACTGGTGCTGGCGGAGTTGAGCTTCTGGGCCATCATCGCGCTCGCCGAAGCCTGCGTGATTGCCGCGATTCTGGAGCGCCGGGCGCACCCCGAGCGCCCAAGCACTCAGGCCTGACCCGCAGGCTCCTCCACCGGCACGATCTGGTGGAAGTTGTCGTAGTCGACCGTCGTGACGCCCTCTTCGTTGTTGTGGATCAGGTCAACGTAGCGATGGCCCCAGCGAATCTCATCATGCCGCCATGAATAGCGGGCCTGCACGGTCTGCGCGGCGGTCTCATCCGCGCCCTCGATGGTGAGCAGCAGCAGCGCATCGACGGCGGCGAGCGACTCTGCGGTGGCGTTGTGCAGCGGGCTGGCCTCGTCGATGACGTGCATCATCACCCAGCCCAGCAGGAAGATCGGATGCTCGCTGCGTTCGAGCTTCAGGTCGTGGATCTTGTAGATCGTGTAGCCCTCGGGCGAAACCTCGTCCCGCAGCAGACGCAGGCGGGCTGTCGCCTCAGCGATGACGTTCTGGCGCGCGTTGGCCGCCCGCACCATCAGCGTCGTCTTGCCGTTGAGCGACCGCACCACCGCGTTGCGCGCAAACATGATCTTGGCGCGCGGGCGCGAGAACCGCGCGAACACCAGCCCCGTCGCCATGGCAATGCCAGACATGCCGATAAAGATCTCCAGCGTGGCGATGATGTGAGCGTAGGTCGTCTGCGGGTGCATGTCGCCGTAGCCAACGGTGGCCAGCGTCTCGACGCTGAAGAAGAAGGCCCCCGCAAAGCCAGCCGGCGACTGGTTCGCGATGGACGCGTCGCCCAGCGAATACAGCCCGGCAAATACCGCATTGAGCGTCAGGAACAGCGTGGCCAGCAGCGCAAAGAACGTCGGCCAGTTGACCTCCAGCGCGTGGTGATAGAGGTCGCGCCAGCCCAACGGCGGCATGCTGTAGGCAATGACGTGCTGCGTGCCGGACCAGACCTTGCGGCCCCGGCGCGTACGTTTGACAGGCTGGGAGGGAGACGACGGGGGAATGTTCATGGGGAGCCTCGCGCCGAAGACGGGCCAGTGTACCGACCGGCCCGCCCGGCCCGCAAGGCGCCGCGTGATAGGCTTACGGGCTCATTTCACGTCCAACCCGGTCCGCACCATGGCCATCGATTACCTCAAGAAGATCCTGACCGCGAAGGTCTACGACGTCGCCCAGGAAACCGAGCTCAAGTTCGCGCCCAACCTGTCGGTGCGTACCGGCAACCGCGTCTACCTCAAGCGCGAGGATGACCAGCCGGTGTTCTCGTTCAAGCTGCGCGGCGCCTACAACAAGATGGCCTCGCTCACGCCGGCCGAGCGCAAGCGCGGGGTGATTACGGCATCGGCCGGCAACCACGCGCAGGGCGTGGCCTTCAGCGCGGCCCGGATGGAATGCAAGGCCGTCATCTGCATGCCGGTGACGACTCCCCAGTTGAAAATTGACGGCGTGCGCTCGCGCGGCGGCGAGTGGGTCGAGGTCGTGCTGCACGGCGAGAGCTATTCCGACGCCTACAACCACGCCGCCAAGCTGCAGGAAAAGCACGGCTACACCTTCGTGCACCCGTTCGACGACCCTGAGGTAATCGCGGGCCAAGGCACCATCGCCATGGAAATCTTGCGCCAGCATCCGCAGCCGATCCACGCGATCTTCTGCGCCATTGGCGGCGGCGGGCTCGTCTCGGGCATTGCGGCGTACGTGAAGGCCGTGCGGCCGGACATCAAGGTGATCGGCGTGCAGAGCGTGGATTCCGACGCGATGGCGCGCTCGGTGGCCGCCGGCAAGCGCGTTGAGCTCAAGGACGTGGGCCTGTTTGCCGACGGCACCGCGGTCAAGCTGGTCGGCAAGGAAACCTTCCGCCTGACGCGCGAGCTGGTCGACGAGATCATCACCGTGGATACGGACGCCATCTGCGCCGCGCTCAAGGACGTGTTCCAGGACACGCGCAGCCTGCTCGAGCCCTCGGGCGCGCTGGCGTTGGCCGGCCTCAAGGTCTACGCCGAAACCCACAAGCTCAAGAACGAATCGCTGGTGGCTGTGGCCAGCGGCGCCAACATGAACTTCGATCGCCTGCGCTTCGTGGCCGAACGCGCCGAGGTGGGTGAAGCGCGCGAAGCCGTGTTTGCCGTGACGATTCCGGAAGAGCGCGGCAGCTTCAAGCGCTTCTGCGAGCTGGTCGGCTGGTCGCGCAACGTGACCGAGTTCAACTACCGCATTGCCAGCAAGGATGCCGCGCACATCTTCGTGGGTGTGCAGATCGCCTCGCGCTCCGAGAGCGACAAGATTGCCGAGAACTTCCGCAAGCACGGCTTCCCGACGCTGGACCTGTCCAACGATGAGCTTGCCAAGCAGCACATCCGCTACATGGTGGGCGGCCGCTCGCCGCTGGCGGAGAACGAGCACCTCTATCGCTTTGAGTTTCCCGAGCGCCCGGGCGCGCTGATGAAGTTCCTCTCCAGCATGAGCCCGAACTGGAACATCAGCCTGTTCCACTACCGCAATCAGGGTGCGGATTCGAGCAACATCCTCGTCGGCATCCAGGTGCCGAAGAATGAGAAGCGCGAGTTCAAGGCGTTTCTCGCCACGCTCGGCTACAAGTCCTGGGACGAAAGCGAGAACCCGGTCTACAGCCTGTTCCTCTGATCAGCCTGCGTGGAGCATCTGCCATGAGCAACCAACCCGAACACTCGCCGCTGGGCAAGGCCTCCGCCTACAAGACGGAGTACGACCCGAGCCTGCTGTTTCCCATTCCGCGCCAGGGCAAGCGCGACGAAATCGGCCTGCCTGCCGGTAGCGCCCTGCCCTTCTTCGGCGTGGACTTGTGGAACCTGTATGAACTGTCGTGGCTGAACCTGCGCGGCAAGCCGCAGGTGGCGGTCGGCACCGTCATCGTGCCGGCGGATTCGCCCAATATCGTTGAGTCGAAGTCGTTCAAGCTGTACCTGAATTCGTTCAACCAGACGAAGGTGGCGTCATACGAGGCGCTGCAGCAGTTGATCCACCACGATCTATCGGAAGCGTGCGGCGCGCCGGTGCAAGTGCGCATCGTGCCGCAGGAGGAATTCGCGCGGCAGAAGATGGGCGAACTCGACGGCCTCCTGCTCGATCGCCTCGACATCGAAACCGACGTCTATCAGCCCGCGCCCGAGCTGCTGCATGCGGATGAGGAAGAAAGCCCGGTCGAAGAGACCCTGGTGTCGCACCTGCTCAAGTCCAACTGCCTGGTGACGGGCCAGCCGGACTGGGGCAGCGTGCAGATTCGCTATGTGGGTGCGCCGATCAACCAGGAAGGGCTGCTGAAGTATTTGATCTCATTCCGCGAGCACAACGAGTTTCACGAGCAGTGTGTGGAGCGCATCTTTACCGACATCCTTCGCCAGTGCCGGCCAGTCAAGCTGGCCGTGTATGCGCGCTACACACGGCGCGGCGGGCTGGACATCAACCCGTTCCGCACGAATACCAACACCCCGTGGCCGGACAACCTCCGGAATGCTCGGCAGTAAGGCACGTCAGCCCGCACTGAGCCATACACACGAAGCGCCTTCGGGCGCTTTTTCATTGCACCAACCCGGCGTTTCCCACATGTCGAGCACCAAACCGCAGGCTCAAGCCGTGGCCGATACCGGCAGCTTGAGCTCTTCGATCATGCGGTCGCGCATGACGAACTTCTGCACCTTGCCGGTCACCGTCATCGGCATCTCGGTGACGAAGCGGATGTAGCGCGGGATCTTGTAGTGCGCGATCTGGCCCTGGCAGAACGTGCGGATCTCCTCTTCCGTGGCCTGCTGACCGGGCTTGAGCACGATCCACGCGCACACTTCTTCGCCGTACTTGGGGTCGGGCACGCCGAACACGTTGACGGCCTGCACCTTCGGGTGGCGGAAGAGGAATTCTTCGATCTCGCGCGGGTACACGTTCTCGCCGCCGCGGATGAGCATGTCCTTCACGCGGCCGACGATGTTGCAGTAGCCATCGGCATCGAAGGTCGCCAAGTCGCCGGTGCGCATCCAGCCGTCCTGAATGGATTCGGCGGTCTTGGCCTCATCGTCCCAGTAGCCGAGCATGACCGAATAGCCCTTGGTGCACAGCTCGCCCTTCTCGCCCACGGGCACCACTTCGCCCGCGCCGTCCACCAGCTTGACCTGCAGGTGCGGCTGGATGCGGCCGACGGTGGTGACACGCTTGTCGAGCGGGTCCGTCACCGCGCTCTGGAACGAGACGGGGCTGGTCTCGGTCATGCCGTACGCGATGGTGACTTCGCGCAGGTTCAGTTCAGACACCACGCGCTTCATCACCTCGATCGGGCATGGAGAGCCGGCCATGATGCCGCCGCGCAGGCTCGACACGTCGAATGTCTTGAAGTCCGGATGATCGAGTTGCGCGATGAACATGGTCGGCACGCCGTGCAGTTGCGTGCAGCGCTCCTCCGCCACGGTGCGCAGCGTGGCGAGCGGGTCGAACGCCTCGCCGGGGAACACCATGCACGCGCCGGTGGCCGTGCATGTAAGCACCGACATCACCATGCCGAAGCAGTGGTACAGCGGCACGGGAATGCACAACCGGTCACCAGCCTGCAGGTTCATCGCCATGGCAACAAAGCGCGCGTTGTTGACGACGTTTACGTGCGTGAGCGTGGCGCCTTTGGGTGCGCCCGTCGTGCCGCTGGTGAACTGGATGTTGATGGCGTCGTCCGGCACCAGCGTGGCGGTGATGGCGTCCAGCGCATCAATGGGTACGCTTTTGCCACGCGCAACGACGTCGGAAAAGTTGATCATGCCCGGGGTGTTGCCCTCGGCAGCCTCGCCCATCCGAATGACCCAACGCAGTGACGGCAGCTTCGCGGCGTTCAATGCGCCGGGTTCGGCGCTTGCCAGCTCGGGCGCGAGCGTCTGCAGCATCTCCAGGTAGCGCGAGGTCTTGAAGGCCTCGGCCGCCACGATGGCCTTGCAACCGACCTTATTGAGCGCGTATTCCAGTTCGGAAAGCCGGTACGCCGGGTTGATGTTGACGAGGATGAGACCCAGGCGCGCGGTCGCAAATTGCGTGAGGACCCATTCGACACGATTGGGCGACCAGATGCCGATGCGATCGCCGCGCTCCAGGCCCAGCGCATGCAGGCCGGCGGCCAGCGCATCGACCTGCTCGGCAAAGGCGCGCCACGTCCAGCGCACGCCCTGCTCGCGGAAGACGACCGCGTCGTCATCGGGGCAACGGCGCACCGTTTCCGCCAGCAGCGCTGACACTGTCACGTGCGCCAGCGGCACCGCAGTATCGCCCACCACGTACGACACACCGCCACGCGGTCGCGCGTCGAAACCTTCACCAGCCATGGTTGTCTCCTCCAATCAACGTGGACCCTTTTAGGGCCTTGTTTTGAACGATTTTTTCGACTGCTTTGACCACAATTTGACGCAGCTTGACACATTTGGCAATCCGCCCTCAGACGAACAATGATGCGGAACAATTGCTGCGCCGCAACAGCAAAAATCGGCGGCCGTTATCGTCAACGCGCTAACATGCCGCCCTGACGTTTTGCAGTTTTTTGCGCATTTTTCGTACGTAGGGATTGACGATGATCGTAGTAGTGATGGGCGTTTCGGGTTGCGGCAAATCCACGGTGGGCCAGAAGATCGCCGAACGGCTCGGCTGTGCTTACCGCGATGGCGACGAGTTCCACAGCGACGCCAACCGCGCCAAGATGCACGCCGGCATCCCGCTCAACGACGATGACCGCAAACCCTGGCTCGAATCCATCCGCGCCTACATGGACGAGATGACGAGCGACGGCCGCTCACTGGTCGTTGCGTGCTCCGCGCTCAAGCAGCGCTACCGCGACGTGCTGCGCGGCAATGCCGGCAGCGGTGGAAACACCGAGTTCGTCTACCTGAAGGGCAGTTTCGAATTGCTGGAAGGCCGCCTGGCTGCACGCAAGGACCACTTCTTCAACCCGAATCTGCTGCGCAGCCAGTTCGACGCACTGGAAGAACCGACCGACGCCATCGTCGTGGACATTGCCCTGCCGCCCGACACCATCGTCGACCAGGCTGTCACGCAACTGCAGGCACGCGCCGCGCATCGTCCGGCGGCCTGAGCCCTGCTCTGAGTTCGCACCCCTGCGCTAGCTGCGCATGAGTTGCTGCAGTACGGCCTGCACGTCGCCGTTGCAGACGCGGCTCATGCGCTCCTGCTCCTGCGGCGTATCGATCTGCTCGTGCGCCTGCAAGCCCAGTTCGATCAGCGATTGCACGCGCGGCAGCCAATGGCGCGTGAGCGCCGTCTGCAGATCGGCGGCAATGCGATCGGCATCACCAAAGTAAAGCCGGCCGCCGTATTCGCGCTGGATCTCTTTGCGGATCATCTCGGCGGCATGTGGCAGCACGGCGCGGTTGACGGCCACATGCCGCAACTCATGTTCGCGAATGGCGTCGTACGCGCACGTGCCCGGCGCAAACTCGCGCGCCACCGTCACGCGAAAGTCGTTCAGCACAAGCACCACGTCGATGGACGGGCGCAGGCATGTGGTCGGCGGCTGCGTCGGCAACGCCATGTAGTGCGTGGTGACATTGAACTGCGCGACAAGCGTGGCGTACGTCTTGCCCAGCACACGCGCGGAACGATCGTAGGGCGGTGCCTCGGCAGTCAACTGGTCGACGGAACGGTCGTTGGAGAAGCGCAGCGGCGTTTCGTTGGCATGCACCGTGACGTGCATGGGGCCCAGTTTTTCGTCGCAGATCTTGAGCCAGTACGCCTTGGGCGCAGGCATGCTGACCGGCAAACCGACGGGCCGATTGTCGGCTTCGGCGGCAACGGCTTCAATTGGCGCAAAGCGGACATCGGCCAACCGCGCACGGTAATGCCGACTCCACGCACCGGCGACGACGACGACCGCCAGCACCACACCCAAGACCACCACCCGACGCATGCTGGGCTCCCCGTTTGCGCATCCCGACCGGTCTGCCAAGTCATGCCATCGGCGCCAGCGGGTTATGCCGGTGTCAGTTCCACCGGTTCTCGGTTTTTTTGGGCGGCGACCAGTTGCTGGATCTGCTCGCCCGATCGTTTGAGCGCAATACGCGCTTCTGGAAGGAAAGGATAGAAGATTGGCCACACATGCGGAAGCCGGCGGCCCATTTCTACCGAAACGGATACCCCCGCCGCCCGCGCGCGCTCGGCCATTCGGAGGGTGTCGTCGCGCAGCACTTCGCTGGTGCTGACATAGCAGTGCAGTGCCGGCAGTCCGGTGAAATCCGCATACAGCGGCGAGGCGAGCGGATGATTCGTCGGCGCGCCCGAATCGCCCAGGTACAGCGCCGCGCCGTGGGCCATCCACGCGCCACGGAACATCACGTCGGATTCGTCGTTATCGATCAGGCTCTGGCCGGTGGCGGCCAAGTCCGTCCACGGCGAGTAGAGGATCGCGCCGGCCGGCAGCGGATCCGCCGCATCGCGCAGCGCCACCAGCAACGCCAGCGCCAGACCACCGCCGGCAGAATCACCGGCCACCACGATGCGCGATGGGGCCACGCCCTGCGCCAGCAACGTGCGATAGCTGAAGAGCGCATCCTCCACTGGCGCCGGAAACGGATACTCCGGCGCCAGGCGGTAGTCCGGCACGCACACACGCGCCCGCGCATGCGTGGCCAGGCCAATGGTGATAGGGCGATGCGTGCGCGGGCTGCAGAAGAAATAGCCACCGCCGTGCAGGTAGAGCACCACGGGCGCATCGTCGTGCAGATCGGGATCGGCGGGTTCGATCCACTCGCCGGTGAGGCCGTCGCCGTTGGCCCCATGGGCGGGCACGATGCGCCAGTCCGGCGGCAATTCCACCGGCGAAGGCATCTTGCGCTTCTCGGCATGCAGGCGCGTGGCGATGGGGTCGAAGGGCTCCCGCTCAGTCGGCTTCTTGACCTGGTTGCGCACCATTCTGGAGACGACCCAGTTCTGCCAGCTCATCGCGCGATCCTCCGCCGCAAAATTTCAGCCTAGCGAGGATGGGCTGCCCGGACAATCGGTTCGTACCCTGTTTGCGCGGGGCGTCTGCGTCTCTACGTCAGGCAACGTCGGCGGTTGCAGCCTGATGCATCGGCTTTGAAGCGTCAGGCTCGACCTGGCGCATGACAAACAATCTACAAATTTATATATTATTCAAACCTTCATTGATCTCAGCCCCACCCTCTCCTCATGTCGATTGACTTTGCGCATTTCACGCCCGGCACCGCCCTCATCGGCGGACTGATTATTGGGCTGGCGGCAGCCGTGCTGGTGCTGGGCAACGGCCGCATTGCCGGTATCAGCGGGGTCGTCGGTGGACTGCTGCAGTGGCCACGCGGTGATGTGGATTGGCGCATCGCGTTCCTGATCGGGCTGATCGGGGCGCCGATCATTGCGGCGCTGCTCGGCCATCCGGTCGTGCCGGACATCGCGGCCGGCTGGGGCGAGGTGCTAGCGGCCGGCTTCCTGGTCGGCATCGGCACGCGCTACGCGGGCGGCTGCACGAGCGGCCATGGTGTGTGCGGGCTGTCGCGCGGCTCGGTGCGCTCGCTGGTGGCCACGCTCACGTTCATGGCGGCGGGCATCGTCACCGTGTTCGTGATACGTCACGTGGTGGGAGGCTGACATGGCGATGGTGACCGCATTCATCGCGGGCCTGCTGTTTGGCGCAGGGCTCATCGTGTCGGGCATGGCCAATCCGGCCAAGGTGCTCGGTTTTCTGGATCTGGCGGGCCGGTGGGACCCATCGCTTGCGTTCGTGATGGGCGGGGCGATCGTCGTGGGTACGGTGGCGTTCTTCGTCGCGCGACGGCGCGGTCGCTCGCTGTTCGGCACGTGGATTCAATGGCCATCCGCCACGGGCATCACCACGCGGCTAGTGCTGGGCAGCGCCGTCTTCGGTATCGGCTGGGGCCTAGCGGGATTCTGCCCAGGGCCGGCACTGGTGGCGCTGGGCGCGGGCGTGCCCAAGGCCCTCGGTTTTGTCGCGGCCATGCTGGCGGGCATGGTTGTCTTCGGCTGGCTTGAACACCGGCGCTAGCCACGGCACTCCTATCACAAGCCAAACAACACAGACACAACCACAGGGGGAGACAATATGACGATTCGCCGTTTCAGCATCACGCTGGCACTGGCCGCCAGCACATCCGCATTCGCACAAACCGCGCCGACCACGATGCCGGTACCGGACGAAGCCACCATTCCCGCCGGCCCGGTTGGCGACGCCATCAAGCGCGGCAAGCAGATCCTCACCGACACCAAGCGCCAGCTGCCGCACAACGTCGGCAACGGCCTGAACTGCACGAGCTGTCACCTGAATGGCGACACAACGCCATACGCGTCGCCGTGGGTGGGGCTGACTGCGGCATTTCCGGAATACCGCGCGCGCAGCGGCGCAGTCATCTCGTTGCAGCAGCGCGTGAATGATTGCTTCCAGCGCTCGATGAACGGCAAGCCGATCGCCTTCGATGGCGACGACATGAACGCGATCCTCGCCTACATGAAATGGCTGTCGAGCGGCGTGCCCGTCGGCACCAACGTGACCGGGCGCGGCTTCGAAAAGATCGACACCGCGCTCGTGCCGAATCGCGAAAATGGCAAAGCCATCTACGCGCAACGCTGCGCAGCCTGCCATGGCGCCGAAGGCCAAGGCCTACCCAACCCGCAAGGCGGTTATTTGATGCCGCCGCTGTGGGGCAAGGATTCGTTCAACGTCGGTGCAGGCATGGCGCGCTTGTACACCGCAGCCCCCTTCGTGAAGCACAACATGCCACTGGGACAGGGCGGCACCTTGACGGCGCAGGAAGCCGTGGACGTGGCCGGGTTCTTCACCCAGCAACCACGCCCCGACTATGCCGCGCGTACCAAGGATTGGCCCAAGGGCGATCGCCCGAAAGACGCACGCTGACGCAACCGCGCCCAGCCAAGAAAAAAGCCTGCGACGTCACCGCCGCAGGCTTTTTCTTTGACACATCAGGACTGCTTAAGCGCCTCTTCTGTGTGAATCCCCGCTCAACAATCAGTTGACCTTGAGCTGACCACCGCGGCCCAGACCGCCCTTCACGTCTTGCGCCTTGTAGCTGCGCAGCGCGACGACCATCTTGTTCCACGCGTCGATAAAGGCGACCACCGTGGCCTTGCCTTCCGGCGTGCTGGAGAAACCAGCCAGACCACCGCCGACGCCGCCACCAAAGCCGGCCAGCACAGCACCGTAGTTGGTGGCCGTCGAGCTGCCTTCGGCTGCTGCGATCTGCACGGCCGAGCGCACGTCGAACAGCGTCAGCGTCACCACCGAAGCCTTCGACTTCACGCTGCCGGCCAGGGCGGCAATCGCGCTATTGCCTAGCAGGCCGCCAACCGCACCCGCCACGCCGCCGATCGGCGAGTCGTTGATGATGATCTGCGGCTCCATGTAGTAGTCAGCCGCTACGCGCTGGCCCTTCTGCTGCTTGGAACCGGCGCGGTATTCGCCGGAGTTGCGCTGCAGATCGGTGATGCGCGACAGGCGTGCGTCGGTCTTCTGGTTGCCGATCGACGTGATCACGAAGCAGTTCGACTGCTGCACGGCCATACGCAGCAGCGGGTCGATGGTCGTCACCTTGGTGGCGCTGCCGAACTGGCCGTACCAGTCGGCGTTGCGGCCGTCGTCCATGGCGATGGTGCCCAGCGGCGAGGCGCAACGCTCGAGCGTCGGGTCTGCACCCACGCTGGAGCCGCCGGCTGCAGCGCCGCTCACGCCGGCGTTCTGGCCGCCTGGGGTCACGACGCCGCCGCCTGCGCATGCAGCCAGGGAAGCGGTGATCAGCGCCACACCTGCGAGCTTGGCAGTGCGGCCGAAAAGATTGGTTTTCATATTGTTGTGTGGCTCAAATTGAGTCGATATTCGGCTTATGCGTCCTGCGACTCAATAAGCCCCCCTTGATCAGGCGTGCGAGGTTTGCGACAGATTTCCCCCTCCCCGAATCGCCCATAAAACACTTTGAAGCGAATGACTGATCGCGCCTGCTTAATACCAATACCAAGTGGTCTGGCGCCAGACGCCGAGATACGGGTAACCCGCGTACCAGTAGTTGTAATAGGTGCTGCGCCATTGCGCGCGCCACTTATAGTCGTCCTGCTCCGACTGCTTCGCCTTGCGTGCTTCGTCGAGCAGTTTCTTGGATTCCTTGTCGCCGCGGCTTACGGCAATCGAGAGCCACTTTTCCGCCTCGGCCGGGTCGGAGCCCATCTCCTCGAGACCGAATAGATAGAAGGCGCCGAGCGCCTTCTGCGCCTGCAGATTGCCGTGCTCGCCGGCCTCGCGCATCCACACCAGCGCCTGGTAGCTATCCTGGCGGACACCGTCGCCGCGGAAATAGCGCAGGCCCAGGTCGTAGGCAGCCTTGGGTTCTCGCTTGGCGACTTCCTTGAGAGCGGCGATGCGCGGGTCTTCGTCGGGGATGTTCGCCTGGTCAAAAGCCACCTGGGCTTTCGGCCGATCGGCACACCCGCGATCGTCACAAACCCGCACCACATCGCTGGGCGGCTGCGGCTGGGCACAAGCGGCCAGCAATGACACGACCCCCAACATCAGCAAACGATTACGCATTCGCCTGACCTCTTTTTATTGTTGCTATTGATCGAAAGAGACCCTGCCGACAGCCTGGACAGTTACCGGTCGTTTTGCGATCCCGAACGCAAAACCGGCGCCGCCGAATCGACCGCGCTGCGTCTTCTCTTCCCCGCCCCAAGTACGCATTGCGGGCACGTGATATAGATCGGTCTACTTTAGCGTCAACTTTGTGCGGTTGTGTTACGAAAACATAAAGCGAGCATCGGAACAACACCCGCAGACGGCACCGGACCGACCCGAATCCACAAGCTCGGGCGGGGGGGTGCCCCTATGTGTTTCGTCAAGCGTTAGGGACGGTTTTGGGTTGGTAAAGGGTCCCGTCGCGCAGCATGGCGAACAGGACGTCGCAACGACGCCTAGCCAGCGCGATGAGGGCTTGGTTGTGACGCTTGCCTTGCTGGATCTTGCGCGTGTAGTAGGCGCGTGAGATCGGGTCTCGCAAGGCAGCAAACGCAGAGAGAAACAAGGTTCGTTTGAGCACCTTGTTGCCGCGCCTGGAGGGGTGTTCACCTCGGATGGACGAGCCCGAGCGCCGGGTGACTGGCGCCAGGCCGGCATAGGCGGCCAGGTGTGCGGCCGAAGCGAAGGCCTTGTGCGCGACTTCTGTCAGGAGTCTGGCGGCGGTCCTGACGCCGACTCCGGGCATGCTGGTCAGGACCGGGTAAAGAGGGTGTGCATGCACCAGGCGCTCGGCTTCACTAGCGACCTCGTCGCGCTGCTGTAGCAAGGCAGCGAGCTGCTTGGCAAGGCGCGGCATGACGACAGTCGCGGCCTGGGTGCCGGGCACGACGACGGTCTGTTCGCCAAGCGCTTGAACGATCTCGGCGGCCAAGCGCTTGCCCATACGCGGAGCGAGTTTGATCAGGCGGTTGGCGAGCGTCTTCTCGCTGGTCGCGGCAAGTGCGGCGGGTGACGGGTAGCGCTCAAGCAGATCGAGCACGGCAGGATGATCCAGGCGCGGCCCCAGCACTCGTTCGAGGGCGGGATGAATCTGGGTGAGCAGGCCGCGAATGCGGTTGCTGGTTTGAGTGACTTGGGCGGCCAGATCGTCGTCGAAGCCACACAGCATGGTGAGCTCGGCCAGCGGCTCATCGGCCAGCCGCAGCGAGCGCAAGGTGTGGGGCATGGAGCGGGCGGCTTCGGCAATGATTGCCGCGTCGCGAGCGTCGGTCTTGGCTTCACCGGCGTGTAGATCTGCGATGCGGCGCATGGCCAGCCCTGGCAGATAGGCGACCAAGACACCCTCGTCGCGAGCCACGGCCACCGGCAGCGCGCCGATGGTAGCGGGTTGGTCGACCACGAACAGAAGCTGGCCGTGCGCCTTGAGTTCATTGATCAAGGCACGTAGTTTGGCTTCGTCATTGGGCAGCGCCTTGTTGTACAGGCGCTTGCCGCTGCGATCGAGCGCGACGGCGTGATGCTGGCCCTTGCCGACATCGACGCCGACAAAGACATCAATGGAATTGTGCTGAAGCGGTTCTTGCATGAAGGTGAGACGCCATGAAACACATTGGCCGGCAACATCGGTGGCAAGTCTCGGCATCCACGTTACGGACGGCCTCAGGAAGTCCTGGCCAAGCCCCTATCAGCGATCACCAGCCACCCACCAGGCCCGGTGACAACACCCCCCGGATCATGGGCGACTGGGGGCAGCAATCATGCCGGGCCTGGCTGGCCAAAGCCCCGATTATTGGGGCACGAAGATAGTAACGGGG
>Ga0070659_100001406_pt1 | contig 17358 bp, 16 predicted proteins | sample KBSC23metaG_FD_64666 | JGI IMG/M metagenome (GOLD analysis project Ga0070659, IMG submission 64666) | Corn rhizosphere microbial communities from Kellogg Biological Station, Michigan, USA - KBS C2-3 metaG | ecosystem: Host-associated > Plants > Roots > Rhizosphere > Soil ... | reverse complement strand
CAACCGGGTGAACAATGCAGAGGCTTTCGGTGCTGCGCAATACAAACCGCGCCTGGCGCGGTTTGTATTGCGCAGCACCGAAAGCCTCTGCATTGTTCACCCGGTTGAAAACGTGCTGGTGGTTACCCGCATCCGCTTCGCGCAAGAGATACGCCCGGCTGCCGAGATCAATTCGGCCGGTAATGTGGAGGTTAGCAAAAAGGAATTGGATATGGGCCTGGCGCTCATTAACCAATATGCCGGTAAATTTGACGTATCTAAATTTAAAAATCAGTATACCGACGAACTGCTCAACATTATCAAACTAAAAGCCAAAGGCAAACGCGCTACGGTAAAAAAGATGAAACCGGTAAAAACCAGCAGCGACGATCTGTACGATCAGCTGATGGCGAGCCTGCAAACCAAAAAGGGCGCATAGGCTCTCTTAATACCGGGTTTTATAATCTCATTTTCATTGTTTCACAAAAATTAATTTTTTTTCTAATAAAAACAATTATGCGCAACATTTGTTAATCAGCTCCGTTTAACAAAGTTTAAAGACCTCATTCCTTGAAATATTTAAACTATTGATTAAACAATGAGAAAAACAATCTTCGCATTGCTATGCTTTGCCATAGCGGCAACCGGTGTAAAGGCGCAGGATATGAATGTGTATCTTGACCATATTTCGCATCAAAAATCTATCCAGCTAAACTTTGGTACCCAAGGGGTTGGGGCCGAATTTGCTTCGGGGCTTACCCCTAACCTGGCTATCAGGGCGGGTGTAAATTTTATCCCGGTAACGATGAATAACGCCGTCCCCATCTCCGGTTTACAATCAGAAACTAAACTGACAGCCAGCTTTTCGAACATACATTTACTGGCCGACTTTACCCCTTTTACACGGGCTCCATTTTTCCGCCTGGTAGGCGGCGCGGCATATTTTGTACAGGCAAAAGGCGGGTTCGAAATACAGCCGACGGGTACTTATACTTACGGCGATATTGTGCTGACGCAAGACCAGGTAGGCAAAGTAAATATGAATGCCGACTGGAGCGGCATAGCGCCGTATGTAGGTTTCGGCCTGATTAAAGTATTCCCTAAAAACAGGTTTAACGTTAACCTCGACCTGGGCAGCTATTATTTAAACCGCCCGCAAACCACCATTATTGGTACGGGCCTGCTGGATGGTAATTCATCACAAAACGGGCAGTTTCAGCAAAACATCAGCAGCTACCGGTTTTTACCTGTGCTGCAGCTCAACTTCAATTTCAAATTATAAGTTATTCATCATTAATAAAAAAACTATGTTAATTTTAAAGAGAGGCGCTTTTGCCCTACTTATAACACTGTTGTGGACAGCCTGCACCAAACCTACCCAGGATATAAAGGTTGTAGTAGATACCAATGTGATAAAGTACTCGGCATTGGTACAGGTGAGCGATGCCGCAAATGGCACTAACCCGCCGGCCAACCTAAGCCTTGCCATAAGCGGCCAGGATGCTGCCAGCATCTACGAAATTTCGGGCAAAAAGAACTTTAACATCAGCAACGGCATTATTTCGCTGGGGCCAACTCCCGCGTTAGAGCCAACTGCCGACAAACCGGTTAAGTTTACCGCAACCTTATCGGCACCGGGTTATACCACCGTAACCAGGGATATTCAAATTAACGCCGGGCAAACTCAGCAGGTAGTGAGCATCAGCATGACTAAAACGGGCACAACCATAACTACGTCCCCTGTTGCTACCCCAACTGCTGAAGCTACAGTGCCGGTAAGCCTGAACTTTATTGGCACCTGCGCCAGCAAAACAAATTTTGAGCTGCACCCCAGCATCTACATATTTTACAGGGTGCATGGCTCGGCAAGTGGCTACCAATATCTGGGTTATATGGATAAAGGCAGCCTTACCGCACAGCTGGTAATGGGCAATACTTACGATTTCCAATTAACCTACAATGGCGTTAGCTATACCCTTACCCAAAAAATAGAACAAAACAGCTATACCAAAACCCTTGATATGGGCGATGTGTGCAATACTTTTTAATGTGAGATGAGTGTTTAATTGTTTGTTTGAGCCCCTTGCCGGTTTTTGGTGAGGGGCTTTTTTATTAATAATTGGTTATCAATACGTTAATTAAAAAGTAACTATCATAAACTTTCATTTTAATGATGTTTTAAAATATATTTTCAATCCGGAAATCCGTGGGGTGTAAACAACCGTATCTAAAAAAGAACGACAACTTTTTATAAACAACGAATTGAAAAACAAAAAAAATGAAAAAGACTAAACTAATTATTGCCTCTGCCATTATAGCTTTATCGCTGGGTGGTGGTATCTTATGGGCATCAGATCATGCTGACGCTCCGAAAGTAACCGGAAAGAGCACCGACATTACCGACCTGTACGTATTCCAGGGCGCTAACGCAAACAACCTCGTTTTTGTTGGAAACGTGCAAGGCTTAATGAGCCCCGCTACTACAGCAACCGCAACATTCGATGAGAACACCATGATGGAATTTAAAATTGATAATACAGGCGATAATGTTGAAGACCTGGTTATTCAGTGTGTTTACAAAGGCGGCCAAATGTATATTTATGGTCCGGTAAAACCAGCAAATACAGGTTTTTCGAGTACTGTTGTAGGCACAGCATCGGTAATTGTGCCGGTTACACCTTATGCAAGCTCATCTACACCCATTACAGCAACAGGCTCAACCGGCATCACCGCGTTTGCAGGCCCGCGTGATGATCCTTTCTTCTTCGACTTAGACCAGTTCCACAAAATTACAGGCGGAACAGCAACAGGCTTTTTAGCCACAGGTAAAGACACTTTTGCAGGCACCAACGTAATGAGTGTTGTGGTAGAAGTACCAAAAAGTTTATTACCAAGCACATCGGGCAAGCTAAACGTTTGGCTGCAAACCAAAACAAAAATCTAATTCAATCATAACATAAAGGAATAACGATCATGAAAAGTAATATATTCACCATCATCGGACTATGCGCACTAACCTTAGGTTTAGGCTCATGTTCAAAAAAGAATGATAGTCCTGCCGCAGCCGACCCAAACACAGGTGTTGTATTTGCAAACACCGGCGACCAGGTTGGCCGCCCAGGCATAGCAACGGTATTTGTTAGCGCTGCTGATAAAGACAGCTTTAACGCAACCGTACCAACCTCGCAGGCTGCTGCTTTCCAAACAAAATTTGTAACACAATTACAGGCTTATAACGGCGGTGGTTTTACTACTAATATTTTAGGCCTGAACGCCGCAGGATTTATGGGTGTTTTATCAACTGATGTGCTAAATGTTAACCTATCGGGTAAAACCACTTATTACGATGGTACCAACGTATTAACAGGCCGTAATTTAACTGATGATGTTATTGACGTGAGTTTAACACTCATATTTGGCGGCCCTACAGGCGGCTCCAACCCAACGTTAACATCAGACCACGTTGCTGCTAACGATAAAGTATTTTTAACTACTTTTCCGTACGAAGCCGCTCCCTGGTAATTAATTTTTGCTGATACAAACAAAAGGCCGGGGGTTACTTCGGCCTTTTGTTTTATAAGGAACCTCTACTTTTATAAGGAACAAAATGAAAACCGATACCAACAAACCCTCTGCATATTACTGTCGTGTTTGCGGCATCCTGTTATTGCTATTATTAATAAGCCAGCCCGTTTGGGCACACGTTGTAGTAGGCGAACTGGAAAAAATGTCGGTGGCTGATGCAGCGATGGTTTATATGGGTTTGGGGTATAAACATATCCTGCCGTTAGGTTTTGATCATATCCTGTTTATACTGAGCTTGTTTTTATTGAGTCCTAAACTTAAACCTGTTTTATGGCAGGCTACCGCGTTTACCGTGGCGCATTCGGTTACTTTGGGTTTGGCTATGTACCATGTGCTTACCCCGCCAACACGCATTGTTGAACCGGTTATCGCCCTGTCTATCATGTATGTGGCCTTAGAGAACATCATCTCGCCAAAGCTAAAAACCTCGCGTATTGGTGTGGTATTTTTGTTTGGATTGGTACACGGCATGGGGTTTGCCGGGGCATTAGGGCAGTTAGGTTTACCTAAGAATGCCTACCTCATATCATTAGTAATGTTTAATGTGGGCGTTGAGTTAGGGCAGTTAACCGTAATATTAACCGCCTGGTTTCTATTGGCCAAATGGTTTGGCAACAAACCCTATTATCGCAAACGCATTGTTGTGCCGCTGTCGGCCATCATTGCTGTGATTGCTGCCTATTGGACGGTGCAGCGTCTATTCTTCTAAGTTTTTAGCAACATCCTTTTGCATAGCAGGGCTTAGGTCATAAAGGTTCTTTTCGGCGGCCTTAAAAAATTGACGGGCATTATAGCCTTTACCCATACCCTTCATCAGTTTACCCATATAATAAAGTTCGAGGCCTTCCAACGGATGACCCGATACATGTTGTTCGAAGAGTTTATAGGCTTCATCTTTCTTACCATTCATAAACATCGCGTAAGCATACCAGGCATAAGTTTGCGGTGTGGCGCGGTTATTCAATTCATTTTTGGCGAGCGTTTCTGCTTTGGCGGGTTGGTTTAAAATACCCGTATAAATCTCGATGGTGTATTTGTTATACATCTGCCCGTAAGCGGGAATGGTGGCTGCATCAACAAATTGCCGGGCGTAGCTTTTCTCCAAATTTATATCGCCTTTGTGCTGCGCCATCTGGTAAAGCTTGAACAGCGGGTCGGGCAGTTTATTTTTGGTTAGCACAAATTTGTATATGCGTTGTGCCAGGCTGTCGTTATTATCGTGTATTAAGGCTATCCAGCCTAAGCCCAGTATGCTATGGAAATCCACGCTGTTCAAACGAATACATTCTTTATATAGGTCTGCGGCTTTCTCCAAGTCGCCCGAGTGGATGTAGAGGTCGGCAGCGTTGGATAGAGCCACACCCTTAAGATAGGGCGATTTTTTACCTAAGTCGGCAGCTTTGAGCATGTGGGTAATGGCGCTGTCTATTGCCCCATTTAAATGGTCAAATTTCGACTGGCGGAAATAATAATTGTAATCTGGCACTTTTTTCATGGTTTTCAGGTACGATGACGCCTCGCCATATTTTCCCAATTCAAAATCAACATCGAAGCTCACGATGGCGGCTGCTGCGGTTTCGACACCTATTTTTTTGGCCTTTTGCAGGAAAGTGTCCGCTTTAGCGAAATGGTGTTGCAGCATAGCTGATGAGGTGAGCGACAAAAACGGCCCGCCTAAACTATTGTTATATGTTTTATTAATACCATTCATAATCGAATCGGCAGTTTTAACATCCTCAATATCACCAAATTGGTGAAAACGGGTAATAAACGTACTTGCATAACGCCCCTCATTGGTTTGACCGGGGTTTTTCGGCTCGATGCGGGCTTTCCAAAAATGCATGTCTTTTTCGTTATCCGCTACAGCGCGAGGCAGCGTATAATGGGTTATTAAGCTATCAACATAAGTTTTATCAACTAATATGGTTTTTTCTTTTTTGCAGGTTGCGAACAAAAGTGACAGACATAACACCGAGTATATATATTTCATTGTAGTTTTTAATGATAAGTACGTAAATAAAAGGTTGTTGGTTTAACATTGGTTAGATTTACATATATTGCTTTCATTCCCATGCAACCCCAAACAGACTACGACGCCATAATAGTTGGCTCCGGCCCAAACGGACTGGCAGCAGCTATTTTAATGCAGCAGCAGGGGCTGTCGGTTTTACTGGTGGAGGGTAAAGACACTATTGGCGGGGGTATGCGCTCGGCGGAGCTGACCTTGCCGGGATATGTACATGATGTTTGTTCGGCCATACACCCTTTAGCAGCGGCATCGCCGTTTTTGAGCGCTTTACCTTTGCAGGATTTTGGTTTGGAGTATATTCATCCCACCCTCGCGGGAGCGCATCCTTTTGATGACGGCACTGCCGCAATATGTAACCGTTCGCTTAAAGATACAGCCAAAGCTTTAGGAATTGACGAGGCCGCTTATTTAAAATTGATGCAACCGCTTGTAAAAAGCTGGCCGCGCATTGCGGATGATGCTTTAGGGCCCCTGGGCATACCTAAACACCCGCTGGATATGGCGCGGTTTGGCTGGTCGGGCCTGTCGGCTTCCACCACCTTGATGAAACGCTTTGAAACCACGCAAGCCAAAAGTTTACTGATGGGTATGGCGGCACACGCCATGCAGCCACTCACTAATTTAACCACTTCGGCATTCGCGCTGGTACTGTTATCGGCAGCGCACCTGGGCGGCTGGCCCATCCCGAAAGGTGGTTCACAAAGTATTGCCAATGCCATGGCAGGATACTTTGTTTCGCTGGGCGGGAAGATAGAGACAGGTTTATACGTGACTTCACTGGAACAATTACCATCGGCGAAAGCCATATTATTTGATGTAACGCCACGCCAGTTATTACAAATAGCCGGGCATAAATTCTCGCCCCTATATAAATGGCAATTGGAGCGTTACCGCTACGGTATGGGGGTGTTTAAAATAGACTGGGCCCTGGCCGAACCGATACCTTTTACCAATGCCCAATGCCGCACGGCAGGCACGGTGCATTTGGGCGGTAACTATACCGATATTATTGACGCCGAACAGCGGGCCTATGACGGCCGCTATTGCGATAAGCCCTTTGTACTGCTGGCGCAGCAAAGCCTGTTCGACCCGACACGTGCGCCGCAAGGCAAACATACCGGCTGGGGTTATTGCCATGTGCCCAATAGCTCGGTGCGGGATATGACGGCCGAGATTGAGAACCAGGTGGAGCGTTTTGCCCCGGGCTTTAAAGAGCGCATATTGGCCCGCCACACCATGAATAACGAACAGGTGCAGGAATACAACCCTAACTATATAGGCGGCGACATAGGCGGCGGCATTGCCGACCTGGGCCAGTTGTTTACACGGCCGGCATTGCGCCTGTCGCCCTACCGTACTTCGGCAAAGGGATTGTATATCTGTTCATCATCAACCCCGCCTGGTGGTGGTGTGCATGGCATGTGCGGGTACCATGCGGCAAAGCGGGCGCTGCGGGATGTGTTTGGTGTGCAAATTTGAAAATGTGCAAATGTGAGTTACCTGATTAATATGTTCGATCATTAAGCTAATCCCAATAATATTTCCCCGATTTGTAAATTTTTAAGTACTTCGCCTTATATTTCAAAAACAGCATGCTTAAAAGAGTTGTAATAACGGGACTGGGTGTTTTAGCACCCACCGGGAATGATGTAAATACCTTTTGGAACAATATTGTGAACGGCAAAAGCGGCGCGGCGCCTATTACGCGCTTTGATGCCTCCCTCTTTCGCAGCAAATTTGCCTGCGAACTGAAGGATTACGATGTAACCAAGGTGCTCGACCGTAACGACATTAAACGCACCGACCTGTTTACCCAATACGCTCTTGTAGCTACCGACCAGGCTATTGCCGACTCGGGTTTCGGTTTTGAAAAGATGTCGCCTTTTGATGTGGGTGTAATATGGGGTTCGGCCCAGGGCGGTATGGATACTTTTGAGCGCCAGGTGGAAGAATACATTGCCGGCAATAAGCAACCACGTTTTAGCCCTTTCTTTATCCCCAAGGTGCTCATTAATATGGCCGCGGGGATGATATCCATCCGCAATGGTTTTATGGGTGCCAACTATACTACAGTTTCGGCATGTGCCAGCTCAAACACAGCCATTATGGACGCGTTTGACCAGATACGTTTAGGCAAAGTGAAGATTGTGATCACGGGCGGCTCGGAGGCGGGTATTACCGAGGCTTCTTATGGTGGTTATTGCTCGTTAAAGGCCATGTCGGCACGAAATGACGACCCTGAACGTGGTTCAAGGCCTTTTGATATCGGTCGTGATGGCTTTGTAATGGGCGAAGGTGCGGGTGCTTTAGTTTTTGAAGAATACGAACACGCCAAAGCACGCGGCGCAAAAATATACGGCGAAGTAGCAGGCGCAGCCATGACAGGCGACGCTTACCACATGACAGCTACCCATCCCGAAGGCATTGGAGCCACCCGTGCCATTAAAATGGCGCTGGATGAAGCTAAACTGACCATTCACGATCTGGACTATATCAATCCGCACGCTACCTCAACTCATGTTGGCGACTTATCGGAAACCAAAGCTATAGCCGCATTGATGGGGACAGGTAAAAACAGCACTTACATCAGCGCTACCAAATCTATGACTGGCCACCTGTTGGGTGCCGCAGGCGCTATTGAGGCCATTATCAGCCTGCTGGCCATGCGCGATGGTATTATCCCGCCGACCATCAATACCGTTGATGTTGACCCGGAAATACCGGCAAATTTAAACCTGGTGCTAAAGGAAGCCATACAAACCAAAGTTAAAACAGCTATGAGCAATACCTTTGGTTTTGGCGGGCATAACGGTATAGCGGTGTTTAAGGCGGTATAAGCACAAACTAAATCAGCCTGCCTTTCATCACCAGCGTTCCGGCCATCATATCGTGCAGGCATTGTTGCTTTTTGGTGAAGAAGCACAGTAAGTAGCCTATCAGGAAGGTGCAGGTGGAAGCAATTTTAGCCAAATTGCGTGCAGCCGCTTTCGCATGGTCAATAGCAGAGCCGTCTTCATTACAAACACGGATTTTGAGCAGAATTTTGCCGTAGGTGGCCTGCTTTGCCGAGCCTTCCATTACGATATGGTAGAGGAGTTTGGCTATGGGGATAACCACCAGGCCGATGATAAACAATATCGCCCGCGCCATTTGACCGGAGATAGCCAGCATCGCGATAAGCGAAATAATAATGAATACACCCGAGACAATGAGCCAATCTATCAGGTTTGCCATTACCCGCTGATCAAAACTGCCGTAATACTGCGGTATAACCGTTTGTTTGGCAAAGCCGAAAAGCGAACGCAGTTCGGCTACTTCGTGGGCCTCTTTATAATCGTCCATGCCGTCGGTACGCACAAAGTCGGCCGGTTTTAGGCGTTTGGCCCTTAGCTCATCAATGGTGAACGGCCCTTCGGGCTTACCGTTAATTACTAATACATATTTGGAGGCCATGGTATAAAAATAAAAAAGGGAGCAGTATTTGCCCCCTTTGATGTTAATATACTTACTTTTCTTAATAACGTTTTACTTTAAAATCGGCCATGCCGCCCTCCATGTGGATGAGTATCTTTTGCGTTGCCTTATCAAAGCCCGGGGTTTGATATTTATCGTCTTCTTTTTTGTTAAAGCCATCAAATGTTTTTGATGCCATGCCTGTGTCGGTTGTTACCTCGCAGGCTGCGTTTTGAGGAATATTGATAGTAACCGACGCTGCCCCTGCCTGTACATTTACACTGGTAATAGCTACAGGCTGCCCCAGTTTGACATTGAATGATGCCGCGCCCCCTTCGATCTTCAGATTTTTAATCTTATAGGCCGAAAGATCAAAATTTAAACTTGAGGCACCGGTAGAAACCGTAATATCCCATACAGGGCGTGTATTTAATTTTATTTCGGCCGAGTTATTATGGTGATCACCCCAATTAAAACGGAAACCGCGATGCCTGCCATTTCCCATACTAAAATCGAGGTACTCGTGGGTACTGTCTATCGTTGTTTTCAGGCTATAGTTATTACCGCGGCCATGGGTAATGGCCTCGAACAAACGGCTGCTGGTATCTTTTATGGTATAGCTGGTAGCGCCGCCGCTAATATCAAGGTGGGCGGTTTGTATGTTGGGTTTATAAAACTCCACATAGTTGCCTACGCCGTCTTTACTGTTGCTGACTGAATCGCTACCATTGTCGTTATCATCATCATCGTTACGGTCACCAAAAGTAAAGGCCCTGTCGAAGTGGCGGTAACCGCGATGCGTTACGCCGCCCCATATTAAAACAGCCATACCCAGTAAAAGCACTGCTACCTTAACCGCTGTTGCCCAGGGTGTGCGGTTATGCGCGAACACCAGGTTTACACCTGCTATAATTAATACAACCGGCCAAAGGTGTACAAAAGTGGACCAGTCGAAATCGATAACATCAAAGTTATTCAGTAAAAAAAGCGCGCCTATTATTACCAGGATCATGCCCGGTACCAGTCTGTCGTTTCTCATGGTTTAAATAGTTTCAGGTGAGTCATTTTGTTCTGTTTCTTCTTTGTGCCAGTCTTCAAACTGATCGGGCACGGCTTTCTTTTTGCCTGCACCAAACATTACGGCTATGCCCAGTATAATAAATATAAGCGGCCATAGTTTATGGTACTCCCAATCGGGCAGCAGGTCATATTCGCACAATAAAAAGATAGAGCCAAAGGTGATAAGTATAGCGCCCATAACAATGGTAAAGGTAGAAGCCGACCTTACTTTTGGTACGGGTACAGGCCCGGGTGGCGGCGGCATGGCCGAAAAATCAACGCCGGGTGTAAAAGTAAATTTCGCGGGTATCACTATCCACAATATAATATAGAGCCAAAAGCCGGTGCCTAAAAACACTACGGCAAATACAAAAATGATGCGCATTATACTATCGTCTATATTAAAATAGTCGGCCAGGCCCGCGCAGACACCGCCGATAACTTTGCGATTTTCATCGCGATATAATCTGTTTTCCATGTTGTTATTACATTAGTTGTTAATTGTTATAACTGGCCCGATACAGGTTTTATCACGATCTCGTCAACATTGGCACCCGCGCTCATGTTGTAAGCGCAGATGATTGCCGCCGCTACATCATCCGGGGAAACGAACTTATCGGCTGATATGTCTGAGCCTTCCCATGATTCTGTAAACGTTGAGCCCGGCAATATGGTGGTAACTTTAACCTGATGTTGCTGCATCTCGAGCCTCATTATAGTACTTAGACCCAACAGGGCAAACTTAGTTACAGAATACATACCCGCCTGTATAACCGGGTTTATGGCCGCTACCGAACAGGTATTAAAAATATGCCCTTTTTTTGCCGCCATCATGGTTTTGCCAAAGTACCGGTACAGTTCATAAGCGGGCACCAGGTTGGTATTGATGAGCTTTTGAAAAGTATCATCATCGTCGTCCAGTATGCTCTGGTGCACGTAGGTGCCTACGTTGTTCACTATCACATCAATATAGCCCAGTTCGGCTTCGGCGAAGGCGGCAAAGGCCTTTACTTCGGCTTTATCACTGATATCGGTGGCGCGGGCGGCAACTTTTATGGCTGGGTTTATGGCCAGCAGTTCATCGCGGAAAGCGAATAACTCCTTTTCGCCGCGCGAACAGATGGCGAGGTTGGCTCCCTGTTTGGCAAAAGCGATAGCTATGGCGCGGCCCATGCCTTTTGATGCGCCGGTGATCAATACGTTTGACATATTTTAAACTTAAGTATTTAAAAGCAATTTTACGATATTATTGTTGTGATGTTGGAATGTTGCAAGGTTGAAATGTTGTAACGTTAAAAGCTTAATGATATAACGTTTATTATACAGCTTGATGTTGAACCTGCTATATACTTTGACGAAAAAGCGTATTTTAGCCCAAATTAACAACAACGAATGCTATATAGTTTAGGAAGATATATACTTTTATTACGATTAAGTTTTAAAAAGCCCGAAAAATTCAGTGTTTACTGGAAAGAGGTGATGCGCGAAATGGTATCTATTGGTATAGGTTCGCTGGGTATCGTGGCAATTATATCGGTATTTATTGGCGCTGTGGCTACCATTCAAACTGCTTTTCAGCTGGTGAGCGACTTCATTCCGAAAGCTATTGTAGGTACCATTACCCGCGATTCAACCATTTTGGAGTTTAGCCCTACCATATCGGCACTGGTATTGGCCGGGCGGGTAGGCTCAAGCATCGCATCGCAAATTGGCACCATGCGCGTTACCGAACAGATAGACGCTTTAGAGATTATGGGCGTTAATGCCCCCGGCTATTTGATATCACCAAAAATTATCGCGGGTGTTACCATGATACCGCTGCTTGTTATCATATCCATCTGTTTAGGCTTATTGGGTGGTTATATTGCCTGCGCGGCATCAAAAGAGGTATCGGTAGCGCAATACGTACAGGGGCTGACTGATGGCTTTAAAACCATTATTTTACAGGTATCGATGGTGAAGGCCTTATTTTTTGGTTTTATCATTACTTCCATTTGCGCTTACCAGGGGTTTTATACTTCGGGCGGCGCGCTCGAGGTTGGGCAGTCGGCCACCAAAGGTGTGGTATTCAGTTGTATCTTCATCCTATTTGCCGACCTTGTTATATCCCGCATCATGCTATGATAGAGACCATCAACATTCATAAAACTTTTGGCGATAACCACGTACTTAAAGGCATCGACGCTCAACTTAAGCCAGGCCGGAACAACCTTATTATAGGTGGCTCAGGCTCGGGTAAAACCACCTTGCTTAAATGTATTGTGGGCCTGCATAAACCCGAAGAGGGCGAAGTGATATACGACGGTGAGAACTTTACTCAAATGCATTTTGTGGAGCGTGTGCCTATACGCAAGCAGATAGGCATGCTGTTTCAAAGCTCGGCCCTGTTCGATTCGATGAGTGTGCAGGATAACATTATTTTTCCGCTCAATTTGTTTACCACCATGAGCAAAAAGGAAAAAATTGAACGTGCCAACTTTTGCCTGGAGCGTGTTAACCTTGCCGGGAAGAATAAGCTTTTTCCGGCTGAGCTTTCGGGCGGGATGAAGAAACGTGTGGGTATTGCCCGCGCCATATCCATGCAGCCCAAATACCTTTTTGTGGATGAGCCAAACTCGGGCCTCGACCCAAAAACATCCATCCTGATAGATGAGCTGATTGCCGAAATTACCGAAGAGTACCAAACCACTACCGTAATTGTAACCCACGATATGAACTCGGTAATGGGTATTGGCGACCATATCATATTTTTACACAACGGCCAAAAGTGGTGGGAAGGCACCAATAAAGAGATTGCCCACACCAACAACAAAGAACTTAACGACTTTGTATTTGCCAGCAAATTTATGCAGGCAGCCAGGGAGAAACTATAGTAGCAGTTGCAGCTTTGAGTAGCAGTTTTTTAAATCGAAAGATGACTGCAACTAAAAACTGCCACTTAATAAATAAAGCTACCATCGCCGCGGCGCTGCATAATGATGCCATTGCGCTTAGGTGTTCCGCTCCATTTCTGCAGGTTAATTATCAGGCTGGCAAACAGGTAGCGGCTCAGCACATTGGTATTGGTATAATTTACCGATGTGGTTGATACCGTTTGGTTAACAAAGTTGTTCTGGTTAAATATGTCATAAGCCTGTATCCTTAACGTGAGGCTCCGTTTGGCAAAAAAGGCTCGCTCCAAAAAGGCATTTACTACAAATGGATTTTTAGTAACATTGGTGCCAATACCTTCTACATAGTTTTTGCTGGCATCGTAATTTATGCGCCAGCCTTTGGGCAGATAAAAGCTACCTTCAACAGATAAAGCGGTGGTTTTTGTATCGGTATTGCGGGCATTGGGCTGGGTAAAAAATGACCGCGCAACTGAATAGGAAATGATAGGGTTTATTTCGCACCACTCCGCAGGGTTTATCTGCGGGCCAAAGCGCTGACTGAACCGCCAGCTATCCGAATGATACTCCAGGTTGTTACTCATCGAAATATTATGTCCATAGCTGATATTTCCGCTGTACTTTAAAATGTATTTCTTATCATTCAGCTGTTTTGCTATGCTGTAGTTACTGTTCATATTATAATCGCCATCAATATTTAAAAAATGGTTTTCGTTATAAAAACTATTTAGCGCGGGGATGGGCACCTGTATGGTATTGCTGATGATCTGCCCTTTTACCAGGCTTAAACTGGTATTGGCCGACAGCGTTAATTTTGAGTTAGCGACATAATTATTGTACTGCATATTAATAGAATGCCTGAATGAGGGGCTCAGATCGGGGTTACCGATGACAACATTTTGCGGGTCGGACCGGTCGGCCACGGGTTGTATCTGGTCAAACGAAGGCTCCGAAGGACTGCCCGCGTAATTAATGCTGACCCTTTGCGTTTGTGAGAAGATATACTCGAAACGGGCAATAGGGATAATGGTGAAATTGGTGCGATATGTTGAGGCATTAAGGCTTGCTTTGGTTCCCTGTAAAATGGTTGGTATGGCCGTTAAACCAAACGAATAATTAATTTTCTTTTTATTAACCGCGTAATTTAAGCCGATACGGGTTTCGGTGAACGAGTAGTTGTAAATATTACTTAATGATGCGGCCCGCACTGCAATACCCACCCTGGTTATACTATCGGTAGTGGCGGTATTATCATAACTGCGATAGTTTATTACTGTGTTAAGATCTATACGCCCGGTTGCGGTTATGGGTTCGGTATAAGTAAAATTACCCGAGTAGCTTTTATTGTTATTGCCCCGGCGGATAATAAAATGCTGCAGTGAGTCTTTTTTTAACACGTCGAGCGAGTCTTTGTAAAGGATGTTGGCGTTCCTCTCATTGTATTGTTTATTGTCGCCACCATTTAATGATAATGATAGCGATATGTTTCGTTTGGGCTTAACAAAAACATGCTGGTAAAACACATTGGCATTATAGTTTGGAGAAGTATACGTGCTTGTATTAGCACTGGTTTGAAACTGATTTTGAAAGCCGCTGAGCGATTGCTGCGAGGTATTGATGCTATTAGTACTTGAGTAGTTTAAACCCGCGTTAAAATGGAAGTAATTGCTCTTGTTTATCTCATACTGAAGATCGACGTTGGCATTATGGCTATCGGTACGGTTTTGCCCTGTGCTTTGGTTATTATAGTTTGTGGTACCGTTTGAGCTAAAATATTGCCCATAGCTGCCATAGGTATTGTTATTGTTGTTGTAGCTATAAGTATAGTTAGAGTTCACCTGCACCTTTTTACCCCACTGATCGCCATAACTGATGGACGGCCTGCCGTTAGTGGTATTGCCCGAGCCGCCCCCGCCCTGCCCCACGCCGTTTATGGTATTGCGTAAATTACCGTTTATACCTATTTGCTGGTTGGCATTTATGCGTTGCAGATAGCCTTGCTCATCATACCTGTCATCATTACCGGCCGAAGCTGTTGCCCGTAAAAACTGGCCAATTGAACGGTCGGCCTTGGTGGTTACGTTCAGTATTTTTTGCGGCTCGCCATCTTTAATACCGGTTCGGGCCGCATTGGGGCCATAATCATCAACAAACTGCGCTTTATCAATAATATCGGCAGGCAGGTTTTTTATGGCGGCGGCCACATTGCCGCCGTTAAAATCTTTACCGTTTACCTTGGCCTTTTTCACCTCCTGCCCCTGGAAGGTGACCGTTCCGGCGCGCTTATCCACATCAACACCTTCCATTTTGCTTAGCAGGTCATCCAGGGTGGCATTCTCACGCACCTTATAATCGCTGGCCTTAAACTCTACCGTATCGGTTTTTATAACAATGCTGGGTGTGCCGTCAATTTTAACTTCTTTAAGCAGGCGGCTATCGTTATGTAATACAATAGGATCGAGCACCAGCTTAGGGCTTAAATCGTTCAGTAAGAATTTTTTAACCAATAAGGTATAGCCAACACCCTTTACCGATAGAAAAAATATAGCCTTTTTAACATCCTTAAATATAAATATGCCGCGGCTGTTGGTGCTGGTTCGCAGGGTATCTTTAGCCGTGGTTAAAGTAACCGTAGCGCCAATAACCGGTGTTTCGGTAGAATCCATAACAATACCGCTTACTTCCCGGAATGGCAATGGCGGCGGTCCGGCGGGCTTAGCCGCCGGCGGCGTAGTTTGAGCGAATAGCTTGCCTGTTAACAGGATGATGATAAGTACCCAGGTAAATTTTTTCATGCTACCCCTTATCATTGTTTTAAAAACATGAACAGAAGCATGGCCGGGCTTATTAGTTAACAAAGCAGTAAATTTCATTATGGGAGGTTTATAAACTATAAATATAGTTTTAATTATTTATAAAGCAAGCACCCATCATAAATATTACAATTAGTGGGTGGAGGGATAGTAAGCAATATGCATTTCAAAGCTGTCCTCATTTACTTTTCGCTAATGTGTATTCGCTCCAAAAATCTGTTGAATATCTTAATAACTGAGACGCGTCGCCCGTTCTGAAAGCTACAGCCATCCCGGTAACGGAATTGACAACTATTGCGCTGCCACCAACATTCGCGCCGTTTATAGTGATATTATAAGCAAATGGTTTAGGGTTAGCCAAACTAACAGGCAGGTATTTAAGGGGTATAGCCAATTCGAACGTGCAGGCACGTTTTGAGTTAACAAAGGCTTTTTCTTCTATATTCTGTTCATTGTAGATGGAAAGCAAGGTATCCGTTATGGATTTGATGCCTTTAACCTTAATTAGTTTAGAGCGGGTAGCAAACAGCTTATTGGTTATAGCTATCAGTGAATCGGTTTGCTTTTGGATGATGGCACCATCATGAGTTTCCGTAGGTTTTTTACTCACGCTTTGGCCTATAACCACCTTATCCTTATCACTTAATGCCGGGAAGTAAATGGTTACCGGGTCGGCGTCACTTTTGCCGGTGCCGTGGTTAATGGTAAAAGTGATACCGCCGCGTGCCATTTTGTTAATAACATCGGCATTGGTGGCCTGTATAACCAGGTACAGGTTATCATCATCGTTAGCTATGGTATAAAAAACTTCGGTATTGGTATTATAGGCTTTAAAACTATCGCCCCACTCGTTGGTTTTACCATCTATTTTTATATTAACCGGTGCCCTGAAACCTTCCTTCTGCACATTGGGAAGCTTTTGCGCAATCACCTCAACACAAGCCACACAGAGCAATAAAATTGTTAGCGTGGGTTTAATAATGGAAACGCGGGTTTGCTTTAACATGATTTAGGTTTTAGGCAGTACAAAATAGCTGAAGTTATTATAAATCTGTATCGGTTTTAACAATGTTTAACATTACTGCCTTTATTTTTTAGCCAATGTATATTCGCCCCAAAAATCGTTTGGATAAGCCATCAACACGCTACGCGCATCGTTGTGCAGCCTGGCAATAAGGTCGCCATTGCCGGCAAATACCGCTATGGTAACACCGTTATTGATCATCTGGAAAGTAGCCCCTTTTGGTTCAATACCATTAAGCCTGATGTTATAGCTAAACTTTGCAGCTTTATCTACTGATAGGCCGAGGTATTTTAGCGGCACTGCTAATTCGTAGTTATAATATAGTTTATTATCTAAAAGCGCCTTAGCCTCTATATTATAATCGTTATATACCGATATAAGCGTGTCGGCTATTTGTTTTATCCCGGTTACGGCGATAAACTTTTGTTTATCGATGAGGCGTTTATTCATTTTACGCATAAAAGTATCGGTTTTCAACTTCAGCAGCGCAGTGTCCTGAATAGCGGTTGGGCGGCCGCTTAACGA
>Ga0070659_100001405_pt1 | contig 17367 bp, 18 predicted proteins | sample KBSC23metaG_FD_64666 | JGI IMG/M metagenome (GOLD analysis project Ga0070659, IMG submission 64666) | Corn rhizosphere microbial communities from Kellogg Biological Station, Michigan, USA - KBS C2-3 metaG | ecosystem: Host-associated > Plants > Roots > Rhizosphere > Soil ... | reverse complement strand
TATTGGCAGTAATCCAGTCGGGTCGGGTGGTGCGTTGTCATGCACGCCACTTTACTGATTATTTTCTCGATTTGGGTTTACATGTTTTCGGCGGTTACGAGGTTTTTTGCGTAAGTCCTAATAAGTCTGCTTTGCGAAAATAGGGACTTTCAGAGATTTCAGAGATTTCTTAACCTATCTTGTATTTGCTCATCTGCAGAGTCGCAAAGTCCGTCTCGCCCTGCGCAGTAGATATTGTCTTGATAAATTTTCCGTGGCAGCATACGGTGCTTGTTTTCTTTCGGAAAGATTGAAAGCAAGAAAAGAAGCATTTTTGTTCACCGATGAATGAAAACTATGGAAAAAGAAAACAACAAACCTGATGCAGGAAAGACGCGGGATCTGCCTCTGCCGGTTTCGGTAAAAATCGTCAGCGAGGTGGTCGAAGACACGGCAAGCTTGTTGAAAGACAGCGGGGAATTACGTAGAGGTTATGGCCTGATTACAGGCGTCATTGCACTAACACTTGGCATTCTTTGTGTGCTTGGCGTGATTGCGTTTCATTTCCCTGAATATCTCACCACTCCGGAGTTGCGCAAACAGTATTCAGTCGACGTCCTGCGGCAAATCCTTTTTTATTCGTTGATCCTCTCGGGTGGCCTCGCAGGCGCCAACATTATTTTCGGAAAAAACCGCAACTTGAACATCGCCGCACTGGCCTTCGTGCTGCTTGCGGTTGCGTTTGGCGGATCAAAGGTGCCCGTAGGCGAATTCCCCGCCCATACTCCCTATATCGGTCTGGACTGGTTCATCCTCGATCTGTTGGGATCGACTACGATTTTCGTTTTCATCGAAAAAATGTTTCCGCTTTATAAGGGGCAGGCCATTTTCCGCAAGGAGTGGCAGACCGACCTGACGCATTTCATCGTGAACCATTTTCTTGTAGGGCTGATTCTCCTTATTGTTAACTTCGTCATCCATCGTGTATTCGGATGGATGATCCGTTCGGAGTTCCAGCAAACTATTCAAAGCATCAGCTTCATTCCTCAATTGCTACTCTGCATTCTGATTGCCGATTTGATGCAGTACTGGACGCATCGCGCATATCACGAAATTCCTTTTCTGTGGAAGTTCCATGCAGTGCACCATAGTGCGAAAACCATGGACTGGATCGCCGGATCGCGTATGCATGTGCTTGAACTCATTTTCACGCGCGTCTGCGTACTGGGGCCGCTCTATGTGTTCGGCTTCGAAAAATCGGTGATGGATATGTACATCATCATCGTAGGCTTTCAGGCGGTGTTCAATCATGCGAATGTGCATCTGCCATGGGGGCCGATCAAATATCTGATCGTGACGCCTGATTTTCACCATTGGCACCATTCTTCCGACGATGTCGCTATCGACAAGAATTATGCGGCGCATTATGCCTTCCTGGACTATCTCTTTGGTACGAACGTCAAGACCACAGAGCGATTCCCGCAGAAATATGGCGTGGTTGGCGACTATATGCCGGATGGGTTCATCAGGCAGCAACTCTTTCCGTTTCGCAAGCGGGGATAATTACAGCTCAAATTAGTGTCAGTGTCGTGCTGCAAAAAAAAGCCTGCTATTGCAGGCTTTTTGGTTGTGGAACTCAAGGTCCGGTTCAAAGCAGGGATCTTATCGCCCAATAAATCAAACCGATGCTGACGGCTGCGGAGGAGGTGATGCATGCTACCGCCTGCAGCTTGTTGTAGTTGAAGCGAGCAACGTGTACAGCGGTTCGGGCGGTTTTCTCCATGGCAGTCCTTTCTTCGGTTGGCAGCAATCAGTTGCTTATGGCCATTGTAACGGGCATGTGCCGTGAATCAATAGTCTAGACGGCAACTTTTTAAAAAGAATCTTGGAGCATGCCAGAAAGGAGGGGAAATCTGGAGTGGTTTGGGCATTGCAAAGCGCTTGGCAACACGTTCTGTGTATGAACAAAGTGTATCCACAAAATATGTGGTTAACCTTGTGGATAACACATACTTTTATTGCTTAAGCTCATGATATAAAAGAAAAATTTTCTTTTGATCATTCTCAAGGCAATTGCCATGGGTGAGTCATATGGGAACCAGAGTAATGTGATATGGGCAAGCCACTTGCTCCTCGCACTGACAGGGGGAGGTGTCGAATTCTGCGAATAAAAAAAGCCCGCAGACCTTGCGGTTGCGGGCTGAATCCAATTCAAGGAGAGTTGGAGGAGACAGTTAAAATTCTAATATGTCACATCACCTTTGGCTGCTTTATTGTGGTGATAACAGATATTCGTAACGATGATAATGGCGCAAAAATGAAAAGCCCGCGCAGCTCACGCCGCACAGGCCTTTGTCTCCTGCTCCTGGAATGGATTTTTTAAAGTGCAACCAGATGTTACACCGGTGTTTTAGTAATTTCGCTGTCAGACTAATAATTTTTGACCCTGAAAATACTTAAATCGGCAATTGGGGGCTTATCTTCCATGCCGGAAGTGAGCGCAAATTTCTTATTGATTAACGCTTTGCTTTTATGGGGGCTTTGCGCGTCGACTTCGTCGCAACGGGGGTACGCACCACTGCCGCCCCAGGCCGCGGCTTGTTCTGCCCGAACTTTTTCGCCAACTTGTCTGGCCCCGGCGTCTCCTTGCGCCGTGCCATCGCAGCGACAGCTGCTGGCGGATCGTAGCGCGGCACGAGATGGTGATCGCTGTTGCCGATCAGGTCTGCGCGTCCCATGCGTTTCAAGGCTTCGCGCAGCGTCTCCCAGTTCGCCGGATCGTGGTAACGCAGGAAGGCTTTGTGCAGGCGGCGGATTTTGCCTGCACGCACCGTCTCCACCGCTTCTGAATCTTCCGTCACCTTGCGCAAGGGGTTTTTGCGGCTGTGGTACATCGCGGTGGCCAATGCCATCGGCGTAGGCAGGAAAGTCTGCACCTGGTCAAGGCGGAAGTTGTTTTTCTTCAGCCACAGGGCGAGATTGAGCATGTCTTCATCCCTTGTGCCGGGATGGGCAGCGATGAAATAGGGGATGAGATATTGCTCCTTGCCGGCTTCCTTCGAGTACTTTTCGAACAGGTGTTTGAACTCGTGGTAGGCACCCATGCCGGGCTTCATCATTTTCGACAACGGACCTTCTTCTGAATGCTCCGGAGCAATCTTCAACAAGCCGCCGACATGATGTGTCACCAGTTCCTTCACATATTCGGGTGAACGGACGGCAAGGTCGTAGCGCAGGCCGGAACTGATCAGGATCTTCTTGATGCCAGGAATCGCCCGCGCCTTGCGGTAAAGCTGGATCAGTTTGTTGTGATCGGTGTTCAGGTTGACGCAGATACTTGGATACACGCACGACAGGCGACGACAGGTCTCTTCGATCTTCTTGTCCTTGCAGGCCAGTCGGTACATGTTCGCCGTCGGGCCGCCAAGGTCGGAAATGGTGCCAGTGAAGCCTTTGGTCTTGTCGCGGATCAATTCGATTTCGCGCAGAATGGACGGCTCGGAACGGCTCTGGATAATACGACCTTCGTGTTCAGTAATGGAACAGAAGGTGCAACCGCCGAAGCAGCCACGCATGATGTTGACCGAGAACCGGATCATTTCCCACGCAGGAATGCGCGCTTTGCCGTAGCTTGGATGTGGCGCACGCGCGTAAGGGGGATCGTAAACCCCGTCCATTTCATCCATCACCAATGGTAGCGGGGGAGGATTCAGCCAGACGTCGCGCTCGCCATGCGCCTGCACCAAAGCGCGCGCATTACCGGGATTGGATTCGAGGTGGAATACGCGCGAGGCATGTGCATACATCACGCGGTCTTCCTTCACCTGTTCGTAGGAGGGCAGCCGCACCACGGTCTTGTTGCGCTGCTCCTTGAGCGCAGCCTGACGTTCTTCGCGGCTCAGAACGAGCACCGGTTGCTCTGCAGGCTTGGAGTCCGTCGCGCACCCCGCCGTATTCTTCTCCTTCATTTCGTAAGGATCAGGGTGTGGATCGATGCGGCCGGGCGTATCCACGCGAGTGGAGTTTGCTTCGCTCCAGTCGGGAGCAGGCTTCCACCCGGCAGGAACCATGAAGGCAGTGCCGCGCAAGTCGCGAATCGACTTGATCGGCTCGCCGGCAGCGAGGCGATGGGTAAGATCGACTAGCGCTCGTTCGGCGTTTCCAAAAAGCAATATATCAGCTTTGGAGTCCAGCAGCACCGAACGGCGCACTTGGTCTGACCAATAATCGTAGTGGGCAATGCGGCGCAAGCTGGCTTCGATACTGCCGATCACGATGTTCGTGCCGGGGAATGCCTCGCGTGCGCGGTGTGCATAGACTGTCAATGCACGGTCGGGACGCTTGTTGGGTTCGCCGTTGGGGGTGTAAGCATCCTCCGAGCGGATTTTACGGTCGGAGGTGTAGCGGTTGATCATTGAATCCATGTTGCCGGCAGTGATGCCGAAATACAGGTTCGGCTTGCCTAGCGCACGGAAGGGTTCGGCTGACTGCCAGTCGGGTTGGCTGATGATGCCGACGCGAAAACCATGTCTTTCCAGTAAGCGCCCGACCAAGGCCATACCGAAGCTGGGATGATCGATATATGCATCGCCTGTTACTAAAATGACATCGCAAGTATCCCAGCCAAGCGCGTCCATTTCGGCGTGCGACATCGGTAGGAACGGTACTGGACTTGTATAGTCGGCCCGGTAGCGGGGATAGGAAAACAGGTTCTTGGGAGTATTCATGCTGGCGCGGATTGTACCGGAAATATGCCTGGCGACCGTAGATGGAACAATGGCGGCAGTTTACTGGATCGGCTTGCTTTGCGTCGGAGGTGGCGGATAGTAATGCTGGTTTGGCGGGTTTTGGAAGAACTCATCCATCAGACTGCCGCGTGCAACAGGCACGCGATGGCCCTTGGCGTACATGCACTGGATGAAGCCGTAGTCGAAGCGTTGCTGCAAGCGGCCGCCTGAGACTTCAGCAGCGTGAGACCCCGCCAGACCACCCAATGCGAGACCTACTCCCGCGCCAACGCCAGCCCCGTGTCCGCCATCAGCGGCAGCGCCCGCAGCAGCGCCAAGTATGGTGCCGACTGCAGCACTGCGCACGCCACTGTCGGTTGCTGCCATATCGACCGTCTGTCCGCCAACCTCTTCGCGGGCGAACTGCTTGCAGATTTCGTTATCAGCGCGGAATTGTTCGAAGCTCTTGCCTGTGCCCGGAAGGACAAGCACGCTTGGCGAATGTGGCGGGGTAGTGGCGCATCCTCCCGCCAACAGGGCCAATGCTGAAATTGCAAGAGTGCGGCGTATCGGCATGGCGTCACTGTGGCGAAGCGGGCGGTCTCGGTTCGACTGGCTGCCAAGGTCGCGTGCAGGATTTCACGTAAGGATAGTAGCCTGATGGGGATGGGCAGTAATACCACCAGCCACTTGGCAGGGGCGTTACCGAAGCCTGTGGTGGAGCGGCTTGCTGCATCGGGCTCTGTTCTATATAGACGACCTGCGGTGAAGAAGGAGTCACTATCACAGGCGGGTAGTAATACGAACCGTAATACGTTACTGCCCCAAGCGGCACGCCAATGAAAACGCTTGCATGCGTATGCGAGTGTCCATGCCAATGGCCGCCATGATGGGATGTCCACGCATTGGTGCTTCCTGTCATAGCCAAGAGCGCAAAAAAAGCGGTTGCAAATCTAAGTCTTTTCATGATGACCTCCCAAGTCCACACGAATAGCCCTTATCCTCATTACAAGTTTGACCTGACAAGGCGTCGCGTCAATTTATTTGATTCTATGGTAGAGCATCTCCGATTTCTTTTATCAATCGGCGGGTCTCCTTGGGGGAGGAACTCCGTTGCCAGCATGTCATCCAATTAGCCGGTCGGACTTGATTAACGAACCAAGGAGACGAATCATGATGCGCGCAAACGAACTTCAACAACGCTTCAACCAAGTGGAGCAAACCATTCATCAGGCTGCCCAGCGCTGTCAATCCGCAACGAGCGTGCCGATGGATGTGAAGGACAGCATCCAGCAGCTCGATCAAAGAGCCGTGCAGGCGAGGAACATGATGCAGTCACAGGACGAGAACCAGATCCGTCAATGCATCGACGATCTGGAAGAGATGGGTGATCGCGCCAGGGATGCATGCGAACATTCCGGCAGCATCGATAACGAGCTGCGCAGCGCCATCATGCAGGCGCATCGCGAATTGTCTGATCTGAAGCATCAGTTGCACTGAGGCCGAAAAGCAAACGAGCCCGCGAAGGTGGCGGGCTCGTTTTGCATCCTAAGAGCGTTCCCTTTTACTTCTCGGGCATGGCGTCCGGGAGTACGACGTTTACATCCAGCACTTCCAGGTTGCCTTGGCGGTCCAGCGAGATCTTGATGTCGTCCGCGTTAACCTTGGCGTACTTGGATATCACCTCGATCAATTCCTTGTGCAGCGCGGGCAGGAAGTCCGGGCCGTCGCGGCCATTGCGTTCGCGTGCAATGATGACCTGAAGACGTTCCTTGGCAGTGCTCGCACTTTTGGGTTTGGTGTTGAACAGGAAAGAGAGAAGCGCCATATTACTTCCCCTTGAACAGGCGCTGGAACAATCCCGGTTTTTCGTAGGCAGTAAAGCGCATCGGAACCTCGTTTCCGAGGAATCGTGCCACGACATCCTTGTAGGCCTCGGACACATCGGTGCCTGTCAAGTGGATTGCAGGATTGCCCTGGTTCGACGCATGCAGCACCGATTCCGACTCAGGAATGATGCCGATCAGAGGAATGCGCAGGATTTCCTGCACATCGGTAAACGACAGCATCTCGCCTGCTTCGACGCGCTTGGGCGTGTAGCGTGTGATCAGCAGGTGTTCCTTGACCGGCTCTTGACCGTTCAGCGTACGACGTGACTTGGCCTGAATAATGCCGAGGATACGGTCGGAATCGCGCACGGACGACACTTCCGGATTGGTCACCACGATCGCTTCGTCGGCGAAAGTCAGTGCCATCACGGCGCCATGCTCGATGCCAGCAGGTGAATCGCAGACGATGTACTCGAAATCCGTCTTGTGGAGTTCCTGCAGCACGCGCTCGACGCCTGCTTCGGTCAGCGCATCCTTGTCGCGTGTTTGCGACGCGGGCAGCACGAACAGATTATCGCAGTGCTTGTCCTTGATCAACGCCTGGGTCAGCGTTGCTTCCTTATTGATTACATTGATCAGGTCGTACACCACACGGCGTTCACAACCCATGATGAGGTCAAGGTTACGCAGGCCGACGTCGAAGTCGATGACCACGGTCTTGTGTCCCCGCAGGGCCAGGCCCGACGCAAAGCTGGCGCTAGTGGTGGTTTTGCCCACGCCTCCCTTGCCCGACGTTACAACGATGATTTTCGCCACAAACAGACTCCTTCAAGAAAACAAGATTACGAATGGATCGGCAGAAGATCGATTCTGTCGTCAGAGAGCCGGACCTGCGCCGGCTGTTTCGCCACATCCTTCGGCAAGCCCCCCTCGAAGGTGCGGTAAATGCCGGCGATGGATACCAGTTCGGCCTCCATGCTCAGCGCAAAAATTCGGGATTCCACATTGCCGCTGGCACCGGCTAATGCACGGCCGCGCAAGGGCGCGTAGATGTGAATGCTGCCGTCAGCGATCAACTCGGCACCATTATTGACTACTGCGGTAACGACTAGGTCGGCTCCGCGCGCGTAAATGCGCTGACCGGCACGCACGGGCGAGTCGATGATCATGGTCGATGTGACAGCTGTTGCGGGGGGCGAAGCAGTTTGCACTGGTGCAGGAGCGGGAGGGGCTGCAGGCTCGGGCTCTGGAACGGGCGTTTCTTCGACGCGTGGCTTGACCAGAGTATCGATGCTCAGGCCGTTTGCGGCGATATCCGCTTCCATCTCCGCCGGTGCGCCGCGCACTGCTACCGGATTGAGGCTGTAGGACTTGAACAACGCGATCAGCGATGGCCAATCGATACGCTTGTCGATGTTCTCGCAGCCGGCAAGATCGAGCACGGTGAATTCGTTGTCGAAATAATCCGGCATGCCCCCCGTCATCTGCTTCATCGCTTCGTTCAGCGTGGCGAGGTCCAGCGAACGCAGTAGAGCGGATACTGCCACTACGGTGGAAATCTTGATCTCGATTGGTTTGCTGCTTTGAGTCTTGGACATAACAAAGTGACGATGAATAGATCGCTTATAAGCAAAAGGGCAAGCCGAATCGACATCCGCAACGACTCCGGCAAATGTGAAACGGGCCGCGTAGAAAGCGGCCCGTCGGTATCGGGAGAATCAGATACCCGCTTCATTGCGGGTGACGCTTGCGCGTTGATCAGTTGCTCACCACCTGCTCCGTGCTTGGCAGATATTATAACCGCGAAGCAAGCGGCAACATGCGCAATCCTGAGCTGATTCGAGGCGAAAACGCGAAAAAGTGCGATGTCGAAGAGGGGGGGGCAAGGCAGGCGGTTCGCGGGAGTGTGCTCCTTGGAGGATTTATTTTCTTCCAGTAATCAAAGGTATCCGGCGCTATTCGATGAGATGAGCGCTTATTGCTACGAAACCGTAATCCCAATTAAGGATATTAACCGACTACCAGCTTCGTTTTAATGCCCACAAGAATTTCTGTTAGGTACGAAACTCAAGACAAAATACTTGATTCCGGTAGACGGCCGGTGATCCAGCGGGTTCTGGTCCATCTATCGAACTATTCCGTTGGTGCGAAATCGAAATTCGGCGGCGCTTTCGCCGTGACGATCAACCGACGAGGAGATGGGGATGCAGAGAGTTGCAGTGGTGACCGGCGGCATGGGAGGTTTGGGGGAGGCGATTTGCAGAAGGCTTTCCAAAGAGGGGCATCGGATAGTAACGACCTATTCGCCCCATAATTCCCGCGCCGGCGACTGGTTGCGTGCAGAACGCGACGCCGGATTCGATTTCGCCGGATACATGGTGGATGTCTCTGACTATCATTCGTGCGAGGCCGCAATAAAACAGATCGTCGCTGATCTTGGACGTATCGACATCCTTGTCAACAACGCTGGCATCACACGTGATGCAACGTTGAAGAAGATGACGCCCGAACAGTGGCATGAAGTCATCCGGACCAACCTCGACAGCGTATTCAACATGTCACGTACGATATTGCATGGCATGCTCGAAAGCCAGTGGGGACGCATCATCAATATTTCTTCGGTCAACGGCCAAAAGGGCGCCTTCGGCCAGTGCAACTATGCTGCAGCGAAGGCTGGCGTTCACGGCTTTACCAAAGCGCTTGCACTGGAAGTAGCAAGCAAGGGAATCACGGTAAACACGGTATCGCCCGGCTATCTCAATACAAAGATGGTTGCGAGTGTTCCGCAAGATATCCTCGAGAAAAAAATTCTTCCCGAGATTCCCGTTGGCCGCTTGGGCGAACCTGCCGAAGTGGCAGGCTTGGTGGCTTATCTGTGCAGCGAGCAGGCGGGCTTTGTGACCGGCGCGAACATTGCCATCAATGGCGGCCAGCATATGTACTGAAAAGGGGCGCATGCAGTTGAAAGCCCGAACGCCGATTGCGAGGACGATTGATCTGTCTCAACCGCGCAGCAGGACACTGCTGTCGCCGCATCGGATACGCTGAGAGGTAAGGTAGCGTAGAGACGACTGGGCGCTTCTCTCACATCATCAGGAGAGTCATCATGCAGAATACACTCAATCCCGTGGTGAACATGTACCGCACACAACTTGAAGCGTCGCGACGCTTTGCGGATGCAATTTTTGCGGGGACCGAAAAAATCGATCGCGTTTTCATTGGTGCGACTCATCGCATTTTCAATGAGCAGCTGGATTTCGTACAGGCTATGGCCAGCGTGCGAGATCCACGCAGCGTGGCCTCGACATTGCAGTCCGGGCTGATGGCACGGCCGGACGACTCGGTCAACTACCAGAAAGAAATCATGCGCATCTTTGCCGAGATGCAGACCGAGATCGGCAGGTCGCTTCAGGATTGTCTCGAGCAATTAGGAACACAGGCTGCCAATACAGCAGCGACGCCAATTCGCAATACTCAGGAACAGGCGAACGACATTATGTTAAACCCGGTGACGAGCATGTTTTCCGTTTGGGAATCCGCCTTCAAGGAGGTTGCGGCACTGGCGAAGAAAAACATGACGGCTGCTCGCAATGCCGCTGAAGAAGCAGCCAATCGTGCAGTGCAAAGTGTCGATACCGCGGCAACGGTCGCGGCTAATACAGCACAGGACGCAGTGAGCGCGGCAAGTAATGCGGCAACAAGCACAAGCGCAACTTTGTCGGGGACGGCAACGACTGCAGATGAGGATGGCGATCAGCGCAGAGGCCCGGGTAAACGGAAATGAACCTCGGGATTGGGAGGCTGATGCAGTTCACCAGCCTTTCTCATTGTCCTGATAACAAAAAAGAAAAAAGCCCTGTTGTTTGACAGGGCTTTTGCATTTGGAGCGACGTTTTCAGGCTGTAGCAAGGCGTCCCCAATCGGGCTCGCTCTCTGGATGTTGCTGTTGTCCGGCGGCCTGCCGTGACTTCTTCGCTGCTGCCTGCTTGGCGCGCGAACTGGAAGGGGGAAGGCGGCGAAGTGTTTTCAAAGCATCGAGATCCTTGATTCCGATGGAGCGTTGGTCGACGCTGATCAGACCGATTTCGTTAAAAGCAGAAAGCGTGCGGCTCACGGTCTCAAGGGTTAGTCCTAGATAACTGCCGATCTCATGGCGGGTCATGCGCAAATTGAACAGTTTGCTTGAATAGCCCATTTCGGCATAACGTTCCGACAGGGATACCAAAAAGCGTGCCACGCGGGCTTCGGCGCTTAATGCGCCAAGCATGCTGACCATGGCTTGTTCACGCACCAATTCGCGGCTCATCACGCTGTAGATCGCATGCTCGAATTCGACATGGGCACGTCCCAGGGCGGTCAATTTCTTGAATGGAAGCAGAATCAGATCGCAATTGGAAAGTGCCACCGCCTCGGAAGCGTAGCGTTTGGAATGGATGCCATCCACGCCGAATAAATCCCCCTTCATCGGAAAGCTCAAGACCTGCTCGTTGCCGAATTCATCAATGAGCACGGTTTTGAGAAAACCCGAGTGCACTACGTATAACGTGTCAAACGGTTGGCCAATCGTATGGATACGTTGACCGGTTTTGAATTGCACATGCTGGAACAGCAGCTCTTCGTCGGTATGTATGGTAGCGGATGGAATGCGCAGAATATCGCAGAGTTCTTTCAGGTTGGACCAGAGCTTGCCTTGGCGCTGCCAGCCTGTTTCGATAGATGACGCATGTAAGGCCGATGGAACTGACTCGATGCGTGTTTCAGCGGGGGGGGTAGATAACATTGTCCATCTCCTAATCAAATTCAGTCACAACATGGTGATGCGCCGGCTGGAAATCGCCGTCACAGGTGTCGATCCTTCTCTCTCTTGATCTTTTTTGGGGACGTTCGAAAGACAGTTTTGTCATTCGGAAACGATGGCGAGTTGCCTGCCTGTCATACTGCGATCAGAAGTGGTCAGTATCGCAATCGAGGGGGGCAATTGCTATCGGCGTGAACTGAATTGCAATGTAGGAGAGTGGCTGAAATTGTAGGAATATTCCTATAAAAATTTCGATTTTTATTGGCTAGCGCTTTGCGTTACCGCAATAAGCAATCTTCGGAATTTGAGCAAGTTCCAAAATATATTCCATATAGAAACGTATGAAATTGCCGAAGTGCATGGAATAGAGGCGTAGGAGATGGCGCAGATTAGGAAAAAACTGAATCAGGGAATGTGCTGCGCCTTCGGGGAAAACGCGAAGTAAAAGATCAGTTCTTCAACGGCCCCAGCAAACGATGCTGCACAGCGTACTGCACCATTTCAGCCAGGGAGCTCATGTTCATCTTGGTCAGGATTCGTGTCTTGTGGGTGCTGACGGTCTTTGCGCTCAAGTGCAAAAATTCGGCGATTTCGGTAATGGACTTGCCGCTAACCAGCAGCGTGAATACCTCAAATTCGCGATTGGACAACTGCTTGTGCGGAAGATCTTCATTCGACGGCATCACGTCCATTGCCAACTGCTCAGCCACTTCCAAACTGATATAAGGTCGGCCTGATGCGACCTTGCGAATGGCGCTGACCAGTTGCGTGCCTGCACTTTCCTTCGTCAAATAGCCGCGCGCGCCGGCACGAATGGCGCGTACCGCATATTGTTCTTCTTCATGCATCGTGAGCACGAGGATGGGAAGCTTGGGAACTTCATCCTTGATCTGACGAATCAATTCCACTCCGCTGCGGCCTGGCATCGACAAGTCGAGCATCAACAGGTCGAATCCGCCTTTACGCACATGGGCCAGTGCTTCAAATCCGTCAACAGCTTCCCCTACGACTTCGATGTCGTCGGCGCCGTCGAGAATCCGTTTGAGCCCTTCGCGCATAATGGTGTGATCGTCAGCGATAACTATCCGGATCATAGACGTGTTATTGGAGGTATGGTGTGCTGTTCGGGATATGCAATCGGCTCTAACGGGATCGTGGCGTGAATCAATACGCCGTGCGGTTTCACGTTGCCGATCGTGATTGTACCTCCAAGAACGAAAATACGTTCCTGCATTGCAACCAGACCATAACAACCGGGTTTGCTTTCCGCGTCGGTTTGGATGCCGATACCATCGTCCTGAATCATAACATCGAGCTGGTTGTCAGTATGTAAAAAAACGATTCTTGCCCGGCATGCATGGGAATGTTTTTCTACATTCATCAGGCCTTCCTGAATCACCCGGAATAAAGCCGATTCGATCGGTTCTCCAAGCTTGATGATCAGCCCGTTTCCTTCCACGGTACAGGTAATCCCGGTTTTTTTCCGAAAATTTTCCGCCATCCATTCCACTGCCGGAATGAGTCCGAAATCGTCCAGCAGTGGTGGACGCAAAGTGGAAGCCATATTTTTGGTCAGGGTAATCACATTGTCTAGCAATCCCTGCATCTGGGCCACGCGTTCGGGGACTTCTTCATCCGTATTCGGCAAGCTGCTTTCTAGCCAGTCGAGATCGAGCTTGAGAACGCTTAAGCGTTGTCCGATATCGTCATAAAGTTTCTTTGAGAAACGGCGCTTCTCGACTTCACTCGCCTGTTGTGACGAGACGGCCCATTTGCGTAATTCAGCTGCACGTATGGCACGGCGGCGTCCCTCGGGAACTCTATAATCGGCTGCGGAGCTGTGCACGATAAGTGCAAGGAAGAACTCTCCATGCACTGTAATGCGGGAAGCGCTAGTGTTAAGGAATAATGGTTCGCCGTTCGCATGCTGTCCACGTAATTCCAATTTAGTGCGCCGGTTCGTGCCGCGCGTCATGCACAGCTTATCCAAGCGTCGACGTTGTTCTGAGCCTAAACAAAGCGGCAGCAGGATATCGATCGATTTTTCCAACAAGTAACTGGCAGGATAGCCGAACATTCGTTCGACCTTATGGTTAATCAATACGATTTCGCGGGCGGTATTGACTATGATCACTGCATCCATCGCCGATTCGATGATCGACAACAAGGATGGGCCGACTTTGTTGGTTGGGAAGCGGGACAGGCTGGTGATAAAACCGGACACCTTGCCAGAACCGTGTTCCATAGGGATCGTCATCGCATTTCTCTCAACAATGCTGGCGGCTGGTTGAGCTGACCTGTGGCTGATTGACAATAGATGCGGATAGCGAGGTGAAATGCTGCGGAATTATCAATCGGATGTCAAAGGTTGTTTGGCTCAGTGCTTCATTGGAATGGCGCTTGCTGTTACAAGAAGAACCTTTTTCAGCGAAGCCGTCTATCTCACTCTATGACAATGAAAAATTCAAATTAACAGATCAAAAGCGATATGAATTGAGAATTCACAATTGCGTCATCAAGCTGTTGCGGCGTGTCTTAATATGTTCTCTTGATTCAAGATTTCGTATTGCAAGAGAAATGGACTTGGCGGAACAATGGCTATAAGCAACTGATAGACTGTACACAGATTATTTCTCATCCTTATTCATTCCACATTATGGAAATCCAACTTGGAGATGTCAGCCACACTATTCAACTTGCCATTGCCCCGGTGTTTTTGCTGACCGGTGTGGGAACCAAACTTACCGTTTTGACGAACCGACTTGCACGCATTATTGATCGTTCACGCGTCCTGGAGGATCGCTTGCATGCGGGCGGCAATATTGATCGGGCAGATATCATTTCGGAACTCAACGCGCTTTACCGGCGTGGCCATCTTATCAATCGGGCAATCACTTTGAGCACGGCTTGTGGCCTATTTGTGTGCGTTGTGATTGCCGCCTTGTTCATCGGAGGTGCGTTAGATCTTAGGTTGGCGCAATTCATCGCGTTGTTGTTTGTGCTGGGGATGTTTTCGCTGATCGGCAGTTTTGTCTATCTGTTGCGCGAGATCTTTGTGGCGACGAAAACCATGTCGATGCGGCAGGTTCTTCCGCCAAGTAAATAAGGAGGGCTGCTCAGGAGTAAGTTGTGTAACTTATTCCTGGCAATTCCCAAGGAGGGCAAGCTGAGTGGAGGGCCCATTTAACAAGGGGATAAGTTCCAGGTTGCCTTGTTTAACTCGTCAAGCCATGATGGCTTGACGCTATATCGCTCGGTGTTCTTGCTGTATTCATCAATTGCTTTGCGCCAGACTTGCATTGTTTGCGCTGCCTGCGTTGGGTACTGGTCGCTCATCTCGATGCGTATGGCGCGTACGCCGAACGCGCCGAGTTGCGGTAGCAATTGCGGAATGCGTATGTCAGACATGTGCTCCATGGAGAACCAGCTATCGTTGGCGGCATCTTCTGTCGCAGCGCAGTTTTCGATTACGGTGTTGACCTCTTTCGCCGGTTCGTCATCCCAGACCTTGATCCAAGGGGATGGGGACGAGTTCTCGCTTATTCTCTTTACTGTTTTCCCTATTAAGCTCTTGCCGGTTTCGGTTGCCGGGGAAAACTGGCAGAAGCCGGATACTTGTAATTCCACGGGGGTTTCATGCACGATACGTGCCAGTTGAGCCAGAGACAACGTACGAGGAAGAGCGATGCGGGATATTTTGAACTGCCGCAAGAAGAATGTGATCGACTCGCTGTTGGTAGCGGTTTCAGCCGTGGCGTAATGCAAACTGATTTGTGGATATTGGGCGGTCGCATACAGCATTAGTGCCGGATCGGACAAGACGAAGGCATCTATGCCAGCGGCTGCAGCATTGTCGATTACGCTACGCCAATGGTTCCATTTTGACAGTTGTGTACGTAGGGTAAGCGAGAGCATGACTTTGCACTGCCTGTCATGCGCGTAGCGAATGCTGTTAAATGTTGTCTGGTTGTTGAAATCGATGCAGTTCCACTTGTCATCTCCATTGTGTTCTCCAACTTCCAAGCACACCCAATCGGCCCCGTTGTCCACGGCTATACCCAGCATCGACAGAGTCTTAACAGGACAGACCAGCTCTATCAAGGCTGAAGAAGGATATGCTGTGGCATTTGTAGAAGAGAAATTGGCAAGTGCTTTGGGCATCATATGTCTCCGCATGTTATGAAATGCCGAATGAATCGGTTGTATTGCGAATCGGTCGTACTGCGTATTGCATTGACTCCTACGCTTTATGTGAGCGTAGCAGCGATAGTTATGTTTGTGGCAGGGAAACTATTTATATTTCCGTTTTGCAATGGGTCTCACTGTATCAAAAAGAGGTGCTCGCCCATTGAGGTTTCTCAAGCGCTATTGCGGATAGGCATGAAGATGATGCATAAAGTGCCTAAATGAGACGTGGAGGGGCAATAATGGTGCAGCGTGTGAGGTTTGAGGGTATCGCTACGGCGAATTGATGGCTGGCTCGCGGGAGCCAGTTGGTATAGCTAGAGATCGGTGATATGAAAAAGGGCTTACGATTACTCGTAAGCCCTTGAATTCTTTGGCTCCCCGACCTGGACTCGAACCAGGGACCTGCGGATTAACAGTCCGTCGCTCTACCGACTGAGCTATCAGGGAACAGAGATCGTCATTATAAAAGGGTTTTTCCTTGTTTGTCAAAGCCGTGAGGAAAAATTTCCTGATTCCATTGCTGGTGAACGATACATTCGCCAGCAATGGAATGATCAGAGTACTTTGGCAATGGCATCGACCACGGCATCGATGTTGTGCGAATTCAGTGCAGCTACGCAAATGCGGCCGGTATCCACCGCATAGATGGAAAATTCATCACGCAAGCGGCTGACCTGTTCCTTGGTCAGGCCGGAATAAGAGAACATGCCGCGCTGCTTGATTACGAAATCAAAATCGTGGCCGGGTGCCTTTGCTTTCAGCTTCTCGACCAGCGTTTGGCGCATTTCCCGGATACGTACGCGCATGCTGGCCAGTTCTTCTTCCCACAGCTTGCGCAATTCAGGTGCGGATAGCGCCATGGCAATGACTTGGGCACCGTGCGTTGGCGGGTTGGAATAGTTAGTGCGGATGACGCGCTTCAATTGCGATAGCACACGTGCTGCTTCATCAGCGCTGGAGGCGGCGATGGAGAGTGCGCCAACGCGTTCGCCATACAGCGAGAACGATTTCGAGAACGAATTCGACACGAACAACGGACCACCGGTTTCGGCGAAGCGGCGCACTACCTTGCCGTCTTCTGTAATACCATCGGCAAACCCTTGATAGGCCATATCGAGGAAGGGGATCAGGCCGCGCTGCGTGACGATGTTGATGACTTCGGTCCATTGCGCCTCGGTCAGGTCGGCGCCAGTCGGATTGTGGCAGCAGGCGTGCAGCACGACGATCGAACCGGATGGCATAGCTTTCAAGGCGTCGAGCATGCCGGCGAAATTTACGCCACGTGATGCGGCATCATAGTATGGATAGTTGTTGACGCTGAAGCCGGCTGCTTCGAACAGGGCGCGGTGGTTTTCCCAGCTTGGGTCGCTGATCCAGACTTGTGCACTCGGGGCGAAGCGCTTGAGTAAATCGGCGCCGAGTTTCAATGCGCCGGTACCGCCAAGAGCCTGCGCAGTAATGGCGCGCTTTTCCTTTACCACCGCGCTGTCGGCACCGAATACCAGTTCCTGCACAGCCTTGTCGTAGGCTGGAATACCATCGATTGGGAGATACGAGCGCGGAGTGGCTTTTTCCATCAGTTGCGCTTCGGCCTTGCGCACGCATTCGAGCAGCGGCACCTTACCATTGTCATCATAGTACACGCCGACGCCGAGGTTGACTTTGTTCGGATTCTGGTCGGCATTGTATGCCTCGGTAATGCCGAGGATAGGATCGCGGGGCGCCATTTCGATGGCTGAGAAGAGCGGAGCGTTCATCGTTCTGATAACATGAAAAATTGGCTGTAACGCATCGTTGTCAGCCGGGTTGTATAGAGAGAAAGAGAAAAAACGAGGAGGTCAAGCCG
>Ga0070659_100001402_pt1 | contig 17377 bp, 14 predicted proteins | sample KBSC23metaG_FD_64666 | JGI IMG/M metagenome (GOLD analysis project Ga0070659, IMG submission 64666) | Corn rhizosphere microbial communities from Kellogg Biological Station, Michigan, USA - KBS C2-3 metaG | ecosystem: Host-associated > Plants > Roots > Rhizosphere > Soil ... | reverse complement strand
ATGTGTAAACGGCCTTCTTTTGCCTGGTTTAACGCGTTGGTTAACACCTCGTACGATAAGCCATTTATTTTCAAGTCCATTTGCACAGCAACTATACCATTTTTGGTACCGGTTACTTTAAAGTCCATATCACCTAAGTGGTCTTCATCACCTAAAATATCCGAAAGGATAGCATATTTAGTACCCATTTCGTTGGTGATCAACCCCATCGCGATACCCGATACCGGGTTGCTGATCTTGATACCGGCATCCATCAAAGCTAATGTACCGGCGCAAACCGTAGCCATTGATGATGAACCGTTAGATTCTAATATATCAGAAACCACACGGATAGTGTACGGGTTTTGGTCGTCGGCAGGTAACACGCGTTTTAATGAACGCATTGCTAAGTTACCGTGACCGATCTCGCGACGGCCTGCTCCCCTGTTCGGGCGAACTTCACCGGTTGAGAAACCAGGGAAATTATAGTGTAGCAGGAATTTTTGGTAACCATTGATGAACGCGCCATCGATCATTTGCTCATCATCCTTAGCACCTAAAGTAACTGTAGTTAATGATTGTGTTTCGCCACGTGTAAATACAGCAGAACCGTGAGCAGCAGGGAGATAACCAACTTCGCTCCAGATAGGGCGTATTTGGGTAGTTGTACGGCCATCTAAACGTTTGCCTTCATCTAATACAAGGTTACGGATAGCGTCATATTCCACATCATGATAGTATTTTTTAGCTAATGATTTAGTGATATCATCTATCTCGCCTAAAGTAGCAATGTAGTTATCTCTAACTTCTTTAAATTTAGCGGCACGCTCATCTTTAGCTGATGCAGAACTTGCTACAGCGTAAACCTGGTCATATGTAGCAGCGTAGATGGCTTTTTTAAGCTCTTCGTTACTGTGCTCGTGGTTATAAGTACGTTTTACAGTTTTGTTCAATTCAGCGGTTAATTCTTTCTGAACTAAGCACTGTACTTTAATAGCGGTGTGGGCAAATTTAATGGCTTCAACCAATTCAGCTTCCTGGATCTCGGCACTTTCACCTTCAACCATGTTAATGTCGTGCTCGCTACCTGCTACAATAAACTCTAAAGTAGCATGTTGCAATTGGCTCAACGTTGGGTTAATAACTAACTTGCCGTCAATTTTAGCTACACGTACTTCTGATATGGGGCCGTTGAACGGGATATCAGAACAAGCTAACGCTGCTGATGCAGCTAAACCTGCTAAACAATCAGGCATGATATCTTTATCAGCTGATATTAACGAGATCATTACCTGTGTATCCGCATGATAATCATCGGGGAACATAGGGCGCAATGCACGGTCAACCAAACGCGAGATCAAAACCTCGTAATCTGATAAGCGTGCCTCACGGCGTAAAAAACCTCCGGGAATACGGCCGGTTGCCGCGTATTTTTCTTGGTAATCAACAGAAAGGGGCAGAAAATCAGTACCTTCTTTTGCTTCGGGCGATGATACTACAGTAGCCAGTAACATGGTGTCACCCATTTTTATTACTACAGAACCATCGGCTTGTTTGGCCAGTTTACCTGTTTCAATTTCGATGGTGCGGCCGTCACCCAGATCGATAACTTTTTTAATTACGTTTAAACTCATCTTTTTTTTGTTTTGGCACACTTTTCATCTTTTGAGTGCACCGGTTTTTATGGTGGATAAATATTTCGGACAAAAGTAAAAAAGCCGTCTCCAAAAGAGACGGCTTTTTAGCGATTTACTAAAAGAATTATTTAATGATGTCGCGCAGCTCAAGAGCTTTGATGATGGCACGATACCTGTTAATGTCTTTTTTGTAAAGGTATGCCAGCAATGCGCGGCGTTTACCTACTAATTTTTGCAGTGATAACTGTGTAGAAAAATCTTTTTTGTTTTTCTTTAAGTGACCGGTTAAGTGAGCTATACGTGTTGTAAATAAAGCTACCTGTGCCTCTGCCGAACCTGTGTTGGTAGCTGCGCCACCGTGTTTTGCGAAAATCTCTTGTTTCCACTCTGTACTTAAATACATTACCTGAATAATATTAAAGCGTAAATAATTTTATTAATTGGCTGCAAAGATAGTGTTTATAAGTCAAAACTAAAAATTCAAAAAACAAAATAAAACATTGCTGTTTGGCTGTATGTTATGCCTTGTAAACAATTTGATTTGAACCATATTAGACTATTTCTTTTTAATTTTTACTTTTGATTGTTTAATTATCTTATGCCCGGTACCAATCCCTTATATAAAGCCTTTGAAACTGAAGGTCGTGTACGTCCTGATGATATCGACATGTTTCAGCATGTGCATAACAGCAAATACCTCGATTATGTATTAGCCGCCCGTTACGACCAAATGGAGCACGATTATGGCATGAGCATGGAAACATTTATGGAACAGGGCTATGGCTGGGTAGTTAAAACCGCACATATCAATTTTAAGCGACCATTAATGCTTGGTGATTACTTCACCGTTAAAACCGGTATCGATGATATTGATACCCGTGGCTGTCGCGTAAAATTCATTATTACCAGTAAAACCACCAATAAGATAAGCGCCGATGGCTGGTTCGATTTTGTGATGGTGGATATCAAGAACGGCAAAAGTGTATTGATACCCGAAGAGATAATGGAGCAGTATATGATTTGATCAATGTGCAAATAAGTAAATGTGCGGATGTGCAAATTGTTTAATTGAGTAATTATCCAATCGTTTGCATATTTACCCATACGCACATTTGCACATTATTTCAAATACGCTGCCAAAGGTAACTTCAACTCCTTTATTCCCTCTACTGCCAGCTCCGCCATTTTGTGGGCACCTGTTGGGTTAAAGTGTGTATTGTCCTTCACTCCTTTCGGGAAACCTTTATACACGCCCGAATCGGCCCAGTTCCATAATTTTACGCTTGGCTCTTCGCCCATGGCTTTAACAAGCTTTTCGCTTTTGCTCAGCATATCAACAAAGGCAACATTGTTTTTAGCGGCTACATCACGTACCGCGTCGGGGTATAAACCATGCGAATTGGTTAGCACACCATCTTTAAAGCTGCGGCGGGTAACAGGTGTCATTAAAATCGGGGTCGCGCCTTTGCTGCGCGTATCGGTAACAAATTTCAACAGGTTGCTTTTAAACTCATCTATTGTAGTACCAACAGCAGGTTTCTCCACCTTCTCATCATTGTGGCCAAACTCTATGATCACATAATCACCGGCTTTTAATGTGCTCATCACGTCATCCCAGCGTTTTTCGTTAATAAAGCTTTTGGTGCTGCGACCATTTTGGGCACGGTTATCAATAATAACATCGCCGGTAAAGTATTCGTTAAATACCTGGCCCCATCCTGTTTCCGGGTATATTTCAGGTTTTTTATTGGCCATGGTAGAGTCGCCGATCATGTATACTTTAACCGGTGTTGGCTGAATCCAACTGAGTAATGCAAGAGCAGAAAAAACATACAGCGATAATTTTACAAATTTCATAATGGTATTTAAAAAAAGCAGGTAAAAACAGGTATTGTTGATTTTGATTTATTCTTTATTCAATCATTGAAACATGCAGGTATTATTTCACTATATAAGTTATGGTTGAATATACAGGTATCCCCTTCTCGGTTACACCTTGTACCACCACCCTGATGTTATTTTTAGGATCGGCGTTAAAATAGCTGATGGTAGCCTCGCCATTCGCATCTGTAACTATATTTGGCTCCCAGTGTATGGTTGTCCGGCTATCAGGTTTACCCTGGTTGGTATTATCATACAATGGCTTGTAAAAAGTGCGGGCCTCATAATAACCATCAACATGAGCGCTGGCGGTATTAAGCTGTACTTTATCGAAAGCATTAGGTTTCAGTTCTAAAAATATGATGTAAACATCGCCGCCCGAAGCTGTGATATGTGTACCCGAGCTATTAACACCTTCGGTGGTTTGGCCCAGTACGTGTCTTACGGTCACCCGGTTTATCTTATCCATGGTAAGGTCAAGATATACGCCATTATTCAGGTCGTCAATATCTTCACGACTGTTCACTATAAAGCGCGGCAGTAATTGCTGAGTGGTTTCACGGTTTTTCTCCATATCAAATTTAGTACCGGTAAACGTAACAGAGTCACCTTCATTGGTTCGGGCGCCGGGTACCTCATGTATCAAAAAATCGCGCAGCGAATTATAAAAATAAACCTTCGGGGTAATGTCGTATTTCAAATCAGGGTAACCGAATTTTGTGGTTGTCTGGTCAAATAGCTGCTGGAAATTACGGCCGCGAATATTTACTTCCTTTAGTTTCATGGTATCTGATAAACGCTGCCTTCCGCGCGACCGTATCGCATCGGCATTATAAAAGGCGGTTTGACTCACCGTATCTACCACATATTCATGAATGGCACTGGTTGCGGGGCCCGTTGTATTGAGCGAATCCAATTGCAGCCAGCCTACTTTTTTTTGCTTATTATCAAACGCTGCTAAGCTAATATCCTTTGTGCCCATAAGCGGTACACCGGTAAAATGGTATTTACCCGCGCTGTCTGTTTTGATAAGATAAGCTTGCCCAATAACTGGGCCCTTTACGGTTAAGGTTACATTGGTATTGGCTATAGGCTTTTTCGAAAATTTCTCTCTTAGCAATCCCGAAAAGGCAAAACCATCCTCGGCCGGGTAACTTATCCTGATGGCGGTATCAGCCAGCCGCTGCCATACAAAATCGCGCCAGCCTTGTGTCATCAATAACATATCTAATTGCTTAAACCGGCTGGTATTGGTGGTATCAAAATATTTTTCGGGATGTTCAATTTTGCCTCTTACTTCTGATTGCAGCATCAGGTACGATACAATATTGCCTTCGCCCGCCGGAACAACTTTAGCGTCTACTACAGCAACCGACAGGTTAGCCTTAAGCGGTGCATGTTTCATATCTGTAGTTTTAATGCTCAGGGTAACTTTTCCTTTGGATGGATATACCGCTTTATCCGCTTTCACTGATAGCGCTTTCGCGGAGACTGAATCAGGGATAAAGACCAACCTCTCACATTGCGGACGCGGCGTACTTTGCTGGCCTGCCTGTATCTTATCATAAATGGTAATACTGGAAATTCCCGCCGGGAAATCTTTCTTAGGCAGGATAGCATTGATCTGCAGGTCTTCAAATTTAACAGTGGCATTTAGCACACGCTGCCCTGTATGCCTCGCGGTTATGGTAACCTGTTTATCGGCATTATCGGCCAGTGTGGCCTGGTTAGTGCTGATGATAACACGCAGGTGCTCCGCGTCGACATCGCTAACGTGCATGGCATAGCCTTTAGCCAACGCGGCAGGTAGCGTTGTTGTAAAGGCCTGGTTATTATTAAAAAAGCCTTTCACAGTATAGGTTTTATTAGCCTCGGGCACAAATACAAAAACCCCCATTCCCTGCGAAATACTGCTTAGGTGAGCAACCGTATCGCCTGTTGATGAGATGATACCGGCCTGTACGCTAATGCCTTTTCCGTTCGGATCTTCGGCTTTAAAGGCCACAATGCTGGTTACATCAGTTATCATCGAGCCGCCTTCGGGGAAAAAGCGTAGCACAGGTTTCCGCTTCGCTTTTGCCGGCGCTGATGAAACCTTATTAGCTATATCGGCAGCCACTCCAGCCGCACCTCTTTTATCAAGAATTGCATTTGATACCGTGATCGTTTTTTCGAATACAAAGTTATCGCCAAAGTTACGCATCCAGTTGGTGTAGGCGCGTAACCGGTATGTTCCGGCCGGAATAGAATCTGCGAGTGTAAAATCGCCTTTGCCCAGGCCACCGTTAAGAAATACCGTTTCTGTTGCCATGATCTTCGCGTCGGGCGATATCAGGTCCACGTGCAGGTTATTGGTATTGCCAAGCGGCATATTGGTTTGCGCGTCAACCACGTATGCTTTAAACCATATATTTTCGCCTGTGCTGTAATAGTCGCGGTCGGTATGCAAATAAACCTTTTCAAAAAACAATTTGCCGGGTGCCGCTTTTGGGGCCTGTGCCAAAACACCGGCGCTGATAAATAACAATAAGATGGCCTGACTTGCTAATACAATGCGTTTATGTATCATAATTATTGAATAGTATAACCCGTTACTGCCGATAAAGGCGTTCCTTTATCCGATAGCCCTTGTACAACAACCCGTATTTTTGATTTAGGATCGGCATTATAATAAGATACCGTTGCCTGGCCCTTTTCGTCGGTACTGATCATCGGCTCCCAGTGAATGGTAGTACGCTGATCGCTTTTGGTTGATGAATACTCATAATTAGGCGCATAAAAGGTACGGGCATTATAATAGCCGTTCACATCTTCATTAATTAAATTAAAGTCCTTCTTTTCGAAAGCGGATGGTTTTAATGATAGATAAACTAATATCCTGTCGCCGCCACCCATGCTGATGAGATGCCTCACCGAAACAGAGTTGATCTGATCCATGGTCAAACTATAGTAATCAATCCGCTCAAACAGGTCCTCGCGTTTATCAACAACAAACCTTGGAAACACTTTATGACCGCCAAAAAAGAACATTACACCGGCGGCGCTATCAGGATTGGTTTGAGCGCCAGGTACTTTGTGCACCAGGAAATCTTCCAGATCTTTATAGGTATTATCCGCTTTGGTAATATCAAATGCGTATTCAGGATAGCCAAAACTTTGCAAGGTTTCATCCATTAACGTCACTGTTTTAGCTTTATCGGTTATATTAACCTGTTTTAGCTGTACAACGTTGGATACTTTAAAGCGGTTAGCCTCCATCATACGCTGCGAACTGGCTTTGTTAAAAGCGTCAAGCTGCGCGCCGGGCTCATCATTATATATAGGCGTTGGTATTACTGCCAATGCATCGCTGGCAAGCGTATCTAAAAACAGCCATCCTGTTTTTTTACCTTTCATATCCGTTGCTGTTAATTTAAGTGTCTGGCTGCCGTAAAGTTCAATACCGTCTAAGTAGTATTTTCCATCCTGGTCTGTTTTAGCATTAAAAAATTTATTGCCTTTGGCACCCGGAGCATACAAAGTGATGTTGCCGTTAGGTATAGGTTTATCTATCAGTTTAGACCTTAACTTGCCCGATACAGTAAAACCTGCTTCGGGCAGATAGCTCAATTTTAATGTTGAATCCTGCAGGCGTTTCCATACAAAATCACGCCAGCCCTGGGTAAGCAGCAACATATCCATCTGTTTAAAGCGGTTAACATTGCTTGCATCAAAATATTGCGCGGCATTTTCAATCCGTCCCTTAATATCAGATTGTAAGAGCAGGTACGCGGCTATATTGCTTTCATCGGCCGGCACTACGGTACCATCAATAGCAGCCAATGAAAATTCAGCCTTTACCGGCTGGTTCTTGCTATCGGTAGCGGTAATGGTTACGGTCGTTTTTTCTTTTGGAGCATAGCTGGCTTTATCAGGCACTACGGTTAGCTTAACATTTTCTTTATTGATATAAACCAGGCGTTCGCAATTTGGATGCAGCAATTCATCGTATAATATAACGCTGCTCACTCCTGCCGATAGTTTTGCCTTGGGGATATTGGCGCTCATTTGCAGATCGCTCAACGCGAATTTCACTTCGTACTGAAACTTGTCGGCATGCTTGGTGGCGAGGGTTAATGTTTTGCCTTTGCTTTTATCCAGGGTAGCCTGGTTGGTGCTGATAATAACCTGCACATTGGCTGAATCGGAGTTGATAACATGTATAGCGTAACCCTGACCCATTACCTCCGGCAACTCGGCCGAAAATGCCTGGCTGTTTTTATAAAGGCCCTTTACCTGGTATTTTGTGCCTGCAATTGGCAAAATGGTAAAGCTGCCCAAACCAAGGTCGGTGCTTTGAAAATGACCCACCACATCGCCCTGTGCCGACGTAACATCGCCGCTTACTTTTACGCCCCTGCCCATCGCGTCTTCGGCTTTAAAGCCTACTACCGATGCTACACCGTCAACCATTGAACCGCCTTCGGGAAAGAAATTGATCTTATAGGTCTGTGCTATATCAACAGCCTCCAATTCGGTAGGCTTAGCGCGTTTACCCGCACCTTTAACTTTAGGATTAACAGGTTTTACACCAGGCACGCTATGAATGGTGATCTGTTTATCGAAAATAAAGTTATCGCCAAAATTTCGCATCCAGTTGGTATAGGCTTTCAGGTGATACACACCTTCGGGGATAGAATCGGTTAATTTAAAATCTCCAACCCCCATCCCGTTATCCAGGCGAATAATCTCGCGCGACATGATCTTTGATTCCGGCGAAATCAGGTCGATGTACAGGTTATTGCTCGAAAAGGTTGGATAATTGCTTAAACCGTTAACCAGGTAAGCCTTAAACCAGATGTCCTCGCCGGTGGCGTAGTAGTCACGGTCGGTATGCACATAAACTTTTTCAAAAAACAGTGCAAAGTTTTTTTGCGGCGGTGTTGTAGATACAGGCTTTTTTTGTGCCGATGCATATTGGCCCAAGCCCAAAAAACTGCATATAAAAATAACAACTGATAAGTTTGGTTTCATTTAGGATAAGAAGATGTAATATTGGTTAAATTGGTTAGACTTAAAAGTGCGAAATAGTTTAAACGCAACCATCCTGAACTGTCATGGTCTGACGGTAAGTTTTTGGATACAAAAAAGCCGCCCATAAAATTATAGGGGCGGCTTTCAAATTATATTTCTTAGTGGTGGTGATGACCATCCGGGCCATGCGCGTGGCCATGCGATAACTCTTCGGGAGTTGCAGGACGTACATTCAAAATATTTCCTTTAAAATGTAACTCCTGGCCCGCCATAGGGTGGTTCAGATCAACAATAACCGCGTCTTCGGCTATGGATACTACCTGCCCCTGGAAATGATTTCCCTGGTTATCCTGTAAAGGTAAAACACTGCCTATAACCGGCATTTCGGTTTCTTTAAACATTTCAATAGGCAGGTTAGCAACCGCCTCGTCATCATAATCGCCGTAAGCATCTTCTGCGCTCAGGCGGAACTCGTAACTATCGCCGGTTGACAATGTGCCCAGGTTCTCTTCAAATTTTGGCAGCATCTGGCCAACACCAAATAAAAAGGTTAAAGGTTGCTCCGGAGTAGTACTTTCTACCAATACTTCGGCTCCATCCTGGTTCACATACAGGTCATAAGTTAGCGATACTACGCTTTCGGGTTGAATTTTCATTATAGTTCTTTTAAGTGGTAAAACAATAAGCCCAAAAAAGCATATCATAAACTAACCAAGCTTATGTACCCTGTTTTAAACTTCAATTTGTTTAAACGCCTCGGTTGCTTCGGTAACCGGCAACAGGCAGGTTTTGTCTTTGCAGACAAATATCCTGGTTTGGGCGCTAAACTTATCTTGCAACAAAGGTAAACTTCCTTTTGTTCCGCCCAATATTATTTTGTTTGGGATGTATTTTTTTTCTATTTCTTTCCGTTTGGCTTCGGCATCGGCCCCGGTAATGGCAATTTCGTATACGCCCATCACATCGTCAAGCAGCAGCATGGCCCAGTTTGAATAAGCCGAACCATACTTAGCCATCAGCTTTTTAACATTGCGTATCATCTGTGCCGATATATCAATGTATGGTGAATGATCGAACAATAAGCCCAGTTTGTATAAATTACGCGCCATTACCGAGTTTGACGATGGTATTACGCTATCCATTATTTCGAGCTTGCGGGCTATCAACTGTTCACCATCATTCGGTGTGTAAAAAAACATACCGGTGGCTTCATTATAAAAGTATTTGATGGTATGTTCGGTCAGCTTTTTAGCACTATGCAGCCATTGCTCATCCAAAGTAACTTCATACAGGCTGGTAAATGCTTCAATGATCAGCGCGTAATCATCCAGGAAGGCCACGGCGGCATCAAGCTTACCTGCTGAGTCCGACGGGTCATAAACCCGTGTAATTTTGCCCGAAAGCGTGATCAGGTTATCCTGGATGAAGGCCGCGTTTTTTAATGCAAGCTCCAGATAAACCGGTTCATCAAAAGCGCGGTAAGCATCGCAAAGGCCCTTCAGCATCAAACCGTTCCACGATGCCAGTATTTTATAATCCAGGCCGGGCCTTATACGTTTGCCGCGTGCCTCGAATATCTTTTCTTTCAACCCGGCTATCTTTTTCAGCATGCCATCAACCGGCAGTCCCAGCTTTTGCGCCAGCACTTCGTCGTCATCACTCCTGAAAAAGATATTAGTATGTTCTTCTTCCCAGTTGCCCTCACTTGTTGCATTATAGTATATGCCAAACAACCCGGCATCGTCACCCAAAACAGCTTCAATTTCTTCCAGGTCGAACGTATAGAACTTGCCCTCAACTCCCTCACTGTCGGCATCCAGCGCCGAGTAAAAACCAAACTCAGGCGAAGTGAGCTCATGTTCAACAAAAGCGATGGTTTCGGCTACTACTTTGCGGTACTGCTCATCGCCTATACAGGTATAAGCTTCCGAATATAATGATACCAGCTGCGCGTTATCATACAGCATCTTTTCAAAGTGCGGCACATGCCAGCGCCCATCAACCGAGTATCGCGCAAAGCCGCCGCCAATATGGTCGTATATACCGCCTTTAGCCATTTTATCCAGCGTAAGCCCTGTTATTACCTGCGCTGCCTCATCCTTCATTAAATGCGCGTAACGCAGTAAAAATTGCCAGTTGTTCGGCATCGGAAACTTTGGCGAGCGGCCCATACCGCCTTCCTCAAAATCAAAGTACTGTTTCCATGGCTGCACTATGGCGGCAAGGTCGGCTTTGGTATTTTCATGTTGCTCGGCTACAAAACCAATGTTTTCATACTGTACTATACCCTCCGTTAGTTTAACAGCGTATTCTTCAGCTTCTTTAGGTTTGTTCTCCCAAAAATCGGCCAGGTTTTGCAACAGGCCCGTCCAATCATTCTTTTTAAAGTAAGTACCGCCGTAAATAGGGCGCTGGTCGGGCAGGCAAATGCAGTTTAACGGCCATCCGCCGCGGCCCGTCATCAGCTGCACGGCGCTCATGTATATCTGATCGATATCCGGGCGCTCTTCCCTGTCCACCTTAATACAAACGAAATGTTCGTTCATTACATCGGCAACTTGTTTATCTTCAAAGCTTTCGTGCTCCATTACATGGCACCAGTGGCAGGCCGAGTAGCCAATGCTTACCAATATCAGCTTGTTCTCATCTTTCGCTTTTTGCAACGCTTCGGCGCCCCAGGGGAACCAGTTGACAGGGTTATTGGCATGCTGCAGTAAATATGGCGAAGTAGAATTTGATAGTTTATTCATAGCGGTTAAGGTTTAACCAAACCTTAAAATGTTATACTAACAGCATATTGAAATTGTTTTCAATAGCTTTAATATTTCAAATTAAGCCATAAATAAGCTATGATAAAAATGCAGTCTGAGATTTTACGATGTAACAGCATACATAACCAAACGGCTATGCATATAGAAATAATCGGGTAACTGTTTGGTTACAGGTTTACTTGTCCACCTCCAGACCTATCGATTGTGCCATGAGCCACATTCTTTCCAGCCAGGCTTCCAATTTGTTTTCTTTGCCGACAGGATATTTTATGCTGATCAGCATTTCGTGATATTTTAAAGTTGGGGTATGCTTTGCAAAATCATACTCTGCGCTGCGGTTAAGGTAGGTACCAAAATCGTAATTCAAAGCTTCGGATGCTGTTTTGATATTGCCCGATGTCCATTCTTCGGCCTCATACAGGGCCAACACCTCATCTGCAGATTTATCCATTAAAAAGGCCATTTCATCAACAGATATCTTATAACTCTCGGTGGCGGTTTTTACGATATTACCAAAATGCATAGCTTTATTTTTTAGGTATGATTGTGTTTACGACTGATTTTTAAAAAAGGTTACGTTTGATTTTCTATCTTTAAAAAATGCAGATCACCCATACCGAGATATATCGTTTCAGCATACCTATGGAGCCTTTTACCATTGCCACCGGCACTATGGATTATGCCCAGAACACTTTTATACGCATACATACCGATGCCGGCATTTATGGCGTAGGCGAATGCTCTGCCTTCCCGATGATAGTTGGCGAAACGCAGGATACCTGCCTGGTAATGGCGCAGGAGTTTGCCCGCTTATGGAAATATACAGACCCGCTGGATATAAACGCCCGACTGCAACAACTGCATGATTTTACTGCCGGCAACAGCACCATTAAAAGCGCTTTTGATATAGCCTTGTATGATATAGCCGCCAAACATGCCGGATTACCTTTGTACAAATACCTTGGCGGGACGAAGCGCGTTATTGAAACCGATATTACCATCGGGATAGCAAGCCCCGAAGCTATGGCGCAAAAAGCTATCGGTTTTGTAAAAACCGGCGCTACCATATTAAAGGTTAAATTAGGTAAAGATGCCAAACAGGATATTGAACGTATTAAGCTAATACGCGAAGCTGTTGGCGACACCGTTCAAATACGCATTGATGCCAACCAGGGCTGGAGCTTTAATGATGCTGTTGCTGCTTTACAGGGAATGGGGCCATACAACGTTGAGTTTTGCGAGCAACCTATGCGCACCTGGTTTGACGACCGCCTGCCAGAACTGATGACCTTGTCCCCCATTAAAATTATGGCGGATGAAAGCGTGTATAACCACCACGATACCCGTAAACAAATAAACAGCCACAGTTGCCACTATATTAATATTAAGTTCTCAAAATCGGGCGGAATAAACGAGGCGATAAAGATACAGGATACAGCCGCGGCAGCCGGCATGCCTTGCATGATGGGCGGCATGCTCGAAAGCCGTATCGCGCTGAGCGCAAAGCTGCATTTTGTTTACGCCAGCCCTAATGTTGGGTTTTATGATATGGATACCTGCATGCTTGGCCACCTGGAAGACCCTTGCGTTGGCGGTGTTAAATTTAACGGCTACTTTTTAAGTATAGATGACTCGCCGGGAATTGGCGCTGACGCCGACGAAGCCTTTTTAAAAAAATGTGAACGCCTGGTGATTTAGAAATCACCTATCCTGCGACAATATTACTGCCGAATATGGTGGCACCGTAACATTTCCGCTGTAAGGGAGGCCATCACACTCATCCCTAAACGCCTCAGTATCCAGTGTTACAAAGTCGCCAAAATCTTTGTCGTAACCTTCCCAATCGCTGTTAAAGCGTATTTTCCAAATGCCTTCGGCAGGAAATCCGATCCGATAATCGATATAACCATTGCACGAAAAATTTAACACTACTACGGTACTATCCCCTTTTTCCAAAGATTGGAAACGATGATAGGCGATCAATTTCTTTTCGTTATCCAGTCGTATTACATGTGTGTTTATACCCGAAAGTCCACCGGTATTATCACCATAATTTAAACGTAGTTTGATCAGGTCGCAATGCAGTTTTACAAAACCGTTAAATTGCTTCAGTCGTTTCCAATCTATGGGGTCGGTATCCGAAAACCATTTATCTTCCAACAGTTCATGGCCCTGGAATATCATCGGGATACCCGGCGCTGTTAGCACCATTGCCATACCCAACGAAGCACGCTTTTTTGAAAACCAATTATTTACATCCCCGTTTGCTATTTCCTCTGCAACACGTGCTTTGCCATTTGCTACTTCATCGTGGCTTTCGGTGTAAACAACCCGTTTAAAGGCGTTACCGCTGTACTGGCGCAATAGTGCGCCCTGTATGTCATTCATATTCCTGTCAGCATCGTTTTGAGCTATCAGTGTCTGGCGTACCGGGTGCACAAAATCGCCATCCCATTGCGCGCCAAACCCAAGGCCCTCCCACTCTGTTACCGGGTTAGTTATGCTATCAAGCCCATGCAGGTCTTCGGCAATAGTCAGCTTCCAGGGGTATTTTTCGGCAATTTCACCATTTATCCAACGTAACAAGCTCAACCCGTCATCTAATACGCTGCCAGGGTCTTCATCCGCACGCACATTACGTATATAGGGTATCATATCCATTCGCAAACCATCAACCCGGTATTCCTCAAGCCACATTATCGCGTTGTCTCGAATATACTGGCGCACTTCGTTACGGCCATAATCAGGCCTGGTATCGCCCCATGGGGTTTCCGACCGCCAATCATTATAAAAATATATGCCGCCCTTACCATTTTCGTTCCAGCCATCAAATTGCCACAAATCCATATCGGTAGGGCCAAAATGATTATAAACCACATCCAATATTACAGCTATGCCATGTTCATGCGCTGCTTTCACCAGTGCTTTAAAGCCATCCGGCCCGCCGTATTCAGTTTCGATAGCAAAAGGGTACGCGGGGTTGTATCCCCAGGAATAGCCTCCCGGAAACTCAAATGGCGGCATAACTTCGATGGCCGTAATACCCATATCGCGCAGGTAAGGCAGTTTTTCTATCACGCCATACATATCGCCCGGCTTGTCCTTTTCTTTTACATTAAACGTACCGGCATGCAGCTCATAAATTATCAATTTATTCCATGTGGGCATATCATACGGCGCACTTCCCCAGTCGAACGCGTTGGTGTCATATATTAATGAGTTACCTGCCGAATTGGTTAACGCCCGTGCATACGGGTCGTTACGTAGCAGATCGCCTGATGTGGTCTTTAAAAAATATTTATACTCATCGCCCGGTTTTGCCTGTTCAATAAAGCCTGCCCAATAGCCGTTGTTTTCACTTGTTAATTTGTTGGCATCTTTTTTCCAATTATTAAAGGTGCCCGTAACAAATGCTTCGGTAGCGTTTGGCGCCCAAAGCCTGAAGTGCACTCCTTTGGGCTGCACAATTGCACCCATACCATCAATTACTTCCGCAGCGGCTACATTTTGGTGATCCATATCCTATAAGTTGTTAAATCAGACCTATAAATATTAAAATGGCATTAAATGTTTTGAGACAAAAAATATTTAGTTTATTATTTTACAAAAAACAACATGGCAATTAAACCTTCCGTATTAAAACGAGTTAAAGTAATATCTATTTACGAAAACTTATGTCGAAACACTTACTTTATGCGTTTATTGCAGGGGTTGCTGTTTGTATTGTAACCATAGGTTGCAGTAAAAGTAACGTATCATCACAAAAGGGTTTTGTTTGCCCCGCCAACCGCTTTACTACCGAAACATTCAGTTATACTACCGCTACAGTAGCTTTCGGGCAGGCTAATGATTATAATGGCAAGGCACAAACCTTGCAAATGCTCATCAATACCCCATCGGCAGATACCTTACCACGCAGACCATTAATCATTTACTGTCATGGCGGTGGTTTTACCTCTGGTGCCCGCAGTGATACCTGGCCCAATAAATTCTGCCAGAGCTTCGCCAAACGCGGCTATGTTACAGCCAGTATTGACTACCGCTTAGGCATTGGCCCTAACGGCGATGCCGATGTAATAAGCGCGCAGGTGCGTGCCGTGCAGGATGCCAAAGCCGCAGTACGCTACTTTAAGCAAACTGCCGTTGAACAAGGGAATCCCTACCGCATTGATACCGCGCAGATATTTATAGCCGGCGAAGCGTCGGGCGCTATTATTGCCTTGCAAATGGGCTATTTAAATACCATGACCGAGTTTTCGAGCATTAGCGATGTATCGGTATTGGCCAGCCTGAATGGTTTGGAGGGTAGCACCAATACTGCCCCATATTCTTCAAGTATTACGGGCGTTATCAGCCTGTCGGGCGCAATATTAAACCTCGAATGGTTAACTAATAAATATCTACCGTTAATTATGGTTCATGGCTCAAATGATAGCAACATCCCCTATCGTAGTAATACCGTAAGCCCGTATATAACCACGCCGTTGTACGGCAGCTATCTTGTAGATTCGGCGGGCCGTAGCCAGAAAATGAATGTAAGCCTTTATACCTTTAAAGGCGCCGGTGCTGCGCCGTATATCGGTTCTGCTGTCTATGCGGATAGTACGATAAAATATGTATCGAAACAGCTGTATACCCTGGTAGATTGTGAACGGCTGGGAAGGCGATAAGCCCCCTAACCCCCTAAAGGGGGAATAAAAGTTTTCATCTGATACTCCAATTTGTTTGCAATTACTATTTTAGCAGAAACCGGCGGGATATCTATATCCCAGTAGGATGACAAACAATTAATAAATTGAACAAACCAATAATTCGTGAGGTAAAAAATACCGAGGCCGAGGCATTATTGCACATCGGCAAAAAAACCTTTTTGGATGCCTTTTCGCACTTAAATACACCGGAAGATATAAAGATCTATTCGGACTCTTTCTTAACTATCGGGAGAATAACAGCCGAATTAAATAACCCTGATTCTGTTTTTTATTTTGTTGTAGATGAAGATATTATAATAGGTTACCTAAAGTTAAATTACGCGGCATCTCAAACCGAACTTTTAGATACCGAGGCTGTCGAGATCGAGCGCATTTATGTTCTATCGGGATACCAGGGCCGGCAGATCGGTCAGCAATTATTAGACCATGCGATTGCCATCGCGCAAAGCAAATCGCTGAAATATATTTGGCTCGGTGTTTGGGAGAACAACACCAATGCTATTCGCTTTTATCAAGGTAACGGGTTTGAAGCTTTCGGCAGTCATTATTTCATGCTGGGGAACGACAGGCAAACCGATATATTAATGCGACGCCCCTTAAGCTTATAACAGAACATAAAAACCTATTTTTACAGCACAATAAAAACCGCTAATGGCAAAATTTAAAAGGCTAAGGATAAAAAGTGCCAGCAAATACGGCAATATAGGCGACAGCCCGGGCGCGATACATATTTCGGAAGACGCGCTGAAACCGGTATTAAAGCTATACTCGTACAATAAAGACGAGGTTGAGGAAAGCGACGGGCAAACTTTTAAAAGTATATTAAAACAGCTTGATCATTGTAAAACACATACTCACTGGCTGCAAATAAACGGCCTTGGCGATGAATCGTTGATAGAAGAGATAGGCAAACACTTCGGTATTAATGCATTGGTGCTGGAAGATATTGTAAATACCCATCAGCGCCCTAAAATTGATGATTACGACAGCTATTTTTTCGCGACAAGCAGGCTCATTACCTACAAAGATGATGAGGTTAGCAATTGCCAGGTATCATACATTGTAAAAGACAACCTGGTGATCAGTTTCCAGGAAGATTACAATAACATTTTTGAGCCCGTGGTAAAAAGAATGAAATCGGGTAAAGGATTGATACGTATTGCTGGCCCCGCCTACCTGTGCTATGCCATGATGGATACCATTTTCGATATTTATTTTAGTGTATTGAACACCATTGGCGATATGCTGGAAAACATTGAGGACCGTGTATACGACAGGCCCGATAAAAGCATTATGTACGATGCGCAAAAGATGAAACGTACCATGATCGTGCTGCGCCGTGCCATTTGGCCCGAACGGGATAAGATAAACGACATGATACGTG
>Ga0070659_100001401_pt1 | contig 17380 bp, 16 predicted proteins | sample KBSC23metaG_FD_64666 | JGI IMG/M metagenome (GOLD analysis project Ga0070659, IMG submission 64666) | Corn rhizosphere microbial communities from Kellogg Biological Station, Michigan, USA - KBS C2-3 metaG | ecosystem: Host-associated > Plants > Roots > Rhizosphere > Soil ... | reverse complement strand
TCTGTGTCTTTTATGGAGTCAATGGCATCTTCAACCGAAATGGTTTTTTTATTGGATACCGCATGTTGTGTTATTTCAACAAGTTTTTGATAGTGCTCATACAGGGTGTTCAATTCATCCTCACTCAGGTCCTGTATATTAAGCAGGCGATTACTCGCATGGTAATTGGCTGCTATCAGCTCATTTAATTTAAGTTGTACCGCTATCGACTCTTTATTTTGTGCCTTTTGTATCAGGAACACCATTAAAAAGGTAATAATGGATGTACCTGTATTTACAATAAGCAGCCAGGTGTTTGAATAGTTAAATATGGGTCCGGTAACTATCCAGATCAATATCAGACCTACGGCTATGGCAAACATGGTTGATGTGGAACTAAATACGGTGATAGCATTGCTTATTTTCTCGAAAGTTGAACTTTTGTCGGGTGTTTCTTCGTTTATAGTATTCATGATCAGGGGCTTGTAAATTGATAGTTTGGATGCCAATTTCATGCCACTATTTAGCCGGTATAATAACAACCTTACGCGGAAACAACCACTGCTATTCGATGCGAACTGACCAATCCTGCCGACAGGGGTGTCTCTTTTTACCAACTAATCCGGTGCGACATACATTTGGATGGTTTTGCTTTTTTAATGGATAGATAGGGTATAGGCGCCTGTTTCGTAATTATTATAGATGATTTTATGGCAGGATGACCTTTTTGGCATTTTATTGGCAATAGACTGATCAAATACAAAGACGATGTTAACCCTATCAACAGACCCTGAAGAAGAGAAGGAATGGGAAAACCCAAAGGATCCGGAGGCGCCTTCAGACCAGCGTGATAAAGAACAAATTATACGTCAGTATGAAGAAGCGGAGCGGCGAAAAGAAAACCTGACAGAAGAAAAAGAGACTGATAAACCAAAAGGAAATTAAAAACTTAAAACTTCAACCTATGAAAAGCTTTAAAAAAACCTCCGTAAGCAAAATGATCGCGCGTTTCGATAATGATTTGAAAGCCATTTTAATGAACGATTTGAAAGCGGTCAGATCTGCAAAAAATCAGTTATTAACCAGCATCAAACAAGGGATGGAGCCTGATACCTTATCGGCTGCCTGAGTCAATATATACATCATACCCTATAGCTATCTATGAAACCTGAATCCCGAATTGCCGGGATTTTTTATTTTGTACTATATTGGATGATGAGCCTGGCTGTTTTAGCAGATGCCCCGGGCATGCCCATGCGCTCATCCAGCAACTCATAATTTTTAAGCATCGCATCGCGATAGGGTTTATCCTGCAACAGCAGCCTCAATTCATTTTCAACAGATGTGATGGTATAATCGCCCTGTATCAGTTCTTTTACGATCAGCCTGTCCATAATAAGATTTACCAGCGATATAAACCCGATCTGGATAAGTACCCGCGCAATACCTATAGTTACCGGGTTGCCCTTGTAAACCACCACCTGTGGCACATGGAACAAAGCAGTCTCTAACGTTGCTGTGCCCGATGCTACAATAGCTGCCCGGGCATGGTGCAACAGGTTATATGTATTGTTAAATACTATTGGCACAGTTTGGCCCTCGGTAAAAAACTGATCGTAATAAGCGGCGTTAAATGATGGCGCGCCTGCAATTACAAACTGGTATTCGGGGAAGTTTTTTGCGCTGGCCAGCATGGTTGGCAAAAGGTAATTTATCTCTTGCCTGCGACTGCCGGGCAGGAGTGCTATGATCGGTTTATCCGAAAGTTGATTTGATTTGATGAAATCCTCATCAGGCTTAAATGCGGCTACAGCATCGAGCAGCGGGTTGCCTACATAATCAACTTCCATACCCCATTTCTTATAAAAATCTACTTCGAACGGGAGGATGCAGAACAAGTGGTCGACAGAGCGCTTTATTTTAAGCACCCTTTTCTGGTTCCATGCCCAAACTTTGGGCGATATATAGTAACAGACCTTTAAACCTTGTTTCCTGGCAAAATCAGCGATCTTTAAATTAAAGCCCGGGAAGTCTATCAATATCAGCACATCCGGCTGCCACAATAAAATGTCCTGCTTGCAAAACTTAAGGTTATTTAAAACGGTGTTCAGGTTAGCCACCACTTCTACAAAGCCCATAAAGGCCATGTCGGCATAGTGCTTTACCAATGTGCCGCCTTCGGCCTGCATCAGGTCGCCGCCAAAATACCTGAAATCAGCCTCTTTATCCAGGCTCTTCAGCTCTTTCATCAGGTTGGCGCCATGCAGGTCGCCCGAAGCTTCACCGGCTACCAGGTAATATCGCATATGTTCAGGTTGATTCGCATTGCTGCAAAAGTCCGATTATTTTCTGATGTATGGAACGGAATATATGTTGTTTAATTACTGCTGCTATGGGCAACATAACAATGCGGTTACATTTAAACCTTTTGCTACAAGGCACGTCATAAACTCAACAAACAACAACATATCATGAAAAAGCTATCCCTCATTATACTGGCTATTGTACTATGTACTGCCGTATATGCACAAAGTATTGTACCTAAAATTACAGGCAACTCCGTTATAACCTATACTTACACCATAGAAGGGCAGGATTTGCCGCTTACCTTAACCTTTAACAGCCTTGGCGATCCCATCAAAATTGACTGGAGCATTGAAGGCGTTGGCTCGGGCAATTACGAAATGTCGCCCAAGGCGTTGGAGAGCGGTAAAGGCATGAGCATGAAAGCACCATCACCCGATCAGTTGACCAAACTGCCAAGCTACCAAACAGTAGCTTGTATATCTAAATCGGCCTATAATGATATAATAAAGAATCAGGCTTTTGAATATAACGACTTAAAGTACGCCGTTACCAAAGACAATACCGGTGCGATAAAGCTGGATAATAAAACGCTGGACGTTTACCATGCGGTAGCTACCAATGGTAAAGGCGAAATGTGGATTTTGAACAATCCCGATTTTCCGCTGGTTTGCAAAACTAAGACAATGCCCAGGGAGCCGATATGGCGCTGGTGAGTATTAAGTAATCGCAACGAAGCAGATTTTATTATACCTTCTGAATTAATAGTAAGAAGGTTTACTTCTTCCTCCCCAAAGCATACTTAATCCCTGCCAGCACATGCGCCTTAAACAGCGCGTCCGTAGTATAATCTTCCTTGGTATGCCCTAAAGCAGTATAAAATACCCGGCCGCCTTCAAAGTTTTGATACCACGATATCGGGTGCGCATCGCCATTCTCGCCACCGGTATAGCTTTTCTCATCTACCGTTACCAGTACTTTAATATCGGTGCTGATGTTTTTAAAGTTATACCATTCATCGGTATGCTGCCAGGTTGGGGGTAGGGTTTGGGTTGAGATATGCCTTTTATCCGTTGTGTGCAGCGTAGCTTCCTGTATTTTGGGATGTTTGGTAAAGTAAGCACCAACCAGTTTGCCATACCATTCCCAATCGTACAGGCAATCGGTAGCGGCATGTATCCCAACAAAGCCGCCGCCATTGCGGATATACTTTTGCAGGGCTGCTTTTTCATCATCATTAAAAAAGCCGTTACCTGTGGGGCTTAAAAATATTATCGCTTTATAGCGTTTTAAATTCTCGTTGGTAAAGAGCGCCGGGTTAGTAGTAGTATCTGTATCATATGCGGCTTCGCTGCCCCATTGTGTAATGGCCGTAATGCCATCGGCAATGCTGGCGTGATGATAGCCTTTGGTTAAGCTGAATATCAGCACACGGTCTTTAAGTTTGGTCGCGTGTCTGAACGCCACCAGGCCAATCAGCGCGATAAAGATCAAATAATGTTTCTTCATAAAATCTAAGTTAAGCACTTTTTTAAGACACAAAAAGCCTCCCGAATGCCGGGAAGCTTTTTTTAACTCAACGTACCAGCGGTTTTACTGGTACTGGATATAAATAGGATAAGGCTTGTATTTTAACACTTCGGTCGGCGTAAGCATATGGTGCGGCTCTTTCTTCAAATCGTTTTTGTAGAAGAGCTTGAAGCCGGTAAATTGTACGGGCTCAGGGTAAATAAAGTTGCGGTAAGTGCCTGTTTTAAGGTCGGGTTCACCCCAGCCATCCATGTTCATTACAATTTGTACTTCTTTGTGCAACTTAATGTTTTTGTAATTGGTTACCATTTTTTTAGTGAAACGGTGTACAACCAATATTTTTGGAGGCAGGTTGTATTTTTTTACGATACCAGCCAGGTAGTTAGATGCGAAGTTGATGTCGGTAGCATCATAGGTGCCAATCTTTTTACCTGGTTTGCTGCCGTCTTTCATCGAAAACTCAGGGTCCATACCAAAATGCACGTTCGGCATAGCCAGGTATTTCTCTAATAGTGGCAGTTCAGTTTGTATGTTGCTTAAAGATACCTGCACATCTAAAAATACAATGGCGTGTCCTCTTTTAGCCAACACCAAAACACTGTCGATCTGTTTGAATGGCATACGGTAACGGAACTTGCCGTCTTTACCGCCATCACCTTGTGCAACTACGGCTATATAATGTAATGCAGGCTGCACCGGGGTACCCGGATCGGCTTTTTGCCAGGCCTTTACTTCGCCGGCCAGTTTGGCTAACATCTCTTTTGGAGGCAGTTCGCCTAAAATGCCCATCTTTTTAGAGTACAGGTTGCCATAATAAGCTACTACCCGTTTAAATGGCAATATAGCGCCATCACCAGGGTAGGGGCCCTTAACCGGCCATTTGCCTGTTGTATCGCCATGGGCAAGTTTTTTCATTAAGGTATCATACTTCGCTTTGTCCAGCGGCGGATATGTTACCTTAGCCGTAGTAGTATCTGTTTGCGCTACATTGGCAGCAGTGGCCGATTTTTTTGTGGTATCCTGCGCTGCTTTTTCGGCAGTTTTTGCGCCCGAATTACAGTTGGTAAAAGCGATAACTGATGATGATAGCGCGATTACAGAAAGAAGGGTTTTCAATTTCATTTGAGATTATTAGGTGATATATCAGCACCGCTGCAAGATACCACAGCCGTTAAAGATTTTAATTAAAAGTTTTAAACAATTAATCAATATTTGTTAGTAGTATAAATTATAAATTAAGACTTGTGTTTAAAAAACTTACCGAACACACCCAGGGGTAGTTTTGATCCTGCCGTTGCCTGCAGGTATAACTCGCCGATCTCCAGGTTCTGCACTTTCGGAAAGGCACTCTGGATGAGGTTTTGCACTATTACCGACGAAAAGCCCAGCGAATAGGTATTCAATATCAAAAAGTGCTCTTCAGGATCCAGCAGCTTTACCACGTCGTGCATCATTTCGTTCAGGCTGTCTTCCAGTTTCCACTTTTCGCCGTTAGGGCCGTGGCCGTAAGCGGGCGGGTCCAGTATAATGCCGTTATAGGTTTTGCCGCGTTTAACCTCGCGCTTTACAAATTTAAGAGCATCCTCAACTACCCAGCGGATATCTTTTATGCCCGATAGCTCCATATTCTCGTTACCCCAGGTAACCACCTGCTTTATCGAATCCACATGTGTAGTATCAGCTCCGGCAGCTTTCGCGATAAGCGAGGCCCCGCCGGTATAGGCAAACAGGTTAAGCACTTTTGGCTGCTCTGTTTTAAACTTTTTTACATGCTGCGATATATAGTCCCAGTTTACCGCCTGCTCGGGGAATACGCCCACATGCTTGAACGAGGTAAGCGCCATGCGTAACCGGATGGTTACATCTTTATTCTGGTATTCAATATTCCAGCGGTCGGGCAGGTTATTGTTCTTTTTTACCCACTCGCCCGATGTTGCCGAACGCCCTTTAAACTTAATGTGATGCTGGCGCTGCCATTCAGCCTCGCTCAGCCCTTTGTTCCAAACCGCCTGTGGCTCGGGACGTATCAGTACCAGGTTGCCAAAACGTTCCAGCTTCTCAAAGTCACCGCAATCAATCAGTTCGTAATCTTTCCAGTGGGTAGGGGTGAGCAGTTGGATCATTGTAGTGGGAGTATTCATTTAATCAGCCGCAAATATACACATGTATTACAACTTAAAAGACATGGGTATTTATGGGTATTCAAACAAATTTTTTTATAAGTTCATTATGAGTTCTTTTTATCATTTTAGTAGCATATTGCCCATGTTGGATGGGGCAATTATGGGTAATCTCCAAATAAATCCCCCCTCTATTTATTGTGCCTCTTTTATCCTACTTTAGCAGGTAATAAACCTAACCCCATGAATAAATTTCTTTTATGTATTGCAATAAGTGTTTGCTGTACATTTATTTTTAATGCGGATACAAGCTTCGGACAGATACCGAAAGGGCAGCTTTTATATGGCGTTGCTTATTACGATGAGTACATGCCTTACGAACGACTGGATAAGGACGTGAGTATGATGAAGGAAGCCGGCATTAACGTGGTGCGTATTGCCGAGTCGACCTGGAGCACCATGGAGCCGCAGGACGGCGTGTATGACTTCAGCCATATCGACCGTGTTTTGAACGCCATGCATAAAGCGGGTATCCACGTCATCATTGGTACGCCAACCTATGCCGTGCCCACCTGGCTGGTTAAAAAATACCCCGATGTGCTGGCTATTACCAACCGTGGACAAAACCAGTATGGCCCGCGCCAGAACATGGATATTACCAACACGCACTTTCTTACCTATGCCGAGCGGGCTATCCGCAAAATGCTGGAACATATTAAAGATCATCCGGCAATTATTGGTTACCAGGTTGATAATGAAACCAAGGCTTACGGCACAAGCGGACCAAATGTACAGGCCCGGTTTGTGGCTTATATGAAAGCCAGGTATCCATCGCTGGATAGCCTGAATAAAATATTCGGATTGGATTACTGGAGCAACCGCATCAACAACTGGGATGATTTCCCCTCCATGAACGCGAGCATAAATGCCAGTATGACCGCCGAGTTTGCCAAATTCCAGCGTTCGCTCGTTACCGATTACCTGGCATGGCAGGCCAAAATTGTGCGGGAATATAAAAAGCCCGGCCAATTTATTACCCAGAACTTTGATTTCGACTGGCGCGGTCATTCTTACGGTATCCAAACCGAGGTGGATCATTTTGCTGCCGCGAAAGCTTTGGATATTGCCGGTGTGGATATTTACCATCCCTCGCAAAGCCGCCTTACCGGGGCGGAGATCTCTTTTGGTGGTGATGTGGCCCGCTCCATGAAAGCAGGTCAGAATTACCTGGTAATGGAAACCGAAGCGCAGGGTTTTCCGCAATGGGTGCCTTATCCCGGTCAGCTCAGGCTGCAGGCTTTTAGCCACCTGGCTTCGGGAGCCGATATGGTGGAGTATTGGCACTGGCACTCTATCCATAACTCGACAGAAACTTATTGGAAAGGCCTGCTTAGTCATGATTTTGAACCCAACCCGGTATACCTGGAAGCTAAAACCATTGGTGCCGATTTTAAAAGGCTGGCCCCGCACCTGGTTGGTCTGAAAAAGAAGAACGACGTAGCCATATTATTCAGCAACGAAGCGCTGACTGCCTATAACTCTTTTGGCCCGGGCAATTACAACGAAATTTTGAGGCCGATGTACGATGTGCTGTATAATATGAATGTGGGTGTCGATTTTATCGACCCATCGAGCAAGCAGATCGAACAATATAAACTCATCGTCGTACCGGCGCTGTATGCCGCGCCCGATAGCCTGTTGCAGCGCTTAAACCGCTTTGTTAAAAACGGCGGCCACATTGTATATACCTTTAAAAGCGGCTTTGCTGATGAGCATAACAAAGTGCGCGCAGTACGCCAGCCGGGCATCATCAGCGAAGCCTGCGGTATCAGGTACAGCGAGTTTACCAGTCCGGATAAAATTGGCCTGAAGGACGATCCCTTTAAAGTAGGCAGCGCCCGCAATGTGATCGAAAAATGGATGGAGCTCATTGAGCCCACCACCGCCAAAGTACTGGCCTGGTACGATCACCCGGCATGGGGCAAGTACGCCGCCATCACCCAAAATAATTATGGAAATGGCGTGGCTACCTATATTGGCTGCGGAACAAACAGCGCCACTACCGACAAGATACTGGGCGATGCCGTAAAGAACGCTGGCCTTTGGGGAAAAGACCAGGAGCTTCAGTTCCCGCTAATCGTAAAATCAGGTATCAATCGCCAGGGTAAAGCTGTTCATTACTACTTCAACTATTCCGCCGAGCCTAAAATATTTGTTTACCCATACCGGCAAGGTGCTTTTTTATTGAGCGGCGGCAAGGTTAGCACGCAAAGCCAGGTTAACTTACCGGCCTGGGGTTTTGAGGTTATTGAGGAGTTGTAAAGTTTAATTAAATTGTATTTAAGCCGTCGCTGGCGTCGTACGCTGGCGCACGCGTGTCGCGTGTGCCTTGCCTTGACATTCCAACAATAACCAAAACTTTATTTAGCTTTAGCGAACTAATAAGCATGAGCAGAAAGTACAAATTCATAAACGTAGAAGGATTATATTTTGTAAGCTTTGCTACCGTAAATTGGGTGGATGTTTTTGTACGTCCGGTTTATAATGAGATAATTATTGAAAGCCTGAATTATTGCAGAAATAATTTAGGTATGGAGTTATATTGCTGGTGCATTATGCCGAGCCATATCCATTTGATTTTTCGTGCGAAAGATAATAACCCTGAAATTATACTGGGCCGGTTTAAAGAATATACAGCTAAGCAATTAATTAAAGCGATTTCGGAAAATATACAAGAGTCGCGGAAGGAATGGCTACTGTGGATGTTTGAAAGGGCAGGAGCTAAGAGCAGTAATGTTACTAAATATCAGTTTTGGCAGCACAACAATAAGCCAATTGAATTATGGAGTGCCGAAGTGATACAGCAAAAGGCTGACTACCTACACGATAACCCGGTAACCGCAGGTTTTGTTGATGAAGCACATTATTGGAAATATTCAAGTGCGGTTGATTATTCGGAGGGTAAGGGATTGGTTGATATTGAGTACCTTTAAAGCATTGTGGATAAGGCACACGCGGCACGCGTGCGCCAGCGTTAAAGGATAAATGGGACATGAAGATCAAAACAGTAATACTAATTATTTCGGTTTGGGGCTGCGTTATGGGTTTGTATTTTCTAAACTTTTTTGTCTTATCACCAATAATAGTTGGCGATCCTGAAAGGTATGATACTGATGGAATAAAAACAGGTAAACTATTCAATCTGTTCTATGAGATCTCTTCTAACACCGGTTATCACCCTGAACCAAGTGTTTTTAACATTTACTTTACATTATTTGTCGGAGTTGTACTTGGTGGTTGGATTGCTTTTAAGTGGTCTAAAAGTATAAGAAAGGGTTGAACCAATCAAAAGCTCTTAGCTTTATGCTTTCTGCTCAAACTCAAACCATGTACTCAAACAAAGTAGGGTCGTGGTTTAGCTCTTTTACCTCAAAACGGTATTCTTCCATGCGTGCCATCAGCAGCGGGTAATCCGAAGCATGTTTAAGCTCGATACCTACCAGCGCCGGGCCACTTTCGCGGTTGGTTTTTTTGATGAACTCGAAACGGGTAATATCATCATCGGGTCCCAATACATTGGTAACAAATAACTTTAAAGAGCCTGGCTTTTGCGGGAAACGCACCACAAAGTAGTGTTTCAGGCCTTCGTATAACAACGAGCGCTCCTTGATCTCTTGCATGCGCTCAATATCGTTGTTGCCGCCGCTTATTATGCAGACCACCTTTTTGCCTTTTATTTTCTCTTTATAAAAATCGAGTGCCGAAACGGATAGGGCGCCGGCGGGTTCCACCACAATGGCATCTTCGTTATAGAGCTTGAGGATGGTGGTACAAACCTTGCCTTCGGGCACCAATAGCATATCATCCAGTACGTTTTTACAAATATCGTAGGTTAACGCGCCGATGCGTTTTACCGCGGCGCCATCCACAAAGCGGTCAATCTCTTTCAGGGTAACCGGGCCGTGGTTTTCCATTGCTTTTACCATCGATGGCGCGCCCTGCGGCTCCACACCGGCCAGCAAAATGCCGGGGCGTTCGGCTTTTAAATATTCGCCTACACCGGCAGCCAGGCCTCCGCCACCAATCGGGATGATCACTGCCTCCACATCGGGAAGGTCTTCCAATATCTCCACACCAACGGTACCCTGGCCTTCAATAATGCGCTCATTATCAAAGGGAGGGATGAAGGTCATGTTATGCGCTTTGGTATAAGCTAAAGCTTCGGCCAAACAATCGTCAAAGGTATCGCCAACCAAAATGATCTTCACTTTGCCATGCCCGAACATTTCGGTTTGTTTTACTTTTTGACGGGGGGTAGGCTCGGGCATAAATATCACGCCAAGGGTATTCATAGCGTTGCAGCTAAAGGCCACACCCTGCGCGTGGTTGCCCGCGCTGGCACACACAATACCGTGGCCAAGTTCATCAGCGCTCAGCTGACTGATCATGTTATAAGCGCCACGTAATTTGTACGACCGTACAATTTGCAGGTCCTCGCGTTTCAGGTAAACTTCACATTCATATTTTTCAGACAGGCCTGCGTTATACTCGAGGGGAGTGCGCTTTACAATATTCTTTAATCGCTGTGAGGCAGCAATGGGGTCTAATTTATGGCCGGTCATGTTATGTGATGTTATAACCGCTGCTTGTTCGCACAGGCAGCGGTCTATTCATCACAAAAGTAATTATATATTTTTAGCCAGCCAATCGCCTACTTCGCTTGTTTTGTAGGCTTTGTTTTTGCCGGCAAGATCTTCGGTAACGATGCCTTCGGCAAGCGATTTGTTCACTACCGCGCGGATCAACTCAGCTTCTTCTTTCAAACCGAAAGCATCCTCGAACATCATAGCGGCAGATAATACAGTTGCCAATGGGTTGGCGATATCCTTACCTGCTGCCTGAGGGTACGAACCATGTATCGGCTCGAACAGTGAGGTGTGGATACCGATAGAAGCCGACGGCATCAAACCCATCGAACCCGAAATAACCGAAGCTTCATCAGTTAAAATATCACCAAAAAGGTTCTCGGTTATCATTACATCATAACTGTTTGGCCATTGTACCAGGCGCATCGCTACGGCATCAACAAACTCGTAGCTCACAGTAACTTCAGGATAATCCTTTTCCATGGCTTGCACCGTTTGGCGCCATAAACGTGACGTTTCCAAAACGTTGGCTTTATCCACACAGCATAAGCGTTTGCTACGGGTCATCGCCATTTCAAAACCTAATTTAGCCAAACGAACAATCTCTGCTTTGGTATAGGTACAGGTATCAAAAGCGGTGTCGCCATTATCTTTACGGCCACGCTCGCCAAAATAAATACCGCCGGTCAGCTCACGCAGAATGATCAGGTCGGTACCTTCAATACGCTCACGTTTTAAAGGCGAGTTATCAATTAGCGAAGGGAAAGTAAAAGTAGGGCGCACATTGGCAAACAAACCTAATTTCTGGCGCATTTTAAGCAAGCCCTGCTCCGGGCGAACCTTCGCGGTCGGGTCGTTATCAAAGCGCGGGTGACCGATAGCGCCAAACAATACCGCGTCGGCAGCCATACAAACTTCGTGGGTCGAGTCGGGATAAGGTTCGCCAACGGCATCAATGGCAGCGGCGCCGGTAAGGGCGGCGGTCCATACAATTTCGTGGTTGAATTTTTTTGCGACAGCGTTTGATACTTTAACAGCCTGGTCGATAACCTCGGGTCCGATGCCGTCTCCTGCCAAAAGGGCGATATTCAATTTCATTTTATGTTGTTGTTATGATTGATTTTTAAATGTCTTAATTCTTGATTCTCGACTCTTGATTCTAAATTATATTCAGCATCTTCTGTGTAGCCTTAATAGCGCAAACCGTCTGGTCCGAGTCCAATCCCCTGGTGATGAATTTCTTCTGATCGGTTTCCCAGGTGATGATGGTTTCGCAAAGGGCGTCGCTGCTGCTGCCGGGGGCTATGCGCACGGCATAGTCTATAAGCTTTGGCAGGCGGCGCTTCTTTTTATTGTACACTTTGGTTAAAGCGTTCATAAAAGCGTCAAACTGGCCATCGCCCTGGGCGTTCTCTTCAAACTTTTCGCCATCTATCTTTACAGAGATGGTTGCCGAAGGATGAAGTCCCATCGCGTTCATCAGTACGTACGATTCAACAATAACCTTCTCTTCGTAAAGGCTGCTATCCAATACGTCGGATATAATATAGGGGAGGTCTTCCTTGGTTACGGTCTCTTTGCGGTCGCCCAGTTCAATAACGCGCTGGGTTACTTTCTTCAGGTCGGCATCATTGAGCTTAAGGCCCAGTTCCTGTAAGTTCTTCTCTATATTGGCCTTGCCCGATGTTTTACCCAAAGCATACTCACGCTTGCGGCCAAAACGCTCAGGGAGCAGATCGTTAAAGTACAGGTTGTTCTTGTTATCACCATCGGCGTGGATACCGGCGGTTTGGGTAAATACGTTCTCTCCAACAATAGGTTTATTGGTGGGGATACGTACTCCCGAAAAGGTTTCCACCAGTTTGCTTACCTTGTAGATAGACGATTCTTTAAGTTTGATCTCTACCTCGGGTGCGAAATCTTTTATCACCGCTACGGCACTGGCTAATGCCGCGTTGCCCGCGCGTTCGCCCATGCCGTTAACGGTAAGGTGCAAACCATCTATACCGGCACGTACCGCTTCTAAAACGTTGGCTGTGCCCAGGTCGTAATCATTATGGGCGTGGAAATCAAAGTGAAGTTTAGGATATTTTGCTTTGATCTCCGACAGGTATTTAAATGTTTCGCAAGGGGTTAAAACGCCCAACGTATCGGGCAGTAATATCCTTTTTACATTTTGTTGCGAAAGGAAATCAAGATACTGGCAAACATACTCAGGCGAATTGCGCATGCCGTTGCTCCAGTCTTCCAGGTAAACATTGGTGCTGATGCCTTTGCTTGCCGCGAGTTCTATCACCTGTTTTATCTCGGCAAAATGCTGTTCGGGTGTTTTTTTGAGCTGGTGGGTAAGGTGGTTCATCGAACCTTTGGTCAACAGGTTTTGAACCTTTACACCAGAGTTTACCATCCAGTCGATCGATACACCATTATCTACAAACGAGAGTACCTCGATGCGCTCGGTGTAACCATGCTCTTCGGCCCAGGCCATAATGGTTTTAACCGCGCTGAACTCCCCATCTGATACCCGTGCCGATGCGATCTCCACACGGTCGACGTGCAATTCTTCTAATAACAACTGAGTAATGGTGAGCTTTTCTGAAACAGAAAACGATACGCCCGAGGTTTGTTCCCCATCGCGGAGCGTAGTATCCATTATCTCTATTTTCCTTCTTTCCATTATATTGGATAGTGTTTTGGTTTAGCTGGTTAGGCTTGTGTTGGTATATGCCGCAAAAGCGTTTCACACAGTTATGAAACGCTTTCGCAGCTTTAAGTTGTTATTCTGACTATAGAGGCAATTGCGCTGCAAACTCCTCTATCTCTCCCTTTATACTTTGCAGGTAATCGATATCGTCAAAGCCGTTTATCATGTTATCCTTTTTGTACGGGCTGATGTCGAATTTCTCGCTTTCACCTGATGATAACAAGGTGATGGTTTGGGCAGGAAGGTTAATTTCCAGTTCCGTTTTCGGATCGGCATGAATAGCGGCAAATACCTTGTCGGCAAACTCAGGACTAACCTGTACCGGCAATACGCCAATGTTCAAACAGTTGTTTTTAAAGATATCGGCAAAGAAGCTCGATACCACGGCACGGAAACCGTAATCGTAAACTGCCCAGGCAGCATGCTCGCGCGATGAGCCAGAGCCAAAGTTTTTGCCGCCAACCAGTATCTTACCGCTGTATATCGGATTGTTTAACACGAAGTCAGCTTTAGGGCTGTTATCCGGGTTGTAGCGCCAGTCGCGAAAAAGGTTATCACCAAAACCAACGCGCTCGGTAGCTTTTAAAAAGCGGGCAGGGATGATCTGGTCGGTATCTATATTTTCTATCGGGAGTGGTACCGCAGTGCTTTGTAGTACCGTAAATTTATCGTAAGCCATTATGTCTGTTCTTTTTAATATTTGTCAATAGTCGATGGTCCATAGTCCATGGTAAGATGAATATTCCATGGTCTATCGACTATGGTCCATGGACTCTTAAACCAATTCTTCAATTAATGTTCTCGGGTCGGTAACTACACCCGTAACGGCAGCAGCAGCTGCAACTAACGGACTGGCCAGCATGGTGCGCGAGCCCGGGCCCTGGCGTCCTTCAAAGTTACGGTTAGAGGTACTTACCGCGTATTTGCCGGCAGGTACTTTATCGTCGTTCATGGCCAAACAAGCAGAGCAGCCGGGCTGACGCAGTACAAAACCTGCTTCGGTTAAAATATCCAGTAACCCTTCTTCTTTTATCTGTGCCTCAACAATGTGCGATCCCGGTACTAACCAGGCAGTAACATTATCAGCTTTATGACGGCCTTTTACTAATGATGTAAATGCCCTGAAATCTTCGATACGGCCATTGGTACAGCTGCCTACAAATACAAAGTCAACCGGTTTGCCTATCATGTGGTCACCTTCGTGGAAACCCATGTAGGTTAATGATTTTTCGTAAGTAGCGGCGCCGCCTTCAACATGAGCGGCATCAGGTATATCCTGCGATATGCCCATACCCATACCCGGGTTGGTACCGTAAGTGATCATCGGTTCTATCTTCGAACCATCGAAAGTTAATTCTTTATCAAAAACAGCATCGGCGTCTGTCTTTAAGGTTTTGTAGTAAGCTAAGGCTTTATCCCATGCTTCGCCTTTAGGGCTAAACTCGCGGCCTTTAACGTAGTTGATGGTGGTTTCGTCCGGAGCGATCATACCGCCACGTGCGCCCATTTCAATACTCAGGTTACAAACCGTCATACGGCCTTCCATGGTCATGTTCTCAAAAACATCACCCGCGTACTCTACAAAGTAACCTGTAGCGCCCGAGGTAGTCAGTTGAGATATGATGAACAAGGCAACGTCTTTCGGGGTAACACCTAAACCTAATTTGCCATTCACGTTGATGCGCATTTTTTTAGGTTTTGGCTGCATGATGCACTGGGTCGACAGTACCATCTCAACTTCCGAAGTACCGATACCAAAAGCGATGGCACCAAAAGCACCGTGGGTTGAGGTATGCGAGTCGCCGCAAACAATAGTAGCGCCGGGTTGGGTAATACCATACTCAGGACCTACCACGTGAACGATGCCATTTTTTTGATGGCCCAAACCCCAGTGGCTGATGCCGTATTCGTTAGAGTTTGTTTCTAACGCTTTTAACTGGTTAGCCGAAAGCGGATCGGCAACAGGTAAATGCTGGTTAATGGTTGGTGTGTTATGATCGGCAGTAGCGAATGTGCGGTTTGGATATAAAACGCCAATGCCACGGCTCTTTAAGCCTAAAAAGGCCACAGGGCTGGTCACCTCATGTATCAGGTGACGATCGATAAAAAGGACATCCGGTCCGCCTTCAATTTTGCGTACTACGTGCCTGTCCCACACCTTATCAAATAATGTTTTGCTCATTGTATTTATTTCTGATTGTGTATATGTACTCTTTCTGTGTAACGATGCTTATGCCATTTGTTTGATGCCTACCATCAGGGCGGTCAGATCGTTATCGTCAATATCTAATTTGCCATCGGCCAATACCAAAAAACGTTGGTAAGCATTGGCCAGCTCTTGTTTATCTAAATTATAACCTAAACGCTCCAGGTGGAATTTTAATGCGTGACGGCCGCTGCGTGCGGTAAGCACGATGGTAGCGCTTGGGAAACCTACGTCCTCAGGGCGAATGATCTCGTAATTCTCGCGGTTCTTCAAAAAGCCGTCCTGATGTATACCCGAACTGTGCGCAAAAGCATTGCTGCCCACTATAGCCTTGTTAGGCTGTACAGGCATGCGCATTTGCGTGCTTACCATGCGGCTCAGTTCGAAAAAGTTTTTTGTGTTGATGTTGGTATGAAGGCCTAATGCAGCATGCGTTTTCAGTATCATTACTACTTCTTCAATCGAAGTGTTGCCTGCGCGCTCGCCTATGCCATTAATGGTGCCTTCTATCTGGCGGGCACCGTTTTGCAAGCCTGCTATGGAGTTAGCGGTGGCTAAGCCAAGGTCGTTGTGGCAATGTACCGAGATAATTGCCTTGTCAATGTTTTTAACGTTCTCTTTCAGGAACTTTATTTTCTCGCCGTATTGGTCGGGCAGGCAGTAGCCGTTGGTGTCAGGTATGTTGACCACGGTCGCGCCTGCCGCGATGACCGCCTCCACCATCTGTGCCAAAAAACGCACATCGGCGCGGCCGGCATCTTCGGCATAAAATTCAATGTCTTCCACGGATTTCTTGGCATACTTCACCGCCTCAACAGCGCGCTCCAATATCTCTTCGCGGGTGCTGTTAAATTTGTGTTTGATATGCATATCCGATGAGCCGATACCGGTATGGATACGCGGATGTTTAGCGTATGCCAAAGCCTCAACAGCAGCATCAATATCGCCTTTGTTAGCGCGGGTAAGTGCGCAAACAGTTGGATTTTTTACGGCTTTTGATATTTCAACCACGCTCTGGAAATCGCCTGGGCTTGATATCGGGAAACCCGCTTCAATAATGTCCACACCCAGCAACTCGAGTTCATGGGCTATTTCGATTTTCTCAGGGGTGGTTAATTGACATCCCGGGACCTGCTCGCCGTCGCGAAGCGTCGTATCAAAAACATAAACGCGGTTTGGATCGTGTAACATATTTTATTGAGTTTATTGAGTTTCTTGTTTGAGCTGTATTCTATTTTATTGGGCTGTGGTTAAGCCTCTTTTATTGCTATAAATCGTAATCTTTTGTAATCCGAGTACCAAATCCCGTCTCTATAATAGTCGGGGCGCAGTAGCTCAGTAATTTCTTTCAGCATTTGCTGTTTTGTATCCGAAGGCACGCCTTCAAAATATTGTTCGCCAAACATGGCTATCCATTTGGCAACAGCCTGATCGCCATCCTGCAAAGCAGTGGGGCGGTCAAAATGCATGGCAAAGGTTACCCTGAAGCCATGGCTTTCAAGTTCGCCGGTATATTCTCCCAGGCCTGGGAAACGCCATAACATGGTTTCGGCTTGTTTGTTAAATCCGTACTTTAACAGTACTTGTTTTGTTGCAGCTATTAACTGCTGCACGTTACCCTTGCCGCCCATTTCGGCTACAAAGCGGCCGCCGGGTTTAAGGCTGTGGTAAACGCATTTCATCATGGCATCGTGGTTTTTTACCCAATGCAATGCCGCATTGCTGAATATGGCATCAAAAGGTTCGGTAAAGCTGAACTTTGATGCATCGGCAACACTAAATGGTACATCAGGGTGATTCTCTTGAGCCTTCTGTATCATTTCGGGCGAGTAATCAATACCTGCTACGTCAGCACCCAGATCACTGATCTGTTGTGTTAAGTAGCCGGTAC
>Ga0070659_100001399_pt1 | contig 17386 bp, 36 predicted proteins | sample KBSC23metaG_FD_64666 | JGI IMG/M metagenome (GOLD analysis project Ga0070659, IMG submission 64666) | Corn rhizosphere microbial communities from Kellogg Biological Station, Michigan, USA - KBS C2-3 metaG | ecosystem: Host-associated > Plants > Roots > Rhizosphere > Soil ... | reverse complement strand
TTACCTCGTCTCGGCGCGGATCACCGACGCGAACGGGACCTCCTACTACTACGACCAACTCCTGTACGTGATGCTCAACTCGCATGTGGGGACGGGGACGGGGACCATCACGACCCTCGCAACGAACCGGAGCCTCGACACGGGCACGTTGGGTGCGCCTGTCTTCGCTTTGACGGGGAACGTGTTGCAGGTCACGAATGCGGGCTACTCCTCGACGCTCACCGCGCAGGTCGGGGTGACGCCGTTGAACGGGTGGGTCCCGTTCGGCTAGTAGCCGCCCCGATCTTCCCCCACCCCGCCCCTGTTCCACGGTAAACGTCTCCCCGGCTGGGAGACTCGCCGTGCAACCAGCCACCCGGAAGGCACATCCTCTTGACGCTCCCGTACACGCTCACCCAGACCCGGGACCGGGCCGTCGCAGCGATCGGTACCCTCGGCGTCCCCAACGCCTGGTGGCCCCTCACCGACCCGGACACGAACGACTGCATCGCCGCGGTCCTCTACTGGATGGGCGAACGGTCCCGGAAGCAGCTCGACAACCACTTCATCTCCATCGCCGGGTTCCGCGCCTGGGCCGGCTGGAACGAAGTCGCCGCGAGTGACATCCGCCCGGGGGATATCGCGCTCGAGAACTGGGCGGACCCGCACACCCGTGAGGTGCAGCACGCGGAACTCGTCTACTCCGTCGTCGGCACCCAGATCACCACCATCAGCGCCAACACGTCCCCGGCACCAGGTGTGGACATGACGGTGAAGAACCGGGGCGTCGCGAAGAAGACCCGCACGACCGGCCCGTGGCTCATCGCCGCCATCCGGCCCCCCTACAAGAACACCGCCGCCGCCACGACCTCCACGCAGCGGGCCGAGGCACGTCTCGTCGCCGCCTACGTGAACCGGTGGCGGGACATCGACAAGCTGCCCCGCACCGCGACGCAGGAGGACGGCATCCCCGGCCCCATCTACTGGACCCTCGTCCAGACGTGGGGTCGCGCGCACGGCGAGTACGGGCCCACCTACGTCATCGACGGCATCCCCGGCCCGCGCACGTACGCGGTGGAGAAGATCATCTACGCGAAGGCGAAAGCCGCAGGCAAGTGAACCACCTGGCGGATCTGGTCGTCTCGAACTTCTTCGGGATCGTCGCCTCCGTCATCGCGTCCGTCCTCGGCTACGTCGCCGTCCGCATCCTCCGCGGCATCCGCGCCTCCACGAACCGGACAGAGGAACACGCCAAAGAGACGGCAGACAAACTGTCGGCCCTCGACAAGTTCTCCCTCACCTCCTACAGCTCCGACCTCGAGCAGCGTGTCGAAGCCATCGCCGATCAACGGTCCGACAGTCTCGCCTGGCAGGCGAACTCCGACCGGCGAATGGCCGCGATGGAACGCCGCCTCGAAGCCATCGAACAGTTCGCCCGCGACCTAGACGGGTTCGCGCACGGCGGCCCCACCCCCGAATACGTCACCCCGGCCACCGCCGCGACGGAACTCGTCACCACCATCGAAGGAGAACCCCATGACTGACACGATCCCCCAAGTCCTCGACACGTCGAAGCGGGTCCTCCGTACCGTCGTGCAGGTCGCGATCCCCTCCTTCATCGCCCTCGCCGCGGGCCTCCCGATCCTCCTCGAGCAGGCCAAGGTGTTCGTGTCCCCACAGCTCTACGCCGCCCTCCTCGGGTTGGCTGCCGGCATCACCGTCGTCGCGGGGGTCCTCGCGAAGGTGATGGCGAACCCGACCGTGAACGGCTGGCTCACCTCCATCGGCCTCGCCGGACACTCGGGGGAGCAGGTCGCGGGGGACACCTGGACGACGATGGTCGCCGCGCAGGCACCCGTAAACCACTGATGCGCACCATCGAACGCATCACCGGACGCGCCCTGGTCATCTCGGGGGCGGCCGCGTTCCTGATCGTCGGCCTCAGCCAGGGCCTCATCACCGTCAACTGGTGACCTGATGGGTGCCGTCATGTTCACCGTCACCCACGCGCCCACCGCCGCGTTCTTCACCGTCACCGTCGGGGCGGGCATCAACGGGGTCACCGGCTACCTCCCGCCCACCTCCACCATCGGCGTCATCGGCGCCGCGATCGTCGGCTCCTCAACCGTCGGACCCTGAAAGGCCCCCATGGCGCACACACCGCACACGTGGACGAACGGCGAGATCGTCTCCGCGACGATCCTCAACGCACTCGAGCAGGACCTCGCCGGTGCCGCCGACGCCGACACCCTCGGGACCGCAGCAACCCACGCCGCGACGGACTTCGACCCCGCGGGCGCTGCCGCCGACGCGCAGGCCGCTGCCGTCGCCGCCGCCGCCACCAGCGCCGCGACCGCAGCGAAGTCCGCCGACACGATCACCGACGGCAACACGAACAAGGCGTACACGGCCGTCGAGCAGACGAAACTCGCGGGCATCGCACCCGCCGCGACCGCGAACGCGACCGACGCCGCGCTCCGTGACCGCACCACCCACACCGGCACCCAAACCGCGACGACGATCTCCGACTTCACCGAAGCCGTCCAGGACGCCGTCGCCGCGCTCCTCGGCGCCGGATCGAACGTGATCCTCACCTACGACGACGCCGCGAACTCCCTCACCGTATCCGCGACCGCCGCCGGCGGGACGGGCCTCGACGCCGAACAGGTCCGCGACACGATCGGTGTCGCCCTCGTCGGAGTCGGGAACATCGCCGTCACCGTCAACGACGCCGCCGACACGATCACGATCACGACGACCGCGACCGTCAACTCCACCGACGCGCAACTCCGTGACCGGTCCACCCACACCGGTACGCAGCCCGCGTCGACGGTCACGGGCCTCGCCGCCGTCGCCACCACCGGCGTGTACACCGACCTCGCGGGACGCCCCACCCTCGGGACCGCCGCAGCGCAGAACACGACCGCGTTCGACCCAGCCGGCGCTGCCGCCGCGATCACCGCCGCCGGGCTCGGCGTCGTCGCTGCGACGACTTCCGTCGCGGGCCTCGCGGAACGGGCGACGAACACCGAAGCGACCGCCGGTACCGACGACACCCGGTACGTGTCACCCCTCGGCATCAAGTCCGCGATCGACGCCCGGAACTACACGGCCACGTCCGTCGACGGCGTCAACGTTCCCACCCTCAACATCAGTTCCACCCCGATCACCGCGACGGACCTCGGCCTCGGGAACGTGAACAACACGTCCGACGCGAACAAGCCGATCTCCACCGCGCAGGCCGCCGTGAACGCCGCGAAAGCGGACCTCGTCGGCGGTGTCGTGCCCACCGCGCAGCTCCCCGCCCTCGCCCTCACCGCGACGCAGGTCGTCGCCTCCCAGGCGGCGATGCTCGCCCTCACCACCAGTCAGGTGCAGCCGGGCGACCTCGCGGTCCGCACCGACGGGGCCGGCACGTACATCCTCACCGCGACGGACCCGTCGATCCTCGGGAACTGGACCCGCCTCAACGCCCCCACCGACGCGGTCACGTCGGTGAACGGCCACACCGGCACCGTCGCCCTCACCGCGACGGACGTCGGCGCCGACCCCGCCGGCGCCGCCGCGGCGGTCACGAAGACGACCCTCGGCCTCGGGAACGTCGACAACACCGCCGACACCGACAAGCCCGTCTCGACGGCGCAGCAGACGGCGTTGAACGCGAAGGCCCCCCTCGTCTCGCCGACGTTCACGGGCACCGTCTCCGGGATCACCGCGACGATGGTCGGCGCGGACCCTGCAGGGTCGGCCGCGGCAGTCACCGCGGCGAGCCTCGGGATCGGGGCAGCGACGACGACGGCGGCGGGACTCGCGGAACGCGCCACGAACACGGAGACCCTCACCGGCAGCGACGACGCCCTCTACGTCACCCCGCTGGGTGTGAAGTCCGCGATCGACGCCCGCGACTACACGGCCGTCACCGTCGACACGGTCGCTGCCTCGACCCTCGACATCGACTCCAGTCCTGTCACCGCCGCGGACCTCGGGTTGGGGAACGTGACGAACACCGCCGACGTCGACAAGCCGGTGTCCACCGCCCAGCAGACGGCCCTCGACTTGAAAGCCCCCCTCGCGTCCCCGACGTTCACCGGGACGGTGTCGGGCATCACGGCGGCGATGGTCGGCGCTGACGTCGCGGGTGCCGCCGCCGCGGTCACCGCGTCGAGCATCGGCCTCGGCAACGTGACGAACACGTCGGACGCGAACAAGCCCGTATCGACCGCGCAGCAAGCAGCGCTGGACGCGAAGGCGGACAAGAACCTCACCGTCGTCACGTTCACGAACCTGACGATGGACACCTCCCACGCGGGGAAGCTCCTGGAGTGCACGAGCGCGTCCGCGGCGACGCTGTCCGTCCCCCTGAACAGCGCGGCGGCGTTCCCGACCGGTACGACCGTGAACGTCTACGTCGCCGGCGCTGGGCAGCTCACGATCGGGTGGACTGCGGGGGTCACCGTCAACAGTCGCGGGAGTGTCTACAAGTCCGCGGGCCAGTACGCGCTCCTCACCCTCGTGAAAGTCGACACCGACACGTGGGTCCTCGCCGGGGACATCACCGCCTGATGCCGTTCCAGCCAGGGATCATCTCCTCCCGCCGCCGCGTCACTGTCGTCGCCGGTGTCCTCCCCACCACGTCAGGGGCCCTGCACACCCGGTACGACGCCCAGCAGGAGACCGCCACCAACGGGGCCACCATCACGACGATCACCGACCGGTCCGGGAACGCGTTCACCGCGACCGCTGCCGGGACCGGCCTCATCACGATGGACACCGCCGGACTCAACGGGTTCCGCACCTACGACTTCCCCGCCTCCGGGACCGCGTGGGCGGACACGGGCACCTTCGCGACGATCCTCTCCACGACGATCATCCACGTCTTCATCGTCGCGAAGTTCGTCAACATCGCCGGGAACCAGGCGATCATCGCCTCCACCACGAGCACATCGTTGAAGGTCGGATCCTCCTCCGGCCCCTACTCCGCCGTCCGCGGCGGGACGGCGATGGCGGGCGGCACCGTCGACGCGAACCCGCACCGTCTCCACCTGTTCTCCCCCGCGTCCGGGGCCGCGACCGCGACCCTCGACCTCGACGCGACCACCATCGCCGGGCCGGCGGGGATCGCCTCGTCCGCGCAGACCGCGTGGCGGGTCGGTTCCAACGCGGGCGGGCAGCAGTTCCGAGGGAACATCGGCGAGATCCTCATCTATACCGGCGCCCTCACCACCACCGACGTCACCAACGTCGACAACTACCTCAAGACGAAGTGGGGTTTCTGATGGCCGTGGCACGGCTCGTGAAAATGGGCGGCATCATCGTCGACCTCCTCAAGAACTGGAAACCCGGCTTCCGCGCCCTCCCCATCGGCGCCGGCGGCTACATCACCGGGATCACGTCCGTCGGCGGGAAGCTGTACTGCCGCACCGACGTCGGCGGCGCCTACCGGTACGACACCGACCATTGGACACAGCTCGTCACCGCGACGGGGATCACCACGAACCGGTCCGTGTTCGACTACAACACGGACGCGTTCGCCGCAGCCCCCTCGAACCCTGACGTCGTCTACTACGCGTCCGGGAATGGGAACGGCGGCCGGGTCCGGTCCTCCTCCGACGGCGGCACCACATGGACCCGCTCCTCGTCCACGACGTTCTACATCGCCGGGAACGAAGCGAACCGGTTCGGTGGACAGCGCATCGCCGTCGACCCCGACGCTCCCCTCGTCGCCTACTGGGGGCCCCGGAAGGGCGGCGCGTGGCTCACCACCGACGGGGCCGTCACCTGGACCCAACTCACGGGCATGCCCGCCCCCGTCGGGGACTCCGCGACGACCGGCGCCCTCGGCGTCCCCTGCATCGTCATCGACCGCGACTCCACCATCACCAGCGGCCGGCACCAGCATGTGTGGGCGTCCGTCTACGGAGTTGGCCTCGTCCACTCCACCGATGGCGGCACCACGTGGACGACCCTCGTCGCCTGGAACCCGACCGGCGGTTGGGTATCCGACATGCTCCAAGCCCCCAACGGTGACCTCATCGCCGCGTTCTACGACCCCGGCAACACGTCCCGCGTGAAGCGGATCACCCAGACCGGGACGGTCACGAACATCGACCCCGGGCAGGGCGCCTGGCAGTTCGTCGCCGTCGACCCCACCAACCCGACCACCATGTTCATCACGAACCGAGCGATGAACGTGAACTTCAACACGAAACGCACCACCGACGGTGGGACGACGTGGGCGAACGTGACGTCCGTGTCCTGGTCCGGGACCGACGCCGCCTGGATCACCGGAATCATGCCCACCGCCGCGCCCTGGTACCTCGGGCAGGCCGTCTACCACAACGGGAACCTCCTCATCGCCGAATCCCACGGCGTATGGCAGGCCACCGCCGTCGCGACGAACCACATCACGTGGCAGTCCGTGAACAAGGGCGTCGAGGAACTCACCGCGAACGTCGTCCACAAGGTTCCCGGGAAACCGCTCCTCACCGCGGAGTGGGACTACGGACTCTTCGCCGTCCCCGACGGGGGCGCCGCATACCTGCCGTTCCAGACGACCCTCACCTCCGGGTGGGACATCGCCTCATCCCCCACGGACCCGAACTTCATCACCGTCATCCTCGACGACGTCAACGACGCGACCGACCGCGGCTCCGGCTACTCCACCGACGGCGGCGCGACGTGGACGAGGTTCCCGTACCTCACCACCGGCACCCCCGCCACGGACCTGCATTACGGGAACATCGCCGTGTCCGCGAACAACAACAACAACATCGTGTGGGTGCCGTCCGTCGTCACCGGCCTGAACTCGAAGGTGTACTACTCCACCGACCGGGGCACCACCTTCACCTCCGCGACCCTCACCGGCCTCACGTCGTCGGACACGCTCCACAACTCCGCCTACTACCAGGCCCGGCACACCCTCGTCGCCGACCCGACCACCGCGGGTACCTTCTACATCCTCGGGTTCGGTGCGTCCTCCGTCCCCGTCGTCTGGAAGTCGACCGATTCGGGGGCGACGTGGGCGAAGCAGACCACGACGGGCCTGTCCGGGAACTTCGGGTCCGGGGCGACCCTCATCAACGACGGTACCCGCTTCTGGGCCGTCCCCACCTCCGGGACGGGCCTCTACTACTCCACCGACTGCCTCACCTGGAGTGTGCAGACGTCCCTCTCGAACGCGATCAGCCTCGGCATCGGGGCGGCACTGCCGGGCTCGAGCAACCTGACCCTGTACACGTACGGGACCGCTACGGCGGGCACCGGGTTCCTGCAGTCGAGCGACCTCGGCGCCACGTGGACGCTCCTCGCGGACTACCCCTTCGAGCTGTACACGGGAGTCCGCCACATCGCGGGGGACCTCGAAGTGCCCGGGAAGGTGTACGTCGCCCCAGCCGGCGGGGTCGGCTTCGCGGTCGGTATCTTCTGACCCGCGCTTCGACGCCCTCCACTTCCCTCCACCGGGGGATGTGGGGGGCGTCTACCGGCGTTTCAGGGCCTTCGCGACCGTGTCCGGGGACGCGCCCGACGCCGCCCTAATCTGCGCCCACGTGCGCCCCTCAGCGCGGGCACGGCGGACGGTGTCGTCCCATTCCCGCATCGCGGTCGTCGCCGCGGCACGGTAGTTCGCGAGAGTCGTCGTCCGCCACCGCAGCTCCTCGAGCACATCCATCTCATCCCCCATACCGACACTCTAACGGGGGGCTACGCCTCCCGTATAGATCCCGCTAGTGTCGCCCTCATGAACTTCGCTACCGACCCGAACGTTGACCGGGCCCTCGCCCTCGCCGACGACGCCGACGACCGCATCGGCGACGCTGAAGCCCTCATCGCCGCGATTCGCGAGTTGACGGAGCGGATCAACGCGGGCCACATCGACTCCCACGAACGCGCCGACATCGGCGGCGACATGCTCGCGAACCTCGACCGCCTCAACGCCTACGCCATCAGGGTCCTCTCGTGACTGTGCAGCGTGCGCTCGTCCGCCGGCCCGGACGCAAACTCCACTGGGCCACCCACACGCCCGGCGACGCAGCCTGGGTCGGTGTCGGATGCAACCTCGACATCCCCGTCTTCGGCGCCACCACCACCGGCACCGACTGGGCCGCCTACCTGACCGCCGCACAGACCGACGACACCATGTGCCTCCGTTGCCGGACGACGCTCCTCGTCGCGGGCCTCGCCCTCCACGAGATCGAAGACGTCCGCGCAGCGAACGCGGACCGGGAGCAGCAGGCCGCCACCATCCGCGGGCTCGAAGCCGACGTCCGGACCTTGCGGGCCGAGCTGGCCCGGTGGGTCACCGGCGCACTCACCGAAACCCGCAACGCACTCCGGAGGAGGCCCGCATGAAACGCCCGAAGCACTCCACGGGCCCCACCCCCACGAACCGGGCCTGGTCCGCCGTCCCGACCGTCTTCGAGTTGACGGAACCGCAGACCGACGCCGCCTGGCTCGAGATGTCCCTCGCCGCCGACGCCGCCTACATCGCCCAACTCACGATGCTCGGGAAGCTCGCGCAGGCGGAAGTGTTCATCGCCCAATGCAACTACCGCACCCGCCTCGCCCAATGGCAAGCACTCAAAAAGGAGGCCGCACAGTGATGCTCTCCCAAGCGGCTGGTGTCGTTGCCGCCTTTGTCATCGTCATCCTCGTGCTAGGGGCCTGTGCCCTGATCGACAACTGGCGCTACAACCACCCGCACGCCATCCGCAGCCTCTGGCGCCGCCACGTCGAGGCCCGCGAGCGGCGCATCCCTGAGCCGAAGGACCACTACTGATGACCGCGACGCTCGTGGCACGGAAGGGCACCGGACGCCTCCACATCGCCGTACCCGTCCCCGGAGGTCAGTACGCGACCATCTGCGGGCGCACCCTCACCGGGACGAAGATCCACACATGGCGCGCCGGCAGGCAAGCCACCGCGATTTGGCAGGAGTGGCCGAAATGCGGCGACTGTCGCGAGCTCAACAGGAAGTACGGACGGTGATCGGCCGCATCCGGGAGACTTTCCGTATGGTCGCGGGAACCATCGCCCACATCTGGGCATAGAACGAGGCCGTTCCTGGTCGCTGAGGGGGGTGGGCCAGGAACGGCCTCGATGCACTCTCATCACACGGAGCCTCCACCACCAAGGGAAGCAACTCGCCCCGCTAGTCTCCCAGACCATTCCGAGACGCGCCACCCCGATCGTTACATTCATGCCACCCGAAATGGGGGCCAAAAACTCCAGCACGGAGGAGCCGAATCCGGGAGAATCAGGACCAGAGAAACGCGGGATTCGTGACGGTCGCTGGGGGGCGACACGAGTACCGTGACTAAGCCCCCGTCGCTGCCTCCGTGGCGACGGGGGCTTCTCCCTTTACGCTGGGTAGCGGGTCCTCGGGCAATACGGCGGAGCCGTCACCGACCCGCAGGGCTCACGGCCCCGTACCGCCCTGACGGTGCGGGGCCACTCACTCCCCCGGCACCCACACGGGCGTATCTACCGTGAACCCGTACCGGCGCCCCTCCGCGGTCGGGACCACACGCCCATCCACGAGCGCATACGCATGCTCCCCCGACGGGAGGATCACACGCAGTTGCCGCGACTCGAGCGGGGTCACCATCCGAGCAGCGTGGCAGGTTTCGGTCCCGCTCGGCGCGTCTGATAACTGCGCTTATCGACCGAATGGCGTACTGTAGCGGCCGTGACCGCTGTCGATGATTTCCTCGCCTACGCGGAACAGGACCGGCTCCGCTCCGTGCACACACTCGCCCGATACCGGACCGTCCTCGCGCAACTCGACGACCCGCTCACCGTGACGCCGCAGCAGATCGACGCCTGGTGGCGATCCCGATTCGACAAGTCCGCCGCGACCCGCTCCAACGAGCTCGCCTGCCTCCGCTCCTTCTACCGGTGGGCGACCCGACGGGACCTGCGCCCAGACGATCCGACGCGGATGCTCGACGCCCCAAAGGTCGACAACGCCTTCCCTCGGCCCATCGGCCGCAGCGAACTCGCCCAAGCGTTCACGCTCTGCGACGAGCGCGGCGCCGCGGACCTCCGCCGGGCCCTCGCACTCGGCGCCTACGGCGGTCTGCGCGTCTCCGAAGCCGCAGCCATCGACTGGACGCAGATCGACATGGAGAAACGCCTCATGCGCATCCGCGGGAAGGGCCGGAAGGAACGCCTCGCCGCCGTGTCCGCGATCCTGCTCGACGAGATCCTGCCCGACCTCCCGAAGGGCAACATCGTGTGCGCCGGCGGCTACCCGTACACCGCCGATGCCCTCCAGAAGCGGGTCAACCGTCTCCTCGTCAAGGTGCACCCCGAGCTGTCGTTCCACAAACTGCGGGCCCGCTACGTCACGCAGGCGATCAACGACACCGGCGACATCTACAACGTCGCCAAGGCCGTCGGGTGGGCCTCCATCGAGACCGCACAGCACTACGCGGAGGGCTCGAACGAGGCCCTGCACCGCATCGCGGCGGCGGCTAGCCGATGATCGAACGCAACCGCCTCCGACGTGAGCACATGCGGGAGAACGACGACTTCCTGCGCCGTCTCATGTCGTACCGACCCGGGATAGGGGACTGGGTCTACCTGATCCAGGCTGGGGACGACGGCCCTATCAAGATCGGCACGTCACGCGACCCGCGGAAACGGTTCGTCGAGCTGCAAACCGCATCGCCGTATCCGCTCCGCGTCCGCGCGATCGGCGCAGGCGGACGCAAGACGGAGCGGCACCTCCATGAGAGGTTCGCTGGGTCACGTCTGCACGGTGAGTGGTTCGAGCCCGTGCAGGGCATCGAGCAGATCATCGACCGGCTCACCGCACTCGACCGCGCGATGACCACGGATCTTGATCTGATTGCAGAGGCCGTCTCCCGCTGATCCAGGCGTGTCGTAAACATCGCCCCGGGACCGTGTTAGAGTGTACGACATGGCGAGGCGGGGGGAACCGATGCGAGGAATCCGCGTCGACGACACCCGCTGGGCACGCGTCACCGCCCACGCCGCCACACACGCGAAGAGCGCATCCGCGGTCGTCCGCGACGCTCTCGACGCCTACCTGCCCCCGAATGTGGGGCCTGAACCTCCCACCCGTTCCGGGCCGCTCGGCTAGGAATCAAGTGGGGCGACGCCCCGACTAGGCGTCGCCCCGTACCGACAGAAAGGCTCACCACCATGAGCACCACCATCAGCCGCCCTAAGGCTACGGCGATCACCGAGCTGTATGCATCGAATCCCGTCCCGGCACGCGAACGCCTCTTCGCCGTCTCGCCCGTGCCGCGTTCCCGCCGGCTGGACGTCGCGATGTTCCTCGCGAAGCCCCGGACCGTATCGATCGGGTCGGTGATCCTCGTCGCGGTGCTGCCCGCGTTCGTCGTCGCAGTGTCCGCGGTCGGGTTCATCGCGGCGGGGATCCTCTGATGGTGCCGCGGGACCATTGGGCGCGTGAGGTAACGACCCTCGCCCACATCATCGAGAACGGTGACGCCCGGTTCACGGAGGGCGAGAAACGGTACTGGCTCGACCGGTTGATCGACGCCTACAACGAGGACGAAAGGCGCGTCTCGTGAGCAGGGTCCGCATCACCGTCGAGGACCCGATCCTCGGCGAGGTCGATGTCAGCGAGGACGACAACGTCTACGCGATGAGTGCGTCTTCGCAGCGGAAGGCGATCGATCGGCTCCTCGCGACCGCGAATCGGAAGATCCGCCTCGCTTACGAACTCGACGTGGAGGCCGTCTCGTGACCCCCACCGAGCTTCGTGCGGTCCTCCTCGAGCGGCTGCCTGCGGACCCGAAGTGGGTGACGTGGGTTGAGGGGGTGCTGGAGCGTGTCGGGACGGTCGAGGACCCGCGGATCGCCCGCATCGCCGCCCTCTGCGACGAGATCGACCGTGAGGCTGAGGAAGACCCGAACGGCGGCTTTGGTCCAGGGATGCAGGCAGTGGCGCGTGAAGTCCGGGCGCTGCTGAAGGAGGCGTCGTCGTGAACCCGGAAGCGGTCCACGCGCTCAGGCAGGCGCGCGGCTACTACGTGGAGGGCGCATCCCAGGCCCGGAAACGTGTCCGGGAACTCACGGAGGCGTTGGAGGAGGCGCGGGGGCAGGTCACCCACGCCGACCGGCAAGTTGCTGCGTTGACGGAAGCACTCGAAGACGCAGGCGCAGGAACGGAGGCGGCATCGTGAATGGTGCGCTTTTGGAGGCCGCGTACCTCCGCATCCGTGCACTCCACAAGCCCGCACAGCTCGACCCCCACGAATGGCCCCGCTGCGTTGAGGACGATGCGCCTTGGCCGTGCGCCACCTACAGGGCACTCCAGGAAGCCGAGGACTCCGATGACTGACCGCCCCGCCTACACGGGTCGCGCGAATGCCCGCCAGTATGCGGCGGGACGCAGGTGGGCGGACCGGTGGGCCCGCTACCCCGCTGCCTCGAACGATGAGCGCCTCGCCGACTTCGAGGCAGCCGAACAGCAAGACGAAACCGAACGGAACCGACACTCATGACCACCACCTATGACCTCGCGCGTTTCGAAGCCCGCGCGGAAGCGTTAGCAGAAGCCGTGGCGGCACTCGAATCCCACCGGAACACCCGACGCACGGAAATATCCATACGGCATGCAACCGAAGCGCTCCGAATCGTGCGGGAACTACACGCCGACGCGAATGCGACCCTCGCCCGCGCCGAGCTCGGCGACCAGCCGCCGCTCACCGCCTTCGAACGCGCGGGAGCACGCGACGAGACCGACAGGTGGCGAGGACGATGAACGAAGACAAGCGAACCCATCAAGGGCTCGTCCACGTAAACCCACGCCGCTACACCGCCGAATGCACCTGCGGGTGGGTCGGCGGGACCTACCCCTACGAAGCGCTAGCCGTAGACGCGGCACAAGCCCACGCACACGAAGGACCCTACGCATGACCAGCACAGACCTCGTCTACTCCAGTGCATCACTGGACCAGCGGAAGGAGTACGCCCTCGCCATCTCCCGCGCCGGCGACCTCCTCCCCAAAGGCCTCATGGAAGAAGTCACCGATGACAACGGACGCACCTACACGCGTCCCTCCGCCGGGAAGGTCCTCCTCATCGCCGAGACCGGCAACATGCTCGGCATCCACCCCATCGCGGCCCTCAACGGAGTCAACGTGATCGAGGGTAAGCCGACCCTCAGCCCCGCCCTCATGTCCGCCCTCGTACGCCGCGCGGGCCACAAGCTCCGCGTCACCACGAAGGGGACCGTCGAGGGCGGCGACTTCGAGGCGACCGCGACTCTCATCCGTGGCGACGACCCCGACAACCCGTACACGTCGACCTGGACGCCGCAGCGCGGCGCCCGGGCGGGCCTCTGCACCTACACCCACGACTCGAAAGCCGGACGGTGGGTCGTCAAGGCCCGCTCGAAGTACGACAAGGTCCTCCCGTGGGAGTCGTACACGGAAGCGCTGTGCAAGGCGCGTGCGATCGGTGAGGTGTGCCGGGATGGCGCGGAGGACGCCCTGATGGGGGTCCACTACATGCCCGAGGAGCTCGGCGCGACGGTGAACGAGGCCGGCGAGATGGTCGACCTCACGGCGACGGCGATCGACCGGACCTACGAGCAGGACGAGGACGGCCCGAACGTGGCGGAGGCGATGCGGGCCGAAAGTTCGAATCCAGACCAGGAACCCCTAGTATCGAGGAAATCCGGGCACGCCTCAGAGCGCGAGGTCGTAACTCGCGCTGTGGATGAGCGTACTCCTGACGCGGGCAAGCGTCCAGGCCGCCCCCGCCCCGCACAAGCGCAGGCTGCGGGGGCGGCCGACCCGGCAGAACAGGCTGCTGTCGCTGCGGACTGGATCGGCCGCATCACCGACACCGACACCCTCGACGCCTTGTACGACCTCCACAAGGAAGCCGCCGCCCGGCACGTCCTCGAACACACCCTCAGTACGGGCCGGTCCGTGGAAGACGTGTTCCTCACCCGGCGGGAAGAACTCCAGAACCCGCCCGAGGTCGAGCAGCCGATCCTCGTCCCCGACTACACCGACGAGACACCCTTCTGATGAACCAGCCGATCCCCGCGAACGAGTGGCGCGTCGTCGGTGAGCTCGGTGGCTCGACCCACGAGTTCACGTTCACTGATTTCGATACCGTATGGCCGGCCCGAACCCTTGCCCGAGCGATCGGAGCGATCACGCCCTCACGGGTCCGCGTCTACCACCGGCGCACGACCCGTACGGACTGGATAGCCCACGAGGTAGCCGCCCCGCAGGACGCCTCGTGACGACGGCGACGGTCCGTTGCCCCTACGACGGCGCGGAGATCGACGTGACGCTCACGTTCGAGGGTGACCCGCCCATGTTCCGCCTCGACGCGCCCGCGATGGTCGCGCACATGCGCGACCAGCATGGGGACGGGACTGGGATGGTGGCACAAGGGAGACCGCATGGATGAGACGCATTGGCGGTGGCGGTGGCGCTGCCCCACCTGCGGACACGTCGAGGCAGGCGAAGGCGACCCCACCCGCGCACGCCGCCGCATCGCAGCGCATCAAGCAGACGAACGACAGATGGCGAAAGTGAGACACGCATGACCGCGTTCGCCCGTCAGCTCGCGTTCCAGGCCGACCCGGCCGATCCCCGCCACGGGACCGACAACGGCTACGCCAACCTCTACTGCCGATGCGGGCCCTGCACCGAAGCACACCGGGTCACGCACATGGAGTGGCGCCGCAACCGCCGCGAACGGTGGCGCGCCAACACGGCCACCGACTGACACGGGCGTAATTCCATGAGTGGGAGTATGCTCACCCCTACCGCACAGAAGCGGCGGGCCCGGGAGTCGTTGCCACGCGACTCAACCGGGCCCTAGAACAGCCCTTTAGTCTAGGAAAGGAGCTGTCCGTTGATGGACAGTATTGCAGGAACCGGCGACACTCGGACGCCGTTGACACGGACGCAACTCGTCGACCTCATCCAGTACGCGATCGAGGAAGGCACGGGCGAGCCCTGCAACGAGGTCGACGCCGAGTCGATCCTCACCAACTGGCGCCAGGCCAGCTGATGCCCCGCATCCGAACGATCAAGCCCGGCTTCTTCCGCTCCGACGACGTCACCCCGCTCAGTTACCGGGCACGTCTCACCTGGATCGGCCTCTGGACCTACGTCGACGATGAAGGCCGGGGTCGCGACGACGCCCGGATCATCAAAGGCGACCTCTGGACCCTCGAAGACGACGTCTCCTGGGCCGACGTCGAGGCCGACCTCGTCGAACTCGCCCGAAATGACCGCATCGTCCGCTACACCGTCGACGGCAAGCGGTACCTCGCGATCCGGAAATGGCACGAACATCAGGTAATTTCCCGTGCGACTCCATCCCGACTCCCGGAGCCACCCGACTCGCTCCAAGAGTCCTCCGTGAGTGCTCCCGGAGTTGACACGGCAGGAAGTGGAAGTGGAAGGGAAGAGGAAACGGAAGGGGAAGAGGAAACGGAACCGTCGCGCAACGCGACGATGACCGACCTCATCCCCGCACCGCTCCCCATCACGATCACCCCCACAGCAACCTTCGACGACTTCTGGAACACGTACCCACGCCGCGTAGACCGACCCGCCGCACAGCGCGCCTGGACCAAAGCAGCCAAGAGGACAGACCCAGCCGTCATCGTCGCCGGAGCAGCCCGCTACCGCGACGACCCCAACCGCGTAGACCAATTCACGAAACACCCCGGCCCATGGCTCAACGCCGAAGCCTGGAACGACCCACCACTACCCGACAGGAACGGAGGAGCCAAAGAAGGCTCGTTCGACCGAGTCGTCCGCCAGCACGACCAAGCCGCCGCCGAACTCGCACGAGAGGAGGAATCGCATGGACGCCAGGGAAGCCCTCGGGCTGCTATCCAGATGGGCAATCGACGACCGGCGTGAAGTCAACGCCGCCATCGCCCGAAGCTGGGCCGACCGGTTCCACGACACCCCCGCCTACCTCGTCCACGATGCCGCCGAACGCGTCCTCGAGAACGGCGCCTACATCGATCAGCAAGCCGTCAAGAAAGAACTCCGCACCATGCAACCCAGGCTCGAAGCCGACGTCCGCTCCGCGCGCCTCCGTGGACTCATCGGCAAGGAATGGCCCAAAGACAAGCCACTCGACCCCGCAACCCTCGACCGGCTCCGGGAGCTGCAACGCCGAGAGTTCGAAGCGACGAACGACTACCCCGACCAGATCAGCGGCGGCGGCACCTTCGGAGCCATCGAATGAGCGGCGATTGGGGGCGCGACAGCGACTTCGTCCCCGACCCGAAACCCGCGAACTTCGACGCTATGGCCGCGGCCTGGAACGATCCCGTCGCCTTCCATGTCGAGGTCGCGAAATACCGCGCCCAGATCAGCGAGCACCACGCCGCACGCCGCGAACGGAACACACGATGACGCCTCTCGACGTGTGGCGTGCCACCCAACACGACCACACCACCCTCCCCGCCGACATCACCGAAACCATCTGGCTCCACACCACCGCACCCCACGGGATCGAAACCGAACGGCACGCACTCCTCCAACGGCTCCGCCTCGAACAAGCCGTACGGATGAGCCCCGACGAAATCGCACTCATGCACCGGCGTACCGCATGACCCCCGCCTCCGCACGGATCCTCATGCGCCACGCGAACCGGATCGCGGCCCGCACCGACATGGCCGGCCACGACCCCGCAACCCTCGCCCTCGACACCGCCGAAGCCATCTGCGGGAAACTCACCGAGACGCGGCTCACGTACGTCATCCGCTCCGAACCCGAGTTGGTCGGCTACGCCCTCATCCGCCTCACCGCCGACGGGACCGCACCCCGCGAGCTCTACGGATACCTCGAAGACCTCCCCGGCCCACTCCTCGAATCCGTCGCCCTCCGCCTCCTCCACACGTGGACCGACACGTGCAGGACCATCGCGGAGACCGTCCTCCGCGGCGCAGAGGGCACGGATCCCCGGGCGGCGCTGGGGTGGAGCGACGAAACCTCCACAAAGACAGCCGCGGAAGAACCACCCGCAACCAACCCCGCAGACGCCCGCCCCGCCCGAACCGAGGAGACACCATGACCGCCCCCACCATCGACGACCACAAGGCCGACGCCGTCCGCTACCCCGCCTGCAACTGCGGCGCCATCTGGAAGCAACGCGGCAACCTCACCGGCCACTGCACCAACTGCCACCAAACCTTCGACGGCATCACTCTCTTCGACCGCCACCAGCACACCGCGGACGACGGCCACACCATCTGCAAGAACCCCGCCGACATGACCATCAAAGGCCAAACCCTCGACCGCATCGACGGCGTATGGCGCGGCCCCCGCATGCCCGACGACGTCAAAGCTCGCCGCTTCGGACGCTAGACCCCGCTATATATCGGCTGCTAGCGTTCCCAGCATGCCCAACACCGCGCCCG
>Ga0070659_100001396_pt1 | contig 17426 bp, 13 predicted proteins | sample KBSC23metaG_FD_64666 | JGI IMG/M metagenome (GOLD analysis project Ga0070659, IMG submission 64666) | Corn rhizosphere microbial communities from Kellogg Biological Station, Michigan, USA - KBS C2-3 metaG | ecosystem: Host-associated > Plants > Roots > Rhizosphere > Soil ... | reverse complement strand
AAAGCGCGACCGCGAGGCCCAACAGCTCACAAACGAGATCGCTCGATTGGTGGAGCGCAATCGTCTTCTCGAAGCCAAGGTGGATGTCCTCGACGCGTTGGCCCGTAACCAGCCACCGGAGAAATTCTTTCGCGAGCTGGTGGAAGCGCGGCAGGCCCAGGAGGCGGTTGCGCAGGAGAAGGCCCGACTGTTGGAGAAGGCCAAGGAGTTGGAGCGTGTAGAGGGCCTGGCCCAGGCCCTTGCGAAGGCGCCTGATCAACGCAAGAAGCTCAAAGAGCTCGCCGAAAACGGGGCCCAGCTGGAGCAGGCCGTGGCAAAAGCGGATCCCAAGGCCGGTTCGCGCGAGTTCTATGACTACATCGGTCAGGGCGTCGCACTCGCAAAGGCCGCCGCTGAGGCGGGCCGGACCCCCGATGAGACCCGTTCGATGATGGGGGACGCCACACACGCTGCTCGAGAGTCCGCGACGCTGAAGGGTCAAGTGACGCGGCTGCAAAAGGAGTTGCGTAGCGTCGGCAAGGGCGGCGACTACCCGCCATGTTGGGTCACCGAGGCCGGCGAGATCGAATACCTCTTCGACATCAACCTCAACGGCGATGGATCACTTGCGCTCAAAGATGTGACACCGCCGATCCGCACTGCCGACCGGCGGACACTTCCGATCTCGGCTAAGCTCAACGGTACGATTAGTCGCGGCGCTTTCATGGGCATGACGGCAGAGCTGCTCGCGTACGAAAATGCCAAGGGCTGCCGCTTCTATGTGATCGCCCGAGACCGCACCGGTCCGACCCAGAAGGATCTTTTCAAGAACCTCCTGATCAACACCGTGGAGGCGCGGTTCTATAAGTCGATACGGCCATGAGCGAAGCCGACGTGCTGGATGGCGCCTTGCGCCGTTTGCGGGCCGCCGTAGAGCGCAGACTACCGCCTGAGCCGCGAGCGCCTGGCGAGGTTATCGCTAACCTGGCGGCCTCAGCCGAGGCGCCGCTGAGGCGCTCGACCGAACACCTCTTCCCGCAAGCCCTGGAGCGTTTGGATATCCCTTCGGCGCCACAAGCGCCGCCGCCCATCGAACGACCGCCGATGCTCGAAGCACATCCAATGGCGGCAAGCGGCTTTCGCCGCTTGCTGGGAAGGCTCCGTCGCCTGCTCTGGCGCCGGCGTTAAGGCGGTAGGAGGTGATGCGGATGGGCAAAGCAGTCGTTTGCGATCGGTGCGCGAGCCCGCCGGAACTACTGCACACAACAGGCCGAAAGAGATGCGATCGCTGGAGCTCGCAAGCTCTGTGGCAGATCGCTCGAAGACTGACGGGTTGCCTCTTCGTGGCGATCATAGCGGCGTTGATTTCGACCAGCAGTTCGGCGGCGAGCCTTCACACAGCGACCGGCCGCGTGGTCGGCATCATCGACGGCGATACGATCGACGTCCTTTCGCCCAACAAACAACGGATCCGAATTCGTCTCGCGCAAATCGATGCACCGGAGCACGGCCAGCCTTGGGGACAGCGCTCCAAGCAAGCGCTGTCTGCCCTTGTCTATGGCAAAACTGTGCAACTCGAGATCAGCGCTCTAGATCGCTACGGCCGCGAAATCGCCAACGTCTATAAAGGCCCGCTGGACGTGAATAGGCAGATGGTGCGGATGGGCGATGCTTGGGCTTACAGGCAATACCTCACGGACCCTTCGCTCATAGACGTCGAAACCCAGGCCCGGGAAGCCCGCCTCGGTCTGTGGTCGAGCCCGGCGCGTCCAGTACCTCCCTGGACCTGGCGTCACGGCCCCCATCCGCCTGTCATCGCCACAAGTGGCCCAACGACCGCTCGTCGCAGCTCGGGCTCCTTAGGCCAATTATGCGGCGCGAAACGCTATTGCCGTGAGATGACGAGCTGCGCTGAAGCGCGCTTCTATCTGCAGCAGTGCGGGGTCACCCGGCTCGACGGAGATGGGGATGGCGTTCCGTGCGAGACCCTATGTCGCCGCTGATCGCCTTCCATCCAACGAAGGGCATGAGCGTTCGACGGCCCCTGGCCAGCTTCCAGGTCGACTTGAGCGACGCGCACTCCACCGGCGGCAAGCAGGGCGGTGCCGCGGCTCGGCTATCGGGTGTTATCCGAAATCGGGGAGGCGTCCAGTTTGTGCCATTGATGGAAACTGCCGATCTACTGCAAAAAGGACATTGAGCCGAACGACACGGAGGGCTTCAAACCTAGGCTGTTCTGACATCAAGTGCCTTTGCCGTGAACGGTTAGTCCACACTACCAACAGTATCAACAACACGCGTTGAGCGGTCAGCCCGCAACGGCCGAGGCGGCGAAGGGGCAGTATCGACTCGTCGGGCCAGGTACTTCAGGGCGGCTCGGCTCGGCAGAAAGAAATAGCCCCCGGCCCTAACCTCGGTGAAGCTCTGCATCCCCCCGACCACCAACGGACCCGCGGGGCTTGGGATGGTGAATGCTCCACCTCTAGGCGTCAGCTCGGGATCGCCGGGCCCCAGCAGCGGATCGGCTTCGCCGGTCAGGCCGTGGAACACGGGCGAACGCATCCAGGTCTGCTGGACGAACTCGAACTGGCGCTCCAGGTCGCCGCAAACCGAGATGAAGAGCAGGCCTTTCTCCGCTGGCTGGCCCGAAGCTCGCCGCTCGTATGTCCGGCCGCGCCTGAGCAGGCGATGGCGGTTGACCACCGCGCGTCCGTCCGGGTCGGCGGGATCGAGGCTGTCGCGTGGATTGGCGCGGCGGATGTGCGCGCCGAGCGGGCAGCTCAGGCCCTGGGGGTCGTCGCGCCCGAAGGCGAAGTCGTTCGACGGCTGGGCCGCGGCAGCGTGGACTCTCGTCGTCGCCACGTCGGCCGGCTTGTCGATCAGCGGCGTCCCGTCCCGCCAGCGGCCCAGCAGCTTGGCCGCCAGCCACTCCTTGCTGATCCGGCCGCCGACCGCGCGTTGCAGGTTCGGATAGCGGCCGATGAGTTCGACCGCCTTGTCCTGCGTGAAGGTCTCGAATCCGTCTACTTCCTGGCGGATCTGGCGGATCACGAGATAGGCGCCGTTGCGTCCGAAATCGTGCCGATCGGCCGAGGAGAGGAAGGCGGGATAGGGGGCCGGGGTCTCCGACGCCGCGGTCGGCAGGTCGTTGCCGCCATCGGTGCCGGCGGGCACGACCGGGCTCGGCGGGTAGTAGCCCTGGTTGTTCGGATAGCCGAGGATGAATTCGCCGGGCTCGACGATGTCTTCGGGCGCTGCGCCCTTGGCGAACCGCTCAGTCCCGCGGATCACCGGCTGGGAAACCCCGTCGCGGAAGCCGAAGTGCTCGAAATCGAGCCCGTGTCTGGTGGGCTTGGTTTCGACCTTGTCGACGACCGTCACGCCCCCGAGCTTCTTCAGGTGCCCGCTCAGGAGCTCGCGGCAGCGGCTGGGCTTGTCGCCATAAACCAGCAGGGCGGCGTCGGCGACCGGCGGCCCGCCGTCTTTCGCCGGCGCGTCCGACCATCGCCAGCGGATCGGATCCTGGTCTGAATGGTCTCCCAGAATCCGAGCCCGGGCCCCCATTCCGAACGTAAAGGCCGACGAGAAGGTGCCCATCGCCTCCGTGTCGTCGCCCTCAGGAACCCGCAGCTTGCGCAGGCCCTCGGCGGAGAAGGCGACAAAGCTCGCTCCCGACCCCGCCTCGTCGCCGATCGGATGGTCGCCGAAGGCGATCGTCAGATGCTGGTCGGCCGCCGACTGGGACATGCCCACCAGCACCTCCAGCCAGTCGCCGACCCCCGCGCCGTCCTGCGGGAATTGTAGCAGGGCGCATGTGGAGTACGGAAGCCGCCGCATGCCGCGGAACACCAGGGCCTGGACCTCGTGGCTCTCGATGCTCACGCCCGGCCGCTCGGTGGAGCCGAAGCAGTCCAGCCAGGCGCGGGCGGCCGAGTCCGTGGCGGCCCGCGCGAGGCCGAAGTGGATCAGCGCGTTCTTGCGGATCAGGTCGGTCGTAAGCTGCGGGAAGCGGCTGTACCAGAAAGCCGTCGGGACCTGCTGGCGGCGCACCCAGCGCTTGAAGCGGTCGCCATCCCGGGCCCCCGCTCCGAACAGCAGGTCCGTCTTCGGGAAGCCGATGCCGTTGCTCCAAACGGCGCTCTGTCCCTGGTGGGCCTTCATGATGAAGTCCTCCAGGTAGCTCTCCCAGCTGCCGTCGTAGTTCGCCAGGAACACGAGTTTCTTCGAGCCAGGGGGCCGGAACCACTTGGCGTAATGGATGGTGCCCATGTTCACCACGAAGCCAGGGCGGAAGAAGTAGGTGACGAGCTGCTTCACCGCCCAGAGCGCGTAGGCAAGGGTCAGCCTGCGGAACAGGCCCGGCTTCAGGGGCGTCACCGCCGTGAAGTGGTTCTGCACGTGCCCGGGCGGGTTCTCCTGGGCGATATTGGCCCTGAGCGCCGCCGGCTCCGGGTAGCGCTCGTCCGTCGGTTCGCTGGCCTCGGCCCGATGCAGGAGCCACAAAAATGATGCTGCGATGATCAGGGCCGTCGTCGCTGTCCCGACGGACGCGCCTATCATCGACAGAATGAACGTCCCGGCGCCGTGCAGCCAAGTCCATTGCAGCGCGACCGACGTGGCCCAGAAATAAAGACCCATCGCAGCGAGCGCCAAGGCCAACCAGGGCAGGCCGTCTTGAGAGACGAGGAATCGGCCGACGATCTGCCACTTGCTGGCGGGTTTCCACTGGGTGATCTCGAGCTGCCGGCGGCTGGGCAGGATCAGCAGTTCGGCGAGGCCTTCAGCGTGCGCGATCAGTTGGGTGAACTCGGCGTCGCCCTTCGCGGCAACCTCGAACCGCTCGGGCTCGCGCAGCAACAGGCGCACGAAGCTCACCGCGCTCATCGGCCGGGACCCGAGGAAGGCGTGGCTCCTGAGATACTGGTCGAGGGCCCGGCGGGTCACGTCGGCGAGACGGGCCTGTTGGTCGATCTCGCGGACGCTGAATTCCCGAGTGCCGTTGAAATTGAGCCCTGTGCACCCCCAGGGGCGCGCCCGTAGGTCGAGCGCCCGCTCGGCGAGATAGGCTGCCAACGGCCCCTTGTAAGCACCGTCGGCCAGGCGAACCGCATCCTCGATCGTGCTTGCGGCCTCCCCGGTCAGGCCCGCCAGGGCCTGGGCCGGGGCGCCATCGAGGTTGAGCTCGATCAGCAGGGTCTGGTCGCGCTTGTCGTCCTCGCCGAGGCCGACCACCGACATCGAGGCGAAATGGGTGATCCCGCTGGCTTCGAACGCCGCCGCCGGCTCCCGCCTCGCCGGACTATGGTAGCTGGCGAGGAGCTCCCGCAGGGGCCCGACGAAGCTGTCGCGGATCGGGATGCAGACGGTGACCATGCTCTGCAGCGGCGCATCCCCGCCCGCCCCAAAGTCGAAGTCCAGGCGGCGCGGGAACGGCCCGGCGGTGGTGATCGTGGCCGTCACGCCGTCGACCGGCCGTAGGTCGGGCAGGGCGAGGAAATGCATGAAGATCTCGGTGATGACCGACATGGCCAGGTTGCGGCCGAGGCAATCGTGCGTGCCGGCGCCGAACATCACGTCGGGCCACCCCTGCCGATCCGGGTCGAAGCGACCCGGCGCGGGGAACCTTCGCGGATCGCGCAGCGCCGCGGCGGTGGCCACCAGCAGTACGGATTTCTCGCCCACCTTGACCGGGCCGAACGGGCCGCCGGCGATCACGCCGGCCTTGCGCGCGTAGCGGAACTGCCCGGGGAACAGCGCCGGGTTCAGGCGCGCCGCCTCCAGCAGGATCTTCTGCAGCCGGTCACGGTCCTTGTTGCGCGCCGCGTCCTGCGCCAGACGCATGGCGGCGGGGCGCTTCAGGAGCTCCTCGATCATCTTGCCGGCGGCGAGCGTGGTGGTTGGCACGAAGCCGGTCGCCAGCCCAACCAAGATCGCGCGGACCTCGGCGTCCGAGGGTGCGGGATCCAGCGCGGCTAGGCGGCCGAGCAGAGTGTCGGGGCGCGGCGCGCCGATGCGCGGATGGCGCGAGGCATCGATGGCCTGGCGCACCCGCGCAGCCCCGTGTAAGGCCAAGAGGCGGGTGTCGGCATCGCCTTGCGGGTCGGCGAACAGCAGGGCCGAGATGGCCATGGTCCCTTCCGCGAAGGCGTCGGGATCGTCGAGGTGCAGCCCGAAGTATTCGGCGCAGGCCTCCGTGCCGGCGCGGGTGATGAGGTCCTTCATCACGTCTATCCGCCCGAGCGAGGCCTCGATCAGGCGTCGCGCCGCAGCCCCGGCCGTGCGCCCGACCCGATCGGGGTCCGACTTCTCGATCACCGACAGTAGCAGCTTGCGCTGGGCAATGTGGTCGGTGTCCTCAAGACCGAGCACGAACGGATATCCGCCCGCGAGCTCGACCATCTCGGGGCCGTAGGGTACCTCGAAATGCTCTGCGTCCTTCAGCACGGCCTCGACATTGTCGTAGCGCGTGACGATCACCAGCCGACCCAGTTTGAGGACCGGCCAGAAGGTCTGCAGGAGCCAGAGGAACGGCCGGACCAGGAGCGAGACCAGCATCCCCTGCAAGCGCTTGGTCAGCGGCGGCCGCGGCATGCTGTCGAGGTCGAAACCGAGCGGGGGAGGCGCGACCTTGCGGGCCGCCTTCGCCTGCTCCTTCTTGATCTGCTCGAACCATTTGAACGTCGGCATCCGCCCCTCCCCCGTTTTGTCCTTTCGCCGTCAGGCTCCCGCCCGCCCCTCCCGCGTTGCGGTCGCGAGCCCGTCCTCAGCCATGGCCCTGCGCAAGCCTTCTGCGAGCCGGGCGTTCCAGGCCGCGTCGACGAACGGGATCCAGGCCATGTAGCCGGGCTCAAACCGCGGCTTGGCGGCGAGCATCTCGCGGTAGGCGCTGCGCGCCGGCGCCTCGTAGCCTGCGTCCACCAGGGCGTTGATCTTGACCAGGTGGGCGTACCAGTAGGCGGGACGCCGGACGATCGCCTCGTCCGCGAGCGCAATGGCCTCGGCCTGGCGCCCCTCGATCCAGTGCGCCATGGCCAGCTCGCCCAGCAGGTAGAACAGGTGCATGTCGTTGGGGCTGAGCCGGCGCGCGACCGCCAGGCAGGTGACCGCGGCCTGCGGATCACCCATCAGGTTGTGGCAGCCGCCGAGCTGGGCGTGCGCCATCGCCAGGCTGGGATTAAGCGAGATCGACTGGCGGAGCAGGGCGGACGCCCTTTCCGGGCGGCGCAGCCACATCTCGGCGACGCCCGCCAGCATGTAGCCCCGGCTGTCCTCGCAGTCGGCGATGATCGCCCGCTGCGCCAGGCGACGCATCTCCTGGACCTCCGCCTCTGTTCCCCGCACGGCCCACAGGTGCCAGGCGCGGGCGAAGGTCGCCTGGATCAGCGCCTCCGGCGAGCTGGGATCGAGCGCCAGCGCCTCTTCGAACAGCCGCCGCGCCGCCTCGGCGTCGTCGCGGGTGAAGCGGTTGAGGTGCCAGCGGCCGCGCCAGATCAGCTGGCTGACGTCGTGGTCCGAGGGCGCCAGGACCCGTGCGCGTTCCTGCTCGGCGTGGTCGATCCGACTGTCGAGCACGCCGACCAGCTCGGCCACGAAGGCCTCCATTTCCGGGCCGGCGCGCTGCTCGGGCAGCTGGAAGCGCTGCGACCAGATGACGTGGCCGCTCTCCGCGTCCGATAGGGAGGCCGATAGCCAGGCTTCGCCGCGCGCCCCGCGCAGGCGGCCCTCGAGGACATACTTGGCGCCCAGCCGATCGCGCACGGCGACTAGTCCGGTCTGGCCCTCGGCGAGCGAGAAGCTGGAGCTGCGGGCGATCACCGGCAGCCATCGCAGGCGCGACAGGCGGTCGATCAGGTCCTCGCTCAGCCCCTCCGCTATATACGGCGCGCCCGGATCGTCGGTGAGGTTGCGGAACGGCAGCACGGCGAGGGCCGGCCGGCCCGCGAAGTCCCCGGCCATCGGCTCGGCGTCCGGAGCCGCGATAGCGGCGGGCGTCTGCAGCAGCTGACGCTGCTCGCGCAGCCAGTCCTCGAAGCCCTCCTCGCCCGGAATGTCGAAGCCCTCGAGGAACTCGCCCGCCCCGCCCTCCGCGGCGCGGTCTCCGCGGGCGTCCACGGCCACCTGCGAGAGGTCGAGACGGACGTCGTGGCCGACGGTGGTCAAGAGCGCCGCCCCGCCGGCGTTCACCAGCGGGCGCAGCCGATGCAGCTCCTTGCGCAGGCTGGCCGCCGCTTGCTCGGCGCCGCGGCTGCCCCAGAGCCGGTCCTGCAGGGACGGCCGCTTGCGCTCGCCGGCCGGCGACATGGCCAGGATGGCGATCAGGGCCGCCCCGCGGCGGCTAGCGATCTCTATGCGCCGCCCATCCGGATCGAACAGCCGGAACGTCCCGATCAGGTTCAGCCGGTAGCGCCGGCGCTCGCCAAGCATGAACTCAGGTTCCCCACAACCTTGGGAAGAATAACGCGGATATCGGCCAAAGCACGCTCTTTTCACAGCAGCGGAACGGCCCTGTTACGGCGCGCGGACGCCGACCCCCTACGCCTCCACCAGCACGCAACCGCATCGGAAACAGGAGCTTCGGGATGCCGCTGGTGAGCAAGATCGACCATCTGAAGGCGCACGTCGTCGACTTCCCGCTGGGCCATTCGACCATCGCGATCGCGGCCGTGGGCGAGGTGCCGACCACCGGCTGGACGCATCCGCGGCTGTCGCCGCGCTTCTACATCGCGCCGCCGGCGGACGGAGTTTGGGACTTCGACTTCGTCGCCGACGCCCCCACGGGCATCGTCGCGGAGGTGTTCACGCCGCTCGCAGGCGCCTTTGTCAGCGCGGCGCCCGACTGGTGCCGGGGCGTCCGCGTGCACGCCGCCACCAATAAGCTCGAGCAGGAGCTCCAGATGGGCGCGACCGCCGCCCGCGCCCCCGGACCGACGCTCGAGGCGCTGATGCAGCCTGCCGGCCGCGCGACCACTACTCAGAGGATCGCGAGCTACGACGACAGCATCCAACCTACCGGCACCATCCACTGGCACAACGACGGCCCCTTCGGGCTCCCGACCCCGCATGTGGAGATGAAGAAGCTGCACCACGACTTGGTGCTCAGCATCGACGGGCCCGACGCCGACAAAATCCGCGACTGCCTGAACCGCGCCATCGCCGCGGGCGTCGTGGCCGCCATCGCCGCCGCCATCGCCACCGGCGGCCTCGCCCTGCAGGCTGCGATCTCCGCAGCGCTCGCCGAGCTCCAGGGCTGCCTGGGCGACGGTTTCTCGGTCCGCATCGATGACCAGTCGCACTGGGAATATTGGGACACCTGAGCCCAGGCCCGGCGCACCCGCGGCCTGGCGACGACCTGCCACCGACCATCAACCCAGCCAAGGGGGATCCCATGGCCACCATCTCTGTCAACGTCACCTGCAGCCGGCCCAACTGGGTCACCATAGACGACCTCGATGTGCCGCTGCACAACGGCAAGACCGCCGTCGCCCTGGAGCCCGGCTCCCACACGCTGGTCTGGGCGCTCATCGGCTCGCCGGGAGACAAGTTCGAGGCCGAGCTGAAGAACCGCGCGGCAAGCATCTGCAAGGTGAGCTGGTCGATCCCCGCTGGCAGCAGCGGCTGGACCGGCGACTTTAAGCCTTTCACGGTCTGAGGGAGGCGATCATGAAGGCCCTCGCCTTTACCGCCCTCGCTCTCCTGGTGAGCGCCGGCGCCGCCGCAGCTCAGACTGCGGCGGCCTCCCTCAACAACGACGTTCCGACCCTGGGGCCGAGCCGCACCGCGACCGCCCTCACCGGCGGCGCCGAAGTCTCGGCGGGCTCCGACGACAGCTCGGTAACACTGCGCGCCGCCTGGGTGGACTCGAACGCCCCGAACTACACGGTCCGAACGCTCACCCTCAGCGCCCCGTTGGGAAAGGGCGGAGGCCCGACTGACCTGGCCAGCCTGGACGCCCTCGCCAATTCCACAACCCTGGAGTTCAAGTGGTCCAACGTCGCCGTGGCGGGACGCCAAAGGCCGAAGGTCGCCGATCTCGCCGAGGCCTGCGACGAAGCGCGGACGGCCTACACCACCAAGCACGGCAAGCCGCCGGCCGACGACTCGTCCTGCGCCGGGCTCGCTGCTGACGATCCGGACCAGAACAGCAAGTGGGAGGATCTGTTCTTCGCCCACAATGCCTATGCGCTGATCTACGGGGCTGGAGCCAAGGTCGGGTACAACCAGTTCGACTACAACGACCCGACCACGCTCGCGCAGGAGTCGCGCAGCCGCACGCCCTGGTCCGTCTCGGGCTTCCTCACATACTACGGCCGCGCCAACAAGGTGCTGGCGAGCGGCAGCTACGAGCACCAGGAAGCCTACGCCGACGCCGACACCAAGACGGTCTGTCCGGTAGTGACGCCGCCCGTCACCTGCGTGAGCGGGCCGCTCGGAGCGCCTAAGCTGAGCCAGCAGGATCTCTTCAGCCTCGACCTCCGCAAGATGTTCAGCGCGAGCCTCGGTGCAGCGGCCACCTTCACCTACGACGCCCACTCCGATGTCTGGGGCGTCGAGACGCCGATCTATTTCGTTCGCAATCCGAGTGGCGACGGCCTGACCGGGGGTGTGAAGCTCGGCTGGCGGAGCGACAAGCACGACCTGCGCGCCAGCATCTTCATCGGCAAAGCCTTCTCTCTCCTCAACTTCTGAACCCAAGCTTCGGGAGCTCACAGCCATGTTCCAACAGGCCCTCAAGCTCGCCGCCGTCGCTTTCGCCGAGCTCACCCTCTGCCAGCCGCCTCCGGGGTCCTCGACCCGGTGCTCAAGCCGTAGACAATCTGACGCCGGGCGCCTTGCTCGACCGGGTTGAGCAGGCCGCCAACTACGTGATCGACCACGGCCGGGCCTAGGCGGCCTGGTGGTCAAGACCGCCTACGATGCCGCGGACTTGGTCTCCAACATGCCGCTGACCTACTGCGACCCCCTCAACTCAATGATCGACAAACTGGACGCCGGGCGGCAGCACGTGGCCGCCAGGCTCGATGAGGTTAAGGTCCCAATCGATGGCTGGAGCGCCAAGGTCTATGCGTTCCGCGACACCACGGTGCCTGACCTCATCAAGTTACTCGTCAGCCCTTTAATCCATCCGCCCGAGTTCTGACTCATGCGGGGGGAGAATCAAGCGGTTCGACGGCCCCAAGAGACACGCCGGCGGTCGCGTCGCGCAACCTGACAGTATGATTGCTGCTATCTAGCGTTATGCGAAATCGGAGGGGGGCGGGGAGGGGTACCGGATGCGCGCTCGCAGCGGTCGTTGGCATCCAGCCCAGTTCCAGACCTTCCGTCGACGCCAGTGACTAAGCACCGTGTTCGACCCATTGCGGACGCGCCCAATCTCTGGACTAGCGGATATAGGAGCGGTCGAACCTTCGGTACCCACAGGGGCCCAGTCCACCTCTGGGCGCGCGAGACGGATCGTCATCCGGAAGTTGTTTCATACCTATGGTAGAGCTAGTTTCCTACGGGGATGGGAGAGCGAGCGCCGAGACGGCGTTGGCATGACGCATGGATCGTCTAGGTGGATTCTTTGCCTTCGATGGCTCAGGCGGCAACGACGTCGCCGTGCTGGAGCCGTCAGCCGGCGAGGGGCGCTCAACGACGTATCGCCAATTTCATGATCGGCTTCGTGTACTCGCCGCTTTTCTCAGCCGCGTGTGCAAGACCGATGAGCGGATTGCGATTTTCCTCCCTCGGGGCGTGAACGCCTATGCGAGCGAGATGGGCGCCTTGTTCAGCGGCCGCCTGTTCTGTCCTATCGATATCACACACCCGCCCGATCGCGTTGCGCACTACCTCGGCGACCTCAATCCCAAGGTCATCCTCACTGATGCGTCCGGCATGGAGCGGCTGGGCAAGGTCCCCTTCGAGACCGTCGATGTCGAAGAGCTCGACGGTGCGCCGAGCACGTCGCCTGGCTACGGTGACAGCGCCTACGTGATCTTCACGTCCGGCAGCACTGGGCTGCCGAAGGGCGTAAAGGTGTCCCGCCGCAGCATCAGCAGGTTCCTGGATTGGTCGATCTCCTACTACGGGGTGGGTGCTGGCGATCGGTGGGCGCAGTTCTCCTCGCTTGGCTTCGACCTCAGTCTAGTCGACTTGCTGACCTGCCTCCTTTCGGGAGCCACGCTGGTGCCCGTCGCGAGGTCAATCGACCGGACCTTGCCGGCCCGGTTCGTCTCGGAATTGGAGATCTCCGTCTGGCACTCCGTTCCTTCCCTGATCCCGTTGTTGATGAGGGAGGCCAAGGCCGCCGAGCAACTGCGGTCCCTCCGCGTCGCGACCTTCTGCGGCGAGCCGCTTATGCCTCAGCAAGCGCTGTCGCTGCTTGACGCCGTGCCGCACTTGCGTCTCGTCAATACCTACGGCCCTACCGAGGGCACCTTCTTCTGCACGAGCCAGGCCGTAGACACAGAACTTTGCGTCGCGACAACGGACGGGAGTCTCCCCATCGGAGAGGCGATTCCGGGCTGGGGGTTCGAATTCGCCGACTGCGGCAGCGAGGGCCTCAACGAGCTCGTCCTGTCTTCCGACTACCTCGCTGACGGTTACATCTCACCGACACCCGATCAGGAGAGGTTTGGCGTGAACCCTTCCACCGGCACGCCCTACTACCGGACCGGCGACCTCGTCCGGCGGGATGGCGATCAAGTCTTCTACGCTGAGCGATTGGACAACCAGGTCAAGATCAGCGGCAACCGACTGGACCTGACCGAGGTCGAGTACCACGCCCTGGCATTCGGCGCCTCGGAGGCGAAAGCGTTCGTACTCGACAACAAGGTGGCGGCCGCCGTGGTGCTGCCGGAAGGTCTCACCGGTGCAGGGCTGACCAACTATCTCAGCGGCAAGCTTCCGACGTTCGCCGTTCCGAAGGAAGTCCTGATCCGCGAGACTCTGCCGCGCAATGCAAACGCCAAGATCGACACCCAGGCGCTAAGGGCGGAACTCGCTGAAACTTGGAGGAAGCGTGGCTGAGACGACCGAACCGAGCTCGTTGGACCGAGTGCGCGAGTTAGTTGCGGAAGTGCTTGAGCTCATGCCCGCGGAAGTACTGGATGACATGCGGATGCACGGCCACCCGCGATGGGACAGCTTGGCCCAGCTCGACATCATCCTGAAACTTGAAGAGGCCTTCGGCCTGACGATCGACGACGCGATCGCAGCCAAGCTGACGACGGTCGCGGAGATGGCAAGACATATGGGAAGCGCAAGATGATTGCCTCGGGAAAAATGAAGTTCAACTCGGTCGACGGCCTCGCCCTTCGGGGGACGGTCACCGCACCCAGCGACGCTCCGCGGGCGCTGGCGTTGTTTTGCCATGGCATCACTTCTGACCGCTCGGAATGGGGGATCTTTGACAAGGCCGCCGATGTGCTGGCCGAGGTAGGTGTTGCATCGCTTCGATTCGATTTCCGGGGACATGGCAAGAGCCGGTTGCCGTCGGAACAGATCACCTTGGACGGTATGGCTGGAGATATCGCGGCCGCTTGGTCATGGCTCCTGGACGCGGCTGGCGGCGCGTCGCTCCCGCGGTTCGTGATCGGCAGCAGCTTTGGCGGCGGCCTCGCCTATAGGACAACTGATGCCCTGGGCGCGGAGCGCGCCTTCCTTCTCGCGCCGGTGTTCGATTATCTGGCGGACCTCGTGAAGACCGCGCCCGATTGGCAGCGCCAGTTGGAGCGCAAGGGCTACTTCAAATACTCTAGCCTCAAACTTGGCGGACAGATTCTCGAGGACGCCCGCGCCTACCCGGCGATCGACGCGCCGGCCGCCTTGCCGGTGACGATTTTCCATGGCGATCAAGACGACGACGTGCCGATCGCAAGCAGTGCGAGGTTTGCCGCGACACATGTCGAGTGCGAGCTCATCGAGGTGAAGGGCGCTGGACATGTGATTGCAGTGCCGGGGGATCTCGACCTCGAAGAAGACGAGTCGTGGGCCCTCGTCGACGGCGTGATCGAGTCGATGCGGCAGCGCATCACGTCGCGGCTTGAAGGCGGGCGACTATGATTCCGGGTCGCGACCCGATCGCAAGCACCGCCGTCGTTTCGGAAACGGCGGTCCTGGCAGCCGGTGTCAGTGTGGGACATTTCGCGTTGATTGACCCCGACGGCGGGGGAGGGACACGTATCGGAAAGGGGACGAGCGTCGGTCCGCATGTTCTGATTGAGGACGATGTCGAAATCGGCGCGAACTGTGTCGTGGACGCCTTTTGCCGAATTTGTGCGGGCACCCGCATCGCGGACGGCGCGAAGATCCTCTACGGCGTCGCGGTTTTCGACGATGTATCCATCGGTCGCGACTGCATCATCGGCGGCAACGTCGCGGACCGCACCGTCATCGAGGACTATGTCACCTACTTCGGCGAAATCGCGCACACCTATCGAGTTCCAGGAGACCTCGCGGCATGGGATGGGCCGCCACAGCCGTCACCGACGATTCGCACGCGAGCTGTCGTTGGGCAGAACGCGTTGTTGATCGGAGGGATCGAAATCGGAGAAGGCGCCTACGTTGCGGCCGGAGAGATCGTACGGGGCAACGTGCCGGCAGAGCAAATGTTCGTTCGCGGCCGCCTGCGGGCTATCTCGCAGCTGCGTGGCGTCGTGCAAGCCCGCAGCGATGACTGAGTAGCTATGCCAAAGCTGAAGGTCTTCGTCAGCCATGCCTTCAACGACAAGGCTCATCCTGGCGGGGTGGCGGCGTTTAGGACCGCCATCACCGACCTCTTGGGCCGCGTGGAGAACACCGTCTCGGCTGACACCGGCTCGGTGACGATCGAGCCTTATTTCGACGCTTCCGAGAACGGTCGCCCATTGCCCGCGCAACTTCGCGGGCAACTTGACGCTTCTGATATGCTCATCGCCGACATCAGTAGCTTCGACGGACCCTTCGGTCCCCGCGCGAACGAGAACGTTCTCTACGAGATTGGCTATGCGATGGCGCAGGGCATGCCGTTGCTCCTGGCTATGCAGCAGTCCTCCGCCCCGCCGCCTTCGGACATCCGTGACCTGCTCGCCGCCGCCTACGCCTCGCCGGAAGACCTCCCCCACCATCTCGAAGGACCGCTAGCATCGGCGGTGGCACGGCTCCTGAGCGGAAGCGGCGGCCTCAAGGGTGCTGGTAGGGATCTTCACCTCCGGCGGACCTGGTTCGATCCGAGCGCAAATACGATCCACATCATCTGTACGCCCGAGCCGGAACGCACCCGCTTCGCGAAGCAGAGCGACCCGAACTACCTGTTCATCGACAATTTGGAAGACCGGGACGCCTTGCTGGAGGTTTCCACCTTCCTGGCACGGCAATATCCGAAGGCAAAGTTGTGCCGACACTCGGCGGACACCGTGGCCCCCGATGTCCTTGAGGGTAACCTCGTCGTGCTGGGTGGTCCGGGCGTCGCCGACGGCGAGGGCAACAAGATCACACGGCAGCTGATGAAGGCGCTGGGGTCCACGGTGAGCTACCCAAACGATGTCGACGGCATCCGCTTTGGCACCGAAGCGCCCCGTCTAGCCATTCAGAACGAGGAAGATTGCGTCGAGCGCGACTGGGGCTGTCTCATCGCCGCCGAGAATCCCATGAACCGGTATTCCCGCGTAGTCATTTGCCAGGGAATTTTCACCTACGGCACACTCGGCGCGGTCCTCGCCCTTTCCGATGAGCCAGCCGCCGTCTCCAACCACCTGCTAGTCGATGACGCGAACGTCTTCGACCCTACTGCGGGGGGTCACCGGTTCGAAGCTGTCTTCCCAGTTTCAGTGGTGGCCAACGGCAAAATTTCGGCGCCGAAACTGCAGCGCGACCTCTTACGGGCCTTGTGAAGATGCGTTGCGCCGCGGTGGTCCCCACGCGCGACAGACCGGAAATCCTCGAGCGCGCCCTTCGAACCTTCCTTGAAAGCGGTCACGAAGCCGGACTGGACGTGGTCGCGGTGGTCGTTAGCGACGACTCCAGTAGCCAAGCCGGGAGGAACGCCGTGCGCGAAAAGGTAGAGCGCGTCGCGTTGACCTGGCCTCGGACCCAGCTGGTGGTCACTGCGCACGCCTCACCCCGATCGCTCGGACCAGGTGCGGCTCGTAATCGAGGCCTCACGGCGCTCGCTAGAACCGCTGGCCACGAGGGCGTCATCTTTTTCGACGACGACATATCCTTCGCGGATTGCGATTTCCAGGGCCGCGCATTCTGCTCAGACGGCGCGCAACTCCTAGGGCAGGTCGCGGGGTTGCCCGTGCATTCCCGGTCCGTCCTCGGCTGCGGGTATAGGGGCCGCCAGGATCTTGCCCTCCTCGACCACATCAATCTCTCAAGCGGGCGCGCGGGCGGTTACGACGGGAATGCGAGCTGCGAACGGCAAGACATCGAAAACGAGGCTCCCGGTGGCCTCACGGGCGCATTCCTCTTCGTGCCCGAACGTTCGGATAGGTTGCCGAAGTTCCTTCCGGGTTACAACGAGGACTACTTCTGGCTGCGAAGAATGCAACGAGATGGCTTCGAGCTGACGCGGTCGACCCACCGGCTCGTTCATGCTCCCCGGGAAGGTCTCGAAATTTCGTCGGCGCGTCTGTGGTTTGAGCAGCGGGGCGAAACCGTTTGGTGTGCGTCGCAAGGCATCGAACGAGGTGCCGCCGCAAAGGACCTTCGTCAGCGGCTACTCCACAGCCTGGCCGCACGCATCAGTGAACTGGAAGCTGCGGGCGATTTACTTCGGCAAGGCGGGCCCCAACCAGGGGCCGAGAGGGCGGCGTCCGCCCTGCGGCGCACGACGGAGCGCCTTCGTCGCCTCAAGGTAGCCGCTGAACAGTACGCGGCCGGTAACGTCCTGGCGCCTCAGCTCCTGACCGACCTGCAGCGCATCGCGCGGTACTGTGGAAGATAGGTGTGCTCACTGACGAACAAGCGTGAGAGCAGCGCAGCGCCGGTCGCTGTCAGCCCAGGCCACGAGTTTCAGAGGTCAGGAGCGGAGCCTCCGAAGTCTTTTAATGAGGCAGGAGCGGTATCTGGCGCTTATCGGTCATGTAGCGTTATGCGAGTAGCGTAGACGGAGTGCAAAATGCGCCTCTTCATCAGCTACGGCGAACCCGACCGCGCGTTCGCGGAAGCGGCTGAACGTGCGCTGACAACGCTCGGCCTCGATGTCTTCCTGTTTTCGCGATCGCCTTCGACCGGGAAGAAGCTCTACCGCATCATGCATGATGAGGTCACTCAGGCCGATTTTGTTCTCCTCATCTGCTCCGCCGCCTCGTTGAAGAGAGCCGGCGTACGAAACGAGATAGAGGAAGCGCTACAGGAAGAGGCAAGGCGCGGTGGCGAAACTGTCCTCGTCCCACTGACTCTCGACGATCACGTATACCGAAAGTGGAAGCCCTCGTACGCTGGCCACGCAGCGGCCGTTAGAGCGAGAACGATTGGTGACTTCC